>Ga0126381_100008473_pt1 | contig 11502 bp, 11 predicted proteins | sample PanSoiMetPlot_28_FD_96465 | JGI IMG/M metagenome (GOLD analysis project Ga0126381, IMG submission 96465) | Tropical forest soil microbial communities from Panama - MetaG Plot_28 | ecosystem: Environmental > Terrestrial > Soil > Tropical forest > Bulk soil | place: Panama | collected 2016-02-17 | reverse complement strand
GCACTCCGTGTGGCGGACGCCGGTAAGCGCGCCGCTCGTTAGTGAAGCTCTGTGAACTCAGTACGACTAACGGTTCGACACAGGGCGAATAGTCCCCAATTGAACTACCGGGAATACTAGTCCCTGCACAAAACGGTTGGCAATGTCCTGCATCACGAAGAACGTAAAAGCCGTGTGATGAGGGAAAAATGGTTTTAGTATTATTAAAATATATATCCATATTATGGAATAATCTGCAGATATGACTAAAAGCTTGTCATTTCGAAGCGCTTATTCGCGTTATCGACGCTGATCCCGTTCGGCGAGTGGTAACCGGACAGCGGTGTCAGAAACGGAGGATGTAAGCGATGCGAAAGACGAGGGCTCCGGTGAAGAGGAAGGAAATGATCAGGAGAATGACCATTAGGCGCATGAAACGCGCAGATCGTTTTGCGATCTTGGCGACCTGCTCGACAAGCAGGGCCTGATCGGCTGCGCTTTTCTGGACGGCTTCCTGCAGAGCGGCGAGCTCGTCTTGGAGGCGCCGGAGAGTGCGTTTGTGCTCACCGGTGTGGAAGGTGAGAGCGCGCTGGTCGGCCTCTAGACGCGCGATCGCTTCCTCGAGCGGTTTGAGATCCACCTCGTGCGGATTCGCGGTGAGGAGATTGGACGCGGTAGCCACGACGTTGCCTTCAAGTAGCGGCAGGATTTTGCCGACGAGGGGCAGAACCGTTTTGGCGACACCGATAGCGCGCTGAAATCCAGAGGGCTTGTGCTGCGTCCGCATGTGAGCCAGGGCAGTGGGAGCTGGCGATTCGTGTGCGGCCTGGGGTTTGGGTTCTGCGCTCCTAATGGCAATGGGAGCTGCGGATTTGGAAGCGGGGGCAGGGATAGGAGGATCCGGGAGGATTTCTCCCACCTGGCGCGGCGGCGTTCTTGGATCGCTTGGATCGGGGCCCAGTGGATCAATCATGTTTCACCGTTTCTTACTTAAATAATATTGGACATGAGCCCTGAAATCTGAATCTTCTGGCGCAGTCTCGTATTCTTTTCGACAGGAGAAATCAAGTGACACTTGTCTTCGGCCGTGCTGTGCGGGTCTTGCAGCGCAACGTCTTGGCCGGCATCATCACCGTCGGACCGCTGTTTGTCACCTGGCTGGTTTTCAGTTTTCTTCTGGATAACCTGGCCAAGGCAGGGTTGCCGCTCGTGCATGTGCTCGAGACAGTGTTCCCGGCGGAATCGCTGAGGCAGCCATGGATGCAGCCGTCACTGGCCGTTCTAATGACGCTGCTGCTGCTTTTCCTGCTGGGCTGGCTGACATCGGTCGTGATCGGGCGGCAAGTCTTCAACCTGTTCGAGTCGATACTGGAGCGGCTGCCGGTTGTAGCGAAGGTGTACACGTCGGTTCGGCAATTGCTCGACTCGATGATGGCGAAAAAGGATGCGCATCAGCGGGTGGTGTTGGTGGATTTTCCGATTGCCGGGCAAAAGAGCATCGGATTTCTGACGCGTACGCTGGTCGATGCGGACACGGGCGAGAAGTTGGCAGCGGTCCTGCTGCCGAACGCTATCAATCCGACATCGGCCTTCCTGCAGATACTGCCCCTGAGCCGCGTGACGATGACGGATATGAACATGGAGCAGGCGATGAGTATGCTGCTCACCGGCGGCGCCGTTGCGCCCGAGAGCCTGGTGTTCTCGCCTTCTGCAGAGCCCGAAACAGCTGCGGCGGGGGTGCTCGCTCAGCCGCGCTGAGATCGTTTGCACACAGGTTCGTGGTTTCCGTGATCCGGCTCAGATCGGCCGCCCTGAACGGGGTAAGTTTCGGTTTGGCGGTCACCCCGGAGCTGCGCTGAAACCGTCACCGTGTTCCGTCCCAAGAACGAGCCATTCGGATCGTTGTGCGGCCATCCAGCGTGCCGAACAACCAAGCCTCACCTTTTGGTGCTGCCAGCAACGCATCGCGAAGCAAGGCAATCACGGCGCGTCCATCGGGAGACCCTTCAACGGACCTGTTCATGGGGACCGGGGCTCTGGGGCGGCAGGCTTACTCAGCAGCGCTAGCTGTCTGGTCGACTGCAATCTGCTCGGCGACCTCGCTGTCGCGCGTAACCCTGCGCAGGTTGATGTTTTCGAACTGGGCCCAGATGAGACCAACAGGAATGATTGCGATGAACGTGACCAGAAGGATCGTTGCGGCGCAGGCGGTGGCAGCTTCGCGCGCCACGCCAAAGAACTGTGAGATAGCAATGGCTACCAGACCGATCTGAGTGAACCAACCGACGACAGGAAGCTGCACGACGCTACTGACGCCACTCACGATCATCAGGAGAACGCACTTGGCCGGCGTCATCGTCGCCAGCTCGGGACTTGCAACAAAAGCCCGCGTCGTTATCAGATAAGCAAAGGCGATGAGCAGCCACATGCCGATGGAAAGTGCAACGGCCACCGCAAAATCGGAAAACGAGCGCATGGTGTCAAGCCCGGTTTGGAATTCGCGAATCTTATTGCCGATGGCATGGCCCATCTTCTTCGATACCATGCCGAGAGTCTTTTCGAGAAACGCCGCAACGACTCCACCGGCGAACCGGACGGCAAAAAGGAAGAGCGCTCCTGCAAGGGTGCCGGCCATTCCCCACTCACCGGACCGTTTCACAAGTTCAGGATGAGGCACGGAGCCTGCCGCGCCGAACCAGGTTGTGAGCAGAATCGTTGAAGAGAAGATAAGCGCCATGGTTCCGGCATCGAAGAGGCGTTCGACGATGTAGACGGCGATCTGCGAGCTGACCGGCAGGTTCGTTTTCTTCGCCACGAGGTAGGGGCGGACCGGATCTGCAACGCGGCCGATGAGAGCCACGGCTGTGAAGCCGATGATCTGCGTTCCGAGAAGAGACGCCGGCGAAATCTTCTTGTTGTGGCGCAGCAACCATGCCCACCGCGCAGCTCTGAAGAGATAACCGATATAAATGCAACCAATTCCGATTGCGACATAGCCCCACCTGGCCTGGCCGAACTGAGCCAGGACTTCGCGCCAATCGATCGGGTATCGGTGCTGCGCGTAGACGCCCAATCCGACCAGCGCCACCAGAACCACTAGACCCAGAATCAGCTGTCGTTTCTTCAAGCGATCTCCATTCAAATCGGTGTTCCCATTCTATGGTCTGTGGTCCATGGCAGGAGCGCAGGGCGTCTTGTTTCAAGTCAAAGGAGCTTTTCTGGGAACTGGAAGCGGTTTATCGGCTTGGAGAAGGAGCGGGACTCACGGAAGGAGAGCCGCCAACGTCGGCCTGCGCCCGTCGGGCCCGCACTCGACGGTTGAATTCGTGGATAACGCGGGCGACGTAGACCCGTGTTTCGCGATAAGGTGGGATGCCGTGGTATTTGTCTACTGCCCCCGGCCCGGCGTTATAAGCGGCGAGCGCGAGCGCGATGTTGTCGTGGTATCTGACGAGAAGCTCGTTCAGATAGGCCGAGCCGCCGCGAACATTCTCATCGGGACGAAAACTGTCATCTACGCCGTGTTCAGCTGCCGTCTTCGGCATTAACTGCATGAGTCCGCGGGCGCCTGCACGGCTGACAGCGCGGGTGTTGCCGTTGCTCTCGGCCTTCACCACGCTGGCGAGCAGATCGGCGTCGAGGTTGTGCTGTTCGCCGGCTTCGGCCAGCATCTCGTGCAGGTCGGTCGGGCTTAGCTTCGCGTCTGCAAGGGATTTGATTGAAGCTACGGGGGCCTGTGTTGGTGATGGCGGAGGATCGGGCACGGTTTCGAAACCGGTGATCTCTTCGGGGCGGAGCTCGATGTAGCTGCCGTCGCCCGGGGTGAGATAGAGACGCATCTGTGAGCCAACCTGCGCGTGGTGATTGCAACGCATATCGAAGCCATTTGCAAGCACGACACGCTCACCGGCTTCCGCTGGCAGGGTCATGCCAGCGAAAGCCAGCACGACGACGGCAAGTTTGAAGGTGAAGCGCATCTGTTCAAAGTTCTCGCGGTTCCGATTATCCCTCAAGGGGCTAAAGCCCAGATCATTTTCGTGGAGGTTTCGACACGACTCAAGTCGTGCTCTGTTACAAAGCGTGTTGCTGTTTCTCAAACTCTAGCAGAGGCTTGACGCGCCAGGGCGGTCTCCAAAGTCACGGCAACCCCGTCTTCATCGTTGGGCGGGGCTTGCTTCCAGCCGCACGTTTTGGCCATTGTACGCAAGTCCTTGGATGCGTTGCTCATAAGGACAGCCTGGCCGGCCCATTTGAGCATGTCAACGTCATTCCAGTTGTCGCCGATGGCCATTGTCTCCCTGCGATCGATGCCAAGGCGCGCCGCCAGCCGCTCGAGCGCCCAGCCTTTTGAGACCCCTGGTGGCAGCAGATCGAGGATAGAGAGATCCCGCGCCGGGTATTCGGTACGTACAGCTTCACAGAAGCCGCTCCATTCGCTTGATTTTAAAGCCACTTCAGCCCTGCGCATACTGTCGATGCCGCCCGTGACCATCCCCTGGATTGGGTCGTTGCCGTCTTCCAACGCGCGTTCGAGCGGCTGGATAATCTCGATGGAATCGCGGTTGGCTTCGACCCAAAGCGCGATTCGGTGCTCGGCGTTCTGGAGGTCCTCGAGAACGAGCTCACCGCAACCAACCTGGTCGAAGGTGAAAACCAATGTGCCAAAAGGCCTTAGCAGACCGCAGAGAACACGGGCTACCCGCGCGGCGAGATGGGACCGGTCGAGAGAGTCGCCGCCAAGGGTTCGAGTCACTGCACCATTCGACGTGATGAGGGGCATGTCCGCTCGCAAGCCGAGACCCTCGAGCAGCGGAGCCGTATAGGCCGTGCGGCGGCCCGTGGCGATGGCGACGGTGATGCCGGCGTTCTGCGCAGCCCGTAGCGCCTGCGCGTTGCGGGGGCTGATCGCCTGGCTAAAGGTGGGCAACAGCGTGCCGTCCATGTCGATCGCCACCAGGCGAACGGGGGGATGCATACAACAAGTGTACTTGGGTTCGGTAATCGCGTTGTCAAAGCAAGGCTAAAGTCCTGAATGTTCATCGTGTTCCATGGTTTCCGAGCAATTGCAACCGCTCTGTGTGTGACCCGTGGCACAGCCATCTACGTTGGCCATCTTCCGAAGGAGTTTCATCAATTCGTGGATCGCTTTCGGTTGCAGCTGTCGCAGGTGCGGCCATGGGTCTTCGTTCTTGGGACCAACGGAAAACGATCCCAAGCACTTTTGGGCGGCGCGGGCCGGCTGAAAATCGCGCTTTCTGGAATAGGCCCCGAGAATTCCAACCTCGCGGAGACTTCCCTCAGCGGCTAAAGCCGCACTGATTCTTTATTGCTCTGTCCAGCCGGGGACTTACTTTACTCTTCTCGGCAACCGAGCCCCTTCAAAGCACATTGAGTACACTGGCTGCATGGAGCAGGTTTGTACCAACTGTCACGCCATATTGGCCCCAGAGACAAAGGCCGACTGGTGCCCGGCTTGCGGCGGCGCATTGACGGAGCGGCCAGAACTGGAATTGTCCGCACCTCAATCGACTGCACCGGGATCTGCCAAACCTGAAGTCGATCATAGGGGCATCGTTCTGCCGCGGCGACATGCCGTAGGCGGAATCATTACGCCACAATAAGACTTGCAAATGATCGTCATCGAGCGCGTCACGGCTGAGAGTGCTCTTGTCTTCAAGGACGTGCGTCTGCGCGCTCTCAAGGAGTCTCCGACTGCGTTTTCGAGCACGTATGCGAAGGAGTCGCAAATCTCAGACGAAGAGTGGATCCAGCGAGCAGTGCGCTGGAGTAGCGATGGTGCGGTCGGATTTCTTGCCCATGAAGAGGATCGCGTGTGCGGCATGGTGTTCTGCTTTGAGAGCGAGCAGGATCGCGGACAAGGGCACATCGTATCGATGTGGGTCGATCCGGAGTTTCGGCTCGCCGGCGTGGGAAGGTTGCTGATCCTTTCTGTTGCAGCCTGGGCAAAGGACCGATCCATGCGTGAACTGAAGCTGATGGTGACGAGCGTGAATCACGGCGCGGTTGCATTCTATGAGCGCCTGGGATTCAGGATGAGCGGAAAGACCGGGCCGTATCCGAATGATCCGGCCATTACGGAACACGAGATGTGGTTGGCGGTGTCGTGACATCTCGAACTCGGCGCGCAGAGATCAATTGGGGCGCAATCCGTAGACGTCGAGTTCACCAGGGATCGATGTAGTGCTGCCGACCCCACCCGTGTTGTTCAGGCATCTCCTTCGGGTTGTTGTCACCTGAAAGACACCGACAAATTTGCTAACTACTAGAATTCGCAGAGAGTTTCTAATTGCAAGCACTGTTCCCGACCGACTGAAAACCAGGGCACAACCCGCGGCGAAACCCGTAAGCCAACTATGAATTCCGGCGAGCGCGAATTCAGTTCTTCAGCTTGAGTTTTCGTGTCTACTCGTAACGAAGTGCCTCGGCCGGGCGAATGCGGGCGGCCGCGGTGGACGGATAGAGCGTTGCTAGTAGTGAGATGCCGATCGAGACCACGGAGACCACAATACCATCGAGGATGCGCGGCGCAAACGGAAGCGTGTCGAGCGCGTAGACGTCGGGCGAGAGCCGGATGTGGTAGTGGCCTCCGGCCCATGCCCCGATGTATCCAAGCACCAGGCCGAGAATCGTGCCCACGACGGCGATCAGAAATCCCTGCATGAGGAAGATGCGGCGAATCTGACTGGGATCGACGCCGAAGCTCATAAGGACAGCGATGTCGCGTGTCTTTTCCATCACCATCATGGTGAGCGCGATAAGAATGTTGAGCGCGGCAACGATCACGATAAGGGTGATGACGATGAAGGTGACGATCTGCTCGAGTCGCAGCGCGCGGAAGAGCTCGCGATTCTGCTCCAACCAGTTGGTGGTTTGAAAGCCCGGGCCGGCGGCCTTCTCGATCTCCCGGGCAATTTCGGGCGCGCGATTGAGGTTATCGACGCGGAAGCTGATCACGGAGGCAAGGTCGGGTTCGGCGTATAGCAGTTGTGCGTCGGCGAGCCGGACGAAACCCCAGGCAGAGTCGTACTGGTAGAAGCCGGTGTGGTAGGTGCCGACAAGGCGGAAGTGGACATATTTGGGGATGATGCCGACCGGCGTGAGGTCGCCTTGCGGGCTGATCAGCATGACGGAGTCGCCGACGTTTGCGCCGATCGAGGCGGCAAGGTCTTTGCCGAGGATGATGGGAGGCAGTTCTGCAGCGCCAGGCGGGGCCGGCTCGGGCTGAGGATCAAGAGCTCGTATCGCGTCACGCGGGGCATTTGCCAGCACAGTGCTGACACCTCGTTCCTGCCCTGGCACGATGCCTTCGATTAGCGCAAAGCCGGCGCGGGCGCCGTTCGCCACCATCACCTGTTCATCGAGCTCCGGAGCTGCAGCGACGACGTGCGGCACCTTGACGAGGCGGTCGATGAGAGATCGCCAGTCGCGAATGCCGTCGTTCTTCACCCGCATCAGCTGAATGTGCGCGCTGGAGTCGACGAGGCGATCCTGGAGGTCCCGGCGCATGCCGTTGGTGACCGCGAGGGCGATGATTAGCGCGGCGACGCCGGCGGCGACCCCGGCGATCGAAATGGCAGTGACGACGCCGACGACGGCCTGACGTCGCTTTGCTCTCAGGTACCGCGCCGCCACATAAAGCTCAAATCGCATCGTGCTTGTTTCTTGCCTACTTCGCAGGCGAGCCGAAGACCGTCTTGGCTACGCCGATGTTCTCATGCCTGTCATAGACGCGCACGGTAATGAGGTGTTCGCCGGTATTGCCTTCGAAAGCCTTTACGGGGATCTCGAAGTCGTAGTGCTCTCGCTTTGAATCAGAAAGCTTGCCAACAGGATCGATGTATTGCCAGGAGCCGGCATCGACCGAGTACTCGGCGTGTGAGATCGGGGATGCAGCATCTTCAGCGTCGAAGGTGACGTGGACTGGAGCGGGGCAGGGAGGCTGGACGCATTTTGCCAACGCTTGCTCGGCCTTCAGTGCGCTGATGACCGGAGGGGTGGTGTCGATTTCGAAACGCTCGCTCTCTCTCGAATCGGTCAGCGCTTCGCCAGGGTTGTGCGATGGCGCGTCGGAGGCAACGACCTTGACGCGGTAGCCGCCATCGGGAATGAGAGAGGCGTCGAAGCTGTAGGCCTTCTCCGTGATGTCGTCTTTCAGAAGGTGCCAGTCGCGTTCGCCGTCGCCGCGAAGGTAGAGAGAGTAGACTAGGTCGTCCCCGTTTTCATCGTGCGCCGTCCAGCGAACGGTAATTGCGGTGCGGTCTTTGGTAGCCGGCAGAGGCGTACTAGCGCCGGTATCGACGGGAACTACTGCCGGCTGAGGGGAAGGGAAGCTGATGTTGACGGTTTGCTGCTGGCTGGCGGCCGACGCCTGCGGATTGAGCCGTGCACCAGGAACAACGACGAGGTCATCGATTTCGGGTGCCGCGTTTAGGGGCAGGTAATTTACGCCGACGCTGCCAACAACACCACCCGGGCGCAACACAGCCTTCCACTGGAGAAACCTGCCGGCTGGCGATTTCACAACGCCGTCGTTCAACGGCTGCCAGTCGGACCAGCCCCAGTCGCCATGACCGCGCACCGGCTGCTCAACGTTTCCGGTGCGAGTAAATATTTCATAGTTCTGTGAGCCAGGATCAATCTCGACACGGCCGAAACGCGCGAAGGCTCCGGCATCGAGCACGTCGCTGGCGTACTCATGCGTTTCGGATTTGGCGAGCGAGTAGAGCTTGCCGGTGTTGCCGGTGCCGATGAAGACGGAACTTCCCGCGCCGCCGTGGACTTCGGCAAGACTCAAGCCCTGTTGCGCCTCGACGTGCGCGATGTCGGCGTAGTCGCCGTTTTCCTGGATACGGAAGATACGGCCGCGATTGCCGCTGATGGCGAGCAAGCCATCGGGTTGAGATGCGAGCGCATAGACGATGTCGTCCTTGCTTGACCACACCTTGCGTGGGGCCTGGTTCTCGGCGATCGCGTAGATTTCAGTTCCCTCCGGTGCGGAGGCGCTGGCGTTGGCAGCCTGCAGTGAAGCCGGCTGCACGATGGTGAAGGTGATCGCCCCCACACCCTGGACCGGGAGCGGCGGGAGAGGATTCCGGCTCTTGTCGCCGACACTTGCCGCGTAGATGGTGCCATTGGACGCCACCGCGACCGAGGTGATCTCGCGACGCGGAGCTTCAAAAAGGACGTAGCCTTTGCCCTGCGGACTGATGCGGTAGACGAGGCCGGAGCCGTCAGATCCGGCGATGAGATTGCCTTTCGCGTCCCATGCCAGAGCGCGGATATGCTGCTCGTCGCTTTTGAAGAAAACTTCGGGCTTCGCTTCGGGATGCGCAGTATCAACGCGATAGATTACGCCGGGTCCGCCGGTCGCGATGTAGAGCCGCCCCGCCGAGTCGAATGTCATGTCCCATACATAGTGCGATCCTGAAGCGCGGTTTTCCTTGGCCGTCGCTTCCGTGCCGGATTGAGTGCTGGTCGATTCCTCCGCCTTCGCGACGTCAAAAACAACCTTCGCGGTGGAGTCATCCTGCTTCGTAGTGGCGTTGGGATCGAGTTTGTATACCCTGCCGCTCGGCACCGTGGCCGCGTAGACCGCTCCGTCCGGCGCCACGCGAACCACCTGGACGGTGACATCGCGCGATTCGAACAGAGTAGTGGGCTTGGCGCTCTTCTCTGCACTGCCACGAAGCACGGTTGCGGGCGATCCAGTGCCAAGAAACGGCGTGCCGTTTTTGTCGACGGCAACCGACCACACGAAGGCGGACGGCGTAGTCAGCAGGTCCGTCAAACCGGGCCCTTCGCGCAGGTGGCCGCTGCTGCCGATTGCGACACCCTTCGGCGTGCCTCTTTCAAATTCGTCGACGCGCGATTGGGTCCAAAGATGAGTGCCCTGGGCTATGAGCGGCTGAAACGCACCCAGAGCGCAGGTGGCCGCGAGCAATGAGCCGAGCACGGAACTGGAAACGGAGAAGGAGCGGAGAGAAGCAGGTTTCACTGCAAGCATTCTAAGGTTGAGTCTACTAGACGGAAAGCATCTCGATGGCGACCGACGTTTGTTACTCCCCACTCCCCAATCCCTTGTTCTCTCGTTTTCTTGGTTCCTGCTCTGAAGTCATCGGCCGCCGCGAAACTGGATAATGCGGCGCCGGTCGCGCTTGGAAGGGCGGCGCTCGGGGACTGGAGCGTATTGCTGCATGGCTTTTCGCTCCGCTGCCTCGCGCTGGCGCTGCTGCTTGCTGGCATCAGTCTCGCGATACATCTTCTGCGCGACAGCTGCCGGACCGCGAATTTCGCTCAACTGGAGAACCTCAATGTGAAATTCGCCGCCTTCGTTCTTTACGCGAAGCAGATCGCCAACATGCACGTTGCGCGCCGGCTTGGCTTCGATCTCGTTTGAGCGGATGCGGCCGAGATCGCAGGCCTTCGCGGCCAAAGCACGCGTTTTGAAGAGGCGCGCCGCCCAAAGCCACTTGTCAATGCGAACGGAATTGGAGTATGGTTCGTCGGTCACTGTGAGAACGGTTGCGGTGGAATCTTAGTCGCTATCCAAGCTCGAGGAAAGAATTTTACCCTTGCGGCAACAAGCCCATCAACTCGCGGAGTGCATCCCGTAAACCTCCGAATATCTTAGTTATTTGACGTGCAGAGTCAACCCGTTTCCCGGCCTTGGGAAACCTGCTAGCCTTAAGAAAGTAGAGGTGACTATACGTGAGCAAGAACAAGAATTTTCCCCCTGTTCCGCTCAAGGAAGTTCCCGCGCACCTGGAAGTTCCCGCGGGCCATCGGCCTGTCGTTTTAGTGGTTGACGATGAAAGCGTGATCGCGGATACGCTGGCTGAGATCCTTACCCGAAGCGGCTATAACGGTGTGGCAGAGTACGACGGGGATAGCGCCCTGGAGAGAGCTCTCCTGGCACCTCCGGAGATGCTGATTACGGATGTAGTTCTGCCCGGCATGACCGGCATCGAACTCGCGATTTCTGTGCGGCGCATCTTCCCCGACTGCAAGATCATTCTTTTCTCTGGCCAGGCATCGACCGCCGATCTGCTGGCAAGTGCTCGCGCGGAAGGCCACCACTTCACCTTGCTCAACAAGCCATTGCACCCCCAGGATCTTCTGCTTCGAGTTTCAGAAGGTCTGAAGCCGCACAAGGGCTCTCCGGTCGAAGCGAAGTAGCGGATGAGTTGATTTTTCTTTGTGAAAGGGATGCTGACGCGAGGTGCCTGCTCAGGTGTGGAATTCTGGTTGGTGATGGTAGACACGGCGGCTTCACGCGCCGTCCCTGGGAGACTTCGAGCGTAACTTCTGGACTTCCATTCCCACGCTGAAGCGCGGGGCTAACAGACGCTGCGCCTTCCGCGCTGGCTTCTTGTTTAGTTTGCGAGAACCGCTCGGTAGCGGACCTTGTATTTCTTGACCTTCTCGATGGCCTCATTGGCCCTGGCCATGGCGAAGCACTCAGTCGTTGCCTGGACGCCGTGACGAGCAGCAACGTCGAGCATC
>Ga0126381_100008472_pt1 | contig 11503 bp, 6 predicted proteins | sample PanSoiMetPlot_28_FD_96465 | JGI IMG/M metagenome (GOLD analysis project Ga0126381, IMG submission 96465) | Tropical forest soil microbial communities from Panama - MetaG Plot_28 | ecosystem: Environmental > Terrestrial > Soil > Tropical forest > Bulk soil | place: Panama | collected 2016-02-17 | reverse complement strand
TCAAGGACCCGCACTCCAACGGCACCGAGGGCGATATTCAGATCCAGACTAAGATGATGACCTCTCTTTCGGGCACCATGAATACCATGGCAGATGCGGTCAACCAGCTCGAATCGCTGCGCGCGCAATTGCTCGAGCTGAAATCGGCACTCGGTACGGAGGAAGCAAGCGCTCCGATCCGCAGCGCCGCCGATCAGCTTAGCGATAAGCTGATCGCGGTCGAAGGCGAGCTCATTCAGTTGAAATCCACCGGCCGCGGGCAGGACGATGTGCGGTTCTCACCCAAGCTGATTTCTAAGATCAGTTATCTCGCCAGCGGCGTCGAGAGTTCGGACTACCAGCCCACCACGCAACAGGTCGCCGTCCACGACGAACTGAAGGAGCAGGCGGGCGTTCAGCAGCAGCATTTGAAGCTGCTGCTGGAAAAGGAGCTGGCGGATTTCAATAATCTGCTGCGGCAGCGGAATGTGCCGAATGTGATCTCGAATAATCTGCCGTAGTCACTCCCTTCGTTTCGGGTGCGGCCGGCAGAATGGCCGAAAAACTGCAATATAACCGGAAAACTACAGTATAAATAGTTCCCGGTTTATGCTTCCGTCTGCCAGTCCGCCCCGTCATGATCCGTCTTCTGCAAACGGGGTACAGAACGAGCTGTTATGGTCTGACCCTCGGCTCGTGGAGGAGTGCCTTTCGGGCAATGAGCGGGCCTGGACAGCGTTAATCGAAAAGTACAAGAAGCTGATTTATTCCGTCCCCATCCGGTGGGGATTTTCCCAAACGGACGCGAGCGACATTTTTCAATCGGTGGTGGCGGAATTGCTTTCACGTCTTCCCGAATTACGTGAACCCAAAGCGGTTGCCGGCTGGCTGTTGCAGGTTGCTTCGTACAAATGCCACCACTGGAAACAGCAGCAGGCCCGGGAGTCGTCCGATGAAAACCAGGCGGCAGCCGAAGTAATGACGCCGTCCGTTCCCACGCCGGAAGAGTTGTACGACGATGCCATGCGGGCACAGGTGCTACGCGAGGCGCTCATCTCCATTCCTTCCCGCTGCCGCGAACTGATACATATGTTGTTCTTTGAGAATTCTCCTCGCCCCTATCGGGAGATCGCGACAAGCCTCGGGATCGCCACTGGATCCGTAGGATTCATACGCCGGCGCTGCCTCGATCGCCTGCGAAAATACCTGCACGAAGCCGGGTTTGACTGATCGCTTCGATAATGTCCACAACCCGCTGGAGGTGCTTCGGTGGGTTCACAAATCGCACCAAATGCCCGTGGTGGCGCCGGGCCGAATATACACTACATCCGCTCCTATTTTTCTGCGTAGTTTGGGAAAAGGCCGAAAATACTAAGCGTATTAATCTATACTTAACCGATTTTACGCTCTATATTTTTTCGTGCGCTTTTCTCACTTATGCTATAGCACGAACTAGTAGTACCGTAACTTCGGATTAAAACACCGGCAAATCGCGTAATTGGAGGCGGAAAATGACCCAAATAAGCGCGGGATATCACTCCGCGGAGAACAGCGCCTAGGGTCAGCCGCTTCGTAATAGCTTCAGGCTACAAACACTCGCCGCCGGACCGCGGGGGCTGCAGCTTTCTCTTCATAGGCTGCAGAGAGAAGTTCCGTCTGCGATTACAAAAATGTCGAAAGACAAACTCTCCCGACTTAGCTGTTGTGAAATGCGAATTTTTGTCGACGTAATCGATATTGTTTTTACGAACGAATTAATAAAAGGACCCAGCCACACATGAATATCTTGCCTAATGCATTCGCATTGACAACGGCCCAGCGCGGTCTGTGGTTCAGTCAGAGAATCTCGCCAGGCGCAATCCTGAATATTGCGGAAGCGGTCGAGATTCGGGGGCAGATCGAACCGGCCGTGTTTCAGCGCGCGTTGCGCCAAGTGCTCGCCGAAGCAGAACAACTGCGAGTGCGAATCATGGAGCACAGTGGATACCCGCAACAGGTCGTTCAACCCTCCTATGACTGCGAATTCCCCTATCTGGATTTCAGCGGGGACTCGGACTCAAACGCGGCCATCCACCATTGGATGCAGCATGAAGTGGAGCAGCCCGTTAATCTGGCGAAGGATGCACCGTGGATATCCGCGCTCCTGAAAGCCGCGGACGGCCATTACTTCTGGTACCACCGCGCCCACCACATGGTATGCGACGGCTATGGCGGCGGCATGGTAGCACGGCGTTTGGCGGACGTGTACAGGTCGTATGCAAACGGCATGGAACCGGAGCCCAACGCGTTTGCAACGGTTCCGGCCACGATTGAAGCTGAGGGAAAGTATAGGAATTCGCGACACTTTCAAAGGGACCGTGAATATTGGATGCAACAACTGGAGCAACTGCCCGAGGCAGTGACGCTGTCGCGTTCACCCCACCGGCACGGCCTCAGCAATAAACTGCTCCGCAGCACAGGGCATCTTTCACCGGACGCGGCACTCGGAATTACCGCAATTGCGAAGGCCGCGGGCGTCAGCGTGCCACAGGTGCTTATCAGCATTTTCGCAACTTATTATTACCGGATTACGCGCGTGTGCGATCTGGTGTTCGGTATGCCGGTGTCCGGTCGCATTAGTGGAGTACTGCGGCAGGCTGTAGGTGTGTGCGCAAATATGGTGCCGATCCGGCTGCCGTTCACGCGTGCGATGACGTTTCCCGATCTGTTGAGCCAGGTCTCAAAGCTTACGCTGCAGGCCCTTCGCCATCAGCAGTATCGATATGAGGATATGCGCCGCGATCTCAACATGCTCCTTCACGACCAGAACATCGCCTGGCTCGGCATCAATATCGAGCCATTCGACTACCGGCTGAACTTCAACGGCGCAAACACAACCTTGCATAATCTTTCGAACGGCTCGACGGAGGACCTGATTATATTCGTGTATGACCGCGGAACGGATTCGGGTTTGCGGTTTGACCTCGACGCGAACCCTCTGCTATATAGCGCAGCTGAACTCGACGAGCATCGTGGAAGATTGTTGTTTCTCGTCAACCAGGTCCTGGCAGACCCTGGCAAGCGCCTGGTTGACTACAACGTGATCGGCGAAGAGGAACACCGGCGGCTGGTAAGTGGCTGGAATCAGACTTCGGGGGAAGTCCCGGACGAGCGTCTCCCAGCGCTGGTTCGACGATGGGCGGCAGAGACTCCGGATGCCGTGGCAGTGGAGTTTGAGGATTTGCGGCTTACCTACAGCCAACTACATAAGCGTAGTGTGCGGCTGGCCCGTGCGCTGATCGCATACGGGGTGAAGCCGGGCGACATTGTCGGCGTCGCGCTGCCTCGAAGCGAGCGATTGCTGACGACGTTGTTAGCCGTTATGCGTACCGGCGCGGCCTATTTGCCGCTCGATCTGGACAGCCCACGCGAGCGCATGGCGCTGGTGCTGGACGATGCATCGCCCACGCTCGTGATCGCCGAAAGGGATGATTTCGCCGGTGTTCCAGTCTTGAGCCCTGAACAGCTGCAAGCCTCGATGTACGACCAGGCCACGGAGCCGGATCTGAGTACACCGGAAGGCCGCGCTTATGTGCTCTACACGTCTGGTTCCACAGGGCGGCCGAAAGGCGTCGAGATCACCCATCGCAATCTCTCAAATTTCCTTGAAGGTATGCACCAGGAACTGCGGCCATCCAGGGATAGCTGCTTCTTAGCGCTCACGACGGTGATCTTCGATATCGCCGGCCTTGAGTTGTTCCTGCCGCTGACTGTGGGAGCCCGCATAGTGATCGCTCCTGGTGACGCGCAGCAGAACCCGGCTGCGCTTGCACGGCTGATTCATCAATCCCGCGTCACCCACGTGCAAGCAACGCCGTCGGTTTGGCGCATCCTGCTGTCGAATCCGCAGATGAGGCTGGACGGTGTGCACGCGCTCGTGGGCGGAGAGCCGCTGAGGGCGGATCTGGCAGCGCTCTTGAAGCGATACGCGTCGCGAGTGACTCATTTCTACGGTCCGACAGAGACGACGATCTGGTCCACTGCTTTTGAGTTGAAAGAGGTCACCGGGGCAGCTCCGCCGATCGGCCGGCCGATCCTGAACACACAGCTCTATGTATTAAGCGAAGAGAAGGAGCTGGTTCCAACGGGAGCGACCGGCGAGCTGTATATCGGGGGCGCGGGGGTAGCGAATGGTTATTTCCGGCGGCAAGAACTGACTGAGGAACGCTTCGTTCCAAATATGTTCGCCAACGACGGGAGCAGCATGTTCCGCACGGGCGACCTCGTGCGTTGGAGCGACAACGGGCTGCTGGAATTCATTGGACGCGCAGACGACCAGGTGAAAATCAACGGGCGCCGTGTCGAGCTGGGTGAGATTGAAACTGTCCTGTTGCAGCACCCGGCAGTTGCACAGGCGGGCGTCGCCGCGCATCGCGATATCGATGGGGCGGTTTCGCTCAGCGGATATCTGGTGTGGCGGAGCGGAGCATCAGCCGACATCGAAAACATTCGAAATCATCTGGCGGCGCGACTGCCCGCATACATGATTCCGCCAAGTCTCATCGTCCTGGATGCGCTGCCGTTGACGGCAAACGGAAAACTGAACCGCAAGGCGCTCCAGAAGCCGGAGAGAAATGGCCGAGCGCTAAACACCGATCCCGTAACTCCCGTCCAAAAGAAGCTTGTTGCACTATGGGCACGACTCTTGAAAGTGGAACGGGTTGGCATCCACGACAATTTTTTCGAGCTGGGGGGCGACTCCTTAGGCGCGGGGCTGATGGCTGCCGAGTTCCCTGTATGGTTCGAAATGGACTTGCCACTCGGGGCGTTATTTGAGGCTCCAACGATTGCTGCGTTGGCTCCGATTGTTGAGCGGTCAAACAAGCGTGCGGATCCCCTTCGTACAATGTTGTCTTTTCGCGAATTCGAAGACACCTCGCAGGCGCCGTTGTTCTGCGTGCATCCCGCGATCGGCCTGAGCATGGGATTTTCGGCTCTTCTGCGGCACTTGGATCCCTCGATCCCAATCTATGGACTACAGTCACTCGGGCTGCGCGGAGAGGCCACACTTCCGGGGAGCATTGAAGAAATCGCGGCCGAGTATCTGGATCGGATTCGGCGTGTTCAGGCTCGCGGACCGTGGCGGTTGCTTGGGCGCTCACTCGGCGGCCTGATCGCTTACTCAATGGCAGAACAGCTGCTGGCCCAGGGCGAGCGCGTCGAGTTGCTCGCGCTGATCGACACGTTCCTGTTCTCGAGCGGGCCAGCTTCCGGCATCCTAGGCGAAGCGGACGAGGTACAGGCAGCGCTGGCATTTCTCGACATTGAGATTTCAGGGGAGAACCGTCCGCGGACACTCAAAGAACTTGCGGTGTACTTGATGGACCCAGATCACGCACGCTCAATTCCTTTGGCCCAAGGCGCGGCCGCGCTCGCGCGCGAGATGGAGAAGACCTATCCGGGCTTTGTCGAGCAGTTGTGCACGGTAATGCTCAACAATATTCGGCTGGCGCAGCAATATACGCCACCAAGGCTGGACGCCGACTTGATTTATTTCCGTGCGACCGAAGCTACGGGAAATCTGGACGGCATACTGGACCGGAGTCCGTCCGTTTGGCGCCGGCTAGCGAGTGGCAATGTAGACGTGTACCAACTGGCTTGTCATCACGAAGCCGTGCTGGATCCGATACCGGCAGCCCAGATTGCCAAGATACTCCAGCGGTACTTATCGGTGAGTGACGAAGCTTCGAGAGGGAGCATTCAGTTGGAGACGGAGCCAAAGAGCAGAGCCAGGTACAACGAACCCCGCCACTTTAACCACGCGATCGGTTGACTTCTGAATCGGGGTTGCAGGAGAGGCGATGACGACAGAGCGAGTGCAGTACTCCCCGAAGTTCAAGGCGCGGGTAGCAATCGAGGCCATCCGCGGCGAGCGAACGCTGAAACAACTGGCGGCGCAGTTCCAGGTCCACCCCTTGCAGATCGCGCACTGGAGGCAGGCGGCACTGGAACGCCTGGAGGAAGTCTTCCTGGATGGGCCAAACCGCAAGCAGAGCGACGAAGTCGCCGAAACCAACGCGCTGCACGAGGAGATTGGCTGGCTGAAGGTGGAATTGGATTGGCTAAAAAAAAAGGCTGGCCTGCTGGGGCAGTAGCCAACGGCGGCGGCTGGTGGATGGAGATGCTTACATGTCTCAACGTTAGACCCATTGTGATCTTCACAATCGGCACCCAGGGCGACGTGCGACCATGTGTTGCGTTGGGGCAAGGCTTGAAGCGCGCCGGTTATCCTGTTCGGATTGCAACCAGCATCAATTTCACTGAGTTAGTACGCAATGCGGGGCTGGAATTCCGCCCCATAACTGCCGACTTTCAGGCAATGTTGGAGGCTAATAATTCAATTGGTGATCACGGGTTGAGCCTGCTCGAGATTGCACGTATCTTCCGCGACCAATATACAAAATGGGCGGCCAACTGGGTACAAGAAGGATTGCGGGCAAGCGAAGGTGCAGGTCTGCTGATTGGAGTCAGCAACAGTATTCTGCTGGCCAAGGCGCTATCCGAAGTACGCGGCATCCCTTTCGCGATCGCACGGCTACAGCCGGTAACGCTCTCCAAGATCTTGCCCCCGATCATGTTCAGTTGCGCACGCAAGCGGACGCCCGGACCGGTCAGCATTGGCGCGCATTACGTGATGTACAAGCTGCTGTGGGACGTGATGCGCCCGGCGATCAACGACATTGTGCGGCCCCAGTTAGGGTTGAAGCCGTATCCCTGGTACGGTCCATATTTCCGCGATCTGCAGGTCGCAAAAACAGTCAACGGCTTCAGCGAACATGTGCTGCCGCGCCCGGCGGATTGGCCGGAATCTTCACAGGTGACCGGGTATTGGTTTTTGGATCAGCCATCCTGGGTTCCGTCGCAGGAGTTGCAGGACTTCTTAGACGCAGGGCCGAAGCCCGTTTACATCGGGTTCGGCAGCATGGTCGCGGGTAGCGCGGCCACGTTCACAGAGACTGTACTCGAAGGGGTAAAACAAAGCCGCCGACGGGCCGTCCTGGCGACTGGCTGGGGAGCGCTGAACGGCGAAGACGGTCCGCGGAGCGAGCAAATCTTCTTCCTCCGGCAGGCCCCCCACGATTACTTGTTCCCTCTAATGGCCGGAGCGGTACATCACGGCGGGGCCGGCACCATCGCGGCCTCTGTTCGCGCGGGTATTCCATCCGTCGTGGTGCCCTTCTTCGGCGATCAGCCATTTTGGGCGTACTGTCTGCACAAGCGTGGGGTGGCCCCGCCCGCGTTGCAGCGTAAGACATTGACGCCGGCGGCGCTGGCATCTGCTCTTAAAGCTACCGAGGAACCGCGGATGCTGGAGAATGCCGGCGCTTTGGGCCGTGCAATTCGCGCGGAGGACGGTGTTGGCACCGCAGTGCGATGGCTTCGCAATTGGAATCTGCTCCCCCGTGCAGTCACCCGCAAGCGAAAAGTGCAGGAGGCGTCGGGCACATGATGAGGATCGCCTCGTCTGAACATAGAGCAGCCGACGGCAGAACGCCCCAGCCGGCAAATGCGAGCGGAAGTCCTGACCGGGAACGTGTGCGCTCGCGGCCGCTACTGTTGATGGAACGAACGATGTATCGTGACGGGCATACGCCCTTTACGAGCGTCTTCTCGATCAAGCTGCAGGGGCACTTGGACGAATGCCAGTTGCGCGCCGCACTGCAGCATCTGCAATCGAAGCATCCGTTGTTGCGATGCATTGTGGATGACTGGTCGGAGAGGCCGCGTTTCGTTCTGCAGGACGCCCCGGCTCCTCTCCCCCTGCGCATTATGGACCGCTTGAGCGAAGACCAGTGGGAAACGGAGGTACGACGCGAGTGGATCACACCCTTCAGTGGGACTGTCGAAGCTTTAGTGCGGCTTACCTGGCTGCGCGGCTCCGGCATTCATAATCTGATCCTGTCCGCGCATCACTGCATTTGCGACGGTCAGGCCGGCATCGCTCTGTTGCAGGATCTTCTGCGCGCTTACAGCGATCCTGAATGCGATTTGGGCCACGACGAACTCCATGACCTCGAAGACATTGTGCCGCAGGCGATCCTGCAAGACCCCAAGTTCCACCGCCAATTGCGTTGGAGACGGCGCGGTTTCGAGTGCTTTCTGTGGTGGAAAACCCGCCACATCGCCAAGCCGGCCCCCATCGATGTAGAGAGCATGTACTTTCATCGATCTGTCTTGAGCAGGGAAATCACACAAGCCGTCGCCGGCCGGGCAAAGGACGAACAAGTAACCTTGCTTGCCCCGATAACGCTCGCTTTCGTGCAGGCTTTCCACGATGTGCGCGGAACCGGGGCGTTCAAGCAGGTGAGCGCGATGGTAAATGCGCGCAGATTTCTTCCTCGCATAAGGCCGGATGGATTGTTCGGACTCGCGCCGGGAGTTCAAATGCGCGTGAAAGATTTGTCCCCACCCGCCGATGGCGGTATGCCTGCTTTCTGGAAGCAGGCTCAGGCGATCAAGACCGATCTCGACAAGCGTGTCAGCCATTTGGGTACGGTGTTCTATCAGTATCTGGTGAGTCTGGAAGGGCTCCACCACCGGTACAACAGCGTGGTTGAATTTTTCGACGGCACACCTGCCATTCGGAATTTAACATTCTCCAACATGGGGCGCTTGGCAGTTCGCGCACAGTATGGGGAGTTACGCCTTGCGAAAGTATACAGCCCGCTGGTGATGGTATCGCCGACGCCGGCTAATACGGTCGTCCTTTCCAGTTTTGCCGGCGAGATGGAGTTCGCGATTATCTCGGATGAGCACTCGCTACCGCGAGCTGATGCAGAGGCGATCTCGCTTAGGGTGGCTGAAATTCTGCGAGCTTCTACTGTGGGTTCTAAATGAAGGAATTCGGGCTTGTTTTTGTACTCTATCGGCCGACAGCAGAGTTCGTAGACAACCTGCTCCGCTTGAGCTCGTTTTGTCCGCAGGTCGCGGCGGTAGACAATTCGCCTAAGCCGTCTCGCGCTTTGCACGCCCTCCTTGAGGAGCGCGGCGTGCAAGTTATATCGAATTACAATCGGGGAGGCCTTGCCGGCGCTTATAACCGCGGCGCAGACGCTCTGCTGGCGTGCGGGTGCGAAGCATTCTTTCTGTTGGACCAGGACTCTGAGATTGAGAGCTCCTTTTTCGAGAAGATGCTCGAAGCCGCGAGGGAGTTTGGCGTTGACGAATTTCTGCTTGGGCCCAAGATCTACGAGATCCAGCTTGACAAGTTCATGCCGCTGCTGGCGCCGGGGAAATACCTGCCGAAGAGTGTGCCAATCGCCGATCGAACGTCCGGGCTGTTTCCCACCCTGGGAGTCATCTCTTCGGGGTCGATGATTTCCGCCGCCGCCTACCGCAAGATTGGCCCGTTCCGCGAAGACTACTTTATCGAATACCTGGATGGCGAGTACAGTATGCGCGCAAGGCGTAAGGGCGTGCCGATTTATTTGAACGCAGGCGTTACACTGCGCCAGAGTTTCGGAAATATCACGCGCCACGGCAGGCTGTTCAGCACCAATCATGCCGCGTGGCGCCGCTACTATGTGGCGCGGAACTGTGTACATTGCTTCAGTACTTACCGCGAGTATATCGGACTGCATTGGCTGAGCAGCATTTTTGTCCTGCAGCAAGTAATCATGGTTCTGCTTTTCGAAGAGCAGAAGCTAAGGAAGCTGCCTGCACTCGCATCCGGATATGTGGATGGCGTACTGGGCCGGCTTGGTACGTTCGAGGAGCGGCATCCGTGGCTCGCCGCCTTTTGCGGATGCCCGGCCCGAACACAAGCTGGTAATCCAAAGCTGGGCTCAAGCGACAAACGGCAAGTAAAACGGCGCAAGTTGTCGCATATCGAGCACATTGTGGAAGGCAACGTCGTTTACTTCGTCAGACTACAGGGCAGCTTCGTGCCGGAGACTCTCCGGTCGGCACTAGAGCGAGTACAGCAAAGACATCCGGCACTGCGTGCCTTGCTTCACGAGGAGCGAAGTGGGCTTTATTACGACTACGACGCTGCGCCGGCGATCCCGCTTCGAGTCGTCACGCGAAGAAGCGATCAGGATTATCGGCGCGAGTGTGAGTTGGAGTTGCACGCACACCTCGGCAAAGATGAGCCCCTGTTTCGCGCGACTTGGCTGAGAGGCGATCGAGAACAGGATCTCCTGTTCACCACGTCGCACCGGATCTGCGATGGCGCTAGCATGCTGATCCTCGTACGGGAGATTTTGGGTTGTCTGTCGGACGTTGCGCACACGAATGCGCCCGGCGCAGCTATCGCCGGGCCCAACCGGCCGATACCGTATGAGCCGGTTACGCCGAAGGAGTTGATTGCGGATTACCGGCCACCTTCCGTTTGGAAGCCCAAGCTGGTAGCGCGGATTTTGAATTGTCTTCTGTGCCTGATACCCGAATCTCGGCGGCTCTCCGAAAACCGCGAGCACTATCTCGAATGGCGCGCGGACGCCTGTCTGTCGGATTGCTTGAGGCAGCGCTGCAAGCAGGAGGGTGTTTCGGTTCATGCGATGTTTTTAGTGGCATTGGACCGTGTGCTACCTGCCGTTTTTAGCGCCAACGTACCGAAATGGATTGAGAACCCGGTCGATATCCGCCGTGAGCGCTTTCCCGCACTGAAAAATGTGATCTTTTTCGGCGGCGGCAATTTCAAGATCAGGACTGGACAGTCGCCGGACGATGAATTTTGGCTGCGAGCGCGGGCCATCAACGAAGAGATCGGCGCGAAAGTAGTTCAAGAGATGCTCGATATTCCAGGACGTTTCTACTTTCTTGACATGCTCCGGCCTGTTTCGCGCCGGCAGGTTCAGATGATCGTCCGCTGGTCCGATGCGATGAAAATGAACGGCAGTTGGAACCGTTTTGCATTCTCAAATCTCGGAAGGGTGTCCCTGCTTGAGGGTGAAGCCCCGTTCCAGGTGACGGATCTGCGCATTTACATGCATTCCCTCACTGTGAGGGCACTGTGTCTGGTGACCTACACGTTCAATGACGAGATGCGGTTCTATTGCATGGGAGATGAAAGGTGCATCAGCCCCGAACAAGCCGAAACATTGCAGCGTCGATTTATGGAGCTCCTGGAGAATGCGGCGGCGCCGGCGGACGTTCTCAGCGATCTGTTTGTCCACGACTCGGCGGATTGAAATGAGCAGACGCAAGCTATCGAATATCGAGCACCTGGCCGAAGTGAATATCGCTTGTTCGGTGCGGCTCGCAGGTAGGTTGGACCTGGACGAACTACGCATTGCTTTAGCTTGCGTCCAGCGGCGCCATCCCGCATTGCGCGCCTTGATTCGGCCGGAAAACGATGTGCTCTATTACCAGCAGGACGCTGCGCCCGAGATACCGGTTCGCGCTGTCCGGGTCGGCGATAACAGATCGTACCGGCGCGAATGGGAGCTTGAGCTTAGCACGGCCTTTGATTATGACCTTTCACAGTTGCGCGTGGTGTATTTCGAACGCGCCTGCGATTGTGATTTGTTGTTCACTACGTCCC
>Ga0126381_100008471_pt1 | contig 11503 bp, 10 predicted proteins | sample PanSoiMetPlot_28_FD_96465 | JGI IMG/M metagenome (GOLD analysis project Ga0126381, IMG submission 96465) | Tropical forest soil microbial communities from Panama - MetaG Plot_28 | ecosystem: Environmental > Terrestrial > Soil > Tropical forest > Bulk soil | place: Panama | collected 2016-02-17 | reverse complement strand
TGCTGAGATAGCGGTCGCCCGACGACATCAAACACAGTCGCGGGCGATACCTTGGTGACAAACGCAGCGGCTTGAGCCGTCGGACTGACGACCTCCGTTGCTTGACCGGCGCAGCGCGCTGCCGGAGAAGGCGGGGGAAGCGCTAAGCCTCGCGCGTCTGTATGCTGCGGGTCGAGGAGTAGCTCTTTCCAGGATTGCGAGCGCTCCCAATGCCGTCACTAACTTTCGCCTTTGTTTAGTCTTTAAACTCTTGAAACTCTTGCTTTCGACGCATTTTTCACGCGCGTGACCTTTAGGAATTGATTACGCTACCATTAGGCGACCATGTGACATGCGCATGGGTGTCGAGCCGAGGGAAGAGATTACAAAATGGGGCTCCTTCTCAAGATCCTCGCCTGCGGCGCCCTGCTATTCATGGTTGCAGGTTGCAATGCGACAACAACATGTGCAGCCAATAATTGCGAGACTCAGCTTGCACCGGCCGTTGTGGCCGACGTGGGCCCATCTACGACGGCCAAGGTGGAGGATCCCGACGACGTTAAGTATTACCGCTCCGACGAGCCCTTGCGCATGGGAATCGAGCACTTCAATCGGGGCAATTTCGGAATTGCCGAGCGTTACTTCCGCGACGCGACCGAAAAGGCTCCGAAGGATCCAACCGCCTGGATTGGCCTGGCGGCGGCCTATGACCGTCTTGCACGCTTCGATCTTGCCGACCGTGCCTATGTTTACGCTATCAGGCTCGTGGGGGAGACCACGGAGATTTTGAACAACCAGGGCTATTCGTACATGCTACGTGGCGACCTGGCGAACGCGCGTAGGAAATTCCTCAAAGCCTTGGAACGCGAGCCCAATAATTCGACCATTGCCAATAATCTTCTACTGTTGAACTCGAGCTCCAGGTTCATTCAGCGGTCTCCTGCGCAATAAAAACCTGATGGCGTTCTCAGCGCCACTGTCCCATGTCGTGCTGGTGATTACCGCCGCAGTCCTGTTCTATGTCGGGCTGAATGATTTCAAACACTTCAAGATCCGCAACGAACTCATCCTCGTTCTCGCCGGGCTGTTCGTCGCCCATGCGCTCTTGTCCGGTCGCTGGGCGAGCGCACATTGGAACTTGGCATTCGCCGCCCTCATGTTCGGCGTCATGTTGTATTTCTATGCGCAGAACTTGATGGGTGGCGGTGACGTCAAGATACTGACGGTCGGCTTCCTCTGGGTCGGCTTTCCTTGTGCATTCCCCTTCGCGGCCCTGCTCGCGATCTTTTCAGCGGCGCACGTCGTTGCCGCCAAGTTTGGCTGGGCCGAGGTCCAACAGGTCGGCGATAAGAAGCGCATCCCACTGGCACCTTCGGTCGCGGCGGCACTGATCCTATGCTTTGTTTTGGGCTGCCTGCAGCCGATATTACATTGAGCTTGCTTTCGCGCGGGGCCGGCCCGCCACCAGTTAAGAACCTAGCTGGCTCGATGACCTAGTTGGCCCCGCTCGTGCGCCTGCCATTGGTGACGTCACTCCGCAGCACCGAGTACTCCTTGGTTTCCCCATTTCGCACAATGGTGATCTTCACCGTATTCGACGGCACTACGGGGGCTGCGGGGGGCGGAGCTGGCGGGGGAGGCGTCGGGGGCCGCACAGGCTCCGGAATTGTCCGGCCGATATCCTTCTCGCTGACGCGGCGATTTGGATCCGGGTTTGATTCTAGCGGCCGAGCGAGGATTAAGGACAGCTTGCCGATGTTCGTCGCCAGCAGAATCTTCTGCGCCTGCTCCTTGGTGACTTCGACTGTTACCGCCTTGGCGACTGTTGGCTGTCCTTCCCCTTCGCTTGCGACCTGATCAATCGCGAGGACCTTTACATGCTCCAGCAAAATGTCTGAATAGCTTTGACGTTTGGTTGATCCGTCGTCGGCGATTAGAACGATGTCCACGAAATCACCCGGCAACACGAAACCCGCAACCCCACGCACGTCATCGACCGACACCGTCACGGCGCGTTTTCCTTCGTCCAGTAGCGAAGCAAGCGAGGCGCGCTGGCCGGGTCCCGTGATTTTTGAACGCAAGACCGCTTCGCCGCGTTTCAACGGGGAGAGCACAACGCGGCGACCGCCGTTGAGCAGATCATCCTTGACCGCAAAAGCACCCTCGGGCAGCGTGTTTGAAAACCAGGGGATCTCGACGACATTGTCGGGTGTCATGGTAGTGCCGTACGCGAGGGATTCTGCCGCTACCACAATCGTACCGACCGGCTGAACGGCGGATGAAGCTCTCGTCTGATCCTTAAGCCAACTGCGCGTCAGATACGCGGCGCTCCCTCCCATTAAGAGCGCGACAACGAGAATGATGACGCTGCTTTTTCGCATTGTTTTGTCTCCTCCCGGCCTGCTGCTGAGTGCTCTCGCAGGCAGTTCTGGTCCGACGTGGCCGTCCTAGTTTCCGACCTGGTCATTGAGCCTGTGGACTCCCGTTATTTTGCTGGATTTCACCAACATGCAAAGAAGCTTAGCGGATTTTGATACTCTGTGCGACGTATCGTTCGAGCCATTGCCCTAGAACGGTTCCTAAATACCCCCTCGCACATGGCGATCGGGGACGTGGCCGCGAACGACCGAACACGGTCACCGCAGTCTGTGAGCCTGTTTGTTCATGGACTTCCATTCAATGTTGCTTGCGGCGAGTTGGAGCAACCCTTTCTCATTGTTGGAGCGCACGAGTAAAGATCTTCGCCCGCCATCGTTGTTGTTGCGCCCGGAATCTGAATGTTGCGGAAGCCCAATAGGTCTCCGAGAAAGAAGAACCGGAACGGCATGTTCTGGAGCGAGATCTTAATCGTGGGTACCGGGCCGCCCGGACGGCCCGCAAAGCCGAGCCCCGCTGGTGCGGCAGGCTGTGTATAGACGATCCGGACATTGGCCGGCGTAATCCTGGCAAAGATGTCGCACATTCCGGCGGTGTAAAGCGACGTCGCATCGCCACAGGCCATGCTGCCGCGTCCAAAGACGATTGTCTGCATGGCGGTGGCGTTGTAGCCACCTACCCCTTTGCAAGCGCCCTGGCAGTTGCAGATGGCAGTACCACCATCACAGGTCACCGTGAACGACGGCATCGCGCTTCCGGGCCGCAACGAGGCGCTGACCACACCTGCGCTGAGACCGTTTAGACCCTTTGCAACTGGGTCAGAAACCGCAGCAATTCGAACGCCTACCTGAACGGCCTTGGTCGCTGCGTTCCACTGGTAAAAGGCAAACAAGAAGTCGATCGATCCGAGCACGAGCACGAACATGATCGTGATCATGATCGTCGCTTCGACGAGCACGCCGCCATTATTGTCGCGAGTGAAACGCAACAACATCATCGCGATATTTGTCCGGGTCCGATGACGCGCTCCTGATGCGATACGGTCAGGACTGGGGGCTTAACACCCAGGAAACCGAAAAAACCGAGTGAGGGCACGGTGAAGGTGGTGGATACGGTTACCCTTTGAATCACGGCACCGCCACGAAAGAGGGTCAATCCGTCGGTATCTACTTCGTTTTTAACGGAGGCGTACGTAATGTTGACATCGCGCGCCGTCCAGCCCCTGACACGGGCGGTGTTTCCGTTGATCGCGCCCGTGGTCGCTAGATTCTTCGCGGCCCGTTGGATCGTTAGGTCGTTAGGGTTGGCGGATCGCGCGATATAGCGCGCTGCGTCGTGGATGCCGGTTGAGATCAAGTGTTGCTGGTCGATCAACCACGAAAATTCAAACACGCCGAGCACGAGAACTAATAGGAACGGCACGATGATCGCACCCTCGATAAGCGCCGACCCCTCGCTGTTGCGCCACAGTGATTGCAGTGTTGGTTCGGACATGGGGAGTCATCCAAATGAAATTTACCGGTGCAGTTGAACCATGTCATGATTGACCTCGTCGGTCGGCTTGATGAGACCCAGGAACTCTGCATATAGGCCTGTGCCGTCCGCGGCAGGTACAGTGAGAAAAAACTTGCCGAACCCGGCAACAGGAACATCACGCGCGTAACGTGTCACCGCCACAGGGCTACTGCTGCAATTGATGATTGCCGCGTTAAGAATGCGGCGGTTTCTAATCCCCAGAGGATTACACCGAGGCGCCCCAATCTCCGCTCCGGGCGACCGGTCGCTGATGTAGTTCATCTCATATTGATAGACGCTATATCGGCTGATCGTGGCGGTACTGGTGCAGCCCGGGGGAGCAGAATGATTCCCAGGTCCCGCAAAATGGGCCACGCTCCAATAGCCGGCACAGTCCCAAACCCCGTTCCCGACCGCGACGCTCTTAGCGACGACCTGGGTTTGATCACCATCTTCGCTGGCGACCATCATGTTTTGGTCAAGCGGGAATGCTGCTGCATGGGCATCAGCAATCGGCCAATTCGGTCCCGAGGGTCGAGCGTTGCACCAATTGACATTTCCTAACGTGGTGTATCCCTTTCGAACATTCGCATCGGCTACGTAATTCGCTTTACAAGGTTCAAATCCATTCGCGTAGATATCGAACCGGGTGTTTAGGCCATCCATGGCCACCTGATCGTTAGCCGGCTGGAGATCAACTCCGCTCAACCGCAGGCAGGTCGGCGGTCGCGATGCAGCCGTGGCCTGGCCTATCCCAGCCCCCGCAATGGGGCCGCAGGCATGCGTTGGCAAAGACCCCGTCGTCGGCATGACGTATCCAAAATCCCCTCGGCCGAATGCTCCGATCTTTTGCTGAGTTGCGGTAAGCCGGATGAGTTTGCGTCGGCCCCCCCGATCATTGCTGGCGCTGACCAGGTCCTCGGTCGCCTCCCTGTAGCTCATTCCTCCCGTTTCGAAGGGATTACAGATAAAAATCGGCGTGAAATCGCACACCACCTGATCGAATCCAGCGATCGCTTGCGCTCCCGCCGTCAGAACATTCGAGCCCCCGAAGATTGACGCCGGCAGAATTGTTCGCAGCGCGATCGGCTCGACCATGACCTCGACGAAGGCAGCCAACGTCGGATCGTTCGTCCTATTCCCCGGCAAAATCGGGTCGCTGTCACGTGGCGGCAAGGAGCGCAAGAAATTGATACGCGCGACCCGCACGTTCCGATCGGATCCGCTCCCCAACAAAGACGAATTGGTGACCAAGCGATTGATCGCGCGGGTAGCACGCTCGATCGCCGTCGGGGTGCGGTCGAGCTCGGCTGCACCCGCGAGCGCCAACGCATCGGCCCCGTTCTGGAGCTGCGTCTGCAGGCTCATGTATCGGGAGCCGTCGAGCGCAAGGACGGAAACGCCGATGATGACGACCAGCATCAGCGTCACATAGGGAAGAATGACGCCGTCCGTGTCGCCCCAGAAACCTTTGATCGATTGTGCGATCTTTGCGGCCACCGTACCCGCAGCGGTGGCACTGATCCTCGAATCGCATTGGGCAAACGCGGTCATCACACGTTGCAGCGCGCTGCCGAACGCCAAACGTCTACGCGTCGCGGCTGCAATTGGCCGCGACGCGTGAGAGCTCTGACGAGGGCCGTTAGCACTTAATCCTGAGTGTCGTCACCCCCCGACGCTGGCGCTTGGAGGATGGCGATGCAGCCGCTGAGAGAGCTTGGATCACCAACTCTTGTGAAGTCACCGACCAGATCGCAAAGCGTGAGGCCGCCGGGAGCGCCCCACTGCGGCACAGTACCGCCAACTGCCGGAATCGGCAGGAAGATCAGGTTCCCGCCGGGGGCGGGGCCGGCTGCGGCCGAGTGCACCACGCGCGGATTTGGGGGCGGTAGCGGGGTCGTCACGCCGTTCTGATTCGCGATTCTAACAGTGCTGTCCGAGCTAAATCCGCTTGAGTCGACGATGAAGAGTAGCTCGGGACCCATCAGAGCAGTGCTGCGGCACGGCGTGTTGCAACTCGGGAGGACGTAGTGGCCGTCGGCCGGGTTAAACCAGACTTGGTCGACGCCACCCTGCCCCGTGAGGACGTTCAAGACCGTCGCGGTCGTCCCGCTCGTGGCATCGATGACTATGCTGTTCCGAGAACCACCGGGCGACGGGGCATTGCAGCCGAGCAGGATCTGATTGCCTGGGCCGATGGCCATGCCCCGCAGGCCACTACAATCGTTGATGTTGACGTTGATGAAATGGTCCACCACCCCCCCCGTCGTGGTCGAGGGAGTGATCACCGCCACCTGGTCTTGGCCGCCGGGGTCCCCTGGAAGGTTCTGATAAAACTTCCCCGTCGTCGGGCTCCACCCGCATTGCTCAATGCCGGTGGCCGGATCCCCAAACGTAATTTGGCCAAGCACCTTACCTTTATTACCATCAGCGGCTGAAATGAAGGTAACGAACGGAGTCGGAGTCTCTGCAGGACTCGCGATCATGATAATGTTATCTTTGGGATCATAACAGAGCTCGTCGGCTCTGGTTGTAGAGGCGTTAACGGGGGGACTGCCAGTTGTCTTGACCAAGATTGGGTTCCCCGTGGGTGATCCGGGCAATGCTATTAAATCCCCCGTCTGCGAATTCAACACCCAGACCTTTCCCGGGCTGTCTCCAATCCAAAGCTCCGTGTCGTTGTTGGCGGTCAACACGCCATCGGGACCGGAGGTGTCGGGGCTTGCCTGGACGCCCGCGAATGGCCGGACGAATTGTTGTGTGACGCCTGCGCCAGGGTTCAGCGCATCGACCACGTCGATCGCCAAGCTGTTGCGATCTGTCAAGAAGAACTTCTTGTGCGTTGGATCGAACCAGCTGATGTCAAACGAAAAGAACGGGGACGTCTCAATCCTGCCCGGCACTTGGATGACTGTCTTGACTTGGAACACCTCGTCTCCAGTGGCCTGGGCCAGGGCCGGCCCCGCCACAGCCAGCATGGCGATGGCGCCGATTGCCATTCCTGCTACGCGCTTACTTTTCCATAGGAACGTGTGAGCAGATCTAGTCATTGCTTTCTCTCCCTGTCTGAATTTGCGCTTGCGCACCACTTCGACTCCCGACGCGTTAAGGTTGGGCCCTTCAAAGCCCGGAAGGAGCATCTCTCTTACTGTGCATTGTGATGTACCCCCACGCGCGGCAAAACCCACCGCGCGGCGTCCGCATAACCCGCAATAGAATGGACGGTTCCCGGCATTTCCTCAAGTTTTTTGCAAAAATTTTTCCTCGCGCAGGCAATCACAGGCGCCATATACAAAGCGTAAAGCGCAATAGTTATCAGCCATCGTTTTGCGAGGCGGGAACGCGTTTTAAAGGACAGAGGCCGTTTCGGAAGATCGGTTTGCAGGCTAATTTTTATAATAAATTTATGGAGGTGGTGAGTGCAGCTCGCCCTTCTGGTTTCGGACAATGGCGCCGGGGTAGCAACGCTCTACAATGTCCCCTGCAGCAGCCGAATTCGGTGACCATCAATCCGCGGATCGTCAAATAGCGCTGCGAACTCGGCTTAGGGACGTGACGCGATCTAACGCCATCCCGGCTTTTCGGCCCTACCAGTTAGCGTCGTGCCACCCGCTCGATGCGCCTCATCGCTACCCACTGGTACTGACCGGCCCGAGGGCGGCTGCGCTACCGCCCGCTGATTCAGCATGAGCAAACCCCGGCGCTTCGACTCCTCCTCCTCACCCGCCTGCGCCGTCGTTTCGATGTGCTTGCGCAGATTTTCGCTGAACGAACATTCCCGGCCGGCAGCTTCGCCCGTGCCCGGTACCACGCGGCCGAGCGCGCCACAGGCTCCGGGCACGCGCGCCAGCGAATCCAGTAAATTGTCGATCCGATAACCGAGCTGTGGACGCGAGTCGCCACGTAGTGAACCGAGGACCTGAGTGGCGAACAAATCCAGTTGTCCTCGAACGGCGAAATGTTGCCCAAGTGCGAGGAATATTTGCTTCGAATCTTCGCTCGTTGCCGCCTCCATCACAGGGCCCAACGCATAGCGGATGACATCCTGCCCAGGAACGACCGAACGCACCGCTTCCGATTGAGGGTAGTTACGCGCGAGCAAGCTGCGCGCCAGAGGGTAACCCATCAAGGCGGCAGTTTGGATCAAGCGTGCGCCGCTTGCTCGGTCTGTATCGGTTCTGGCAGATGCATACGCGACGACGCCGCGATCGACGATCGCGCGCATCGTGCGCGGATCGATATGAGGTGCTTCACGCGCGGGCGGCAATGCGATGAGCCGACGGAAGCTCGCGACCGGATCGGGGTCGACCTGCGGCGTCATTGCCGACAACGAAGTCAGCGGCGCAATGGAGAACATGATCGCGCTCTGTGCGTTGCTTAGTCCTTCGCTGCCGGACGAATCGATGTGACCGGTCTCTTGAGACATTGATGACGATGTTGATGACCGGTTCGCTATCAAGGGTTTGGCCGGATCAGCCGACGAAACACGATTGCGGTAGGAGGCCCAGAACACGGAGGCAACCACCAGGGGAGCCAGAACCATAGCGAGACGGATCACAGTCGGTAACAACTTTCGTTTAGCCGGCATCGGAAGTTTCTCCGAAAGCGCTAGCGACGAAACCGCGACGGCATCTTCACCACCACCAGCCAGGACGCAGATATGGCCTGCGGTGGACCGGGTGCACGGCACGAGTTGACACTCGCTGGTAAGGGTAGACTGCCGGATAAGAGTAGTAAGTTGCTGGATAGTAGGAAGATCCATAAACATAGGTGGCGCAGGGATAGCGCACCATTAACTCCCAACCACGTGGATACCAGCTGGGAAGCGGTGGGCAGACGGTCAGCCCCGCCGGATAAAAGGCAGTACTCGGCTGTGCCCAGGTCACCGTCCCGCAGCCCAACGTTATCGCGGTCACAGCCAGAGCCAAAGAAAGCCGCTGCACTTCGGCCTCCGATGCGCCACCCCAGGACACATTAGATCGATTTCCGTTTTGTTGAAACCGGAATCCGCCCCAGCCGTTGTGTTCGACGTTCTGGGAGCCAGACCGCGAGAATCTGTCGCAAAGGCTGGCTGGCTCGGTCGACGCTACGTTGATTTGAAGAGAACGTAGCCAAACCACGTGTCAGGATTAGTGGGAATGAAACGGCGAAGCTCGGAGCACGAAGCACGAAGCACCCCTCACCCTTGTCCGATCAGTAGAGTCCCCTCCGAGGAGTTTCCGCCCTCGACGGTGAGTGAAAAAAAATAGGCTCGCTCAGATCCTGTGTGGCATCAGGCTCCACCCTTTCCGGTCCGCGCTGCAGCGCCTCGACTTCTGCTTCCTCCAGTTCCTTGAGTTTCCGTAACGACGACATCGCTTCTTGCAATTGCTCGGAATCCGACGATGATAATTTGTCGTAAAGCCGAGCATATTCGTCCTCGGGTACATCGACGTAGCCAAGCTCCGGCACATTAAGGATGACCGGGACTCCGTAGTACACGACCACCGGGAGTACGAGGACGCCGCCGGTGATGTTGACGCGTCGGGCGACTTCCCGATACACAGCGCGTGGGCGCACCTGCTGGACGCCGCCGCTGGGCACACGTCGCACGTCCCTGACAGGAGGGCGGTCGGGTCGCGACAGCTGTTGTGGCTCGTCCTGACCTGCGTCTACATTTCCTGGCGCGGGGGTTGCCCGGTTCTGTTTCGGAATCCGATTCTCCTGAATCGGCTTGATCGCTGGAACCGGCGCCTGTCCCCGAGGCGCATTGAGCCGAACTGGACCCGTGTCATTCCCCTGCTCGGCGGTCGCGGTAGACGAGCCCGCAAGAAAGACAAACACTGCAAACGCGGCGAATGTCGTGATCCGCTTCATGAGAACCAATCCGTTTTGGACAACCGGACCATTCTTACCAGATTTTATCGGCTCGGTGCAGAGGACCCCCGACAAGCGGCTCGCTCGGCTTGCCCAGGCCGCACTCGAGGCCCGCGCTCACCGCTGTTCGCTACGCAGCCGTTAGTTCCAAATGCCGGCCCTTCTGCGGGAGGCTGAGTCGTGCGGTAGACAGACCGGCGGCGCCAGGAGGAAAGCCCATGTCCGACCCGAGTGCGAAGCCAACGATCAGAGCGATTGCAATTTCCGGCATTTGGCCAAATAGAGCGTTGGAGCGTCACGATTAAACGCTACCTGGATTACACGAACCTGACAGATTCGCCGAAGACGTAAGCATTTTGTTTTTCATAAAACAGCGAACGATCCCCGCTCAGAAATGAGGTGACATGGTGAAATTGCCCCCATGGAGGCGCCGCCGATGGTGTGGGCCGGCGCTCGGTGGTCCGCTGCAACGTGGCTGCCGGTTCTGCTTTGCTGCCCATGACGGTGAGGTCACGACCTCGAAGCTTGCCGAATGTCAGGCCGGAGATCGTCTACGCCGGCGGGCAGCCGTCGAGGTGGCAGATGCACGACCACGCTCGCGCGCTGCGGCGCCAAACCTTTGTTCGCTGACGCCGCGTCAAACGGTTCGATAATTGTGGCTGGTTTGATAGCTTTAAGTTATAACGGGAATCATGCGCGGTTCTATTTTTACATTTACTCCGCCACGACGAACGGTGTATATTTTTTGGAAGCTGCCTTTTGAACGGAAATGCCGAATTTCCGTTCGGGCCACAATAGGCAGCAAGAAATGCCGCCGGCAGGCGCTGCACTCAAATAATCCGACATCCTTTTCGTCGGTCTCCCAGCAAAATTGAACAATTCACATCCGCAGGGTCAACCGCGCGCGGCCAACGTTTTTTAAAAACTCTAGGAAGGAAGCGGCATAGGGGCTCGTGCGGTCTCTCAACATTGATGAGCGGGGAGGTGTCAAATGTACAAGGGATCTCGTATCGCCAGCCTGCGTCCTTCGCTATTTAAGGTACTAAGATTTTCAACGACGGGAAGTGCACTTGTTTTCTGTCTTTTGGGTTGCCCATTGGGGCTTGTGTTTGCGGATCCCGTTGGGACGCTTGACCCCACTCAAAGTGTAGATTGGGCGCGAGGCGCGGTCAGTCACGCACAGAAGATGCGCGCTCACAAAGATGTTGACACGGGTTCGCAGCCGTCGGGCGTCATTCCACAATTCAGTGCCGACCCCGACCCGAGCGGGCAGATCGCGACTTTCCAGCCCGAGGCCACTGAGGGAAATAACGCGTTCTTCCAGAATTTAGGGACCAACGGTCGCACCTGTTTCACCTGTCATCAACCGCAAACCGGGTGGACTATCAGCGCCGCAAGTGCTCAAGCCCGGTTCGCGGCCAATGCGGGCGCCGATCCGCTCTTTCGTCTGGTCGACGGGGCCACCTGTCCGACCGCGGACCCCTTGAACCCCGCGGCCTTCAAGTTACTGCTCGAGAAAGGGCTCATCCGCATCGGCCTGCCGCTTCCGGATACAAACCTGCAGTTTGAAGTGGTCAGCGTCGACGATCCGTATAATTGCACAACGTCACAGGACACTGGTCTGACGAGCAAGACGACCGGCATCATGTCCATGTACCGCCGGCCACTGCCCTCAACCAATCTCGGGTTCCTGACTGCAATCATGTGGGATGGACGGGAGCCGAGTCTTGCACAGCAATCCGTCGATGCGACCCTCATCCACGCGCAAGCTGACCCC
>Ga0126381_100008470_pt1 | contig 11503 bp, 9 predicted proteins | sample PanSoiMetPlot_28_FD_96465 | JGI IMG/M metagenome (GOLD analysis project Ga0126381, IMG submission 96465) | Tropical forest soil microbial communities from Panama - MetaG Plot_28 | ecosystem: Environmental > Terrestrial > Soil > Tropical forest > Bulk soil | place: Panama | collected 2016-02-17 | reverse complement strand
TCCTGGTGTTTTGAAGTGAGTATTCCGCACGAGCTTCAAGATTCTTTCGATGTGAGGGCTACTTGCCGTCGACGGAGAACGCGAGCAGGACGTTGCCGGGTGTCGTCCCGATGTGCACGTAGCCCGAGTTGACGTACAGCATCCCGCCGACGACGACGGCCCCGGGGCCATTCAAGGATCCCCCGCGGGCGGCCACTCCATTGACGGTCGAGAACTCACGCATGGTGTCGGTGTCCCAGATGATCTGACCGGAGCGCGCGTCGTAGGCCCTGAGGTCGCCGTCGATGCCGCCGGAAAAGACGACACCGGGTATCGCCGTCACCGCCGCCGATTGACCTGGACTACATCCGGGCTTGCCGTTGCAGCCCGGATGAGGCGTGTGCCAGCGCATCTCGCCGGTACGCGCATCGAAAGCAGACAGGCCGCCGCCTATCTTTGGATCGAACGTGAAGAAGGTGCCAAGTGCAGGCTGCGCACCCGGCGTGGTGGCCTGTGTAGGAGTGATCCGCGCATCCGACAACGCGACGTATACGGTTTTGCCATCGCTGGCTGAGCCCCACTGGATGCCGCCGATCCTGCCGCCATGGCCAACGGTCTGCTGCCATAGGATCTTGCCGTCGGCGTCCGGATCGATGGCATGCAGCATGCCGGACTTCTGCCCGGCGATGAGCGCGCGGTGCCCGTGTCCGAGATCGACGAGCATGGCGGAGGACGCAAAGTCGTAGTCGGGGCCGTTGCCCGAGGGACAATTGACGTTGTAGGGCTGCGGGATATCACACCCGAGGTTGTAGCCGTCGTTGGCGGTCATCTGCTTCGACCACAGAAGGGCTCCGGTCTTCAGGTCGAACGCGACGAACGCATCAGAGGTCTGCGCAGCGGGATCGGAGGTGGCGTTGCTGGTGGTCACGTAGACTCTCTGCCGCTTCAGATCGACCGTCGGCGAAGACCATACGCCAGCTCCCGCGGGGCCCCAGAGTTGCACGCCCTGGGCGTTCTTCTTTTGCGGCTGGAGTTTCTCCGACACCGTGCTGGCCTTCCAGAGGACTTTGCCGGTCGCGGCATCAAGTGCGCTCACGCTGCCGCGGAACTTGCAGCACTCGTATTGCGGATTCGCGCCGATCGCATCCTCCAGCGCGGTCACTGGCACATACAGGACGCCCCCGACGAGCGTGGGCGCGCCGGTGATCACAGCGAACGGAAAATCGTCAACGCGAGTCTTCCAGCGAAGCGCACCACTGACTGCGTCAAGTGCGTACGCGCTGCCGTGTTGATCCCCGAAGTAGACCAATGGGACGCCGGAACTGATACCGACGCTGATTGCCGTGCGCACGGGAAACTCAGCCTGGAAGGCCCAATACGTGCAACCCGTGGCCGCATCCAGCGCGTACACGTGGCGGTTGCTGTTACCGACGAAGAGGCGCCCGTCGACGATAGTCGGCTGGCCGCTTGCGTTCTGCGAGCCTGCGTACCCAAAGGCCCACTTGAGCTTCAGCCGCGGCACTTCGGCGCTCGTCAGCCGAGCCTGATCGGCGCTCTGGAAACGCTGTTGTGTCGGGTCCGTGCCCCAGCCGATCCAGTGCGGTGCTTTGAGCGACGCTTTGTAGGGATGCGTATCCGGAGCGCAGCTGCCCACTGGGGCTGCGCCCGCCGCAGACGCTGCGCTGCTCGCAGGAGTGGAGCTGCCGTCTCCGACGAACTGCACGAGCGCGGTTATTTGCTCGGGCGAGAGGCCCTCAGCTGCAACCCTCATGCTGCCCTGGGTGAGGGTCATGCGGATCTGGTCGGCGGGCAGCTTGCCGAGCGTGGCGCGCGGTGCCGCTCGCGTCACACCGCTCTCGTGACAGACGGCGCACTGCTGTTTGTAGATCGCGGCGCCGTCTTCAGCCGCGCTCGCGGCACGCGTGCACACTAGCGCCACGAATATCAGGGCAAAGAGGGTCCGTAGCGCCTTGGGCGCCAGTCGAATGTCCATGGGAAGCTCCTAGAGGAGGTTGTTGTTCAGTCTTCCGTTAGCTCATCCGTTTCCGTCAGCCCACACGCGCCAGTCGGCGCAGTGCAAGCCCGCCGAACACGAGCGTGACTGCCATCAGCACGACCACCGACAGTCGCGGATCCAACATACCGGGCGCCTTGAAATGCGCGACGGCGAGTGCCAGGCGGTCCATGTGTTGCGTCGGCCAGATGACCGACCAGCGCTGCAATGCCTTGGGCAGGGGGAAAAACAGGCCCGAAAGGTAGATCGCCGGGAAGTAAACGAGGTTGGTCAGTCCCGGAGTCGCGGTGCCGGAAAAGCGCGTGCCGATGAAGAGTCCGATCGCAGCGCACGCGGGCGACGCGGCAACGAGCACGGCCACAATGGCTACGAGCTGAGCGGCGGAGAGTGTGATCTTGCCACCGAGAGCCGCGGCCACCGCGACCGAGCCGGCGGCGACGGTCGCAAAGATCATCGCCATGACTATTTTGGCAATGAGGTACGCCCCGCTCGGCGATGGCATGGCACGCTTCAGGCGCAACAGTCCCTGGTCGCGCTCTATGGCGATGGAGCAGCCGACTCCAAACAGCGCGGGCCCGAGGACCGCCATCGTCGCAAAGCCGGTGAACAACCAGTTCGCGATCTCCGGGTGCGCCTTCGCATCCGGGCTGGCTCCGGCCACGATCACGCCGAACAGGAAGTACAGCGGCGCGGGCAGCAGCACGATGGGTATCACGAATGCCGGAACACGCATCGCGCTCGTGAGCTCCATCCTGATCTCTGTCAGGTAGGCGTGCAGCACGCGAGCCCAGGACATGGCGTATCGGTTCTTACCGGACACCGGAGGGACGGCATCCAGGGGAGAGAGGGTGACGGCGTTCATTAGGCAGCCTCCTTCGTGAGCTCAGTGAAGGCCTCGGCGAGTCCGGCTTGCCGGACTTCGAGATCGGCCAGGTTAGGGTCGGCGGCAAGCAAGCGGCGCAGCACGTTCTCGGCGTCGATCGCCGTGACTTGCAGGTGCCGCCCGTCGCGGCTCGCTTGAGTGACGCCAGGCCACTCCCGCACCGCGGCCGCGGGCATCTCGCTCGTGCAGCGGATCTGCTTGCGCGAGACGAGAGAGCGAATCTCAGACACAGTACCCGATGCGATCAGGCGTCCTGAGGCGAGTACGGCGACGCGATCGGCGAGCCTCTCGGCCTCTTCGAGATAGTGCGTCGTCAACACGATCGAGCAGCCACCGGCAACCAGCTGGCGAATGGCCCGCCACATCGCTTCGCGCGCCTGCACATCGAGTCCAACGCTCGGCTCATCCAGAAACAGCAGCTCGGGCTGGCCGCAGACGGCGAGCGCAAACTGTACCTGGCGCTTCTGACCTCCGGACAGCTTGGAGTAGGGACGCAGTGCCAGAGAGCGTGCGCCGACCATATCCAGGGCGGCGTCGGGCGAGAGCGGGTGCGCATAATAGCTGCACGCCAGCTCGACGACCTCGCGCGCCCGCAGCTGCGGTGGAAGCGCGGCATCCTGCATCATTACGCCAATACCGCGGCGGCTCTGCACCTCCAGCGGCGAGCTCCCACGGAGAGTCACCTTGCCTTCATCCGGCTGCACGAGACCCAACCAGAGAGAGATTGCGGTGGTCTTGCCGGCACCATTGGGTCCGAGGAGCGCCAGCAGCTCCCCACGGTGCACGCTGAGGTCGAGGCCATTGAGCGCCACGACCTTGCCGTACCGCTTGGAGACGCCGTGCAGCTCCGCGAGGCTGGGCTCGCCGCCCACCGGCATCGCCGGAACACTATCCTGTACACGAGTATCCATACGTATCACCTCAGGTGAAGTCGCGCCTTTTCGTCAGGCGCCACAGAGTGAATGCGATCAGCGCGGCTGCGATGAGCAGCTGCGCGCCGATGACTTGAAACACGATCGGGCTCCAGTGCGCGTGCGCATCGCCGTTGTGGTGCGCGATCTCGGGAATGCGCCCGAAGATGAAGAAGTAGAAGCCGAAGGAAGTGTTGAAGAAGATGATGCCGACCACGTTGAGCGCATCGGAGTTGCCCACCATCGTGATCGCGATCATCAGGGCGAACAGATCCAGGGCAAACGTCCAGAGCATCCAGCCGAAGGGGACGAACCCGGTCGGCACCGGCAATATCGCGACCAGCACCCCGATAACGGCCGCAATCAGCGCCCACGGAACGAGGAAGGCGGTGGCCGCAGCTGCGATCTTTGCGAGCAAGTACTGCCGCCCGGAGATGGGCAGGCTCAGACAAAACAGGTGGACCTTCTCTTTGCGCTCGGCCATCACGAGGAACATGCAGAGGAAGACTGCGGGCGCGGCGCCGGCGCTGATGAGGAAGATCAGCGCGGTGTAGGCTCCGAGGTCCCCGGTCCCGGCGATCCCCAGGGCGATCGCAGCCGTCAGGAGGGCGCCGATCATCGTCCATCGGCTCGCGTTGATGTCCTTGAGAATGAAGCGCCGTACGACGGGGTTGCTCATGGCGTGTCCTCCCGGCTGCCCATCACTTCAGCGACGAAGATCTCCTCCAGCGTCATGTGCTGGACCTCGCGCACCACGGCGCCGGCTTGGGTGTAGAACGCCGGCAGCTCGGGGGTGTAGGCCTTGGTGGTAACCACGGCCATGCGCCCGCTGCTCGCGACATCGACCACGCCGGCGAACGGCGGCAGGGGCTTGCATGCAGGCACCTCCAGCTGCAGCCGGCGCCATCGCTCGAGAAACACTTCCTTGTCGCTGGACTCGATGATGCGGCCGCGGTCGATGAAGGTGATCACATCGGAGATCTGCTCCACATCCTGGGTGTTGTGCGAGGAGAACAGGATCGAGCGCTCCTCATCGGTCACGATGCTCATCAGCTCTGTCAGGATCTCGTGGCGCGCGACCGGATCGAGTCCGGTCATAGGCTCATCCAGCACCAGCAGGCGCGGACGGCGCGCCAGCGCGAGCAACAGCATCGCCTTCATGCGCTGCCCGTGTGAGAGCTCTTTCGTCTTCTGCTGCGGATGCAGATTGAAGCGCTTCAGCAGCACTTGCGCGTAGGCCGCATCCCAGTAAGGCACGACCGAGGCAACGAACTGCATGTGCCACTCGAGCGAGACCACTGGGTACAGGCGCATCTCCTCGGACACGAATGCGACGTCCCGCTTGGCGAGCGCCTGGCCTTCCGGCATCGAATGTCCCAGCAGGCGCACTTCGCCGCGATCCTGCGGGAGCAGCCCCATGAGGATGCGAATGGTCGTCGACTTGCCGGCGCCGTTTGCGCCGATGAAACCCATGATCTGCCCGGGAGCGAGCTGCAGGCGCACGCCCTCGAGCTTGAAGAAGGGGTAGCTCTTATCGACACCCACCAATTCGAAGACCGGCGCGCTCATGTTTTCTCCCGCGTCAACTCGTCGCGCAGCTGACCCAACCGTTCACCCAGCTCCTCGAGCGACACTCCCAGCAGCAGCGACAGGCTCGCCACCGCGCGCAAGTGATCGCTGAGCTCCTGGTCCCGCAGCTTCAGCCCCACGTCAGCGCCTTCTGCGACGAACGACCCCCTACCCTGGCGCGTCACGATCACGCTCTGGCGCTCGAGCTCGAGATAGGCCCGCTTGACCGTGATCACGCTCACCCGGACGTCTGCCGCCAGCGCGCGAATGGAGGGCAGCTCGTGACCGGCCGGCCAATCCCCTACGGCAATGCGCTGGCAGATCTGCTCCATCAGCTGCAGATACATGGGCCGGGGATCGGCTTGCGAGATAAGGAGTGTGCTGTTCATACCGTGCATATCAATATACACAGTATATACATCATATGCACAGTGCGATGCAAGCGGGGGAGAGAGGCCTAGGCCTACGATCGGCATCCGCTCTGTGGACGCGGGTAGGTTGCCTCTGGGCGGGTGCCTGGGGCCTGCGGGGTGCCTTTAGGGTTTAGAGCCTGGCGAGCTCCTCTATCAGAAGGCGGGCGAACTGGGGTCCCTTGCCGGCTTCCTCGTGCTTGAAGTACACGAACACGTCGCGACAGCCCGCCGTCTTCTCGTGGATCGTTCGCGCCCACTGTGCGATCTGATCGGGCGTGTAGCCCTCGTCGCGCAGTCTGAAGTAGGCGTAGTCAGCGGTGATCTCCACCGGAGCCGACAGCTTCTCGCTGTCGGCGACGCACAGGGCCAGATTCCTGGCCCGCAATCGTGCCAGCACCTCATCGTCCCACCAGGACTTGTGCCGGAACTCGAATGCCGCGCACACGCCGCTCGGAAAGCCCTCGAGAAAGGTGTCGAGCAACGCCACGTCCTTGCGCAGGAACGGCGGCAGCTGGAACAGCAGCGCGCCGAGCTTCGGGCCGAGCGTCGCGGCGGTCTCGAGGAAGAACGTCAGAAGCTCGGTGCAGTCGCGCAGACGCGCGTCGTGCGTGATGCGCTTGGGCGCTTTCAGTGTGAGCTTGAATTCCGGCGGCGTCTCGCGATTCCAGCCCGCCAGAATCTTTGCATTGGGCGTGCGATAGAAAGTGTAGTTGATCTCGACCGTGCGGAACCGCTCGGAGTAGTAGGGCAACATCTTGGTCGTGGGAAACTTCTCTGGATAGAAGCTCCCCCGCCATTCGGGATAGTTGTAGCCGGAAGTACCCACCCAGACGGTCATGCGAAGCGACTCGATGGCTTGATCCCCAAGTGAATCATAACGTCCAGCATCCCGAAATCCCGAAGAGTGCCTACGCGCCGCTCACCGACCGCCGCAACCCCGTGCAACCCCGGAGCGAACGAATGGCCAAAGCGGATTCCCGGTGACTTTCCGGCAGGCTCATAATGGGGTATGGACCCTCTCGAGCCGGATGACCACGAGAGCCGGGACACCCGCCGGGCGGCGGTGCTCGGGCTGGTGCTCGTGCTGCTCCTGGTCGGCGGTGGCCTGTATCTGGCCCACGTGCTGCACGATGCCTCGCGGATTCAGGATTGCGTGATGTCCGGCCGGACCAACTGTGCTCCGATCGACGCGCCGCACCCGAGCACGGATCAGGGGGATGCCGCTGCGGCATCGAGCCACGAGGCGGGAGCGGCTCGCGAGGACGTGGACTGCACGCGGCGCTGCCGCGACCGCGACGATACACGAGCCCGCCAGTAGTTGGGATGTGGATCTAGGAATCCTGGCTGCGATCGCGCTTACGATGCCGCGATCGGGATCCCAATGTCCACCGAAACGCTGCTGGAAAATCTGCCGGATCTGGTCCTGCTCGTGCGGCGCGACGGAATCGTCGTGGCGCATAGCGGCGGGCACGGCGTCGCTGACCTGAAGCCCGTCGGGGACTCGAGCGGGCGGCACCTGGAAGCGCTCTGGCCGGAGCCCTCCGCGACGCTCGTGGTACAGCTCGTCCGGAAGGCAATCGCCCAGCGCATGGCGACCGAGGTGAAGTTCCAACACGGAGGTTGTGAGTACGAGGCGCGCGTCAGTCCTCAGGGACCTGACCGCGCGCTGTGCGTAGTTCGCGTCGTGCTCAACACTCAGGACGAGGCCGTGGAATCCTCCGATGAGCGTCCGCGGCCGCAGCTCGACCGGCGTGGATTTCTGAAGCGCTTCAAGGAATCGACCTCGCTCGCGGCGTTGCGCGAGAAGCCCATCGCCATCGCCGTCATTCACCTGGACGGAATTGCCGACATCGCGCAGGTGATTGCGCCCCGCGTCTCCGAGCAGATCATGAGCACGGTGATCTGGCGACTCCCTGCGCAGGGGGAGGGGGAGCCACACTGGTATCTGGGGCAACTCAGCGACAGTCTCCTTGCGCTCGTGCTTGAGACCTCGGACCGTGAGGCCATCGAGCGCTGTCTTGTCAGGCTGTGCGCCAGCCTGCGCGAACCGGTCGCGGTCGGAGAGGCCGAATTCCACCTCACCGCCTATGCGGGGGTTGCGATTCTCGGGCAGGACGCTTCCGCCCCCAAGCTTCTGCTGGATCATGCGCGCTCTGCCGCGACGGAGGCGCGCCGCACCGCAGCCTCGGCAGTGTGCTTCTTCACTGACACCATGAAGCTTCGATCGCTCGCGCGGCTCGACATTGCGCGCGAGCTGCACGAGGCCATCGAAAGCGGCGACATCCGTTTTCGCTACGTCGGCCGCCACGATCTGGTGACAGGCCGTCTCGTGGCGTGGGTGGGTTATCTGCGTTGGTTGCATCCGCTGCGCGGGGAGATTCGTCCGCGCGAATTCCTGCGGGTCGCCGAGATCACCGGGCTCGCAGCGGCGCTCTCGCGAGCCGTGCTGACGCGTTTGCGCGAGGATTTCCTCGAGATGAGCGCGAGGTCGGGACCCGACGTGCGGATCTCCTTCGGCGCGCTGCGGCATCATGTGCTGCACGAGAACTTCATCGGCGATATCGATCGTTTTTTGAGCGAGGGCGTCGTGCCGGCGGAGCGCCTGGAGCTGCGCGTCTCCGAGAAAACGCTGATCGCTCGCGATCCGGCGGATTTTCTCGCTCTGCGCCAGCGCGGCGTGTATCTGGTTGTCGACGAGGTTGGCCGCGGGCTGGGCTCGCTCGACTGGCTGGCGCGCACTCCCATCTGGGGATTGCAGCTCGATCGCGCGTGGACGACGGCGATTCGCAGCGATGCGGTGGCTCTGAAGGTTTGTCGCGCCGGTGTCGCAGTAGCGGCCGCCCTTGGCTTGACGCCCATTGCAACGGGCGTCGACGACCAGGAGCAGCGCGCCGCGCTACTGGCGCTCGGCTGCCGGCACGGAACCGGCGATCTCTATCAGGATGCTGCGCCTGACATAATCGATGACTCCCTCGCCGCCGCCGGACATTGACTCAGATCAGGCAGTCGTGGTGGATGAGGTCGCGAGTAGCTTGCGAATCTCAGGCAGGCACGAGCCGCAGTTCGTGCCGGCACGCATGTGGGTGCCGATCTGCTCCGTGCTCGTGAGACCGTGCTTCTCGATAGCTTCGCGCAGAGTACGGCTGCCAACGCGGAAGCACGCGCAGACGATGGGGCCCGGGTCCGAGCGCACGCCTCTGGGCCTGCCTGCAAGAAGGGCGGTGCGCGCGGATTCGTCGATCCGGTCCAGACCGAAGAGCGCTCCGAGCCAGCCGCGCGCCGGAAGCTCCGGCCGCACCGAAACGTACACGCACCCGACGAGGCGCTCATCCACGATGTGGGCCGCGCGATAGATGCCGGCGGTCTCGTCGCGATAGTCGAGGAAGTCCGCGTCGCTTTCCGTGGCACGCAACAGCTTTCTCGCCCAGATGGAGGGGTCGGATCGCATGTGCCTGCCGGCGAACTCGTAGCGCACGCATTGCTCACCCTTGACGGCCGTCCACCAGGCGAAGTCAGGCTCCTCCAGCGCCGCTCGTGTCATTGCGAATCCGTACCAGTCCACCACGAAGGGCTCGACGCGAACGGGCGTGTGCTTGAATTCCGGCTCGCCTGAGATCGGGTCCACTGCGGAGCTGGTCAGCGCCCCGGCACGCGCCTGCGATGCATACAGGGTGTTCCAATGAATCGGCACGAAGATCGTGCCCCGCTTGATCTCGCCGCTGCTGCGCACTCGCGCGACCATAGAGCCCCAGCGAGTGCACACTCTCGCCAGCTCTCCGGTACGCACCCCCGCGAGCAGGGCATCCTGTGCGTGCAGGTCCACGAACGGCTCCGGGAGATGCTCCGCGAGCGTTGCCGATCGGCCGGTGCGCGTCATGGTGTGCCACTGATCGCGAATTCTTCCGGTGTTCAGCACGAACGGGAAATCTTCGTTCGCTGAGTGCGTCGGCGCTCGCACGGGCGTCGGAATGAACCGGGCCTTGCCGTCGGGATGGTGAAAACGGCTGTCCTCGAACAGGCGGGGTGTGCCAGGGTGCGAGCGCTCCCGCAGCGGCCATTGCACGGGCTCCAGCGTATCGTAGTCAGCGGAGCTCAGGCCCGCGAGCCCGCTGATGTCGAAGCCTCGCGACCCGCCATTGTCCAGGCCCGAAAGACGCGCATGCTCGTCGAAAATCTCGTGCGGCCCGGTGTAAGAGAAATCATGACCGAAGCCCATGCGCCGGGCGATCTCGCAGACGATCCACCAGTCTGGCTTCGCTTCCCCAGGCGAGGGCAGGAAGGCCCGTTGGCGCGAGATACGTCGCTCGGAGTTGGTGACGGTTCCTTCCTTCTCTCCCCAGGCGGCCGCCGGTAAAAGCACATCCGCTAACGCCGTGGTATCGGTGGCGGCGACGCAGTCGGAGACGACCACCAATTCGCAGCGTTTGAGCGCCTCGCGAGCGCGATCCGCGTCGGGGAGGCTCACGATCGGGTTGGTTGCCATGATCCAGACTGCCTTGATGCGTCCGGCGTGCATGGCCTCGAACAGCTCGACGGCCTTGAGGCCTGCTGTGGTCGCCATGCCCGGACTGCCCCAGAACTGCTGCACCCGGTGCCGGTGATCGGCATTGCCGATTTCCATATGTGCCGCGAGCATGTTGGCCATGCCGCCGACTTCGCGTCCCCCCATCGCGTTGGGCTGTCCGGTGAGCGAGAACGGGCCCATGCCCGGCTTGCCGATGCGTCCGGTGATCAAGTGGCAGTTGATGATGCTGTTGACCTTGTCCGTCCCGGCGGAAGATTGATTCACTCCCTGGGAAAAGGCGGTGACCACACGCTCCGTTGCGAGGAACATGCGATAGAACTCGGTGAGGCGAGCGGCGTCGACGCCGCACACCCTTGCAACCTCTGCCAGATCGGCTGCCGGGCCGGCGGCTGCGGCTAGCGCCGCCTCGAGGCCGGAAGTGTGGCCGCCGACGAAACCGAGATCGGTGGCGCCGTGCTCGTGCAGGTAGGCCAGCAGGCCATTGAAGAGCCAGACGTCCGTGCCGGAGGTGATCGGGAGATGCAGGTCAGCGCTCTCGCAGCTAGGCGTGCGCCGAGGATCGATCACCACCAGCTTCAGATCCGGGCGCTCTTTCCTTGCCTGCATGATGCGCTGATAGATCACCGGATGGCACCACGCGGTGTTCGAGCCCACCAGCACGATCATGTCGGCGAGCTCCAGATCCTCATAGCAGCCCGGCACGAGATCCTCGCCAAATGCCCGCTTGTGCCCGGCAACCGCGGAGGCCATGCACAGCCGCGAGTTGGTGTCGATGTTCGCGCTGCCGAGGTAGCCCTTCATCAGCTTGTTGGCGACGTAGTAGTCCTCCGTCAGCAACTGGCCCGAGACGTAGAAGGCCACCGAGTCCGGGCCGTGCTCCCTGAGGATGCGCTGGAGGTGGTGTGCGACATGGTGCAGCGCTGCATCCCAGCTCACGCGCTTGCCCACGATCTGGGGATGGAGCAACCGGCCTTCGAGGCCGGTGGTATCCGCGAGGGCAGAGCCTTTGGAGCACAGCCGGCCGAAGTTTGCGGGGTGCTGCGGGTCTCCACTGACTTTGACCGAGCCGCCGTCAACCTGTACCCGCAGTCCGCAGCCGACTCCACAATACGGACAGGTCGTGCGAGTCCCTGCGGCGGCGCGCCCGGTGCCGCGCGCGGGTCCTGCGTCGATCGCCGGTTGCGCTTGCATCAGCTCACCGCTTCCTCC
>Ga0126381_100008469_pt1 | contig 11504 bp, 5 predicted proteins | sample PanSoiMetPlot_28_FD_96465 | JGI IMG/M metagenome (GOLD analysis project Ga0126381, IMG submission 96465) | Tropical forest soil microbial communities from Panama - MetaG Plot_28 | ecosystem: Environmental > Terrestrial > Soil > Tropical forest > Bulk soil | place: Panama | collected 2016-02-17 | reverse complement strand
GTACGACCTGCGGTCTCCAAACTGCGGCGCCGAGTCCGCTGCCTCACGGAAAGGACCGTAAAATCCTGACGCGAATTTCGCCGCATACGAGAGAATCGGCGTATTCGAATATCCGGCCTCATCCAGCGCGCCCCGGATCGCAGCGACACGTCCATCCATCATGTCCGACGGCGCGATGATGTCGATTCCCGCCTTGGCCAGTGAAACCGAAGTCCGCGCCAGCAACTCGAGCGACGCATCATTGACAATCTCGTAGCTCGCTTCCCGGCTCACGGTTCCCGCGAGCTTTTCGATCGCCTGTTCCTTCTCGTCCCCGTCTCGCACCGCGACTGCTGTGATCCGATCTCTGGCTGCCGCACCAAGGGACTGCGGCGTATGCGAAGCCTTTACAATCCCGCAGTGCCCGTGCGACATGTATTCGCAGAGGCAAACGTCGCCCATCGCGACCAAACCAGGGACTTCGCGCTTGATCGCCCGGGTAGCCTGCTGCACGATCCCGTCCTCCGCCCAGGCCCCCGTCGCCACGTCATCTTTCTTTTCCGGCAGCCCAAACAGGATCACTGACGGTACGCCCAGCGAATGCACCTCCCGCGCCTCTTTTACCGCCTCGTCGACGGACAGATTGAACACCCCCGGCATCGACCGTACTTCCTTGCGCACTCCTTCCCCCGGACACACGAACATCGGGTATACCAACGCATCCGGCGTCAGCCGTGTCTCGGCGACCATATGGCGCAGTTCAGCCGTGCGCCGTAAGCGCCGAAGTCGCGTAACAGGAAATGCCATAAAGAGCCACCTTCGGGGACGATGAACAAATCCGCCCCGCCTAGATTCTAGAACATCCGCCTCCACCTTTCCGGAACAAAGCCTGTGCAATCAAAGCCGGGGTGGCCGAGCTTCGCCTGACCCCTGACCCGGTTGTCATGACCAAAGTAACCCCCCGAGTTCCCGATGCTCCTCGGCTTCCCCAATCAACTCTCATAGAATGATCAGAATGGGTCTGGTTGGGCGCCACCGCTGGTTCGTCGCAGCGGCCGGAATTACTCTGGCTTTTGCCGGGGTGTGTCTTGTAAACCACCAACCCAGCCCCGCACTCACCGCGTTCTCCGACATCGTTGGCCTGCTGCTGATGCTGGTGGCGGTCGCGGTCTGCGCCTCCAATGCTATTTCCCGTCCGCGCCAGGAGCGCAGTTTCTGGGTCCTTATGCTCCTTGGAGTCCTGCTCTGGACCACCAATGAAGTCGCATGGACGTTATGGGAAGTAGTCCTACACCGTCCCATTCCCGACCCATTTTTCTTCGACATCATCCTCTTCTTCCATACCGTCCCGGTGATCGCCGCCGTAGCCTGGCGCCCCGACCTTGTCACCGGGCGCGGGAAAATTGTTTCCAGCCTGCTGAATTTTCTGATGCTGTTCGGCTGGTGGATCTTCCTCTATGCCTTCATCGTTTTCCCGCACCAATATGTCGTGCTCGATGTTCGCAAGTACAACGTCTACTATGACGGGCTCTATGGAATTGAGAATCTACTGCTGCTCGGTGTTCTGATTTTCGCCACCGCAAGCAGTTCCGGAGGCTGGCGTCGGCTGTACCTGCATCTGCTTGCTCCGTCCGCACTGTACGCCGTCAACTCGCAATTTCTGGACCGCGCCGCCGCGCAAAGCACGTACTACTCCGGCAGCATCTATGACATTCCTCTGATCGGGACTCTCGCCTGGTTGGCAGCGGCCGCCATCTCCTCGCGCGATTGGGAATTGAAATCGGTCGAATTCCATCTCAACCCGCGGTGGAAGAACCTGCTACCGCAGCTAGCGATGTTGCCGATCATGTCTTTACCTGTGCTCGGACTTTGGGCGATCTTGCTCGACCCTTCTCCTGCACCGTCGAAAAAGTTCCGCATCTTCGCCGTCCTCGTCGCGATGTTGCTGTTGGGATCGTTCGTATTTCTGCGGCAATACCTGCAGGATCAGACGGTGATGTCCCTGCTGCTCGACTCGCGCCGCGCCTATGACGGCCAGATACAGCTCCAGAACCAGCTGGTGCAGAAGGAAAAGCTCGCATCGCTAGGCAACCTGATCGCCGGTGCGGCTCAGGAAATCGATCACCCTCTGACCGCCGTCATGAGCTACTCGGAGCAGCTCTGGTCCAACCAGAAGCTCACCGACCAGCAAAATGTGCTTTTGCGCAAGATCGTCAATCAGGCTGGCCGTACGCGAGACCTCGTTGCCAATCTCCTCAGCTTCGCGCGCCACGCGCCGGGCGAGAAGATCGTCGTCGATCTCACGCTCCTGCTGACTCGCGCTGCCCAGTTGATGGAATCCAAGCGCCAGTCCGGCAACGTCAAGGTCCAGGTCGCCCTCGACAAAGACTGCCCTCCGGTCCGCGGCAATGCGAACCAGCTCTTCCAGCTGTGCGTTGAGATCATCGAAAATGCGATGGATGCGCTCGATGAATCCGGCGGCGGCGTTCTCGCGATCACCGCGCAACGCCAGGAGGACAATGTTGTCTTGCAGTTCTCCGACTCCGGTCCCGGCATTCGCGATCCGCAGCGCGTCTTCGATCCTTTTTACACAACCAAGCCCGTCGGCAAAGGAACCGGCCTTGGTCTGAGTGCGGTCTATGGCGTTGTTCTGGATCACGGTGGCCAGATCACCTGCCGCAACAAGCCTGAAGGCGGCGCCTTGTTTGTGGTGAGGGTGCCTGCGTTGTGCCAGGCGACCGCTCAATCCGCAGGCGCCTCAGGCTAGCTTGCTCGTGTAGGGCCGGGCGCCTCCGTCCGGCGATACGAAGCGAACCGGCGCGATCCCGGAATCCCAAAACCAGATCTCACCCCTCCTGTAACATAAGCCTGATGCCAGCCGCGCTCCAGCACAGCTCCGCGCGCGTCCTAGAATTCGACGCGCTTCGTGAACTGCTGCGCGGATACTGCTCATCCCCGCTGGGCCAGTCCCGCGTGGCGGAGCTGTCGCCTTCCACAGACCGCGACTGGATCGAGCGCCAGCAGACGCTAGCCTCAGAGATCCGCGAGTTCCGCCGGGTTGGCGGCAACTTCGATTTCTTCGGCCTCTCCGACATCGCTTCCCTGCTGCATAAGTCCCGAATCTCCGGAGCCGCCCTGGAGACAGCAGAGATCCGCGACATCATCACCATGGTGGACCGCGCTTCCGAGTGGTGGCACATCGCGCAGAATCCGCCGGCCGCAATGCGCTCCCAGTGGCGCGAGGTCCGGTCGCTTTTGCGGAAGATCGAGAATTTTTCTGACTTTCTGGGTTATTTCCGCAACAAGATTCAGCCGGACGGAACCCTCGAAGACAAAGCCTCGCCCGAACTGGCGCGTATCCGCCGTGAAATCGAAAAACAGCGGCGCGGGATCCAGGAGTCGCTCCGCGGTTACCTGCGCCGCCTCGCCGAAGGCGGCACCGTGCAGGACGAACTCATTACCATCCGCGGCGAACGCTTCGTCATCCCCGTGAAGATCGAGCAAAAACGCCGCGTGCACGGCGTAGTTCATGGCGCCAGCTCGAGCGGACAGACAGTCTTCGTGGAGCCTATGGAGACGATCGAGCAAAACAATGAACTAGTGCGCCTCCTCGAAGAGGAATTGGCGGAAATTCATCGCATTCTGCTCGAAATGACCCAGCGCATCAGCGCTAGAGCCGAACCAATTGGTACGGCGCAAGACGCTCTGGAGGAACTGGAACTGCAATTCGCCAAGGCCAGATTTGCCGAAGATTACAACTGCGTAGAAGCAAAGCTCTCCGGCTCGCAACCGGATGTAGGGAACGGCACAGCCCAGGTGGAGTCAGCCGCCCCGGCTGTCCAGCGAACCCGAAGCGAAGCGAAGGGGAGCGGTCCCGACCCGGAAGCCGCAAGCCGCAAGCCGGAAGCCGAAAGCTTGGTCCCTGACGCCTCCGCCCGCCTGCTCCTGCATAATGCCAGGCATCCGCTCCTCGAACGCAGTCTGAAAGCAAGAGGCGTTTCGGTAGTTCCGGTCAGCGTAGAGCTCGAAGGCGAGTGCCGCCAGCTGATCATCACCGGCCCCAACACGGGCGGCAAAACCGTAACGCTCAAAACGGCAGGTCTGTTGTCACTCATGGCCCGGTCCGGCCTGCCAGTCCCCGCCGATCGCGCCGACGTCCCTGTCTTTGACGCTGTGCTGGCCGACATCGGTGACTATCAATCGATCGAGCAGAACCTCTCCACATTTTCAGCGCACGTAACCAACATCGATTTCATCTCGCGCACCGCTACCTCGCACTCATTAGTCCTTCTCGATGAACTCGGTTCCGCAACCGACCCTGAAGAAGGAGCCGCGTTAGCCGTGGCGATTGCCAGCCACTTCGGCCGCGTGGGATGCATGACGATCATTTCCACCCATCACACGTCGCTCAAGGTCTACGCAGCCAATGCGCCCGGAGTTCTCAACGCCGCTGTCGGATTCGATGAGCGCACGCTACAGCCCACATATGAATTGAAAGTCGGCGTGCCCGGCGCATCCGCCGGCATCAACATTGCGCAACGCCTCGGACTGAATCCCTCCATCATCGAAAGTGCTCGCGCGCGCCTGGGTACGCAAGCCCGTGACGTCGGCCAATTTCTCGACAAGCTTCATGCCGAACTTCGCGAAGCGGAAGCCGAGCGTCTGCGTCTGCAGGCCGGCCAGCAGGAAGTCGAGCGCGAGACGCAGCGCCTGGTGGTGGAAGGAAGAAAAGACCAGCAGGCCAAAGTGCGCGAGATGGAAAAGAAACTGGAGAGCGTCCTGCGCGATTTCGAGTATCACGCTCGCGAGGCCGTCAATGCGATTCAGGATCGTGCCGCCGCGCAAAAGCTTTCCAAGGACGCCGAGCGCCGCATCGCCAAGCTGCGCCGCGAATTCCGCGAGCAATTTGATGCCACGGTCGTGGCCCACTCCACGGGTGCCGACCAGGGCGACCCCCACGCCCAGCCGCAGGTCGTCAAACATGTGCTCGAAGGCGATACCGTCAAGCTGAAGTCGACGGGACGCACGGCCCGCGTCTCCCGCAAGATCGACGAGACCCATTTCGAAGTCGAAATGGGCGCAATGAAAATGAAGATCGCACGTGACGATATCGCCGAAGTCCTGGCCAGCTCGCGCCCAGTCTCAGAAACACCGGTGAAAGCGGCGCGTGCCCGAGGTATTTCTGTGCAACTGGAAAGCGAAGGCGGGAACGTCCCTAGCGAAATTAACGTCATAGGCCAGACCGTCGATCAGGCCTCGCGCGAGGTCGAAAAGTTTGTGGACCGAGCCTTCCTCGCGGGCCTGCCGCGCGTCCGCGTAGTTCACGGCAGCGGCATGGGAATCCTCCGAAGAGCCCTTCGCCAGATGCTGCAACAGCACCCGCACGTCGCCTCGGTCGCAGAGGCACCCCAAAACGAAGGAGGCGGAGGCGCCACCCTAGTTGAACTAAGTGTGTAATGCTGTGTCGCGGCGGACGCATTCGTCCGCTCCGCGAAGGCGAAGCCCAGCGGTACGGTTTTGATCCACGATCGTAAGCGGCGCGTGAGTTCATCCCAAAGCGCTTTGCTCCCCAGCGATGAGTCCCCCTCGCGGAGAAGACAACTGAGACCCAGACAGACGAACCAGATCGCCTGCCCGAACCAAACCGCTGCCATGCCGTGGACACTCAGCCGCAGGTACCCGATGCTGATCCCAACAATGATCAGCGCAGAAGTAATGCAGCCGTAGAACGCCAGCCCACGGCTCAGGCCGCCATTCCGTAATCCGGAGGCCGACCAGAGGATCACAGCGAGAGATGCCGCCACGGAAAAAATCTCAGCCAACGTTTGATTGATCTGGAAAATTCAATCGATTACGATTTGCCACCGATGCGCATTAGCGGGAGCGTCTTGGGCCCTACGCTTGATGATGATCTCCGGTTCGCGTCCCAGGAAATAGCCGGCTCACCGCACTCCTCGCGGGATTTAAACACCCCTTCATTCGAACGATATAATATCAGCCGTTCATGCCACTCAGTGCCGGGGCGAAATTAGGTTCTTATGAAATCCAATCACCGCTAGGCGTCGGCGGCATGGGTGAGGTGTACCTCGCAAAGCAGAGCAGCCTGGGACGCCAGATTGCGATCAAGGTACTTTCTTCCTCCTCCGCGTCCGATCCAGAGCGCATGCGCCGCTTCGAACAGGAGGCCCGCTCCGCCTCCGCGCTCAATCATCCCAACATCATTTCCATCTACGATGTCGGCCGCGAGAACAACACTGCCTACATTGCAATGGAGTTCGTGGATGGCCGCACACTCCGCGCCCTGATGGAGTCGCCTCCGCTCACGATCAAGAAGGCCCTGCAGATCGCAGCGCAAATTGCGGATGGACTCGCCAAGGCTCACGCAGCCGGAATTATCCATCGCGATCTCAAGCCGGAAAACATCATGGTGACGAAAGACGGCTTCGTGAAGATCCTTGACTTCGGTCTGGCCAAGCTCGTGCCAGGGCTCGACAGTTCTTCACAGGCCACCATTGTCACTGTCGATTCACAACCGGGTGCCGTGATGGGCACGGCGCCTTACATGTCTCCCGAGCAGGCTCGCGGCGATTCGGTGGACTATCGTACCGACATCTTCTCTCTGGGTTCGATCCTCTACGAGATGCTGACCTGCAAGCAGCCGTTCAAGGGAGCAAGCGCCGCACAAAGGCTCACGGCCATCATCGAAGACGAACCTCAGCCGCTGGCCGAAGCCAATCCCAAAGCGCCCATGCCGTTGCGCTGGGTCGTCGAACGATGTCTCGCAAAAGATCCTGAGGAACGCTACAACTCGACACACGATCTGGCGCGTGACCTGAAGAGCATTCGCGATCATCTTTCCAGCACGACTGTCTCCGGTTCTCTAACGGCGGCGCCGGCCGCGGCAACCCGCCCCAAATGGCTCACCACGGCTGCGCTGGTTCTGCTGGGAATGATTGCGGGCGCTGTGCTGGCCTTATGGCTACGACCGAGCCCGCGAACGTCTACCGTCAGCTTCCATCCGCTGACGTTCTCTGGCAATGATTTCGTGCCGAGCGTTTCTCCCGATGGAAGAACCGTGGCCTTCGTTTCTGGCCGCGACGGCGTCTATCGAATCTGGCTGAAACAGCTGGAAGGTGGAGGCGAGACGGTGCTCACGCCCGGCCCGGACGATCAATCGCCCCGCTTCTCGCCGGATGGTGCCTCTGTCATGTACATCCACAATCACGCGGCCTATCGCATTCCCTCAATCGGTGGACAGGCAAGAAAACTTCTCGACAATGTGGAAGATGCCGCCTGGTCCCCCGATGGACGACAGATCGCTTTCGTGCGTTATGACGGTGAGCAAACCCGGATTGGTGTTGTGTCCATTGCGGACGGCAGTTCGAACGTGATTCACACCGTGGAGAACAAGCATCTCCTCGCGCCATCCTGGTCGCCCGACGGCACCACGATCGCACTCATCCCTCAGACCACGGGCACTGCCGGCGCACCTGCCCACAGTTTCACCCTGGTATCGCGCGATGGTCAGAGCGTGCGGCAGCTCGTGTGCCCATTTCCTGGAGGAGAACTCTCGACGCCGTCCTGGGCCGATGGTGGCAGGCGTATCCTCTACGCCCTGCCAGAATCTGCCGGTGATGTCGGCACGCTTCAGGCCACGACAGTAGGTTCTGCCAGTCGAATCTTCTCGCAGGATGTGAACAGCGGCGAGGTGCACACTCTTTTTTCGGTCCAGGCGCCGGTCTCCCGAATCGAGATCGTGGGTCCAGGCCGCGTGATTTTCGACACCGTGACCCAGCGCGATAATTTAAAACTGTTTTCCATTGATGGCGCCAAGCTGGACAAGGGGCGTTGGTTGACGCGAGGAAACAGCATCGACCGGCAGCCCTACTTCTCTCCGGACGGCGATGCAGTCGTCTTTTCGTCCTCTCGCAGCGGTGACGTCGACCTCTGGGAAGTATCTCTGAAGAGCGGAGCTTTGCAGCGGCTGACAGACCACCCTGCTTCGGACTGGGATCCGTACCTTACGCCGGACGACAAGCATCTGCTATGGAGTTCCAACCGAAGCGGCAACTTCGAAATCTGGATGGCGGACCGGGACGGCTCGTCGCCTCGACAGGTCAGCCATGACGGCGTCGATGCCGAGAACCCGACTACCACCCCGGGTGGCGAGTGGGTGATTTACGCCTCGGGCCAGTCCCAGCATCCCGGAGTGTGGAAGGTCCGCGCAGACGGCACCGATTCGAAGCAGATCGTCGCCGGGTCAGCCGCATGGCCCGATGTCAGTCCCGATGGCAAGTACGTGCTTTATCACGTCGTAACCGGCGCCCTGGTCGGCACGATCCACATTGTCCGCCTGGAAGACGGTGCTCCGGTCGACTTCCACGCCGAAGGTCAACGTGCCCGCTTCCTTCGCGATGGCCATTCGATCGTTTACATCGTTAACGGTGGACACGACATCGTGCGGCAGAATTTCTTGTCAGGAGCAGGGGCTCCGACCGCGGTTCTTATTCCTGCCTCGCAGGACTTCATTACCGACAGCTTCCACATCATGCCCGATGGCAAGCACATTACCGCCGCCTACGCCCAGCCCTCGCGAAGCCTGGTGATCGCAGACAATGTACCCGGGATAGCGAAATAGGCTAAGGCATCGCATCGCGGACGCAACGAAAACCGAGGTTTGCGTCGGTTATCTCGGGCAGATTTCCTCCTCGCACCGAGACCCGTACGATGTTCGCATCATGGAAGCTCGCGTCATAGAAGAACGATGCTCCGCGTCCCACTCTCTGCTGGCCGCTGGCGGGTCCTTGGGGATCAATAGCCGGGCTCGCGGAATACGCTCCGTACCAATCAGAGCACCACTCCCAGACGTTGCCCAGCATGTCGTAGAGCCCCCATGCGTTCGGCAGCTTTTGCCCCACGGCGTGGGTAGTAGCGTTGGAATTCTCATTGTGCCAAGCAATCTGATCCAAATCTCCGTATCTGGACGTCGTTGTTCCAGCTCGAGCTGCGTACTCCCACTCGGCTTCGGTCGGCAGACGCCCGCTTGCCCAACTGCCGCAATAGGCATTGGCATAATGCCAAACTCACACCCACGGCCGGATCGTTGTCGCCCTGACGGAAGGGAGGAGCCGTCGGCGCCACCCTTCCAGTTTGCTGGTAGAACTGGCGATAGGCTGCAACCGGCACCTCGGTTTGACCCATCCAGAAGCCCCTGGTGATACGGACGGAGTGTGCGGGTCTTTCATCTGCCGAGCAATCCGCATCGCCGTCCGAGCACCCCATACGAAAACTACCGGGCGGAATCCAAACATATTTTAAGTTGTCGCTGGAATTAACCTTGGCTGTGCCGGGTTTCGCCTGCCGGGAGATTGCCATCTTGCCACTTTTCCAAACCAAACCCCCGACCAGCAACAGACCTAGTCCCCAAGCGAAATATGCGTTACGAGGCCGTACCCACCGCCGCTCACTTTTCTTTTTCTGCGGTTCAAACGTCTTCGGCCCGGCACGGTGCTCCGAAAGCGGCTGATTTGGCGTCGTTGGCATCGCGATGGGCTGGGACCCCGCTGTCGCATTTTCACCGCGGCCGACGTACCTTCTCAACGCGGCGTCCAATCGTTGAAGATGTTCGGTGTTCGGACCACCAATAGCTTCGACCCACTGTGCGGCCCCCAAGAAGTAAGCAAAGTTGCCCGCGGCGACAATTTTCTCAATGCGCAGAGGTACCACAGCCCGATTGGCATCGTCGGCGAGCTTCAATTCACGAATAATCTGCCTTGAGGTATTGGCCGCGGAGGAGAAGACAAGCACCATCACTCGGCAGCCTTGAATGGCTCGAGCAGTGGCCGCCCCAAAATCCTCGCCTTCGAGAACATCCCGACCAGCAGTCCAGCAAGAAAACCCATTGTCCTCCAGGTAGGTACGCACTCGTTCGGCAATCGGCGCGTCCTGCAGCGAGTAACTGATCATGATCTCGTGCGCCATCAGAACCTCAGGGCATCACGTCTCGTACACAACGGAAACCCAGGACAACTTGTCGAAGATCATGCGGTGCTGCACCCCGGTCCGACGCTCGCGCGTTCCAGACCTCGCTGTCCCATGCAGCGCCACGCAGCACCCGCATTTGGCCCGTTGCCGGTCCTTGCGGGTCGGTGACGGGATTCGCCGAATCATACTTGTCGGCGTACCAATCATTGCACCATTCCCAAACGTTTCCCAGCATGTCGTAAAGCCCCCATTGATTCGGCGACCGGGTAGCGGAGGGATGGGTGCCACCCTTAGAGTTCTTGCCATACCAGGCGATCCGATCAAGCTCTCCGTACTGAGGCGCCGTCACGCCGGCGCGAGCTGCATATTCCCACTCGGCTTCGGTAGGCAAACGACCGCCCGCCCCCTTGCAGTATGTATCCGCCTCGTTCCAGTTGATGTTCACCACAGGATGATTGTCAGCCTGTGAGAACTTTGGCGACGTGGGCATCGGTTTCCCCGTTCTCTCGCAGAACTTTCGATAACTTCCCACCGTCGCCTCAGTCTGTTGCATCCAGTATCCCTTGCTGATGTGCACGTCCCGAGCAGGGTTCTCGTTCGGATAGCAATATCTGTCACCCTCCGAACACCCCATCCGAAAACTGCCAGGCGAAATATAAATGTATCTCTCACCATCATCGGGATTGACCTTGCTCTTGCCAGTCGCCGGAGAGAGGTTTCGAATTCCCAGGATCGCGGCTGCCAACAGCACCGCCGTTGCAAGTGCACCATAAGGGCCGTAACGTCGAAGTCGACCGGTCCCTTTCGATCGTTGTTCTCCCAACGTACGTCCCGGTCGAGCGGTGGCCGCAGAGTCACGAGCAAAGGTAGATGCAGCTGGCTCCGGCGGCTGGTTGAGATGGCTGCGCAGTGTGTTGGCGAGCCGTTGCAGATGCCCTTCCCGCGGTCCGTCCATCGCTTCCAGCCACTGAACGGCACTCAGGAAGTAGGCGAAGGTATCGGCTATCGGGACTTTATCGAGGCGGATTGGCACTACGGTCTTTTCATGGTCGACCGCGAGTTTTATCTCCCTGACGATCTGCTTTGAGATGTTGGCGGACGCAGAGAAGATCAAAACCACGATGCGGCAAGCTTGAATAGCCTCGGTAATCGCCGCGCCAAAATCCTGTCCACCGAAGATATCCCGCGGGGCAATCCAGCAGGAGATTCCTTGTTCCTCCAAGTAAACACAGACGCGATCAGCAACTGCCTTGTCCGTGGTCGAATAGCTGATGAAGACTTCATGCGCCATTGGGAAGCGCCCAAATCTACGGTCTTCCCGACACGTAGGAGTGCCGCTCGGGATTGTGCCTGAAATTCGTTGCACGCGAAAGGGGGCAATCCAGACCCGCCTGCGACTCTTGCGGTCTGCGGTGCGGTCCAGACGTCGGCTTCGGGGACTCGAAGCCGTTTAGGCACAGGTCGGGATTCCAGACAATCCGGCGAAGGTCGGTCTATTTCATAGCACCACGGCGTTGTACCCGCTAAACGTTCGGTGCTTC
>Ga0126381_100008468_pt1 | contig 11504 bp, 11 predicted proteins | sample PanSoiMetPlot_28_FD_96465 | JGI IMG/M metagenome (GOLD analysis project Ga0126381, IMG submission 96465) | Tropical forest soil microbial communities from Panama - MetaG Plot_28 | ecosystem: Environmental > Terrestrial > Soil > Tropical forest > Bulk soil | place: Panama | collected 2016-02-17 | reverse complement strand
CGCTGGATCGAGGGGTACGAGTACTCGCGCACCGACAACCCCACCAGGGGCGCGCTGGAGGAGTGCCTGGTCGCACTCGAGGACGGCGCCCGCGGCCTGGCGTTCGCGTCCGGGATGGCGGCGTCCGACTGCCTGCTGCGGGCGATATGCAAGCCCGGCGACCACGTGCTGATCCCGGATGACGCCTACGGCGGCACGTTCCGGCTGTTCGACAAGGTGTTTACCGGGTGGGGCGTCAGCTACCGACCGGTTCCGATGTCGGATCTGGCGGCCGTGCGGGCCGCTCTCGCCGAGCGTCCGGCGCGACTGGTCTGGGTCGAGACACCGACCAATCCGCTGCTCGGCATTGCCGACATCGCCGCGCTCGCGCAGTTGTGCCGCGACGCGGGCGCCATGCTGGTGGTGGACAACACTTTTGCCTCGCCGTACCTCCAGCAGCCGCTGGCGCTCGGCGCCGACGCGGTGGTCCACTCGACGACCAAGTACATCGGCGGCCATTCAGACGTCGTCGGCGGGGCTGTCGTCGTTGCCGACGCAGGCCTCGGGGAGCAGCTTTATTTCATCCGGAACGCAGTCGGCTCATCCCCCGGCCCGTTCGACTCGTGGCTGACACTCCGGGGTGTCAAGACCCTGGCCGTCCGGATGGACCGGCATTGCCAGAACGCGCAGCGCGTCGCCGACATGCTGGCCGGTCACCCGCGGGTCAGCCAGGTGTTCTACCCAGGCCTGCCGGCTCATCCGGGGCACGAGGTGGCCGCGAAGCAGATGCGCGGGTTCGGCGGGATGGTGTCGTTCCGGGCGCGCGGCGGTCCCGGCGAGGCGGTCGAGATCTGCGGGCGCACCCGGCTGTTCACCCTCGGCGAGTCGCTCGGCGGGGTCGAGTCGCTGATCGAGCACCCGGCCCGGATGACGCATGCCTCGGTGACCGGCTCGGAACTTGAGGTGCCTGCCGACCTGATCCGGCTGTCGGTCGGCATCGAGTCAGCGGACGACCTGATCGAGGACCTGCGCGCCGCTCTTCAGGATGGCTGACCGGTTGAGTTCTCCGCGCCGCTGGCGGAAAGGCTGCACGCCTAGCCCGCGCTAGGCAGCCCGTTCTGCGCGACCACCCGGGGCAGCTCGCTGCCAGGAATCGCCAGGTCCGGGTTGCTCGATAACGGTCGCGACACCATAGCCCGAATGCCCGCCTTGGGCTCACAGAACCGTGCTAATTTGCCAAACCTGTTGCTACGAGGCGAGCGGGGCATTAGGTGCTGAAGATAAAAGGTAGGGCCAGGATAGTTCGGATTGCCGGGGTAGCAGTCGCCGGTGGCGGCCTCGCGATCGCAGCGGCCGGAATAAGTACCGCGGCAGCGCAGTACACCGTTCCGCTGCACCAGACGCCACCGATAACAGCCGCGGGCTTCAGCGGCCACGAGGCGCAGTGCGCCAGTATCCCAAGCACGCAGGATGGATGGGCCTTCGTTCTGCCCGGTAACGACACCGTCTTCGTCTCGCTCACCGTCACGTTCAACCCTGGCGGCACCCAGACGATCACAACGTTCGGTCCACCCAGCGACAAGCACGCATATGTTGCCTCTGCGCCAGGCGCGGTTCTCGAGAGCGCTTCGGCCAGCGTTGAAACAACAGCCGGCAAGACGCAGGTGCAGTGGTTCAATTTGTCGCACACCTGTCCGGCAGCGAGCCCGCAGCCGAGTGGCTCGCCAACGCCGAGCGGTTCACCAACCACGACGCCGAGCGGTTCGCCAAGCATCACACCGAGCGGTTCGCCAAGCACGACGCCGCCAACCACGACGCCGAGCGGCTCGCCAACCCCGACGGGCACCACGCCGTCCGGGGCAAGCCCGAGCCCGAGCCCAACGTCCGCGCCGCCCGCCCCAGCCCCGACGCCGGTGACGGGCAATCTGCCGGTGACGGGCTAGGGAATTGGGAGCTCACCGTACGCGGTCGATGCGCGACTGGTCGCAGCGCATCGGCCGGATGGCGGCTGGCGCGAGCCAGAGCGCGCTGAGCTTTAGCCGTGGTCGGATCGGCCCGGTGCCTCGCGGCGTGGCCGCGGGAGCGGGGCTTGCAGTGGTGGTGGGCGCGGTGGTGGCCGCGACCATCTCCAGCAATTCGGGCGTGACACTTGGCAGGCCGGTGGCAAGCACTGGCGAGCAGATCGTGCAGCCAGTTCGGGTTTCCGCGGCGGAGTTTGCAAAGCTGCCGCGCGCTACCACCTTCACCAGCATTCCGGCGGCACCGCTCGACCCACCTCCCGCTGCCGCAACAAGCGGGTTGGTCGTGCGCCCGCTGACGCCACAGGTTGTCTATCTGGGCCCGGGCAAGGCCGCCATCGGCGTGCTGCCAGCGACCGAACTCGGCGGTCCGACCTGGGTCCCGGTCGTACAGACCAGCCCAGGCTGGGAGCGCGTGCTGCTCCCGAGCCGACCGAATCGGGCCACCGGCTGGATCTACGCCGCCGGCGCAAATGCCACGCAGCTTGACACCCGCCGCAATCCCTATCTCATCCGGATCGACGTTGCGGCGCGACGGCTGAGCGTGTTCCTAAGCGGCCGATCACTTGGAACATGGACGGTAGCGGTAGGTGAACGCAGTACGCCGACGCCTGCCGGGCGGACCTTCGTGCTGGCGTTGCTGGCACCTCCGCATCCCACCTACAGTCCGCTCATCCTGCCGCTGGGCTTCCACTCGAACACGCTGAGCACTTTCGGAGGCGGTCCGGGCACTGTCGGCATACACGGCTGGCCGACTCCCTCGATCTTCGGCCGAGCAGTCAGCCATGGCTGCGTGCGAGTTCCCAAAGCCGCGCTGACCATCCTGTCCCATGCTCCGCTTGGCACCCTCGTCCTGATCAGCTAATGCACCGCTTCGCGGGGCGGGCGCCAGCGCTGCCAGCCGGAATGCACCGGGAACAGGCGAGACTGGGCCGGCGGCGCGGCGAGGAGTTGCTGCCGTGGGTGCAGCAACAGCCCGTCGGGCACCGGCTCCCACCAGGCCTCGCGGCTGAGCAGCCGGCTGAACAGCTCTACCTGGCGCGGCCGCCGGGCCGAGCCCGCCGCCGGGCCGAGAACTAGCTCGGCCGGGGCCGGCTGGTCGCCGGCCTGCCAGCGGAAGTCGGCCGAGATGCGGACCTGATCGGTGTGATTGGGCAGCGCCGCATGCGAGGTCAGGCAGTGGAACAGCACGACGTCGCCAGGCCGGTAGTCGGTAGTTACCCAGCCGGGTTCGTCGGCGCGCAGCAGCTTCGGTCGCAGCGGCGGGCCAAGATGACTGCCGGGCAGTACGGCCAGGCCGCCGAGCTGTGCCGGGATATCCATCAGCGGCAGCCACGTGGTGAGCATGTCCTGCACGCCGGCGACGGCGAAGTCCTGATGGATGTAGCGGCCCCTGGTGATCCCCGACGGTGGCTCCGGGTATACCACGCGCAGCACCTTCGCCGGATAGCTGAACGCGGCGGCGCCCAGGATCTGCCTGATCAGCGAGCGCAGCGGTGGCAGGTAGGCCAGTCGGTTAAGCGCGCGGCTGGCCAGTGCGGCCCGGAACGACGGATCGGCGAGCGCGTCCCGTACCGTGACGGCGCGCTGCGCGCCAGCCGGGCGGCCGTTTCCGTTGGTCCAGCCGCCGAGGCTCAGCTCGGTGCACACACTGTCCCGGGCAACTTTGACGTCGGCGGCGCGGAGCAGGCTGCGGAAGAACAGGTAGCCGTCGTCGGCCAGCCGCTGCCTCAGGGCAGCCGGGTTCGCCTGAAGTGCGATGGAGTCGGCCAGTTCGCGCACGGCACCTACGGTAACGCGGTCGCGAGCTGTCACCGGTGCATGGCGCGTCCCCCCGGCACACGCAATCATGGGCCGGGTGACCATCATGGGACGGGTGAGCGGATCCGCACAGTCGCAGGGACACCCCCCGACGACGCCCCAAACTCAAGACCCGGGGGGACACCCGCCGACTGAAGGATTGTTTGGCGGATTGTTCGGCCGTGGCGCAGTCCGCACCCGCGACCTGGACTGGCTGCAAGCCATGCTCGATGCAGAGGCCGCGCTAGCGAGGGCAGCGGAGCGCGCAGGCCTCGCAGTCGCCGGCGCCGGCGCTGCGGTCACCGCCACGGCAACAACGGAGCAGTTCGACGTCGCCGAGATCGGCCGGCAGGCGGCGCTCACCGGAAATCCGGTGCCCGCCCTTGTCCGCGCGCTGAGCGCTCTGGTACCGGCCGACGCGCGCGCGGCCGTGCACATCGGCGCCACCAGCCAGGACATCATCGACACCGCCGTCATGCTGCTGGCCAAGCGGGCCATCGGTGCCATCGGGGCCGACCTGGTGACTGCGGCGCAGAAGGCCGCCCAGCTTGCCCGTGCCCACGCCCGCACCGTGATGGCCGGCCGCACGCTGCTGCAGCAGGCCGTGCCGGTGACCTTCGGCCTGGTCGCGGCCAGCTGGCTCACCGGCATCGACGACGCCCGCCGCGAGCTCGACCGGCTCGCTGCCACCAGGCTCGCAGTCCAGTACGGGGGTGCCGCTGGCACGCTGGCGTCGCTCGGCACGAACGGGCCGGCAGTCGCGGCGCTGCTCGCTGAGGAGCTCGGACTGGCCGAGCCTGCGCTGCCGTGGCATACCGACCGGCTGCGGATCGTGCAGCTCGCCGCAGCGCTCGCCGGTGTGTGCGCCGCACTGGGCAAGGTTGCCAGGGACGTAACGTTGCTCAGCCAGACCGAGGTCGCCGAGGTGGCGGAGGGAAATGATGATCCGCGGCACGGCGGGTCCTCCACCATGCCGCACAAGCGGAATCCGGTCGCGTCCGTGCTGGTGCTTGCATGCGCGCGGCGCGCTCCCGGCCTGCTCGCCACCCTGGCCGCAGCGGCCGAGCAGGAGCATCAGCGCGCGGCCGGAGCCTGGCACGCGGAGTGGGAGACGCTGTCGGAACTGCTGCGGCTGACCGGCTCTGCCGCCTCCTGGTCGGCTGCTCTTCTCTCCGGGCTGCGCGTGGACGCAGCCAGGATGCGCACCAACCTGGAGGCATCCGGCGGCCTGCTGATGGCCGAGCACGTGGCGGCGGAGCTGGCTCCGGCCGTAGGCCGGCTGGCTGCGCATGACCTGGTTTCGGCCGCTGCGACCCGGGCCGCAGGTAGCGGCGGCGGGCTGGTCTCGGCGCTGCTCGGCGACACGGAAGCCGCCGCCGCACTCCGCGCCGCGGGCATCGGGGAGGCCGAGCTTGCGGTTGCGGTCGATCCGGCCTCCTACCTCGGGGCGTCGGCAGAGTTCATTGGCCGTGCGCTGGCCGCACACTACGAAGAAGGAGCGCAGTCTGGTGAACGATGAAGAGCGTGCGGCGGCGGGCATGCGCACGCGCCGCGAAGTACTCGGTGCTGAGCACGTCGACCGGGCTGCGGCGAACACGACCGACTTCACGGCCGCGTTCCAGGACCTCATCACGCGCTACGCCTGGGGTGATGTCTGGAACCGCCCAGGGCTGTCCCGCCCGGAGCGGAGCATGATCACGATTGCCATGCTGGCGGCGCTCGGCCGGGACGAGGAGCTTGCGCTGCACGTCAAGGCGGCGCTGCGGAACGGGCTCGGCCCGGACGACATATCCGAGGTGCTGCTCCAGGTGGCGCTCTACGCCGGGCTGCCGGCCGCTAACCGTGCGTACGCGGTGGCAGCCGCGATCATCGATGGGTATCCGTAATACGCACAACTGTTCACATCGCGGCGGATTGCCGATATTCTGCCGGTACAGCAGCGAGGAGGACAGGTCGTAACGTGGCACAGATCGTGACGCTATCCGAAGCGATCTCGGCCGCCGTGGCCGACGGTGACACGGTCGCGATGGAAGGCTTTACCCACCTGATCCCGCATGCGGCAGGGCATGAGGTGATCCGGCAGCGCAAGCGCAACCTGACCCTGATCCGGATGACGCCCGACATCATCTACGACCAGCTGATCGGGGCCGGCTGCGCGCACAAGCTGATCTTTTCCTGGGCGGGCAATCCGGGCGTCGGATCACTGCACCGCTTCCGCGACGCCGTGGAGCACTCCTGGCCGCAACCGCTTGAACTCGAAGAGCACAGTCACGCCGGGATGGCCAACCGGTTCCAGGCCGGCGCATCCGGACTGCCATTCGCCGTCTTGCGCGGCTATCGGGGTACCAGCCTGCCCGCGCGCACCGCCGGCGTCGCCGACATTGTCTGCCCCTTCACCGGTGAGATGCTGACCGCCGTCAGCGCGCTGCGCCCCGATGTGGCCGTGATCCATGCTCAGCGCGCCGACCGGAAGGGCAATGTCCAGTACTGGGGCATCAGCGGAGTGCAGAAGGAAGTGGTGCTCGCGTCCGCCCGGTCGGTGGTCACGGTTGAGGAGATCGTCGACTCACTTGACCCGCGGCCAGGAGCGGTGGTGCTGCCGTCCTGGGCAGTTAGCTACGTGGCGGCCGTTCCCGGCGGCGCTCACCCGTCCTACGCCCTCGGCTACTCGGATCGGGACAACGACTTTTACCTCGCATGGGATGAGATCAGCCGGGACCGGGAGAAGTTTGCCGCCTGGCTGGATGACAACGTCTACGACCGCAGCGGCCCGGGCACGGCAGACGAGGCCTGAGGCGCATGCTGACGTATACAGCCGACGAGATGATGACCGTCACTGCCGCGCGCTCGCTGCGGAACGGGATGACCTGTTTCGTGGGAATCGGCCTGCCCAGCGAGGCGGCCAACCTGGCCCGCACGACGCACGCGCCTGACCTGGTGCTGATCTATGAGTCGGGCACGATCGGTTCCAAGCCGGGCCAGGTGCCGCTGTCGATCGGCGACGGCATCCTGGCCGAGACCGCCGACTCGGTTGTCAGCGTGCCAGAGATCTTCAATTACTGGCTGCAGCCAGGCCGGATCGACATCGGGTTCCTGGGCGCCGCCCAGGTGGACCGGTATGGCAACATCAACACGACCGTCATCGGGCCGAGTTATGACAGCCCTGCGGTGCGGTTGCCCGGGGCAGGCGGAGCACCGGAAATTGCCGGCGCCTGCAAGGAGGTGGCGGTCGTCCTGCGCCAGTCCAGACGGACATTTGCCGAGCGGCTGGACTTCGTGACCTCGGTCGGGTTCGGCACGGGGCCGAAGACCAGGCGAGAGCTCGGCCTCACTGGCGGCGGCCCGCAACTGGTGATCACCGACCTTGGCGTGCTGCGCCCGGATCCCGGCACGATGGAACTCGTGCTGGCCGGGATCTACCCCGGGGTCTCGGTTGACCGGGTGCGGGAAAGCACCGGGTGGGACTTGATCATCTCGGCCGACCTCAGCGAGATCGCGCCGCCCTCTGAAGCCGAACTCACCGCGCTGCGCGATCTGCTCGGCGGAGGATCGCCGTCGCGACAGGCGAATGCGGATGGCACTGCGTCGGCCCGGCGCTCAGCTGTGCCCGTCAGTATTGCCGTGCCCGTTACCAAAGGAGTCCCGACATGACCGTGCGCGATCCGCTGGCTCCGGGCGAGCTCGCAGTGCCGCACTACCGGTCCGCCGCCGATGTCCATCCGCCGCTTGACGCCCCGGCCTATGGCTCCTCGAGGCTGCGGGCACCGCATCAGCCGCTGCAGGCGATGCCGCAGCGGCTGACAGAGATAACCGGGCCGCTGCTCGGGACGGAGCGGGTTGGCGCCAGCGATGCTGACCTCACGACCGGCCATCCGGGCGAGCCGCTCGGCGAGCGCATCATCGTCAGCGGACGGGTACTCGACACCGACGGCCGGCCGGTGCCCGACGCGCTCATCGAGATCTGGCAGGCCAACGCATCCGGCCGGTACGCCCACGTAGTTGACGATCACCCGGCACCACTCGACCCGAACTTCACCGGCGCCGGGCGCTGCCTCACCGACTCGCTCGGCCGGTACCGCTTCGTCACCATCAAGCCCGGCGCCTACCCATGGCGCAACCACCACAACGCGTGGCGGCCGGCCCACATACATTTCTCGCTGTTCGGCCGGGCGTTCACCCAGCGCCTCGTCACCCAGATGTACTTCCCAGCCGATCCGCTCTGCGCACTGGACCCGATCTTCAACTCCATTCCGGACGCCCGCGCGCGCGAGCGGCTGATCGCCGCCTTCGATATCGACCTGACAGAGCCAGACTGGGCCCTCGGATACCGGTGGGACATCGTGCTCCGCGGCCGCACGGCGACCGTGTTCGAGACGGACTAGGGTTCGAGACCGAGGAGGGCATGTGAGCCTGGGCATTACTCCGTCCCAGACGGTAGGGCCGTTCCTGGCGATCGGGCTGCCATGGCCGGACGGGCCGTTCGTGGTGCCGCCCGGCACTCCCGGAGCGATCGTCATCGAGGGATGCGTGCTCGACGGCGCCAGACAGCCGGTGCCGGACGCGCTGGTCGAGACGTGGCAGGCCGACCCGGCTTCGCGGTTCGACCACCCTGATGACCCGCGCGGGCCGGCCGCTGCACCGGCAGGGTTCCGCGGGTTCGGGCGATCGGCGACCGACGCAGCCGGGAATTACTTCATCGTCACGCTCCGGCCGGGCCCGCTGCCCAGTCCGGACGGCGGGACCGAGGCACCGCACCTGGACGTCTCGGTCTTCGCGCGCGGCCTGCTCGACCGTGTCGTGACCAGGATCTACTTCTCCGACGAGGAGCAGGCCAATGCGGCAGACCCGGTGCTGGCATCCATTGCGGATGCAGAGCGCCGAGCGACGCTGATCGCGGTCCCTGCGGTTGGCAGCGCCGCTCCCGGTGAACCGGGCAGCGTTAGCGAGGCCGGCTCGGGTGATGCGGACGACGCGTGCTGTCATTTCAGGTTCGACATCATTCTGCAGGGCGAGCACGAGACCGTATTCTTCGATGTCTGACCAGCCGGTGCCGTCGCCGTTGCCCCTCAGGCTGGCGGAGCCGCTGACGGGCCCGCCAGGAGCGCCGGTCCTGGTACTTGGTAACTCGCTCGGCACCACAGCCGCGGTGTGGGACCGGCAGGTCGGCGAGCTCAGCAAGAGCTTCCGGCTGCTGCGGTATGAGCTTCCCGGCCACGGCGGCTCGGCCGCCGCGCCTGGCCCGTACACGATCGCTGACCTCGGAGCTGGCCTGCTGGCGCTACTCGACACGCTCGACGTCGTCCGCGCGGGCTACTGCGGGATCTCGCTGGGCGGGATGGTCGGCATGTGGCTCGCCGCTCACTCGCCCGACCGGATCGCGGCGCTCGGACTTGTCTGCACGTCTGCCTACCTGCCGCCGGCCGAGAACTGGCTGTCGCGCGCCGCTCAGGTGCGGACGGCCGGCCCGGAGGCCGTCTCGGCCGCGGTCATCGGTCGGTGGTTCACCCCGGCGTACGCGGCCGCGGCGCCGGCGATCATCGCGAAGTTCCGGGCCGACTTCGAGGGCACCGATCCGGAGGGCTACGCGTCCTGTTGTGAGGCGATCGCGCGCATGGACTTGCGGGCAGACCTTGCGGCCATAACCGCCCCCACGCTGGTGCTCGCGGGCGCCGATGACCCGGCTACTCCGCCCGACCACGGCGCCACCATTGCGGCCCGGATTCATGGCGCGCGCCTCGACGTGATCCCGGACGCGGCCCACCTCGCCGCCGTCTCGGCGCCGGACGCGGTCACTGACGCGCTCAGTGCGCACCTTGCCGCCGCGGTGGCAGGTGACGCTAGCTGGCGAGACGGGCGCTAACATGCGCTCTGATGACAATTTCTGGGCGCACAGCGAACACGTCCGATACGGACGGCCAGCGGTCGGCTGCGGGCATGCGCTCGGCCGGTAGCGCTGGCGCGAACGAGGACGCTGCAGACACCGCGGGGCGCGATAGCGACTTCGTCCAGTCACTCGACCGAGGGCTGGCGGTTATCCGGGCGTTCGGCCCCGGCCGGGAACGACTGAGCCTCAGCGATGTCGCCAGGGAGACGGGGCTGACCCGGGCAGCCGCGCGCCGGTTCCTGCTGACGCTGGTCAAGCTCGGCTACGTGCGCAGTGACGGCCGGGAGTTCTCACTCCGCCCGCGCGTGCTTGAGCTCGGATACGCCTACCTGTCCGGCCTGGCCATGCCGGAGATCGCAGCGCCGCATCTGGAGGAACTTGTCGCCAAGGTCCGGGAGTCGTCGTCGATTTCGGTTCTGGACGGCGATCACATCGTGTACGTGGCGAGAGTGCCGACTAAGCGAATCATGACCGTGGCGATCTCGGTTGGCACCAGGTTCCCGGCCTACGCGACCTCGATGGGCCGGGTCCTGCTCGCCGGGATGAGCCAGGGTGACCTGGACCGGTACCTAGCCGAGGCTGACTTTGAGTCCTTTACCGGCCGCACGATTACCGAGCCCGACCGGCTCAGGGAGATCGTCCGCGAGGTCGCCCGGCAGGGCTACGCGATCGTGGACCAGGAACTGGAAGAAGGGCTGCGTGCCATTGCCGCGCCAATTCACGGTACCGGCGACGCCGTTGTCGCCGCGATCAACGTGTCGGCGCATGCCAGCCGCGTCAGCCTGGCCGCCATGCGGACCGAGCTGCTACCTGCCCTGCTGGAGACCGCCCGGCGGATTGAAGCGGACCTGAGGTCGCAGGGAACGAGCTGACCATTCTGTGGCCTTTCCGTAGCCAATTTGGGCCGTTGACACTGGTCCTCAAGGCTGATTAGGTTTCTACATTGCGCATAGTCGTGCGCCACGCGAACACTCGGCTCGGAACGTCCCTGGAAAGCCCGACCGTCGGCTGATCGTTCGGGGTTAGCGCCAGGCTGGCCGGCCGACGCGGGCGCTGACCTTGAGGAGACGGTATGGAAGGTCAGGAATCCGGCCGACTGGCCGGCGAGGATCTCCAGCTCAGCAGGCGTTCGGTGCTCCGGGGAATCGGGTTGGGCGCGGCGGCAGCGGGAGCGGGCGGGCTACTTGCCGCGTGCGGATCCGGGATTAAGGGCGCTGGGTCGAGCGCGAGCGGCACCATCAACATCGGCTTCATCACCCCGCTCACCGGGAACCTGGCGGGCTTCGCCTCCGGTGATCAGTTCGTGCTCGGCCTGATCAGGCAGGCGTCGGCCTACAAGAGCGGGATCAAGATCGGCGGCAAGACCTACAAGATCAATGTCAATGTCCAGGACAGCCAGTCGAGCCCGACCCGCGCCGCGCAGGTGGCGCAGCAGCTCATCGCAAACCACGCTGACCTGATTCTGACCACGTCGACGCCAGAGACGACGAATCCGGTCGCGGCAGCCTGCCAGAAGGCAGGCACCCCGTGCTTGTCGACGGTCGTGCCGTGGGAGTCCTGGTATGCCGGCCTCGGCGGCGACCCGCTGAAGCCGACCACGGACTTCAAGTTCGTGTCGATGTTCTTCTTCGGGCTGAAGGAGTTCAACGGCTGCTTCGAGCCGATCTGGAACCGTATCCACACCAACAAGGTCGTGGCCTGCCAGTACCCGAACGACCAGGACGGCAACGCTTTCCGCGGCGGCTTCGAGCCGATGATCAAGGCGGATGGTTACACGGTCGTGGACGGCGGTGCGTACCAGGACATCACCGCCGACTTCACCT
>Ga0126381_100008467_pt1 | contig 11505 bp, 10 predicted proteins | sample PanSoiMetPlot_28_FD_96465 | JGI IMG/M metagenome (GOLD analysis project Ga0126381, IMG submission 96465) | Tropical forest soil microbial communities from Panama - MetaG Plot_28 | ecosystem: Environmental > Terrestrial > Soil > Tropical forest > Bulk soil | place: Panama | collected 2016-02-17 | reverse complement strand
AGAAAAATGATCGCCGGAATAATCGTGAAATAGGCAAGCATGCCGGCAACGTTCTCAGTTAAGCCGCCTGCCGAGGCACTGGTGGCAGCCGGACCGGGAGCAGCCGCTGCCGCAGACATGCGATCCGAGCAAGCAGCGCAGGTGGTGGTACCGTCGGCGACTTGAGCGCCGCACATGTTGCAAAACGCCATAGGGGTGTCCTCCACGACGGATGAGAGCGAGCTTCAGGCGAGACGGCGAGCACTTGCTCCCAAGCGACGTCGGCGGCACGTTATCAAAAAATATCGGGCAACGCAATCCACAATTTTTTCAGGTAGGGCGCAGTTTGAATTTCAGCTCCAGGTGGCGTTATCACGCTCTTTTACCGGCGGAGAGAGGGATCTCGCGGTTACCACGATCGCGCCACGCGCAGAATCCCTCGCTCCGCCCGAAAAGAGGCTTCCCTAGGGATGGCGCCGCTGGAATGAATTGTGGTTCGATTAGAGCGGATCCGCGTAACGATCCGCGAACTCGCCCAGCACCGGAAGGCTGAGCGCGCGTCCCTGAAGGGCTTTCACGACCAACACCAGCCAGATCAGCAGGAAAGCCAGAATCGCCAGCATGTCGACCAGCACTACGAGGAGTGGTCCGAGAACCGGGATGATGAAGAGCACAAGGCTGGCGAGTCTGAGGACTGCGGCCACGACAACAGCGGCAGCGGTCACCAGGAGACACTGCACCGAATGAAATCGTACAAATTGGTTGCGGCGATAAGGCTCCACGAGAAGAAAAATGATGGCGGGGATGAAAGAAAAGTAGGCGAGCGCGCCGGCAATGCTTTCCGGGAGTCCGCCGACCTTGCCTTGGGCGCTGACGGTGGCGTGCATGGGACGGCCACAACCAGGGCAGAAAGCAGCCGCCTCCGGCATTTTGGAGGCGCAGTGCGGGCAGGATTTGGACAAAACTGGCGCCTGATCCATCGCGGGCAACATATCAAAACTGGCGCGGCCAGACAAATGAGTGCGGAACCAACTTAGCGCATTGACGGAGGCCAAGGCGAAGAGTATGGTCGTGCAAATTTCGGTGCGGGTGGTGCGTCAAGGACCGGGCCTTCAAATGCGAGGAGGAGATCAATGTTTTGTCCCCAATGTGGCGCGAACAATGCGGATACGGCAGTAGTCTGCATGCAGTGCGCTAGGAATCTGCAGCCCGGGACTCCGGCACCGCTGAATGTCCCAGGCGTGGTGCAGCCGCCCGCCGCGCCGGTAGAGAACTATCTTGTGTTCGCGATCCTGACAACCGTTCTCTGCTGTCTACCAGCGGGGATTGTGGCGATCATTTACGCCGCGCAAGTAAACGGCAAAGTGCAGATGGGCGACCTCGCCGGCGCCAACGTTGCCTCCGAAAACGCGAAGATGTGGTGTTGGATTTCGTTCGGCGTCGGACTTGCCGCGATCGTGGTGTGGCTGCTTGTGTTTGGCGTTGGAATAATCCGCACAATGGGCAATCACTAACGATGAGCGTTGGCTCTCAAACTTGGATGGGCGCTGCCATACTCGGGGTGGCAGCACTCGCCCTTCTGCGGATATTCGATCCTGCAACATCCAGCATTTTCCCGCCGTGCCCCCTGCACTATTTGACCGGTCTCTATTGCCCCGGGTGTGGTTCTCTGCGGGCATTACACGCATTGCTTCACGGCGATCTACGGCGGGCGTGGGCGATGAATCCACTGGCCATCGTTGTGCTGCCGTATCTGGTTTATGGGCTCTCCTCTCAGATCCTGTTTCAACTGCGCGGAAAGCGACTGCCTCAAGTAGCGTTGCCGGCCAACTGGATTCGTGCCTTTGGCGCCGCGGTAATTTTGTACGGCGTCGCGCGCAACATTCCGATACATCCCTTTAATCTGCTGGCGCCAGGGGCCCTGCTGCACCCGTGATGCGCACTTCGGGAGGGTCACGATGAGTTCGTTCTGTCTGGGCTGCGGCAAGAGTCTGGCCGAGGGCGAGCGGTTCTGCAGCGGCTGCGGCCGGGATGCTTCGGGTCCTGTAACTCCCTTCCTCGATCCGGCAGTCGCGTTCGGACTGCCACCAGAAACCAGCGGCAAGGCGATCTTTAGCCTGATATCTGGCCTCATCATCATCTTCGTGCCCTTCTCCATTTGCGCCGTGATCTTTGGGTACCTGGCCTTATGGGAGATCCGTAGAAATCCGGGAAGATTAGAAGGACGCGGGCTGGCAATCGCGGGAATCGTACTCGGATATCTCGGCCTTGCCTTCACTGTCGGACTGATCGGTCTGGGCATTTATGGCGTGCGTAACCAGCAGAAAAGCTATGGCCTGCATACACAACAGAAACGGTTGCAAGACCGTCGCGTCGCGATCTCTTCCGTCGGGAATGAAGGCTCCGCGGTGGCGGCTCTTCGAACGTTAAACACCGCCGAGATCGCTTATTCGCAATCTCACCCCGCCCAGGGATACACGTGCGATCTGTCGGACCTATCGGGTGCATGGGGCATCAGCAAACAACTGGCGACCGGCAGAAAAAACGGATACGTCTTCCAATTGCAGCGTTGCATGGCCACAAAACCGGATGGCCCAATCGTGAAATATCGGGTGGTGGCATATCCGGAAGACGCTGGAAAAAACGGCGGCCCCGCCTACTGCTCCGACCAATCGGACGTCATTCGGATAGCGCGGAATGGATCGGGAAACGACTGCCTAAGCTCCGGGGTCGAGTTATCCCAAAACGAGATCACCCATCCGCAAGCATGGTCGAAAGACGCGGCACATTGAGACTGGCCGCTCCTTACAGTGGACGAGACGAATTCTTCTTGCGGCAATCTTCGCAGACCCCATAGATCTGAAAAGTGTGACGAGTCGTGAGGTAATGGTATTTGCGGCCGATTTCCTGCTCGAGTTGACTGACTTCCTGCGAGAAGAATTCCACCGAACTGCCGCATTCGGTGCAAACCATGTGGTGATGGCTGCGGCGGTTGTATTGGTGTTCGTAGCGGGCGATGCCGTCGTGGAACGCTACTTCACTGGCCAGGCCGCACTCCGCTAAGAGCTTAAGCGTTCGATACACCGTGGTGTAGCCAATGCCCTCGTCTTTTTTCTGGACGAGGCGGTGCAACTCATCGGTAGAAAGATGATCGCGGGTTTCGAGGAACGTACGCAGGATGGTATCGCGCTGCGCGGTCTGCTTGAGTCCAACATCCTTCAGATGGCGATGAAGAATGTCCTGGGCCTCGCGAACCATCTGGCGGGAGAGGTTGGGTTGGTCATCGATGCGCTTCTGGAGCATGGCGGGCCGGGGTCAGGATACCATCCCGGCATTTTGAAAATGAAATTCATTTTCATCTAAGGCCGACGCATCCGCGCCTGGAATACAATCAAAGTTCCCCATGAGCACGATGGCTGAAATCAGAACTCCGGTCGCGCGCCGGTTTCCTATCCTCCGCATTATTCTCTGGCTGCTCCTGGCGGCGCTGATCATACTAGCCGCTGCTGCAGGCTATCTCTATCACGTCACGCTTGCGGCCCTGCCCCAGCTCGATGGCCGGATACAGATCTCGGGGCTTTCAGGGCCAGTTACAGTGACGCGAGATGCGCATGGCGTCCCGGCGATTGAAGCCGCAACCCTGGAAGATCTTTTTTTTGCCCAAGGCTACGTCACGGCGCAAGACCGGCTCTGGCAGATGGACATTATGCGGCGCTACGCCAGCGGAGAACTGTCGGAGATTCTTGGCCCCGACACGCTCAAAATAGATCGCGAACAGCGCATCCTCGGGCTACGCGCGACGGCGAAGAAGTCGATCGAAATGACCACTCCTCGCGACCGCCGCTACTTTGAAGCCTACTCGCGCGGAGTAAATGCTTTCATCGGAACGCACGGTGACCGCCTTCCGATTGAGTTCCGCATTCTGCGCTATGCACCCAGACCTTGGCAGGTTGAGGATTCGGTCGTCATCGGCAACCAGATGGTGAAGGATCTGAATTATCGCTACTTTTACGACGCGCTCGAACGCGAAAAGATCTTGGCCAAGCTTGGCCCTGAATTGACCGCAGATCTGTTCGTGAACCGCTCCATGCATGATCGGCCGCCAACGGTGATGCGCGAGGATGTTACGCAGCCCGACAAATCCGGCAATGACGACGATGACGATGAAGACGATGGGCCTGACAATTCGGTGACCCAACGGAGAGGCGAGATCAGGGTAAAGGTACCCAGTGACCTACCGGTGAATGGATCGAACGACTGGGTCGTGTCCGGTGTCCACACGGTGACCGGGAAACCGCTCCTCTCCAACGATATGCACCTCGGCCACCAGATGCCGAATCTTTGGTACGAGGCGCACCTGCATTCGGGAACATTCGATGTCGCAGGCGTGACCCTGCCCGGAGTGCCTTACGTGATCGTGGGCCACAATCAGCGCGTCGCGTGGGGATTCACCAACGTAGGTCCCACCGTCACCGACGTTTTCATCGAAAACTTCAACGAGCAGGGTGCGTATCAGACTCCTTCGGGATGGGTACAGCCGGAACATCGCATGGAAGTGATTCACGTCAAGGGCGAGCCCGACGTGAGCGTCGACGTGAAGATCACGCGGCACGGGCCGATCATCACCGAACTGGTACCAGGGGAAACACGGCAGTTGGCTCTGCGCTGGACTCTGTACGACGGGATCCGGATGTTCCTCTTCGACGTAAACTCCGCGCAGAACTGGCAGGAATTCACCAAGGCGTTCTCGCAGCTCGATGCACCCGGACAGAACGTTGTGTACGCCGATGTCGACGGCAATATCGGATATCACACTACGGGGAAAGTCCCGATTCGCGCGGCGGGCGATGGCAGCTTGCCCCTCAGCGGCGCTGACAACGCCCACGAGTGGACATCTTATATTCCATTCGACAAGCTGCCGAACATCTACAATCCGCCCTCGGGGATCATCGCTACCGCGAACGGCCGCATCACGCCCGATGACTATCCGTACTCGGTCAGCATGGAGTGGGAGGCCCCGTGGCGGCAGGAGCGCATTTATCACGTGCTCGAATCAGGCAGGAAATTCTCAGCCGCTGACATGCTCGCGCTGCAGACCGACATCCAGTCGGAAACGTTGTTGTTCGCCGCCGAGCGCTTCGTCTACGCTATCGATCACGCCTCGAAGCCCTCGGCACGAGCTAAGCAGGCAGCAGAATTAATGCGGAGTTGGGATGGACGCATGCTGGCGTCTTCCGCCGCGCCGACGATCGCCGAAAACGCGATCCGGCATCTGCGCCGTCTGCTTCTCGAACCGAAGTTGGGTTCCGCCCAGCTGGAGCAACACGCGGAGGCCGATTCCGAACTCTACAAAGAAACAAAGAAACCCGTTCTTGATTGGAGGACATATACCTGGCTGCAGCGCTCGGTGTGGATGGAGAACATTCTTCTGCACCGGCCGAAGCGGTGGCTGCCCGAGAAATACCCGAACTACGACGAATTGCTGACCGCGGCGGTCGAAGCGGCCGTGAACGACCCACAAGCTCCAAAGGAACTTGCTTCCTGGCGATGGGGCGCCTTCAACGCAATCGACATCGAGCATCCGATTCTGAGCAAGATTCCGATCGTCAAATATTGGGCCGGGACCGGCGTTAATGGACAATCAGGCAGCGGATACACGGTCAAGGCTGTCACGCCAAATCATGGGCCCTCGGAACGCTTTACGGCCAATCTTGCCGACCTCGACCAGTCGACGCTGAACACCGTCACGGGCCAGGGCGGCAATTTCCTGAGCCCTTATTTCATGGATCAGTGGAAGGCCTGGTACGCGGGAACGACGTTTACGCTGCCATTCACTGCAAAGGCAGTCGAGGCTGCAAAGGTTCATCGGCTGGTCTTGGAGCCAATGAGGTAGGGTCCCTCAGAAGAAGTCGATGGCCTTCACATCGCCAACATAGCCGATGATATCGATCGATCCCGTCGGCAGAAATTGTGTGTTGATGTGTAGGACGTTTTTCGTTGTGTCGTAAACGCGCAGATTACCACCCTCGGCGACGTATTCGATGTAGCGTGTCGTAAAGCCTTGGAAACCGCCTACATCGCCATTGTCGGGGGGGATCACCAACTTCCCTTTTACTGAGTCATAGATTGCGAGACAGCCGCGCACTTCGCCCACCGGATTATTGACATTCCCGACGTTCGTGCAGCCGTACGATCCGACAAATAGCTGGCCGTCTTGCGTGAAATCCATGCGGTGGTGATAGCCGTCCGGTATGGCGATCTCCATCGAAGGATTGTTGAAATACGGGTTGGCCAATGTGGTCAGATCGATGATGTCGAGGGTTCCGCAGTAAGTTGCCGCAGTCGATGGATTGATGGGGTTAGAGAGGCTCGAGCATAGCGGACCGGTTGGCGTGCCAGTCCCCACCACGTACAGGGTTGTACCGTTCAGCAGAGCGTCAGTGGCCCCATTAACCGGAATCGTGTTCGTAACGGTGAGGGATCCTAAATCAAAGACCGCAACGCTGGCTTGTTGGTTTCCTCCGCACTCAAAGCCGCAGTTCAAAATATAGGCTGTACTCCCGTTGATGATGGCGTTCACCGGCCGGCTGAGGCTCGGGTTCTGGACGACTGTACAGACGGGATTGGGCGCGGTGTTGCAACTTGTGTCCACCGGCGGCGAGGCGGCGCTGGGCGACAGCACCGTGACCCCGTCCGACCCATTGCTAAAAACAAGCAATTGGCTTCCGGTCGAGTTCGAGACCACCATCTGCGCGCTGGGGACGGCAATCGTCGTAAGCGATCCAGCGGTGAAATTCATCACGTCGATCGCGCCGACAAAGGAAAAGCCGGGCACCGTTGCCGACGGAACTGCCGCGAACGCCACCGCAGAGGAAGTGGGCATGATCAGACTGATTGTAGGTCCCTGGAGTCTAACGCTGCCGAGAGCCGTTTCTTTGGCAGTACTGACGGCGTAAACCGTATTGCTGCTCGCGTCGAAGGCTGTCAGGATCTCCCGGCCCGGCGTGATGGCCATCAGTCCAGGAGAGCTTCCGGCAGTAACCGGTGGGAGTCCCGCCAGAGTATCAAACTTACCGTTGAGGGTGACCAGTCCACCGAATGCGGTTGACGTAGTCACTCCCTGCGATGCCAGGACCCGGAACGGGCCGGGGTTGCCCGCACTGGGCTGCGAGGATCCACAAGCCAGGATGTTGAGGCTGGCACAGAGTATAAGTGCCAGAGCGAGAATGCGTTTATTCAAACGGCAGGCTCCCAACCACATGAAAAAGGAAGATTTCGTTGCAAAATGTTGGATTATAACAGACCCCCGATGGTGATCATTCAGCCCGTCCCCAGCGCGAAGACGCCGTCTGCCACTGCCGGCGCGCAGCTTACTGTGCTGGCGTGCGCAAATCCGCCTCCATCCTGTATTCTCGATAGTCATATGGCTGGAGACTTTCTTGCCCGGATCAAGCAGTCCCCCGTGCTATGCGACGGCGCGATGGGGACTCTCCTCTATGCCAAAGGCATTTTCATCAACCGTTCGTATGACGAACTGAACCTGTCGCAGCCCGACTTGATTCGTGGCATTCACCACGACTACCTACAGGCTGGCGCCGAAATCATTGAAACCAATACTTTCGGCGCCAATTCTTTCCGATTGGGCCGCCATAGCTTGGCGGACAAGGTTCGCGACGTCAACCTCGCCGGCGCTCGACTCGCCCGCGAGGCCGCCAAAAGCTTCGATGTTTGGGTCGCAGGTTCGGTTGGCCCGCTCGGGACGCGCATCGAACCTTTAGGGAAAACCTCATATCAGGAAGCTCAAGACGCCTTTCGCGAGCAGATTGAAACTCTGGTCAAAGGTGGCGTCGACCTGCTGATTCTGGAGACCTTCGGATATCTGGAAGAAATTCACCAGGCGATGCTGGCAGCCAAGGAGGTGGCGCCATCGGTCCCGCTCATCGCGCAGGTCACGATTGATGAAGACGGCAACTGCCTCGACGGGTCGGATCCTGAGACATTTGTTCCCAAGCTGGTCGAGTGGGGCGCAGACGTAATTGGCTGCAATTGCAGTGTTGGTCCAGTGGCCATGCTGGAAGCAATGGAGCGTGTGCGGGCCGCGACTTCGCTGCCCCTGTCGGCACAACCAAATGCGGGCATTCCGCGATCGGTGGATGGCAGAAACATCTACTTGTGCTCGCCGGAGTATATGGCGAGCTACGCGCGCAAGTTCGTGGCAGCCGGAGTCCGGCTCGTTGGGGGCTGCTGCGGGACTACTCCCGAACATACGCGAGTGATGAAGTCGGCGCTCCGCGTGGGGGAAGCCCGGACGAAGGCGGCCTCCGCTCGCGTGAGCGGAAGCCCAGCAGCGCCTAAAGCATCGCCTGCAGTGCCCCTGGAAAAGCGTTCGGCTCTGGGCGCAAAGCTGGCGCGCGGCGAGTTTCTCATCATGGTCGAGATCGTGCCGCCCAAGGGGATCGATGTTCAGAAGGAAGTCGAGGGAGCGCGATTTCTGAAGACGGTGGGCGTCGACGGGGTCAATATTCCCGATAGCCCGCGCGCCTCGGCGCGTATGAGCAACCAGGCATTGTCGTTGCTGATTCAGCACGAGGTCGGGATCGATGCGATCCTGCACTACACTTGCCGCGACCGGAATGTGCTCTGCATTCAAAGCGATTTGCTGGGCGCGGCCGCCGTGGGCATCAAGAACCTGATCTGCATCACCGGCGATCCGCCGAAGATGGGCAACTATCCCGACGCGACTGCCGTTTTCGACGTCGATGCCATCGGGCTGGTAAACATCGTGCGCAACTTGAATCATGGCCTGGATCTTGGTGGAAATCCAATAGGAACTGGAACTGGTTTTGTGATTGGAGTGGGCGCGAATCCGGGGCTCACCGATCTGGATGAAGAGATCCGACGGTTTGAATACAAAGTCGAAGCGGGAGCGGAGTATGTGGTGACGCAGCCGGTTTTCGATCTGCGCTTGCTGGAGAACTTCCTGAAACGCATCGAGCATTGCCGAATCCCGGTCGTGGCGGGCATTTGGCCGCTGGTTAGCGTCCGCAATGCCGAGTTCATGAAGAACGAGTTGCGAGTTTCGGTGCCGGATTCGATCCTGGAACGCATGGCTCGCGCCCAGACTCCGGAAGCCGCGCGTGCTGAAGGCGTTGCAATTGCTCGCGAGATGTTGATTGCCGTCAAGCAGACCGCTCAGGGAGCGCAGATCAGCGCTCCGATGGGACGTTATAGCTCCGCCGTCGATGTGCTTGAAGCTCTCGGTGGGAACTCGGCCGCAACCGCGACCGACTGAACCTTGTAGCGTGCCTAAAAAACTGCCAGATCGATTTTCTACAGCTTGCGTTTCTAACCTCCCGCTGCTGGCACGACATTTCACCTCGGGCCTCGCTGAAGAGTGTCGTTTGGGGAACTTCTGCGTTCAATTTTTTCGATGAGTCGCAGAAAAAGACTGGACTTCACTGCATTCTCGTTGCATTACAATAGAGGACACGGAGCGAAACCCCGTTGGCCAAATTTGAAGAGTGCCTCCAGCGACTGGAGAGAATTGTTCAGGAACTGGAGAAGGGAGAAGTCCCTTTAGAAAAGTCATTGACGCTCTTTGAAGAGGGGATGCAACTTTCATCGGCTTGCCGGAAAGAACTGGAACAAGCCGAGGGGAAAGTTGAAATTCTGCTCAAGAAGAACGGGAAGTTCCAGGCCGAACCATTCGAGCCGCTGAACGAGAAAGCACCAGCCCGTCGCTAGGGCAACGGCGACTCGAGCGTGTAAGCAGTCTGTGGAGTTGTGGTTTCCCAGCCACCCCGCAGCCCTAGTCCAGCGTTGACGTCCGCCGTTGACGACGGTTGAAGAAGGGGATGTATGGCTCAAAGCGTAGTCGTTCTCGAAAAAGATCCGGGAGTGGCTCGGTCCCTTGCCGGTGGACTGCGTGGTCATTTCTCGGTGCACGTAACCGGGTCGCACGAAGAGTTGCGCGAAAATGTGGCCCGCAATCACCCGCAAGCCGTAGTACTCAATATCGAACATTGGCGGTTGACGGAAGTAGAGAGCCTTCACCAGGACTTTCCCCACCTGCCAATCGTTTGCACCCACCGCGTTCCCGACGAAGAAATGTGGATGGCCGCATTGGCGGCCGGTGCAAGCGATGTCTGCCCCACCGATGATATCGGCAATGTGCTAACTTCGGTCCTGCGAAGCATGGCACAGGTTGCTGCAGCCTGATTTTGATTCTTTGGTGAGTCGAGGGGCGCCCGCGGGCGCCCCTTTTGTATTTTGTTAGCCACTTCGAGTCACCGCTTGCTCGTCGGTTCCCTTGCTATACTCACAGCTTCATGCTGAAGGCGATTCTGGAGCAAGGTCAGCGGCTTACAGACGCCGCTCTGGACCGGCTGATCCCGCTGGAGACGGAGCATCCGGTGTCGATCCACAAAGCCATGCGGCACTCCGTCTTTGCCGGCGGAAAACGGCTCAGGCCTGTGCTCTGCATCGAAGCCGGACGGATGATCGCCGAATCGGTGCCGGAGGGGATCGAGGAACTGGGTGCCGCGCTGGAAATGCTGCACACGTATTCGCTAATCCACGACGATCTTCCCGCACTCGATAATGACGATCTGCGGCGTGGACGTCCTACTTGCCATAAAGCCTTTGGCGAAGCGATCGCGATCCTCGCCGGGGATGCTTTGCAGACACAGGCGTACGCGGTCCTCTCCAGGCTGAAGTGTCCCGCAGAGCAGCGCGTGCGAATCATCGAAGAGATTGCGCGAGGGACTGGAACAGTCGACGGAATGATTGGCGGACAGGTCGTGGACCTCGAAGCCGAGCACACGCAGCCGACCGTTGAAATGCTCGAATACATTCACCGATCGAAGACAGCGGCGCTGATCACCGCAAGCCTGGTGAGCGGCGGACTCTACGCTGAAGGGAAAGATAGCCAGGTCGGCAAACTGCGCGCCTTCGGACGGTCGGTTGGCCTTGCATTTCAGATCGTCGACGATGTACTCGACGTGACCCAGACCTCGGAGCAGCTAGGTAAGACCGCGGGCAAAGACACCGCTTCCGAGAAGGCGACATATCCAGCACTGTTCGGGATCGAGGCCTCCGTAAAGAAGGCGGACGCCCTGGTAAACCAGGCGTTCGCAGAATTGGGAAGTTTCGGTGAACGCGCGGAGACATTGAAAGAGCTGGCGCGGTTTCTCATCGAGAGAAAGAAGTAGAAAATCAGATCCCAGAAGTAATGCACCTGATCTCTGAGACTCTGTGTCCCCCGTGCTCTCTGTGGTAAAAACGAGGAAGGCGATGGAGTTCGCCATAACCGCCTGCCAGCATGCGGGCTGATAACTCCTACAGAATCCAGACTACTTTTGTAGGAGTTGCTTCGTGAAAGACTTCCTGGCTATATCCCTAGCCGCAATGGTCGGCGCTAACCTGCGATATCTCATCAGCCGTCTGGCCGTCCGAGAGTTCGGCCCAGTCTTCCCTTACGGCACGCTCGCTATCAACGTCATAGGTAGCTTCATTGTCGGCTTGTTT
>Ga0126381_100008466_pt1 | contig 11505 bp, 5 predicted proteins | sample PanSoiMetPlot_28_FD_96465 | JGI IMG/M metagenome (GOLD analysis project Ga0126381, IMG submission 96465) | Tropical forest soil microbial communities from Panama - MetaG Plot_28 | ecosystem: Environmental > Terrestrial > Soil > Tropical forest > Bulk soil | place: Panama | collected 2016-02-17 | reverse complement strand
CACTACCTCGACGATCGCTGGGATGACGCTGTTGCTTCCAAACTCGATCCACCGGAGCTGCTGCGCTACCGATCAAATCTACTCGGGTCCGATTTGAGGCTGACCAACTTCGGTGGCGGCAACACAAGCTCGAAGATTGAAGAAGTGGACCCGCTCGATGGCGAGGTGAAAACCGTGTTGTGGGTCAAAGGCTCGGGAGGAGATCTCGGCAGCATCAAGCGCTCCGGGTTTGCGACCCTGTATCTCGATAAAGTTCTCGCACTGGAGCGCAGCTACCGGGGAGTAGAACACGAGGACGACATAGTTGCGATGTATCCGCTCTGTACGTTTGGCAGCAACCCGGTGGCTGCTTCCATCGATACGCCGCTACATGGGTTTCTCCCATTTCCGCACGTTGACCACCTGCACCCGGATTGGGGAATTGCGCTTGCGGCGTCGGCAAACGGACTCGAGAAGATGGAGGAGTTCAACCGCCGCTTTGACCGCAAGATGATTTGGCTGCCATGGCAGCGTCCAGGCTTCGAGTTGGCGATGATGTTACGTGACGCCGTCAAAGCCGCACCGGATTGCGATGGCATCGTGCTCGGAGGTCATGGGCTATTCACCTGGGGGCAGACGCAGCGCGAGAGCTACCGCAACACCATTACGATCATCGATCAACTCGGCCAGTTTGTGCTCGGTCACAGTACCAGCAAGGGTGTCAGCTTCGGTGGTGCGATCGTTAGGACGCACTCCGAGCAAGAGGCCGTGGCGACGAAGCTAATGCCCTTCCTTCGTGGACATGTTTCCACGAATCGACGTGTTATCGGTACATTCACAGGTACTCCAGAGGTATTGGCGTTCGTTAATTCGCATTCGGCGAAGAAGCTCGCTCATCTCGGAACCAGCTGTCCAGACCACTTCATCCGCACGAAGATTCGTCCCTTGTTTGCTGACTGGGATCCTATGGCTGAAACAGCTGCGCTCGAAGGCAAGGTGCAGGAGGCTCTTGCGAACTATCGCGAGGAGTATGCCGAGTATTACAACGCACACGCGCTGCCCGACTCGCCGGCGGTGCGCGATCCGAATCCGACCGTGGTATTGGTACCTGGTATCGGCATGTTCAGCTTCGGCAAGAACAAGGCTGAGTCGCGCATCACAGGCGAGTTTTATACAAATGCGATTCATGTGATGGAAGGTGCGGGAAGGATGGACGACGGAAGATGTCCTCCTGTGCTGCCACAATCGGGTAAGGCCGCGCCGACGTCTGCCTTCAGTGTTCATGAGAACTACGTCGCGCTGCCTCCGAGCGAGGCCTTCCGCATTGAGTACTGGGCACTTGAAGAAGCGAAGCTTCGCAGGCAGCCGCCGGAGAAGGAACTGAGCCGGCAGATTGTTCTAGTGGCCGGCGGCGGAAGCGGCATTGGACGCGATACGGCATTGCTTGCAGCAAAGCGTGGCGCTCATGTCGTAGTGGCAGACCTCTCTCTGAAGGCAGCGCAGAAGGTGGCTGAAGAAGCCAAGGCGATTGGTGGAGCAGAGTGCGCTGTGGCAACGATCATCGACATTCGCAGCCGTGAAAAGATCCGAGCCGCGTTGAAGGCGACCGTGGAAGCCTTCGGTGGCCTTGATCTTCTGGTCAATACCGCGGCAGTCTTTCCTTCCTCTCCGGATGGAGTGATCACCGACGCGCAATGGGCACTGACGCTCGAGATCAACGTCACTGCAAACTATCTGCTGGTTGACGAGGCATCGCACATCTTCAAGGCGCAGGGATTGCCTGCTAGTGTTGTCCTGACGAGTTCAGCAAATGCTGTCGTGCCGAAGCGAGGCAGTGAGGCGTATGACGTGAGCAAGGCCGCGCTGAGCCATCTTGTGCGTGAGCTGGCTATAACTTACTCGCCGCTAGTACGCGTTAATGGAATCAGCCCTGCAACCGTGGTGAGGGGCTCAACGATGTTTCCACGAGATCGCGTCAAAGCATCGCTGCAAAAGTATGGCGTTGCGTTCGACGAAGGGCAAAGCGACGACGAACTGCGCAGCCTATTGGCAGCGTTCTACGCGAAGCGCACCTTGACCCATGTGCCGATCGACCCAAAAGATTGCGCCGAGGCGATTCTCTTTCTGGGCGGTCCGAAGGCCCCAGTCACTACAGGGCATCTCATTCCAGTGGACGGGGGCCTGACTGAGGCATACCTGCGATGAACCCCAGGCCGCGGCCACGGGATACTCGCGCGCTCGTCGCAATCGATCTGGGCGCAGAAAGTTGCCGGGTGTCACTGTTGCGCTGGCAGTCGGGAAGCCCTGACATATCTCTTGTCCATCGCTGCGCCAACAGCGCCGTAGAGAGTGGCGGAGGACTTCGATGGGACCTGGACCGCATCCTCGGGGAACTATATCGCGGGCTAGCGATGTGTGCCTCTATTGCTGAAGAAGGCATTCGTTCTATCGGAGTGGACGGTTGGGCGGTTGACTACGTGCGACTCGGCGCCGATGGCAAACCGTTGGCCAATCCGTTTTGTTATCGCGATACCCGCACGAAGGCCGCTGAGGCGGCACTGATGGAGCGCATCTCGTCGAAGCGTATGCGCGAGTTAACTGGCGTGCAGATCGCTCCACTCAATACGGTCTACCAACACTTTGCGGACTCGGCCGAACACCAGCGAACTCCGTGGCTGAATCTCCCCGAGTATGTGTTGTACTGGCTCGGAGGGCGGCCTGTCGCCGAGCTTACCAACGCAACACACACGCAGATGGTCGGTCTCGACGGGAAATGGTCACAGGAGATCTTCGGTGCGGCAGGATGGAATATCGAGCACGCGCCCGAGATCGTTCGCCCGGGCACGACTGTCGGCGATCTGAGCGGACATCTCAAAGCATTTTCCCCGTTCCAGGAGACGAAACTCATCGCGCCATGCTGTCACGATACTGCATCCGCCATTGCTGCGGTGCCTGATACTCGCAATGACTGGGCCTACATCAGCTCAGGAACGTGGTCGTTAGTTGGCACTCTTCTCGATTCGCCAAACAACTCGGCAGAATCATGTGCTGCGAACTTCACGAACCTCGGCGCAGCGGAAGGCCGAATTTGTTTTCACAAGAGCGTCAACGGCATGTGGCTGCTGCAGCAATGCATCCAACAATGGAGTACCGAGAACAACCACGTTAACCTGCCTTCGCTCATTGAGACTGCTCGGAGCTTTCCTGAAAAGTCTTTCGTGCTCGATCTTGATGATCCTGATCTGCTTCTACCGGGTGATATGCCTCAGCGCATCAACGCGCAGTTGCGCAGGCGCGGGCTGCCTGAGTTCAGCGTTGCGGCGGCAGATGCGCCAGAGCTTGCATCGTTCCTCTTCCGGAGCCTCGCCGCGCGATACGCTGATGTACTTGCGCAGATAGCACGGATAACGGGAAAGGCCTTCGGGCGTGTATACATGCTCGGCGGCGGCAGTCAGAACGAGTTCCTGAACGAATTGACCGCAAATGCAACGGGGCTTCCTGTGGTGAGAGCCGGAACTGAAGGCTCAACAATTGGGAACCTTGCCGTGCAACTCGCCACACTTGAATCAGAAGAGTCCCCTAAAGTCGCTTATTGGGCAGGTATTCTTGCGGGGACGATCGTGGCGCCAAGCCCTGCAGCTACTCGCGAAAGAGTCCGGGCCAAGGATTGATACGAACCATGGTGCGAAAGCAAAGTGTATGGCCACAGATCGCGATCTCGGTGCTGTCGGTGTCTCTCTTCGCATTACAAGGCTGGACGCAGCAGCCGGTAGCTACCATCACCCAAGTGCAGCGATCTTTCGTAGATCCTCCGAATGATGCAAGACCGATGATGCGATGGTGGTGGTTCGGTCCTGCCGTCGTGAAACCAGAGTTGGAGCGCGAGATCCTTGCGATGAAGGCGGGAGGAATCGGCGGATTTGAAATACAACCCGTGTATCCGTTGGCTCTCGACGATCAGGCGGCTGGATTTCGCAATTACCCTTACCTGTCCAAGGAGTTCCTCGATAATGTCCGTTTTGCGGCAGACACAGCGCGAGCGAACGGCATGCGCGTCGATATGACGCTGGCGAGCGGGTGGCCATATGGGGGGCCGCAGGTTCCAGCGGACCAGGCAGCCAGCCGTCTTCGCATGTTGGTTGTGGACATCCCATCAAGTGCTTCGTCTTTCGAGTCGCCTGCACTCGAGAATGGAGAAAAGCTCATTGCAGTGTTTACCGGTGAGGGAACGTCGAAGCGGTACGATCCTTCGACCCTTGCTCTGCTCTCGACCGCCCCTGAAAACGGTCGCATGGCATTGCCGCTCAGTTCCACTTCTCGAGTCGCCCTCTGTTTTGTAGCGACCAGGACGGGCCAGCAAGTCAAGCGCGCTGCACTCGGTGCGGAAGGCTTTGTCCTTGACCACTTCAGCGCCACCGCCGTCGATAATTTTCTCCACAACGTTGCCGACCGGTTAATGACCGCGTTCGGTGACATGCCTCCATATGCTGTCTTCAGCGACAGCCTCGAGGTATATGGTGCGGATTGGACCGATGACCTCTTAGCAGAGTTCGACCGGCGTCGCGGTTATGATCTCAAGCCTTATCTGCCGCAACTCTTTCTAGGGACAAGCCCGATCAGCGGATCGTTACGTCGAGATTGGGGCGTCACGCTTACCGAGCTGATTGAAGAGCGCTATCTGACCCGACTGAATGACTGGGCTATCGCGCATCATACACAGTTTCGTTCGCAGACCTATGGCGACCCTGCAGTTTCGCTGTCCAGCAACCGGTGGGTCGCTTTGCCCGAAGGCGAAGGACCGCAGTGGAATACATTCTCATACACCCGCTGGGCCACTTCGGCGAGTCACATCTATGGACGCGCGGTCACGTCAGCCGAAACGTGGACGTGGCTGCATTCACCAGCGTTCCGCGCAACTCCGCTGGATATGAAAGCGGAGGCTGACCGTTTTTTCCTTGAAGGAGTGAATCAGCTCATCGGGCACGGCTGGCCCTACACGCCGCCTGGAGTCGCTGAGCCAGGCTGGGCATTTTATGCAGCGGCCGTCTTTAACGATCACAATCCATGGTGGGAGGTGATGCCGGACGTCACGAAGTATCTGCAGCGCATTTCCTATCTGCTCCGCCAGGGAAGTCCAGCCAACGACGTTGCTGTGCTGCTTCCTGACGATGATGTGTACGCCGAGTTCACCCCTGGGAAGGTGAGCCTCTCCGATGGTATGAAGCGTTATGTGACGCCGGCTCTAATGCAGAGTATTCTGCGTGCGGGCTACAACATCGACTACATCGACGCAGAAGCTATTAAGGAGAAGGGGGTTCACTACCCGGTTCTTATCCTGCCTCACGTTGTCAGGCTATCGCCAGATCTCCTGAGTACCGTGATGACATACGCAAAGCAGGGCGGCCGCGTCATCACTGTGGGGACAACTCCTAATCGCGCGCCGGGGTTCTTGCATGGCAAGGAAGAAACTTCGGAGGTCCAACGTCTCGCGAACGTTCTCTTTGCAGATCATGCGCACACGCGAATCGTCGCGGAAGATAATGGCGTCGGAGATGCGATCCGGGAATCTCTAGTCCCGGATATGACACTCGGTAGCGATAACGACGACATCGGATTCCTTCATCGCCGCTTGGAGGATGCCGATCTCTACTTCGTGGCGAATACCTCCAATCGCCAGGTGGAAACTTCGGCAAAATTCCGTACAGCGCGTTCCGCTGTGTTCGCATGGGACCCGCTTACGGGAAACGAAGAGGAGTTTCCCCCCGGAGCGGTCGAACTGAATCTTGCTCCCTATGAGTCCCGCATTATCGTCTTTCGCGATGGGCCCCCGTATAAGGCTGGTCCGAAAGGCCAGGAACATATGCTGGCTGAGATCTCAGATGGATGGACGCTTCGCTTCGACAGCGGTGGCAAAGCAAAGGTCACTGACACGAGGACCTCATGGGCTTCTGACCCTGCGATGCGTTTCTACTCCGGCAAAGCAGTATATGAGCGAACCATCGAGATCGATGCAGCGAATCTGGCGAATGGCGGCCGGTTGAGCCTCGACTTCGGAGAAGGGAAGCCTGTCGAAGCTGATCCAAAGATAAAGAGCGGAATGCGGGCGTTGCTCGATGGCCCAGTGCGCGAGGCGGCTGTCGTTCTGGTCAATGGGCAGCGCGCAGGGTCAGTGTGGCATCCGCCCTATCGTCTGGACATTACCAGCGCTCTTCATCCCGGGGTGAATAGAGTTGAGATTCGCGTCGCGAATACAGCTATCAACGCGCTCGCCGGCCGCTTCCAACCGGACTATCGGCTTCTCTGGGCAAGGTATGGACAGCGATTTATCCCGCAGGATATGGAAAATCTTGAGCCCCTGCCGTCAGGCCTTCTTGGAGGAGTCCGCCTTATCGCCGGCCAATAACCGCGAGAATGCCATCAGCAAAGCCGTCGTCTATAATTGGAGACGCAAGCGGGAGTAGTTCAGTGGCAGAACGTCAGCTTCCCAAGCTGAATGTCGCCGGTTCGATCCCGGTCTCCCGCTCCATCGCACTCACGAAGAAGCGCCCGCAAGGTGATCCTTGCGGGCGCTTCTTGCTACTGCAGTGTGAGAAAGTTTAGTGATTTGCCGGGTTCGTCTTCTGGGCAAGTTTTAGGTGGTCCTGCAAGGTCTGGGCCTCAGGCAGGAAGGTAACGGCCTTGGCAATCTGCGGATCCCACTCGGCCCTCACCTTTAGGCCTTCGAGTTGCCCGAACTGCGAGGTGAACAGGTCGCTCTTGATGCTCTCCTTTAGCCAGTCCTGAACACTGGCGATGTCCTGATCGGTGTACTCGATGTTCTTCGACTTAACAAAGGCCTTGAACTCCTGCATCACCGCGTCGTCCACGGTGAAGTCCTTGTTGATGGAGTTATGGCTGGCGAGATAGTGCTTGCTGAAGTTGAAGAAGGCGTAGTTCTGAAGCAGCGTCTCCTGAAAACGATTGGACTTCAGATTCTCAATCGGCTCGTCCGGTGTAATGCCGCCGCCACCATAGACGGTTCGTCCGGAGTCGGTCAGCTTTACCTCGAGATTGCTCTTGTCTTTGGGCTGTGTCGCAGCGTCGCGCACGTAGTAATAGTCGTACAGCGAGACGTTGTTGTAGTTGCGTTGGATCAGCCGGCCCGACGGTGTGTAGTAGTGGTATGTCGTCAGCGCGAGGCCCGTGTTTTCCGTGATCTGAAAAACCGTCTGAACCAGCCCTTTGCCGAAGGTTGTCTCGCCGACGATCAGAGCGCGATCATGATCCTGCAAGGCACCGGAGACGATCTCCGCTGCCGAAGCTGTGTTGCGGTTCACCAGCACCACGATCGGGTACTTGGTATCCGAACCGTGCGCCGCGCGATAGACCTGATCCGGGAAGGCGCGTCCGCGCTGCGAGACCACAATCTGCCCCTTCTGCAGAAACTTGTCGGACATGCTAACGGCTTCGGTCAATAGGCCGCCGGGATTACCACGCAGATCGATCACCAGGCCGTTGATGTCGCCGAACTTCTCAAGCGCGTCACCAACCTCCCGGCTAGTCGTCTCCATGAAATTCGTAACGTGCAGGTAGCCGACGCCGGGCTTGATGAGGAAGGCCAGATCGACCGAGGGACGAGAGACCTCATCGCGCACCAGGTCGAAGACCAGTGGCTTAGCTGCGCCTTCGCGGCTCATCGTCACCAGTACATGGGTGTTGCGAGGGCCCTTCAGCATTGCGGCTACGCCGGCGGAATCCATACCTTCAGTGCTCTTGCCGTCAACCGAAAGGATCACGTCACCTGGGCGCACGCCTGCCTTGTAGGACGGTGTCCCTTCGAACGGATACAGCACGACGATCTTCGTGCCGCCCTTAGCCGTTGGATCCGGCTGCGGCTGGATGGTCATTCCCACGCCGTAGTACTTACCGTGCTGGTCCTCGCGCATCTGCGCGTAGGCCTTGGGGTCATAAAAGTTCGAGTGCGGATCGAGCACGTGCAGCATGCCCGGAATCGCGCCGTCGTAGATGGCCTTGTCCGTCTTGTCCTGAGTCATCTTGTCGGCGTAGTTCTGCTCCACCAACGAGTACACACTGGTGAAGTTGTGCAGACTGTCGCGAAGCGTCGACTCATCTGACGCAGACTGTGCGGCGACCCTCTGGTTGATAAGCGAACCGGCCACCGCGCAGGTGGCCAAAAAGACGGTGACGGAGAACAGTGCGCGGCGTGTGCGGGGTGCCATCGATTGGGTTACCTCATAAAGCAGAGCTGCGCATGACTTGCGCCGGACGGCCTACTCAATAGTATAGATGCGTCAGTTGGATAGACGCGTCTTATTTTGGACGGAGTATAGCACCGGCAGGTAAGCCCGCCCCGTCACGGAAAGGGAATTCGCCTCTTCGCCTCAACACGTTTAGAATGTGGGCACGGATATCGCCCGCTGAGGCGGGTGAGTCCAACCAGCAAGCAGGTGCGGACGCACCGATCCCGGAATGCTGGCAGAGATACGAGTGACAATGACCTTTCGAATTTCGCAGTTCAGGGCAGCATGCGGGCTAGGCCTGCTGGCGCTGCCGGTGGCGGTTCTAGCACAGGCCCCGCGGTACCAGAGCCCCCTCGCCGTCCCCAATGCGCCTCAGCAGCAGGTCTCCCTGCCGACGCCAACAGCCATTACACCCAACGGCACGGTAGTCGAAGACGTCATCGTGCGGGTCAACGACCAGATCGTCAGCCGGAGTGACTTGGAACGCAGCGAGCAGCAACTGGCGATGGAGAACCAGCAAAATCAGGCCAGCCCGGAGGAGGCCGCCGAGCGTCAGAAGAACCTTCTGCGCGACATGATCGACCAGCAGCTTCTGCTCTCGCGCGCCAAGGAACTCGGTCTGAACGCCGACGCCGAGGTCATCCGCCGGCTCGATGAGATCCGCAAGCAGAACCATCTGGACTCTATGGAAGATCTCGAGAAGGCGGCCCGCCAGCAGGGCGTCTCGTTCGAAGACTTCAAAGCCAACATCAAGAACGGCATCCTTACACAGCAGGTTGTCCGGGACGAAGTGGGCCGCAAGCTGCAAATGACCCAAGGTCAGGAGCAGGCCTACTACGATGCCCATAAGAACGAGTTTGCGCAGCCCGAGCAGGTGCGCCTTAGCGAGATTCTCGTCCCCACGCCAGTCGACGCCACCGACGCTGTCGTAGCGCAGGCCCAGGCCAAGGCCGATGACATCGCGTCGAAGATCAAGGCCGGCGGTAAGTTCGATGAACTCGCCAAGACCTACTCCGGCGGTCCGACTGCCTCGCAAGGCGGTGACCTCGGCCTCTTCAAGCGCGGAGCCCTCGCCAAGGTCCTTGAAGACCAGACTTTCTCGCTTCCCACGGGAGGGGTCACTGCTCCCATCCGTACCCGTCAGGGCTTCGTCATCCTCAAGGTAACCGATCACCAGGAGGCGGGAGTTCCTCCTCTCAAGGACGTCGAGCCTCAGATTCAGGAGGCGATGTATTACCAGGCCATGCAGCCGGCCCTGCGCGCGTACCTCACCAAGCTGCGCGAGGAAGCCTACATCGATATCAAGCCCGGCTTCGTCGACTCCGGCGCCAGCCCGCGCCAGACCAAGCCGGTCTTTAGCGCCTATACGCCGCCCGCTCCCAAGAAGAAGAAGGTCGAGCAGAAACAGCGCTTTGACCGCGGCGGGCGCTTCTCAACGGTAAACAAGACTGCACCTGCGCCGTCTGCGACCCCCGCAGTAGCTGCTGCTCCCCCGCCTCTCCCGGCCGCAACCTCAGATGCTGCTGCCGCGGCGACTGCAGCCGGTGCTGCTGGTGCTACTGCGGCCGCGACACCGACAACACCAACCACGCCGACCACTGCTACCAAGGCAGCGGCTCCGGCCAAGCCGAAGAAGATCAAGCGCGAGAAGATCCGTTACGGCCAGGCGCCCCGCAACTCTCTGCCTCCCGGACCCCAGGAGACGGCTGTAGGAGCCGGTGCTGGTGAGGCTTCTTCCACCCAGACCGCCGACTCTGGAGCGGCCGTCGCCCCTGGCACAGCCATCGCTCCTACCCAGAGCACCACGCAGATCTCCGCAACCTCCGACGTCGATCCATTGGTTCCCAAGCCGACGACCACCGGCAAGACGCGCTATAGTTCCCGCGCCAAGACCGAGGCCGCCGAGAAGGCCGCGAAGAAGCAGACCGCGGTCAAGCAGAAGGCTGCCTTCACCCCTGCTCCTGCCTCCAACCAGGAAAAGGCCGATCAGAAGGCACAGGCCACTCCTCTCGGCCTCAACGGGGATACCGCCACCAAGAAGAAGCCTGCCAAGGTCAAGGGCGCTCCCAAGGAGCGTCTGCAGAACAAGCCGACCGCTCCCCCTGCTGAAGCTCCGGCACCCGAGCCGACTGTGAATCCGTCACTTGGAGCTACGCCTGCGGGCGTTACGCCGCCGCCGGTTCCGGCCCCGCAGACTGCACCTCCTGCCCCTGCGCCACAGCCTCAGCAGTCGCCTGCGCCACAGACTGCTCCGACCACTCCGCCGAACAACTAGTTCGGCGATCCACCTTTTCCGACGACGCGAGGGCGGATGCTCTCGCGTCGTCGTCTTTGCAGCGCAGGGTATTCTGGTTCCAATGAAAGACTTCTTCATCGCCGACGCACCCCGCTTCGAAAACTCCGTCGTCACCTCCTTCTTCGTTCTCTCCTCCCTTCAGGTCCGCGAACGGCGCCAGGGCGGCGGCCAGTTCCTCACCGTCACCCTCACTGACAAGACTGGCTCCATGCCCGCCGTCATGTGGGAGGACTTCGCCGACGCCATCGCTCCCTGCACCGAGGGCTGCTACGTCAAGGCGATGGGCCAGATCAACCGCTATCAGAACAAGTTCCAAATGGCGCTCCAGCGTCTGCGCTTCGCCGCCGAGGCCGAGATCGACCCCGCTGACTACCTTCCGGTTACGCACTTCGACGTCGACCAGATGTGGAACGAACTACGTGGTTATGTCTCGCGCTTTGCAAACCCTGATCTCAAGCGCCTCGTCTTTGCCTTCCTCGACGATCCCGCGATCGCATCGGCCTACCGTACCGCTCCCGCCGCGAAGATGCTCCATCACGCCTGGATCGGTGGCCTGCTCGAGCACGTCCTCACCCTCGTCCGAGTCTGTCTCGCCACCGTCCCCTTCTATCCCGAGGTTGACCCCGACCTCCTCGTCACCGGAGCAATCCTCCACGACATCGGTAAGATCCGCGAGCTCTCTTGGGGCTCCAGCTTCGCCTACACCCTCGAAGGCCAGCTCATCGGCCACATCAGCATTGCTCAGGGCATGCTGCAGGAAAAAGTTCGCGCGCTCGAACCCTTCCCCGAGAAGCTCCGCATCCTCGTCGAGCACATGATCCTCTCGCACCACGGCAAGTACGAGTTCGGCTCGCCAAAGCTGCCGATGACCCCCGAGGCGCTCCTCCTCAATACCCTCGATGACCTTGAGGCAAAAATGCAGACTCTTCGCAACGCCTTCGCTGCCGCCGAGCAACAAGGCAAGGGCCCCGGCGAACTCACGGAATGGGT
>Ga0126381_100008465_pt1 | contig 11505 bp, 9 predicted proteins | sample PanSoiMetPlot_28_FD_96465 | JGI IMG/M metagenome (GOLD analysis project Ga0126381, IMG submission 96465) | Tropical forest soil microbial communities from Panama - MetaG Plot_28 | ecosystem: Environmental > Terrestrial > Soil > Tropical forest > Bulk soil | place: Panama | collected 2016-02-17 | reverse complement strand
TGGGGATCGGCACGGCCTGCGGGCCACTGCGATCGCCGGTCGTAATCGGCGCCGGCGTGGCCGGCGAGCCCCCCCTCGGGGTCCAGGGCGACGACGCGGACCGAACGAGATCCGACGTCGATGCCGACGACGACGCTAATCCGGTTACCGCTCCCGCCAGCCGATGCCGGGGCCCGTCACGGGCCGCCGACGATGACCCGGTAGACCGGCTCGGAACCGGCGAGCCGGAAGCCTTCGATCACCTGCTCCAGCGAGAAGCGAGCCGTCACCAGTGCCTCCAGGTCCGCCGCCAGCACTCCGCCCGACAGCAGACCGGCCGCCGCCCGCCAGTCCTCGGGCTCATGACTGTGCACGCCGATGATTGAGGTTTCCTCGTGATGCATGTGGTCGGGGCCGATACCGACCGACAGATCTTTGGGGAACGCGCCGTACAGCACCGCGGAGCCGCCCTTAGCCAGCAGGTCCATGGCGAGCTCGAGCACACCCGGCGCGCCCGCCGTGACGAACACGATGTCACTGTCGCCGCCGGCATCGCGACCCTGCTCGGGCGACGCAATCCAATCCGCGCCCGCCGCGGTAGCTTCGGCCCGGCGCCGCTCAGAGACCTCGACGATGCCCACCGACGTGGCTCCTGCTGCCCTGGCCATCGCCAGGTGGAGGCGGCCCATGTAGCCGCCGCCAATCACCGCGACCCGGTCACCGGGACAGAAGCCGCCGCGGCGCATCGAGTGCGCCACGCAGGCGATCGGCTCGCACATCGCCGCGTGCTCGGTCGGGATATCACCGACAGCCCAGGCGTGGTCGGCAGCAACCGCGATCACCTCGGCCAGGCCGCCGGCGATCGAGATCAGGCCGTCTGCGCGGTCCTGGCTCTGCGAGGCGAGGCAGATCGCGCTCCGGCCGCGGCGGCAGGCCGAGCATGTACCGCACCGGGTACGCATGTCAAGGGCGACGAGGTCGCCGAGCTGGGGAGTCCCCGGCAACCCGGCCACCGCCGAGCCGACCTCGATCACGCGCCCGGCGGGCTCGTGGCCCGCCGCCGTAGGGTATAGCGGCATCTCGCCGGAGAACAGCCTGCGGTCGAACGTGCACAGGCCGCACGCGCCGAGCTCAACCAGCAGCTGGCCGGGGCCGCAGGAAGGTCGCTGCGTCTCGCGCAGCTCGACCTTCCCGGCCGCGCTGACCACCGCGATCTGCATGCTCTCACCTCTCATCGCTGGGGCGGCAGCAAGCCCAGCCGCCCGTGGGCGAACGGCGCGCACACCGGCCGTCCGTTGCTGAAATGGCTTAGCCACAACCGCAGCAGGTGCCGCTGGCGAGCAGGGTCGTCCGGGTCATCGACGAAGCTGGTGCGGGTGTGCATGATGGTGAAGTTGTTCACGAACTGGATGTCACCAGGCTCAAGCATCATCGACAGGCTGAGACGGGGCCGCTTCGGCAGCGACTCGAGGAAGAGAAAGCATGACATCTCCTCGGCCGACAGCCGGGGGACATCGGGGAACCTCATCGCCGAGATGAACCACGACGTGGACGTGGTACCCGACAGGTAGCCGGACTCGTAACAGAACAGTGGCAGCAGCTCCCAGCCTGGTGCGCCAGGCTGCTGCTCGTTCATGAGGTCTTTCGCGAATGGCTTGTAGAGGATCGGCAGGTATTCGGGATGCTCCTGAAGCACGATGTTGTAGAGCGTCATGGTGCTCACGAGCAGGCTCTCGCCACCGAACCGGGCGGGCCGAAGGCACATCAGCCCGACGATGTCGGTGCGGTCGTTGTGGAAGGCGGTCGCCTCGCTGGTCGCGAACCGCCGCTGGAAGGCTCCGGGCTGGCCGAGGTTCTGCAGATGCCCGAGCAGCTCACCGCGCCGGCTCTGAGAGACCGGTGTCCCGAGATAGTGGCCGATCGCGCAGAACACCTTCGCCGCCTGGTGGTCATCGAACCGGTTGGGCACCGCCAGGCCGCGCACGAGCACGAACCCGCAGCCGTCTTGCAGCGTGTCGGCGACGCCGCGGAGCCGGTCGCGTAGCCCCGGAAGCGCGACGTCGCCGGCCGCGATGCGTTCCGCCGGAGTGTCCGCGACGCCCGCGAGACCGCGTTCGATCTCGTCGAGATCCGCCTCGCCGAGCCGCACGATCCAGTCATCGCGGTCCTGCAGATCCTCGCCGCGCCATGCGGCCGGCCCGGTGACGGGCGTCTCGAGCATGGTCACGGCGGTTCCGGCGTCCGGCGTCATGCCGGACGCCGGAACGCCGCAGTTCGCGACATGAGCCCCCGCTCGCTGATCGACGCAGGCAGCCCGAGGTCACGGTCGATGGTCAGCCAGAGCCTGATAAGGTCGCGCTTGAGCGCCGGATCGGGGTAATCGGCATACGCGGTGCGGCCGTGCATCACGACGTAGTTGTTCAGGAACTGCACGTCCCCCGGCCGGAAGTGCATGTCAAGCACAAACCGCGGCTCGTTGTTCAGCCGCTCGAGGAGCTCCATCGCCTCGACCTGCTGGAGCGTGAGATCAGGCACGTGCGCTCCGCGCGGCGCCGAGCGAACGTAGTCGGGTCCGTAGTAGGCGAACAGCTTCGTACCCGCTTCGTTGACGGCATAGATCGGACACTGGAAGAAGCTGTCCGGGCCGTCGCCGCGCCGTCGGTCGTGCCACCAGGGCTCATACATCAGGGCAGCGAGGTCGGGCCGGGTCCGCACGATCTCGTCGTGGACCGCCACCGAGCTGACGATCGTGCTGACGCCGCCCTCCATAGCCGGCCGGATACAGAGCAGCGCGACCACGTCCGGGGTGTCGGTGTGATAGTTGAGGAAGGCACGGTGCTGGTAGCCGCGGGCCAGCGGGCTCTTCGGGTCGACCCCCTGATCGCGCACGTGCATGAGCAGTTTCGCGCCGGCTCCCTGCTGCAGCGGGATGCCGACGTGCAGTCCGATACCCCAGGCCATCAGCTCGGCCTGGTGCTCGGTGAGCGATTCCACGGGGACCCCGCGGACCAGCGCGAAGCCGCGTCCGTCCATCAGCTCGTCGACCAGGTCTTCAAGCAGCGGGGCGAGCGTCGGAAGCGGGAAGTCGCTCTTGCCGACGTCGGCCAGCTCGACCCCGGGGCGGTCGACGGCCTCGAGGGCCGCGGTCAGCTCGGCGACCTGCCCGGGATGAAGCTCGATCAGCCAGTCGGAGCGCTGGCGCATCTCATCGCCGGTCCAGGCGGCGGGTCCACCTAGTTCATGGACGGCGGTCATGTTCCTCCTGTCCTAGTGACTGGTGCTAATGCCGGCCAGCTCCTTGGCCAGGCGCACGTGCGGAGCGACGTCGTACATCCCGACCAGGCGCTGCTTGGTGGCAAGCTGGGCGCCCGCGTTGTGCATCTCGAACAAGAGCTGACGCGAGCCGAACGACTCGCACGCGTAGTCCCAGGCCAGCTTGAGCAGCTGGAACCGCTCGCTCGCACGGGTGTCGGGACCCATCAGATACCGCTGGACGTCCGAGCTGATGTCCGGGTTGTCGAGCTCGCCGCTGCCCGGGGCCATGAGGATGCCAGAGCCGGACAGCTCGCGGATGATCTGCAGCACGTCGGGATGCCGGTCGACGCCGAAGATCCGGCCGAGCGTGATCTGGGTCGGGTTGGGGATCAGCAGTCCGGTCGGCGACTCGACGGGATTCTGCTCGGCGGCGATGATGAACGCCTTGAGCGTCTCGGCGTAACCGTACAGATCGCACAGCATGAGCTGGGTGGTAGGCAGCTGCTCCTTGCCCAGGTAGTCGGTGATCGCTGCGCCGATGCCGGCCAGCACCTCCGCCTTGCAGGCCATGCGGATCAGGATGTGATAGAAGGCCCACGAGAGTATCTGGTTCAGCAGGTCGCGGTGGCCCTCCGTGCGGTGCAGGTAGAAGACCCGCTTCTTCGGGACGAATACGTTGTCGAAGACCACCCATGCGTCCATCTCGTCAAAGCGCGAGCCGAGCGGGTGGTCAGCGCGGTTAGACCGGGCCAGCGGCTGGCGGCAGTAGACCCGCAGTCCGCGGGTTGCCATCGGCACCGCAAAGTAGACGATCTCGTCAGACGCCAGGCCAGGGCGCATGGGTGCCAGGGCGAGGTACTCGTCGGCATACGGAGCCAGTGTCGCGACGGACTTCACGCCTCGGATGACGACACCGTCGGCGCGCTCTTCGACGACGCGGAGATTCTCGAACTTGTCTCGTGAAAGCCGCATGTCGCGGGGCGCGTCGGCGAAGCTGTGGGTCAGCGAAAGATCGTTGCCGCGGATGTAGTCAAAGTACTCCGCCACATTATCGGCGAAGCTGGGGTCCTCCTTGCCGAGGATGTTGCGGACGTCATAGAGCCCCACCATGATCGCTGCCATATACTCCGGTAGCCGCCCGGTCGTGCCTCCGGAACGCCGCATCAGGAACTCGATCATCTTCCGCCGCGCGACGAGGTCCTCGACCGATCGAGGCTCGACGAAGCCGCGGCTGACGCGTTCGCCGTCCGGCAGCACCATTGTCAGGATGTCCTGCGACGACAGGTCGTGCTGCAGGTCATAGACCTCGGCCAGGGATTGCGCGCAGGCAGCGAAGTCGGGGTGGGTGACGACATCGTCGACTCGCTTGCCCTGGAGCCATATTTCGCGCTCGTCCTGCAGCCCTGCCAGGTACGCCTCGCCGCGTCGAATCGCCATAGCTGCTACCTCCGTGTGTCCGGGCTTGCGTTTGCGTACTTTGCGCGCAGTTCCGCGAAACCGGCGACTTCGAGTTCGGCCTGCGCCTTCCAATGGTCCGGCAGATCCTGGTATGGGGGTCGTACCGGACCTGCCTTGATCAGCCCGGATACTTCCAGCCGGTACTTCGCAACCTGGGTGTTGTACCGGGCGAAGTCGTCGGTGAGGTCGCGACGGTCCATCGCACCCGGGGGGGCATACGGCGGCACCTGCTTGAAGTCGTCGATGACCGCGCTGACGCGCTTGGCATCACCGCTGTGGATCGCGGCCATCAATGCCACCGCCGGCTCGGGCCCGAGCGCGGCCTGGGTCGACCAGATCGCGGTGACGTGCTCAGGCGCCTGCTCCCAGGCGGCGAATATCCCTCCCTCGCCTGGTATCAGGTTGATCTGGCCCTCGACCGCCTTGAGCTCGTCGCGGTAGTGCGCGAAGCCGTGGGTGTGCTTGCTTGCGATCACCGTGGGGGCATCCCGCCTGACACCCGACCAGAACTCCGGCGGGAAGCTGGACTTGAAGAACCAGGAGTTGGAATAGACCATCACCGGCAAGTCCGGGACCGCCGCGCTGAGGTTGGAGTAGAACTGCACCGAGTTCGCGACGGTGGGCGTCTGCCACAGCGGCAGCCCGACCAACGCACCATCGACGCCGACGTCGCACAGCCCGCGCATCTGCCGGATGACCTCGCGGGTGCCGAGGGCCGTGGCGCCTGCGAAGACCTGGACCCGCCCGCGCGCCGTCTCGACCACGGCGGCGGCGCAGGCCAGCTTCTCCTCCCAGAGCAGTGAATGGCCCTCCCCCGTGGTCCCGAACAGCCCGAGCCCGGTCACGCCCGGCGAGATGAGGAACTCCGTCATCCGCGCGGTCTCGTCCAGATCGACGCTGTCGGTGGCGTCCCAGCCGCCCGCATCGGGCAGGCACGGCGTCGGGGGCAGGACGTACACGCCGCGTATGTCGCCGACCTCAAGCACTGCGTCCCTCACGTGGCCGTTTGCTATCGCCGAGTTGGTACATGATATATCATTCAGGGAGCACGTCGTCGACCGCGGACCACCGCGGGACCGGCGCAGCGCCCGACGGCAGCCGGATGCTCTTGCTGCGTCCGAATTCCCGCAGTGTCTCCGGGGCATGCACCCGGCCGAATCCGCTGTGACCGGTTCCGCCGAACGGCGTGCCGAGGAAGACCCGGTTGAAGTTGTTGACGAAGACGATGCCCGCGTTTATCCGCCGGCTGACCCGCAGCGCCCGCTCGGAGTCACGGGTGTAGACGCCGGCGATCAGTCCGTAGTCTGTCCCGTTCGCGATCTGGACCGCCTCGTCCTCGTCGTCGAACACCATCACGCAGATGACGGGCCCGAAGATCTCCTCGCGGGCGATCCGCATCACGGGCTCCACCCCGGTCAACATTGTCGGCGCCACGAAGTAGCCGTCCCGCAGCGCTGGATCGTCCGGCAGTGGCGCTTGCGCGGCGATCGAGGCGCCTTCGGCGATCCCGGTCTCGATGTAGGAAAGCACCCGGTCTCGTTGCTCCGGGGTGATCAGCGGGCCCACGTGGGTGCCGGGGTTGGCCCCGTCGCCGACGACGAGACGCTCCACCGCCGGGCCGAGCCGGGCGACCACCTCGTCGTGCACGCTGCGGTGCACGAGGATCCTCGAGGCGGCGGTGCAGGCCTCGCCTTGATTAAAGAAACCCCCCTCGATCGCCCCGACCACGGCTTCGGCCAGGTCGGCATCCTCGAACACGACCACGGGGTTCTTGCCGCCCAGCTCCATCAGTGCCGGGGCGAGCCTGTCGGCTGTCGCGTGCAGCACCGATATGCCCGCCTCGGGCGACCCGGTGAAGATCACCTTCCCGATCCCCGGGTGCGCCGCCAGGGCAGCCCCGGTCGCGCCCGCTCCGGGCACCACCTGCAGCACGTCGTCGGGCAGTACGGACTGCACCAGCTCGACGATCCGCATGATGGTCAGTGGTGCCTGCTCGGGTGGCTTCAGCACGACGCCGTTGCCGACCGCGAGCGCGGGCGCTGCCTTCCCGCCGACGTGCAGCGGCGGCCAGTTGAACGGGATGATCCCGGCGATTACGCCGTACGGCTCGAGGAGGGTGATGTCGAGGGCGTATCCCTGGTCGCGGACCTGGCTGGGCAGGACCTCGACGAGTCCCGCGTAGTACTCGAACAGCGTGATGCACTGCTCGACGTCGACGTTGCGGGCCTGGCTTACCGGCTTGCCCATCTCGCGGCACTCGAGTGCGGCGAGTTCGCTGGCGTGAGCCCGGATCACCCGGGCGGCATCGCGCAGGTAGCGACCCCGCTCCCGGGGCGCCCGGTTCGCCCACGCGGGCTGAGCCGCCTGGGTCGCGCGCACCGCCGCGTCGACTTCCGCTGCGCCGCCACTCGCCACGACCGCCAGCGGGCGCCCCGTAGCCGGGTTCACCACGGTCAGCCGGTCCGCCGCGGCCTGCGAGGACCAGCGCGTCGTGATCGTCTCGACTTGGTCGGCGGTCTGGGTCACGGGATCTCCACTCGGACGTCCCACAGGATCGGCTCGTGCGGCTGCGCCGTCTCCACGTCGAGCAGCGTGAGGCACGCGGGGCAGAAGAACTCACGGCACACAAATGCGCCGCCGCCGACCCGGTGCGGATCGACCCACGGCCCCGCCCGCTGCACCGGGCCTTCGCGCAGCAGCGTGTGCTGCTTGTAATTCTCGGTCGCCGGGCACAGGTCGTGGCCGCACCGGCAGCGGATCGTGGCGTCCGCCCCGCGGCCGGCCACGGTGAGATATTCGTTGATCCTCGTCACGTCCGTCCTCCGGACCACTGGTCCTCGTCCTCGGGTTCGCCCAGCATCAGCTCCCGGGCACGCGCGGTCGGCCGGGCCGACCCGGGGTCCGCCCAGGGGTCGCGTACCGAGATCTCTTCGGGCAGCCACATGCGCGCGGGCGGGTCCTCGCCGGGGGGGATCTGCTCGACCTCGGCGGTGTACTCGATCACCTGGCGGTTGGGTGCGGTGAAGTAGCCGAACACGTTGTTGCCCGGGCCGTGCCGACCTGGGCCCCACACGGTCTCGAACCCGTGCGCGGTCATGTTGTCGATGCCGCGAAGGACGTGCTCGCGGCTCGGGACCTCAAAGGCGATGTGGTTGAGGGAGGCGTGCGGCGCCCGCGTGATCGCGATGCTGTGATGATCGGCCGAGCACCGGTAGAACCGCATATGCGGCATGCTGTCCGCGAGCTGGAAGCCGAGCGCGTCGATCAACAGCTGCGAGAAGGCGCCGCTGCGGGCAGAGTTGAGCACGACGTGGCTGAGCTTCACGGGCCGTACGGCCGCGCCGCTGTCGATCGGCTCGACCGGCGCCACCGCAGCCGACAGCTCGAGGACGCGGCCGTCCGGATCCGCGAGGCGCACCGCGTAGCCGCCGCCGGGCTCGGTGAGCTCGCGCGGCTGGGACAGCAGCCGTATCTCGGGGCGCTCGGACAACCGCGCCGCAGTCTCGTCGACCGTGGCCGGGTCGGCCAGGCCGAGACCGACCAGCCGGACGCTTGGCCGCGCACCCGGGGAGATGATGAGCACGTGGTGCTCGTCTCCGGTGCCGCGCAGGTAGATGGAGCCGTCCCGGCGGCCGGAGATCGTCAGACCCCACACCCGCTCGTAGAACTGGGCCAGGCCCTCCGGATCCGGGGAGGTAATGCCGACCCTGCGCAGGTGCGTCACGCCGGTCATCGACGGGCCCTGTTACAGATGCGCAGCGCAGTACGGGCATAGACCCGCGCCGCATGGAGGAAGTCGTCGGCTTCCGCCCAGAACAACCCTCCGCCCACTCCGGCGGCCGGGCCATAGGTGATGGCGGGAATGCCGGCTTCGTTGAAGGGGTTCGTGTCACGCCACATGCTCGACAGCGGCGGCGCGAGGTCAGGCATGGGCTTGTCAAACTCGGCCCTGTGCGCCTGCCGCAGCGCGTCGAGCAGCGGCTCCGCCCCGACCGCCTCGTATCCACGCCGGAACAGGGTGCACTCGATCTCGGTCGGGACGTCGATCTTGGCCAGCTCGTCCCTTAGCTCGGCCATGACCTGCACGGCGTTCTGGGCAGGGGTGAGCCGCACGTCGAGATACAGGAAGCACTTTTCCGCGGTGACGATCGGGATGAACGGCTGGCCGCCGCGGATCGCGCCGATGTTGACCTTCGGAACGCACGCCCCGCCGTCAAAGGCGTACGCATGCTCCTTCTCGTAGTGGCGGGCCCAGCTCTCCAGCTGAGTGACCACCGGCGCCGCACGCACCACCGCGTTGCCGTTCGACGCGAGGTTGTCCGGATGGTCAATGTAGGGGGTGTAGCGCGAGCCGCCGCCCAGCACGGTGATCTTGAAGAATGCCTTGCCGGCCTCCACCCAGGTCACGCCGAAGTCGGTCGCCTCGGCGACGAAAGCGAAGTCACCCACGACGCCGTGGGTGATGAGGTACCGGGTTCCGACCTCCTTGGACAGGTACGTCGGCGGGGTGAACTCGTCCACCGGCTCCTGGCCAATCTCCCCGCACACGCCGGTCACGATCAGGTCGCCCAGCAGCGAGACGCCAGCCTCCTTGATCGCCCTGGCGGCGATCAGCGTGCAGGCGAGCGGGCCCTTGTCGTTGACCAGGCCATTGCCGACCAGGGTGTCGCCGTCCCGCCAGGCCGACGTATAGAAGGGGTTGTCCGGGTCGTGCATCCACCGGCGTTCCCGCGGCCCCCACGCCACGTCCATGTGGGCGTTGAAGATGAGCTCCAGGCCGCCGCCCGAGCCCGGGATGCGACCCACAACGTTCGGCCGGTCCGGCACCAGGGCGAGCTGGCGGGCGCGGATGCCGTGACCGGTCAGCCACTGCAGGATGAAGTCGGACACCGGCTTCTCCTGCCCGGACGGGCTGTCGATGTTGGCCAGGTCAAGAGCGAGCGAGATCAGTTCCTCGCGATCGATCGCGGCCAGGACCTCCGCCTCGCCCGGCAGTGGCGCGTCCTGGCGCTGGAGGTCTTCGGTCGTCATGATGCTGGCTCCAGCAGCACGTTAGCCCAGCCGTCAACCTGCGCACTCTGGCCGGGATGCAGCAGCACGGTGGTGTCCACCGCCTCGATGACCGCCGGTCCCGGCACGACGTGGCCCGGGGCCAGGGCTTGGCGGCGGTAGACCGGGGTCGGCGCGAACCCGCCGAGCTCACGGAAGTACACCGGGCGATCGCCGACGCGGGCCGCTGCCGGGTCGGGCGCGCCCAGCGCAACCGGGAGCTGCTCGGGCTTGAGCAGCCGGCCGACCCCCCGGACCAGGAACATCCTGGCCTCGATCCCCGCCCGCCGATACGCCGCGCCGCGACCGTAGCGCCGGTTGTAGCGCCGCTCGAAGCCCGCGAGTACTTCGTCTATCTGCGCGCTGCCCAGGTCGCCAGGGGGTACCGGCACTCGCACCTCGTGGACCTGGCCGCGATAGCGCAGCTCGATATCTCGGTACAGCGTGACGTGGTCGCGGCTGATCCCGCTGGACTCCAGGTCGGTGAGTGTCGCCTGCTCCATGCGGTTGTACACCGCGGTCAGCCGTTCCGGGTCGAACGGCGCGATCATCGGATCGCTGGTCTGGCTGACCCGCACCAGGTCCGAGCCCGCGATGCCGTAAGCGGAGAACACCGACGAGTGTGACGGGACGACAATCGGCTTCGCGCCGACCTCAACGCCGTACGCGCCGACGTGCAGCGGGCCGGCACCGCCGAACGCGAACAGCGCGAACTCGCGTGGGTCGTAACCCCGGCCGATGGTCTCCATCCGCACCAGGTCGGCCATCCGCGCGTCAAGGATGTCGATGATGCCCATCGCGGCCTCGACTAGGGGCACCCCCAGGGAGGCGGCGACGTGGTCGCGGATCGCGGCTTCGGCGAGACTAACGTCGAGGCTCCGCGCGCCGCCGAGAAAGTACTCGGGATCGATACGGCCGAGCACCACGTTGGCGTCGGTCACGGTGGGGCGCTCACCGCCCATCCCATAGCAGGCGGGCCCGGGATCGGCGCCGGCACTCTGCGGGCCGACCTTCAGGTGGCCCGTGCCCGGCTCGATCCAGGCGATGCTGCCGCCACCCGCGCCGATCGAGGTGACGTCGATGACCGGCAGCACGGTGTGGTACTTGTCGAACACAGGCGCGGTGGTGATCACCGGCTCGCCGTCGACCACAAGGCCGACGTCGAAGCTCGTGCCCCCTACGTCCGTGGTGATGACGTTCGCTGAGCCGATCAGGTCGCCCAGCGCCGCGGCTCCGAGCACACCGCCGGCCGGGCCCGACGAAAGCAGCGAGATGGCGTGGCCTTTGGCGTCGGTCGCCGAGGCGACGCCGCCAACCGACTGCATGATCACCAGATCGCGGCGCAGCCCGGCGGAGGACAGCTTGTCCTGCAGCGCGGAGATATAGTCGTCGCTGTCACGGCTGAGGTAGGCGTTGAGCACCGTGCTCGCGCCCCGCTCGTACTCCTTGATCACCGGAGCCACCTCGTGCGACGAGCTGACAAACACTCCAGTGTGCTCCGTGGTGATCATCTTGTGAACCGCTTGCTCATGCTCGGGCCGCAGGAAGCTCCACAGGAAGCAGATCGCGATCGCGCCGACCCCCGCGGCGACCAGCTCGTCCACGGCGCGGCGGGCCTCATCCACGTCGAGGGGCACGATGACCGCCCCCTTGTAGTCGACCCGTTCGGTCACTCCCTTGATCAGCGGCCGCGGAACGACCGGGTTGGCCTTCTCGAGCCGGGCGAGGTTGGTCAGCTCCGATTCGGTCAGGCCGGCCGCCTTC
>Ga0126381_100008463_pt1 | contig 11506 bp, 13 predicted proteins | sample PanSoiMetPlot_28_FD_96465 | JGI IMG/M metagenome (GOLD analysis project Ga0126381, IMG submission 96465) | Tropical forest soil microbial communities from Panama - MetaG Plot_28 | ecosystem: Environmental > Terrestrial > Soil > Tropical forest > Bulk soil | place: Panama | collected 2016-02-17 | reverse complement strand
ATCTGCTGCTTCGCAGTCGAGGCAGACACGGTTCGCGAGACACGAGGCATAAGCAGAGTGTATCGCCTTCTGGACGGAGAAAAGCCACAGCCGAAGCTGTGGCTTCTGTGGAAAGAATGTGCGTTAGCTGGCGCGCTCAACCTCGCGCAGACGAGCCGCCTTGCCGCGCAGGCCGCGCAGGTAGAACAGCTTCGCGCGACGGACTTCGTAGGAGCGAACCTTCTCGACCTTGTCAACGACCTTCGAATTGTACGGGAAGATGCGCTCTACGCCCTGGCCGAAGCTCATCTTGCGAACCGTAAATGTGCCCTGTGGACCCTTGCGCGTCGCAATGACCATACCTTCAAAGGCCTGCAGACGCTCCTTCTCGCCTTCGCGAATCTTTACCTGCACACGAACCGTGTCGCCGGGACCGAAGTCTGGAATATCAGTCCGCTGCAACTTGGCGGACAGCTTCTGCATGATGGGATGAATAGACATGACTGCTTTCCTGAAGATGAACTCAGTTTCTAATTGTACACGAAATAAAACACTTTGCGGCCATAACCGCAGGTAATCCTGCTCTTACGGCTTCTCCATCCGTAGCTCGGCCAGTGTCTCCTGATCCTCATCGCTCAGAGCAGCACGTTCCAGCAACTCTGGCCGATTCCGTAGCGTCTTCTCCAGCGCCATCCGACGACGCCAGCGCCGGATCGCCTCATGGTTACCTCCCATGAGAGTCTCCGGGATCGTAACTCCCTGGAACTCCGCCGGCCGCGTGTAATGAGGATAGTCGAGGATCCCGCCGGCTCCATGCGTAGTCCGTGGCGGACCGTCCTCTGCCATTTGGATCCCTGCTGGGTCGGCATTGCCGAAGCTTTCAAAGCGAGACGAGTCAGGATGCCCAAGGGCTCCAGGCAAGAGTCGGACAACCGCATCGACCACCACCGCAGCAGCCAGTTCGCCACCAGAAAGAACATAGTCGCCGATCGAAATTTCGCGGTCGCAAAGCAGTTGATTTACACGCTCATCCACTCCTTCATAACGGCCGCAGATCAGCACAACTCGCTCCACCCCAGCGAGTTCTTGGGCAAGCGGCTGTGTAAAAGGGCGGCCTTGCGCCGATAACAGGATTACCGTCTCGCGCTCCGGCCTACGGTCCGCCTTGGCTACGATGCCCAGCGAAGTGACCGCCTCGTAGATCGGCTGGGGCTTGAGCACCATCCCCTCACCACCCCCAAAGGGGCGGCCGTCCACGGTCCGGTGCCGGTCGTGCGCAAAACTCCGTAGGTCGTGAGTTGCAGTCTCGACCAAACCAGTATTCCGCGCGCGGCTCAGGATGCCGTACCCGAAAGTGCTATTGAAGAAATCCGGAAAGATCGTGATTATATCGAAACGCATCGTGTCTATCTGCTTCAACCGGCGTGGCATCTATCAGATAGAGCCTAAACCGGAAGTTGCCGTTGCTTTCATTTTCTCTAGTAACTGCCGATGCGTGCAAGGGAAGGGTTGCTAGGTCATGTTGAAGAAAAAATTCGTCCTTGCGCTGTTGGGGCTTCTTCCATGGCTCTATGGCCAGTGTCGGCTTCACGGACAAGGTTTCACCACGGTTGGCGCACCCCTTACCAGCATAGATGTCTCAGAGGAAAATAGCTCATCGTCATCGAGGTCATCCGCAGATCCTGCCAGCGACAGAGCAGCAGGAGTAACGGGCAGCGGATATAGCAGCGGATATATCAGAGCGGTCCCGACCCGTCCGAAGCAGCAATTTACACCACGGCCATTTTCAACGTTTGCTGTCAGCCCAAGGTCAAGCACGCTCGGACTCGGGGTCGACATCGCGACTCCGTTGTCGCGCGGCTTCAACCTTCGAGGAGGCTTCAACGTGATGAACTTCGGTTATGCCTTCGGCATGGACGGTATCAACTACGAATCACGTCTGCACTTTCGCTCGGGCCGACTGAATCTCGACTGGTTCCCTAGGCACCAGGGATTTCACATCAGCCCGGGCCTAATGTACGAAGAGAATAACCTCTCTGCCATATCAGGTGTACCGCCCGGGCAGTCGTTTGAACTCGGATCGCAAGTCTTCCTCAACAGTATCGATGATCCCTTGAATGGAACGGCCTCAATAGTCATTCCCCGAAAGATCGCGCCAACGATAACCATGGGCTTCAGCAACATGATTCCCCGGAGCGGACACCATCTGTCGTTTCCGGTTGAGTTCGGAGTAGCGTATACCGGCGCTCCCCAGATCAAACTCGTTCTCAATGGCACAGCTTGCACAAGCCAAGGCTGCCTCGCCTTTATGCAGGATCAGGAAGCAGTGGCCAGTATGCAACAGGAGATTCAAAGGCTTAACGAGAAGTTGAAGAAGCTTCCTGTATATCCCATTCTCTCTTCCGGCTTTGCTCTCCGATTTTAGGAGCCTTTGCCCCAGTTGGTTTGGTTGATCTCTACAAGGCCTGTGGGAAGGTTCATCTCGATCCGCTTCGCTTGCGGATCGACCCTCACGAGCAGAACCTTGGCAAAAGGAATCAGAATCTCTTCACCATTCGCAGACTTCACCTCAAGTAACGGTGCAGCCTCTTCAAGGCGGGCGCTTCCGTCAGGGGTAGTCGGAAATTGAACGTTCTCGACTGTACCGACCCGTACGGAGCCGTCGAAGATTACGCATCCGATGAGATCACTAACGTAGACAGATTCGTTATCAAGAGCGTGACGCTCATCAATCGGAATAATGACGTCCAATCCAGAGATTGATTCCGCGGCAGAGATCGTGTCGATTCCGGCGAAGTGCAGAACGATGCGGCCTTTGTTCCTGCCAGCCGGAAGCCACGACGATGTAACCTCTGCGCTACGTGCCTCGCTCGCCTTGCCCTTGAAGTCCGGTCGTGCGAGAAAGACACGCGACCGTCCACTGAACCGTTCCGGAAAATCGGTCAGTAGTTCGGCCAGAAGTTCACCCTTGCGGCCCTGCGGCCTCAGAAGATGAGCCAGCATGATCCAAGACGGTGCGTCACTCAGCATGAGAGATCAGGGCAGGCCAATCGGTCATTGCTGCCCACGGGACTCGCCCTCTTCGACAATGTCGAGCGAGAAGCGGTGCTTCATCTTCATGCTGGCCGCAGAGAGAATAGTCCGCAACGAGCGAGCAGTTCTTCCTTGCTTGCCGATCACTTTGCCCACATCGCTTTGGGCAACACGAAGACGCAGAACGGTACCATCCTGCTCAGGGATAGCCTCGACTTCGACGCTCTCCGGGTTATCCACCAGGGCCCGAGCGATCTCAGTGACGAGGTCTATCATGCCTTTCATATAGTCGTTCCCTGTCACCGACGGCGCGGCCTGGGTCATCACAGATACCTCCTAGGAGTCAAAACGATGCAGGCCCAAATCCAAACCGTTGGTCTCGTCTCTCGCGAGATTCTAAGGGCTGGATCAAAACGAGCTTAGCAACGTTCACAGACAAGACCTTGGAAACCCAAAACCATTGTCTTTTTTCGGCGGCGCCGAGCTAGGCAGAATTCCCGACGCCGCTTGATTCAGAAAGTCTACGTGAGCAGTCTGCAGGAAGCGATATGTGGAATCTGTTGCGTAAGCATATCTTTGGGAACCAATCGGTTCCAAAAGTTGCGAAACTAATGTAACTAAGTTGTAACTAGGCCGCGGGTGCAGTCTCTGTTGCGGGAGCCTTGGCAATGAGCTTACCAACGCGGTCCGAAATCTGGGCACCATTACGAGTCCAGTAGTCAATGCGATCTCGCTTCAGCTCGACAGTGGCCGGGTTTGTACGCGGGTTATAGGTTCCCACAACCTCAACGGAACGGCCGTTGCGGGCGCGATCCTTCTCGATAACAACGATACGGTAGTGGGGCTGCTTGCGCGCTCCAACGCGCGCCAAACGAATCATCAACACTTGGAATGCCTCTCAGGACGTTTTGTTTGGGGACATGACACAGCCGTCAGCGTTGAACTGGACGGCACCGATGTAAGAAACCCAACATCTAAGTATCGCGAAAATTGCAGGTTTTCGCAAACCGCAACCACAAGATTCTGACATCTTTGCTGTTTGGAAAGCACAGAAAACACGTAGTTCTTGTTCTTCCGTTACGATAGTTACTTCACCTGAGCGACTTCATTTAGCTCGAAGGACAGCGATGCAGACGAAACAGCTTGGCAATTCGGACATGCAACTCACGCCCCTGGGGTTTGGCGCGTGGGCGATCGGCGGGGGCGACTGGGCTTTCGCGTGGGGCGCGCAGGATGACGCTGACTCAGTCGCTGCGATTGAGCGGGCGATGGAGCTTGGCCTCAACTGGATTGATACTGCAGCAGTTTATGGACTAGGCCACTCGGAGGAGGTAGTTGGCAGAGCGTTGAAGCGAGTGTCCAAGAAACCTTATGTCTTTACGAAGTGCTCGATGCTTTGGAACGACAGTCGCGAGATCTACCGGTCGCTCAAGCGCGTCCGCGAGGAGGCTGAGGCGAGCCTTCGGCGGTTGCAGATCGATGTGATTGACCTTTACCAGATTCACTGGCCCGTCCCTGAGGAAGAGATTGAGGAAGGGTGGTCTGCGATGGCGGAGTTGCAGCACGAGGGCAAGGTTCGCTGGATCGGTGTCTCGAATTTCAATGTGGCGCAGATGGAGCGTGCGAGGAAGATCGCTCCGATTACCTCGCTGCAGCCTCCTTACTCGATGGTGAATCGTGCGATTGAGGCGGAGATCCTACCCTACTGCGCTCAGCATGGGATCGGAGTGATCAACTACTCGCCGATGGTCTCAGGGCTGCTGACGGGGGCGATGACGAAGGCGCGCGTTGCTGCGTTGCCTAAGGATGATTTTCGGCGCAATGCGAAGCAGTTCCAGGAGCCTAATCTTTCCCGAAATCTTGCGCTGGCGGATTTCCTGGGCCAGATCGGCGCGCGGCATGGCATGAGCGCGGGTGTCGTTGCCGTTGCGTGGACGCTGCATCAGCCTGCTGTGACGGCGGCGATTGTTGGCGGGCGTAGCGCGAAGCAGGTGGATGGTGTGTTTCCGGCTGCGGATTTTCGGTTGACTGCGGCGGAGTTCCAGGAGATTCAGGCTTATCTGGCTACTCATCCATGACGACCTACTCCTCCCCTATCTTTTGCGGCAAAGTGTTCATTTTATTTGACTTATGTTTTGACTTACTCCGTAAGGTAATCCATCTAAATGGCTTACACGCAAAGTATTCATAAATAATTACTTACAGCAAGAGAAGAAGCCCAATCTTACCCGCGCTGTTGTCACCCGATTCAATCTTAACAAATTGGGCAGAACTGCTCTGCCACTGTGATCATGCTTGTTTTGTTAGAGTTAGTTCTGTTTGGGGTTGACAAGATTTCTCTGAATATTTTGAACCGATATGCTTGGGCATGGACGTCAAGGCGGTCGAATCAGCGCGGGAGCCGATTTCGGTATTCGAGCAGTGGTTCGCAGAGGCTCAGCGGAAGGAGATCAATGATCCGAACGCGGCGGCTCTGGCTACTGCGACTTTGGACGGAACGCCGAGCGTGCGAATGGTTCTGGTGAAGTCGGTAGATGAGCGCGGGTTTGGGTTCTATACGAATGCTCGGAGCAGGAAGGGTGTTGAGCTAGCGGCTAATCCTCGGGCAGCGATGTGTTTTCACTGGAAAGCGCTGCGGCGGCAGGTTCGAGTGGAGGGGACGGTGAGCGTGATCCCCTCGGCCGAGGCGGATGCTTACTTTCGGAGCAGGTCGCGAAGGAGCCAGTTGGGAGCTGCGGTCTCGCGGCAGAGCGAGATGCTTGAGAGCCGCGAGCAACTGGTCGAGATGGTGCGAGAGTTGGAGGCCCGGACGTCCGGCGAACTACCTCGACCGGAATGGTGGAAAGGGTACATGCTGCGGCCGGAACGGGTGGAGTTCTGGATTGGGGAGGAAGACCGACTGCATGACCGGATTCTGTTTGAGCGCAGCGGCGATGGGTGGGTGAAGCGGCGATTGTTTCCTTGACGCACAGAGAGCGCATCGCGCATCTGAGACGACCAGCCTGCTAAAAGTCGAAGTCGCCGTCGATTCGAAAGAGCCGGCCGATGGAGTTGTAGAAGTTGCCGTAGTTCGGCGAAGCGTAGTACTGCTGGACGTCGCGTGGATTGTCGTGGTTGATGACATTGTAGACGGTTAGTCCGGCGCGGAACTGGATGCGGTGGCCGCGAAAGGTGAAGTCGACCGGGTACTGGAATTTTGTGTCGAACGCTAAGAACGTTGGGAAGCGTCCTGCCTGGTTTTCAGAGCCGATGAAGTTCCAGCTTTGATCGAGCCTCGAGTATGGAAAGCCTGAGTGGACGTCGAGGATAGGGACGAAATCCAGCTTGTGCGGCAGGCCGATCACGTCCCAGAAGAGTCCGCGGTTGGGTGCATCGGAGGAGAGTGGGCCGTATTGATTTTGGCGGATGAGCGGATACGGGAAGTTTCCAAAGAACTGGTTGTAGTCGTTGAGTTCGCCACGTGCGCGCGACTGCGTGTAGCTGGCGAACACAGTCGAGCGCTCGTTTACTCGCCAACGCAGCATCGCGAGGAATTCGCGATAGCTTTGTCTGCCCGAGTTGACGAGGAGCAGCTGGGCACCGCCATCTTGTGGCTGCAGCGGATTAACGTAGAATTCGCGGGACACCTGGCGTTGTTCGTAACCGAGGCGGAAGAGCAGATTGCTGCGCAATTCTCGGTCGAACTGGAGCGTCCAGCCGAGGCTGTAGGGGACGTGCAGCGAGTTGGGTGCAACGTGGGTGAAGTTTGCTGGAGTGCCGGCAACACTGATGCCATCGGGAGCGTAGGTGGTGATGGTCTGCGCGGGGAACCGGATGAAGATCGCGATGTTCATTGGGATCTTGTCGAAGAAGACACCGAAACCTCCGCGAATGGCGGTGCGGCTGTCGTGGGTAGGCGCGAAGACAAAACCGATGCGCGGTGCGACATTCGCGAATTCGGCGGAGAGGCTGTCACGATCCACGCGTAGGCCAAGATCAAGGGTGAACCGGGGATGCAGTTGCCAGTTGTCCTGAACGAAGATGGCGAACTCGTTCTTTGCAGCTTGTGAGGGCAGCGTCGCGCTTTCATAGCCGATGCTGCTGCTCGGCGTGCCGTCCTGCCGTAAGACTTGTACGGGCGAGTTCGTTACCTGACCGTCGTAGGAGGAGTAGGCGTAGGAATAGCCGAAGGTGAGCAGATGTCTTCCGGCGTGTTCGATGGGCCGTATGTGAAGCGTTTGCGACCACTGGTAGAGTTGCGTGTTCCGTTGCTGCTGCTCGAAGTAGCTACCGTAGTTCTGCTCGGGGGCAAGAAACATTTGTCCGGTAGTTGTGGCCGGGAAGACCCGCGAATCGAGTTGCTTGGCGGCGAATAATGTCTGGACGAATCCGCCGTTGGCGAGAATCCAGCGGTCTGTGGCGGAGACAAAGTATCCGCGCTCGCGATCGTTGGCGGTGACAGGCTCGGGGTTGAAAGTATTGATGGTGGCATAGTCAGTGTTTTGCGGGTCGAGAGCCAGCACGGCAGTTAGCCGATGGTTAGGGGTTGGGTCCCAATCGAACTGCGTGTAGCTGCTGATCTTCTCAACAATGCGAACATTGTTCGGGTCGGGCAAGGATGGCACCGTGACGGTGTCGTAGCCGTAACCGGTTGCTTGAAAGATGTAGAGTTTGTCTTTCTTAAGAGGACCGGCGAAGGTGAGGTGGGGTGATGCACTTTCGACTCCGTGGGTGTGTTGATGATTGATCCAGCGAAAGCGCGGGACGGGATCTTCGAAGAGATATTTCCACTCGTCGGTGCCGCCGCGAGTGCTGAGATCGACTACGCCGCTCGAGAAACGCCCGTACTCGGACGAGAAGGGGTTCGCGAGCACCTGAACAGATTGGACAGCTACGGCAGGCAGGCTCAGCGCGGCCTGACCGGTGAAGGGATCGGTAACGGTGGCTGAGTTGACTAGGGTGTTTGCCTGGTTGGTGCGGCCACCCTTGATGCGAATGAGACCATCGAACCCGCGCACGACGCCGGGGAGCAGAGGCAGTGCATCCTGGAAGTCCTGGTTGAGTTGGACGAGTGACTTGAGAGTGCTTGCGTTCAACGCCGGTGCTCCGCCGTAGCTGGAGGTCATGTCAACGCCGGGACCCTCTGCGTTGACGGTGATTGTTTCTGTGTGTCCCTTCATGAGGAGTTGGAAATCAAGTTTGGGAGCGGGGTCGCTTTCTATCGTGAGTTGTTTAGAGAATGGTTCAAATCCGGCGAGGGTGACTGTTATCTCATAGCGGCCATATAGCACGCCCCTGAAGGTGTACCTCCCTAGATCATTGGAGATCGTGGCGACTTCACTGTTGGTATCGAGGCTCTTCAATGTGACGCGTGCGTTGGGCCAGACAGTTTGAATCTGGTCGGAACTAAGGGTGAAGATGATACCGGTCACGGTTGCTGTCTTCGCATGGAGAGGCGTTTCGTATAGCAGAGCTATCAGCGTCAGTAGGAACAGGCGGCTGGCGTAGGCGGTCAGACTCAGGCGTTCGCGGCGGCTTCGCAAGCACATCGCAGAACCCTCTTCGCAGCAACCCACTTCTCGCGGCTGCGCACGCGAGTCGGACGGCTTTATCGCTTCCTCCGGAAACAGGGACCGGAAATGTTGGCCGTGCTGCGGTTATTGTCTACGCTTCGGTAAGCGATCTCAACAGTTCAGAGATGCCGTGCATAAGGTTGGTCTGAGTTGATATAGTTCGAGGTGCATAGAAATTGGTTAGACCAAAGGGGAGTTCGAAAATGAGTTTCGAGTTTGGACGCCGGGATTTTCTTCGCGGGGTTGGGGTGACTGGATTGATGGCGGGCGTGCCTGCGTTTGCGAGTGTCGATCCTTCGCGGATTGTGCATGAAGTGGCGGAGGCCGGCCAGGACGCGAACGAGAAGCCGAAGTACTCGATCAAGTTTGCCGTTTGTGGCATGAGCCATGACCACATCTACGGAATGGTGGGCGCTGTACAGCGGGGCGGTGGCGTACTGACAAAGGTCTATGGCGCGGAACCGGACAAGGTGGCGGGGTTTAAGAAGAGATTTCCGGATGCGCAGTATGTGAACTCGGAGGACGAGATTCTGAATGATCCTTCGATTCAGCTGGTATTGAGTTCGACAATTCCGAATGAGCGCGCGCCGTTGGGAATCAAGGTGATGAAGCATGGCAAGGATTATCTGAGTGACAAGCCGGGCGCGACGACGCTGGAGCAGATTGAGGAGATTCGCAAGACGATTGCTGAGACGAAGCGGATATACGCGATTCTTTACAGCGAGCGGCTTGAGGTGAAGGGTGCTGTAAAGGCAGGCGAGTTGGTGCAAGCAGGGGCGATCGGCAAGGTGATTCAGACGATTAATATTGCTCCGCACCAGATTGTGCAGAAGGGCGCGGACCCGTATGCGGGTGGCACGGGCAGCAGGCCGGATTGGTTCTGGGATCCTGTGAAGTACGGCGGGATTCTATGCGATATCGGATCGCACCAAGTGGACCAGTTCCTGTTCTATACGGGTTCGACTTCGGCTGAGGTCGTGGCTTCGCAGGTGGCGAATGTGGCGCATCCGCAGCGGCCTAAGTTTCAGGACTTCGGCGACATGATGCTGAGGGGCGACAAGGGCTTTGGATATGTGCGGCTGGACTGGTTTACTCCGGACGGCCTGGGAACCTGGGGCGATGGACGACTCTTCATCCTTGGGACTGAGGGATATATCGAAGTCCGCAAGTACACGGATGTGGCGCGGGCGAAACAGGGGAACAACCTGTTCATCGTGGACAAGAACCAGGCGCGGTTTATCGACTGCAACAACGTGACGCTGCCGTTTGGGCTGCAGTTTGTTTCGGATGTTGTGAACCGCACGCACACCGCTCAGGACCAGACGCAGTGTCTGCTGGCGGCGGAGCTTGTGGTGCGGGCGCAGATGAAGGCTAAGCATGTTCAGTTGAAGGCTTAGCCAAGGAGGGTCCTGCAATGGTTGACGGGAAAGGCAAAGTTTCGAGGCGAGGCTTTCTGAAGACGGCCGCCGGGGCTGCGGCGATTGCCGGGTTTCCGACAATTGTGCCCGCAACGGTGTTTGGGCAGATGGCTCCGAGCGAGCGCATCAACGTGGGCGCAATTGGTGTGGGGAGAATCTCGCGCGGGCACGATCTGCCGGCGATCTTCAAGTACGACGGCGCTCGCGTGATTGCCGTGTGCGATCTTGATGCGAAGCGCGCGGAGTTGGGGAGGCAGTTCGTCGTCGACGCGTACACGAAGAAGCTGGGCAAGCCATATGGGCCGGTGCAGGTGTATCACACATATCACGATATGCTGGCGAACAAGGAGATTGATGCTGTTGTTATATCGACTCCTGACCATCAGCATGCGATTGTCGCTGCGGCTGCGGTGCGCGCGGGCAAGGATGTGTATCTGCAAAAGCCGGCTTCACTGACGATTGCTGAGGGCAGGTATCTGAGTAATGCGGTGCAGGCCTCTGGGAGGATTTTGCAGATCGGCAGTCAGCAGCGGTCGTGGAAACAGTTTCATCGGGCGTGCGAGTTAGTTCGGAACGGGCGCATCGGTGAGGTGAAACATGTGGAGGTGGGGTTACCGGGTGATCCCGCGGGCGGCGATCCTACTCCGATGCAGGTGCCGGACGGGTTTGACTATGACGCGTGGCTGGGATCGACACCGGTGGCGCCGTACACGATCGATCGTGTGATGCCGCAGCATGGTTTCGATCGAACGGGGTGGCTACGGCTGGAGCAGTTTGGGGCGGGGATGATTACGGGGTGGGGGGCGCACCATGTGGACACGGCGCACTGGGGGATGAATACGGAGTACACGGGGCCGGTGGAGATCTGGGGGACGGCGGAGTTTCCGACGCACGGGCTTTGGGATGTGCATGGGAAGTTTCTGACCCACGCGCGCTATGCGAATGGGATGACGATGGATATCTCGGGGGATTTTCCCAACGGCATCAAGTGGTATGGGACGAAGGGCTGGATCTTCGTAACGCGCGACGAGATGATGACGCCGACGGCGGGCTCAGGGAAGGTGGAGAAGATCGAGCCGCTGATGGCGAGCGACCCGAAGATTCTGGATTCAGTGATTGGGCCGGACGAGATTCATCTGTACACGGCGAGCGAGCAGCATGCGAACTGGCTGGACTGCATCAAGACTCGTAAGCAGCCGACGGCTCCGGTGGAGATTGGACATCGGGCGTGTTCGACTTGTCTGCTGCACCATATTGCGATGAAGACAGGCCGGCACCTGCACTGGGATCCGGAACGGGAGCAGTTCAAGGGTGACGATGCGGCGAATGCGATGTTGGCACGGCCTCAACGGTCTCCATATACGTTTGAGCAGAGCAGCTGGGTTTAGGAATTGGAGACCAGATGATTACGAAGCGGGATGTTGCGGTGGGTTTGTTGGCAATTGCGGGAACCCTGGGTGCTCGGGCGGCGATGGATGCGGTGCCTGTGATCGGCGAGTCGGTCTATGACTGGAACAAGATGGT
>Ga0126381_100008462_pt1 | contig 11506 bp, 15 predicted proteins | sample PanSoiMetPlot_28_FD_96465 | JGI IMG/M metagenome (GOLD analysis project Ga0126381, IMG submission 96465) | Tropical forest soil microbial communities from Panama - MetaG Plot_28 | ecosystem: Environmental > Terrestrial > Soil > Tropical forest > Bulk soil | place: Panama | collected 2016-02-17 | reverse complement strand
TTCATCAAAATATTGGACCGGCACGAATCACCGCCCGAACACACGAGCTCAACGCCCAAATGAAAGAGGGGCTCGCGAGTATGCCGCGCATCAAGCTATACACGCCGCGTGATGAAAATCTCTCCGCTGGCATGGTTTGCTTTGATGTAAAAGGAATGAAGCCTGGAGAAGTCGTAGAGCGCCTTCTCACTAAACGGATCGTCGCTTCAACCACTCCGTATCGCATATCGTATGTGCGTGTGGCGTGCAATGTCGTCAACACGCCGCAAGAAATCGACACAGTTCTTCAAGCAATTCGTGAATTGGTGTAAGTGTAGCTCGCGCGGCTTACAGAAACGCGGCTACAGCGCATCCGCCGTTAAGGCTTCGATAAATTCGCGAGGCGTTTCGGCATTGAACAACCTCGATCGGAGCGTCTCATCTTTTACCAGTCGCGCCAGGGTGCCAACGCAAACCAGATAATCGCTGAGCAAGCGTTCGGGCACCCCGATCACAAAAACGAGCCGCGCGCGCTGGTGATTTTCGCCGAATGGAATGCCAGCGCGGCTGCGCCCGACGCCGATCACAATTTCATCGACCAAATCCGTGCGCGCATGCGGAAACGCGACGCCGTTTTCGACCACGCTCGGATGCGTCCGCTCACGGGCGAACACTTGTTCGAGAAACGCTTCAGGCTTGGCGATTTTCCTGCCGCTGATTTCGGATGCGAGCACATCCACGATCTCGCGAATCGCATTCAATGGTTTTCGGGAGCGCAACCGGAGGATGAGCTGTTGTTCCGTTAGGAGATCTGCGAGGGCGATAGGCATGGGGGCGTGGAGAGATTTATTGGATTATGCCGCAAACGCAGTTATCCAGTTAGATAGCAGGCTGTGGCAACTCAAGATACAGCGATAGCCCCCAAAGAGGAACGGACAGTTTCGTTGCAGCGGAGCATTTATGATCCGGGTTATGTCAACGCAATGTCGCATTTCTATCGGGGCGAACTCGGTCGGATCATGGTGTGGCGGCAACGACTGGATGTGACAACGAACTGGGCTATCACCAGCAGCACCGCCATTATTACAATCGCTTTTTCCACGCGCGAAGTGCCGCACATTATTTTCTTTTTTAACCTTGCCATCGTTGCTGTGCTGCTCTGGATCGAGGCGCGCAGATACCGTTTTTATGACGCATTCCGGGCGCGTGTCCGAATGCTTGAGGCGCATTTTCTTGTTCCGATGGTCATGGAAAATCGCGAGTTACTTCAGGGCGAATGGAAAAAACTTGTGTGCGAAGATTTGATTCTGCCCACCTTTAAGATCACGAAATTGGAAGCGATTGGGCGCAGGATGAAACGAAATTACATGTTCATTTTCGTCCTGATCTTGGTTGCGTGGCTGACCAAAATCTTTTTGCACGCCAGCGCGCCGATTAACGATGTCATGTCGTTTTACCGCGAGCTTCGGATAGGGCATATCCCATCGTGGTTCGTGGCGATGGTTTTCGTGGGAACGTTTATCGCTGTTATTTCCATCACCATCTACGTCAGCAAACGTTCTTCCGGTGAAATTTCGGAGTTCGGCACCCATCGCTCGCTCTGGCGCATTTAAGGCGTGCGGACGCGACGGTAATCGTGGTACAGCGAATGCATGAGCAACCTAAACAGCTGCATCAGCAGGCTCCTTTTAAGTCTCATCTTGCTCTTTGCAATCTCGGTCGCCAACGCCGCCGTTGAGCCAGCTGGCAGTCTCGTTGTGATTAGGATGGCGAATTTCGGCTGGAACCTTGCCGTAAACCTTAAGATCGGCGGGCAAACCGTCGGGAACATTGTCCAGGGTCGCCGTTACGACCACCGCATCTCAGCTGGGCGACATGTTCTGACAGTTTCGGTCGTGCCAAATCTTCAGTTGGGCCAGCCGAGTTCGATTACTGTAAACGTGCGGCCCCGCGGAACGTACATCTTGACCGCCCTATGGGATTCCTACCACGTCTATCTCCAGCCAACGACATTGTCGGCCGCGGCGATGGCGAAATTGGGACTTTGAGACTCCGCTATTTCATCTTCGCCAGAATCTTTTCCATCTCGTTCCGCCGAAACGCGCGCAAGGTTTGGCCCTTAACGTTACCGAGCGAACCCACTTTGAGCGCAAACGCGCTCATGGTCTCGTCATCTGGCGCCTCTATAACGACGGCTGCATCGTAAGCGCCCATGGTCCAATATTCCTCTACGATGTTAATTCCCATCTTCCGGGCCTCGGCAATGGCAGCATCGCCCCGTTTCACCGTGTCTTGGATGTTGCGAATTCCCTGGCCTGCAAACTGAATCAGATGGATGTAAGTAGGCATGGTGTGTTAGTCCTTTTGTTTAGTTGTAGATGGGAAGCGTAATGCGAATCTCTGACTGGGCAAAAAAAGATCGGGAGATTTGTATACGCCTCCTGTTATGACAGGAATAACACACTTTCTGCTTCCCGAATAACGCAGCACAACCGTTTGCGAGGCGCCAGCCTACTCCGCAGCCTCGGTCTCGTGAAGCCGACCGTAATCGACCGTGAGCTGGCCGCGGCCTGACTGCGTATAGATATCGACGAAACGTTCGCCGAAGCGGATATCGCGCCAGCTGTAATCGTGCTGTGCCTGTACAGGAGCAGCTATGACAGGATCAATTCCTGAGACTGAAACCGCGAACAGGGAGCGACTAGCTTCGAGTGATTCGAGGGTCGCCCCGTGCAACGGGCTGCTCTTATCGATCACGTGCCGTAACGTCAACGCCGCCGGAAATATGATCAATTTATCGAAATGTAGCTTTAGCGTGTAAAAGTACCGGAAATCGCCTCCTTCAACCAGCGGTTCATCCCGCATGAACATGATGCGGAACTCAGTGTCGACAATGCTGTGCTGGTGTTGATTACCTACGCGCACCATAAGCGTCGACTTCCCGTTCAACGGAGCGATTACGATCGAGCTGCTAAACGCAATGCGCGCCACGGGTCGCGAGAACCGGACGAAAATCAATCCGGTAACAACCGCGAGCAAAAAAATTCCGCTCATGATTTCGATCATGCTGACCACGTGCCCGTAAAGTGTCTGGGGATACATGTGACCATAGCCGACAGTGGCTAGCGTTTGGACGCTAAAGAAGAAACAATCATAAAACCACTGTCCACCCGTGGTGCCGGCGATACTCTTAGGATCGACCGCGTAAAGCGTGGCGAACAACAAGTTGAGCGCGATGTAAAAAGCCCCGACCAATGCGGCAAACTGTGGCCAGCGCAATGCGAGCAGCCATTGATAAACGTCGCGCCATTGCCAGCCGCCAACATTGACTTTAACAAACTCGACCTGACCGGCCTGAATGGAAACGCGATTGTGCCTTCGTTTCGTTAGCTTCTTTTTCATCTCACCTCGCGAACCAAAACTGTAGCCGGTGTAGCCAAGGTTTCTGTGGGTGTCTCACTCTAAATCTTTCGTTGTGAACGGGCCAGAAACCGGTGGCTACAGGTTCTCCTTTATCAAACCCAAGCTTGATCATCGAGGATAATGAATGTCCGCTGTTCAAGCGATGCGAGCATCGCTATGAGGTTTTGTAACCGAACCAGAAGTTGTTGAGCTTAGTGATGCCTTACGTCGACGGGAGATTGGAAACGAATGCAGTGATCGCTTTGAAAATTCCTTGATCCACATTTTCCTGTGTCTCACCTATCGCCTGGAGTTGGCGTTTCGGCACACGCAGGGAATGATCGCCGCGTTCGACCATGTGCAATAAGTTTGGCGCTTTCATTTTGGGTCGAGCGTGCTCCAGCAAATCGAGTGGACACAGCGCGTCGCGCGTGCCCTGCACGAAAAGGATAGGTGTAGTCAGCTCGCGCAAAACTTCGTCGCGAAGTTTTGTTCGATCGCCCATGGCGCAAAGCGGGTATCCGAGGCAAACCAGGCCGTCAACTTTTTCTTCGAGCGACACGTGACATCCGATACGGCCGCCCATGCTTTTGCCGATAAGGATTGTCGTGTCCGGTTGATGTTTCTCTCGCGCCGTTTTGAGCGCCGCCCGATGCGCTGTGATCAATTGCGGCAATGGATCCGGCCGTTTCCGCCCCGCTCGCATGTAATCGTAGTCGAAAGTCTCGACCTCGCCCAACTTCGACAAAAGCCGTTCCCAATTTTGCATCCACGTATGCGAGGAAGGCGCACCCGCTCCCGGAGCAAAAAGAATTAAACGCCGGTTCATGGTAGTTGCCTACGCAAGGACTCAGTCCAATACCGCTGTTGCTTCGATCTCTATCAGAAATTCTGGATCCGCCAGGGCCGAAACGCCGATCCAGGTACTTGTCGGCGGATTCTCAGAAAAGAATTCTCTTAAAGCAATAGCGACCGCTGTTCCGCATTCCGCCTGATAGTCCACCACATAAATCCTCAGAGCGACAACGTCTTTCAACGTGCCGCCACCCGCTTCCATCGCTTTCTCAAGATTACGGAACGCTTGCCTTGCCTGTTCAAGAACGCTGTCTCCGACAATCTCCTTCCGTTCGTTCCAAGCTGTTTGTCCAGAGATGAACACCATCTTCCTCCCTATGGCGACCACCACTTGGGAAAATCCATGCGGCAAGCTCGGGAACAGGTTGTTCGGATTAATGTATTCGCTTGGCATAAATCGCTGGCGGTCGAGTCTGATTAAATGGTCGGCTTGATCTGCGAAGCATTCGCTGCCTGAGAGGAGCAACGCAATCGTATAAGAGCGATAAAGGCGGTAATCAAGGATATGACAAACACGCCGATAGCCACGACAAACCCAATCAAGACAACCGGCACCCAGTCATAGGAAAGCGGAACAGTCATTAGCCAAAAGCAATAGCCACCCGAAATGAGAGCGATCACGCTGATCAATGCGGCGAGCTTCAATACCAGTTTGGTTTTCATAACTACAACACACTATCGCCTGGAACAGACAGATGACCATACAAAGGCGATAGCTATATCGAACATCAACGTTTCATTAGTTGGCTTTAACGCTTGGATTGGTCTTTGTTCTGCATCACTTTGCCTTCGAACTCGAATCGCCTGCCGGCGCACTTGCAGTGACGATTGCGGATTTCATCATCCTAACGATACAAAGATGAGCCATAGGCAGGTCTGAAGCTAACGTAAACATCGAATATCAAATATTTGCTCGTTGGCTCGATAGATTAGTCAGGCCTTAATTCGTTTGACCGTCGCCAGCCATGCCGGCGCACCTTGGTTATGATAATTCGTCTGAATCCAGTCCGGTTTGATGGCGACCATATTCCATCCATTGTCGGAATTAAGCGTCGCTTTCAGTTCTTGCTGACTGACGGGATGCGGGCCAATTCCGGGACCATGATCACTGAAGCACAACACATACAAGGTTGCATCGATCTCGGTCACCGACGCAAGGCTCGACACGTATATTGGTCGTTCGGCGCCGTCGAAGGTGTGAAAAAGTCCGGAGTCCACGACCGTGTCAAACTTGCGCTCCAAACGGTGCAACTGGAGCGCGTCGGCCGCAGCGAACTCGATCCTGATCCCGCGGTCTGCTGCTTTCGCTCGCGCAATCGCCAGTGCCGTCTCCGCCACGTCAACGCCCAGAACCGACGACCCCAGCGAAGCGATGTGAAGCGCGTTCTCGCCGGTCCCGCACCCCGCATCCAGTACCTCTCCGGCGAATCCTCCTTCGGACGCCAAGCGTACGATTGCCGGCTGCGGCTGGCCAATATCCCAAGGCGCCGGGCCGTCCTGATACGACACATTCCACGGTAGGCCAGTCATTCGTTCATGACTGGTTGGGTGCCGACCACCGAACGGATCGTCAGCGAGAGTTGGTGATCGCTCCGACATCTTGATCCCTTCTAATGTTATGTGCTCTTACCCTCTATCCGGCACAGACCTTCACACAAACATTTTTGTTGATCAGCGGATTGCACTACCTTCGCTTATGAACACGACCACCGCTGCGCAACTCGAAACACGCCTGCATCGCGTCGACCGCCAGAACCGCATCCTTCTTGCCCTGCTCTGTGCCACCACCTGTCTGGCCCTGCTGGGGGCGACCAAGACCGGCAGTAACATCATCACTGCCGACGAAGTCCGCACACACCGCCTCTCCCTCATCAACGAGAGAGGCAATGTCGTCCATGAATGGGTGGTGCACGGCGGGATGCTTATCGAGCAGTAGTGGCCGTCGCCTCCATTGCCCTCCATGACATCGGCCTCCATTTAACGGAGGTCAAAGCCTATAAGAGTGGGATAGTCGAGCTTTGTGACGAGGTCGGAGAGCATGGTGGAGGACCGATCTCCAGGTAGTGAATTTTCATCTCAGGTCTCCATGATTTTCGGCCTAACGAAGCGGAGCTCAGCTACCGCCGGCGAGCGCGAGCTTTGTCCTTTACTTCATCGTTCATCTTTTCGTGCGGAGGCCAGTGACTGGTTAGGCTTTATATTTCGAGGCGCGGGCCGTTGGCTCCATCGCCTAGTTAGGCTTGTTCGAACTGAGCGTTGATTAGGGATGACGTGCTTGTTCGGCACGCAACTGTACCACCAGTTGATCCGTTTTTGCCAGCAGATCATGCAGAACCCTGGAACCCTCTTTCAGGATATCTGGATACAGTGCGTATTCGGGACGAAGCTGCTTGGTATTAGGATCATAGAAAAAGCGTCGACCTTCACCGAGATGCGGCACAATGAGCTGGTCGCTAAGCTGTTGGTAGTGAGCCATCGTGCTAAGACCGGTGCTTGCCACAGAATCCACTTCTTTCAGCTTTGCGATTGTAGCGATGTCAAGCAGCTCCAAGCCTCCACCCTGCAAAATCCAATTCGTCTCGTTGGCATTGTAATTGGTCGCCCATGCAATTGGACTGATTTCAGGCATCTCGCCTCTTCCAAGCTGTGTGAGAAAGGCATTCATTCGCTCGTCATAATTCAGCGTCACTTGCCTTAGTTTCCCAGAACTAGCGGTCGCCTGCTTCTCCAAATACATTAGGATCTGATGCCGCCTTTGCTGGTCCTGCTTACGAATCTGATGAGCGTTTAGCGCGAAAGCAGCGTAGACGCCGATGAAAACGATGATCAGCTCGACGACCCGATTACTCATATTTTTCGTCCAGCGATGTGACCAAATGACGGCCATAAAAATCTCCTGAGCCGGATTCAAAAGGTTCTTCGCCCGCCTAACGAGAATTCGATCTAAATTCCGCGCCTTTAAAGACGCAAAGTTTGGAGCTAATTCGGCTTGAGTTTGCGCCGGGCGAGAAGAAAAACCGGCGTCACGATGCCAACTTACTGGCGCCGCTCAGGCCAGACAAACCAAAATTGCCGGATCAACCGCTCAGGAAAACAATTTCGGCAGGACGTTAGCGACAAAATCGACCAGACCGTGTCCGACCATATTGGCCACCAGATCGCGGCGCCACAGATAGAATCCGGTCAGGATTAAGCCTGCTGCGAATGCGATGAGAATGTTGGCGGCGCCACCCGACCAATGGCCAAGTGAGAAGATCACCAGCGGGATGACGACCGACCAAAACCGGCCGAGACCGATCAACTTCAAACGTTCGATGGCATAGCCGCGATAGAATAATTCTTCCACCACTCCTGCTCGAAAAACGATCGCGGTGATCAACCACAAAGGCAGTTTCTCGAACGCGGCAGAGCCAGGACCGTGTCCGTAGCCGGTAAGATAAACCAGCGCGCCGACCACTACTGCCGAGACAAACGCGATAATGAAACCCCCCAAAATGGATTTCCACCAGCGCGCGGTGCCGAGCCCGATAGAGCGCAAAGACAAATGTTCCCCGCGTCGGATGATCACGATGAGAGCTAGCGCGCTCACCCAGATCAGAGCTTCCTTTAGAATCGCCGAGCCAAACGTGGTTTCAGGAACGAAGAACACGAACAGCTGGCGGATCGCCACCATGGCAAAAAGCGAGATCGCCAATCCAGTCCACGTTGCCCGCGAAGCTTTCTTGGGGAGAGACCGCTGCTCAGGCGTCAGAGCGAACGATGCGCCGACATTATCTGTTTGCATGATTTCCTATTAGGATGCGCAAACGTGCAGTTTGGATTCAAGAAAAGATCAGACGGCCTGACTTATGATGTATTCGCGGTTCTCAGTTGCCACTGGTGTAGCGTCCGCTGTCCTCAGCGGATGATCGACAAAGATGTCCTGGCTTCCTGATCCCTTCGAAGTGTCGCCCGCGTGTCTGGCTATTGCACGGTCACAACCGTGCCGACTGGAATTTCGGAGAAGAATTTCCGCGCGGCGTCCTCCGGCAATCGGATGCATCCGTGGGATACTGGGCGATCGGCGACGTAACCGGCGTGCATTCCAAAATCGAGACAACTCAGTCGCATGAAATATGGCATCTCGACATGATAGATCGTGGAACGATGGTTCCGCTCTTTGTTGGTAATCACAAATTCGCCTCTCTTCGTCGAATAACCCGGCCGGCCGGTAGAACATCGCGTGTGATAGACTGGGACGCCATCCCTCACGAGAGCGACGCTTTGCATCGCCAGAGAAATTTCGATCCGCAACTTTTCCGGCGCTGGTCCGCCACCGAGAAGAATTTGGGCAGAGCGCCAGTGACCGGTCTCCGCGGCAACATCCAACGCTGACATTTTGTTTCGGGTCGTTAGGCGAGTCCGGTTTGCTCCGCCATCGATTAGAGGCTTTAAATAATCGACCTGGCCCAGACCGGCAGCGAGCATCACCATGGTTACGCTGCGATCTTCTTCGATGTAACTGCGCAATCCATTCGGGAGCAGCGCCAGAAAATCTTTGTCGCAACGCGACGGCAGAAGCGTGTTGGGATCGGCCCCGCAATTTAAAAGTGTGCTGAACAGAGATGCGTTGCTGGTTGCAATCGCGTACGCAAGAAACGGCACGTTCTTGCCTTCGGGTGTAGGCGGGGTCGAGTGCTTGCTGAGGAGCAACCGGATTTCATCGCTCTTGCCCGCTTGCAGCGCTTTGGACAGGGTACGCCGCGTGCTGGTTGTCCATTCCGGCATCATCGGTAAACGCTGTACAACAGTTTTAATGATCTCCGGATGCCCGCCATCGAGCGCATAGCTCAGAAGATCTTGTCCATCCGCACATGGTTTTTCCGGATGAAGATTGGCTGAACGCCCCAGGAGCAATCCGAACATTTCCAAGTCTCCATGCATCGCTGCTGCCATTAGCGGCGTAAATCCATTTTTGTCCGGGAGATCAACCGCGGCTCCGGCATCGAGGAGCCGTCGCGCCGTTTTCCAATCCTGTTGGGAGGTCGCGATCAACAGCGGCGTACGGCCTTGACCGTCGCGTCCGTTTGGATCGACGCGCTCCATCAAACATAGATCAACCAGCGAATCGCGTTGAATCGTGACGGCGCGCACGAGTTCGTCCGGCGAAATGACCATCCGGGCAGGAGGCTCCGGTCCGATGGCGATTGCCCACAGAATAATCAGAATCAGCGCTGCAACGCCCGTTCGTATGAGAAATCGCCTGTGGAAGATGCGCATATTGATGGCTGGGCCGCCAATTATACGATTTTCGTCAAGGAATCTGGCACGGCTGCGACAGAACTGCGAGTTTGTCTTTGGATGGGTCCGCCGCAGGAAGGTTTTGCTGCTGGGAACCGCGATTGGACGCAGTGAGTTGAACGTTGCATGTTGGCCACTGTCAAAATTCCAACCTATGCGTTTGTCCATTTTTGCCCTGTGCCTTGCGCTGAGTACTTCGTTTGCCGCGCAACCGGAGGCTGTGCCCAGCGATGCAGGTCCCCTGAATCCATCCGCCGTTGAAGCCGGCAAAGACGTCGTTCATCAGTTGAACAACGCTTTTGCAAAAGTATTCCAAACCGTCGCGCCCGGCGTTGTGATCATTGAAGCGTCCAAGAAAAGCGAAATCAGCGAGGGTTCACCACTTGACGATCTGTTTTTTCAAGGACCACCGGATGAAAACCGTCCTCGCAGAGATTCTGGGACACCTCGCCCGGTTCAAACTGAAGGGTCCGGCTTCATCGTGCGGCCCGATGGCTACATCTTTACGAACGTCCACGTGATCGAGGATGCGGACAAAATCGATGTGAAGTTGCAGGATGGCCGCGAGTTTCCGGCGCGCGTGGTAGGCGCCGACGACAGGACCGACATTGCGGTCATCAAAGTTGACGGAAAAGATTTGCCGGTCGTCCAGCTCGGTGACAGCGACGCGGTGCGCGTGGGGCAATTTGCGTTCGCGATCGGCGCCCCGTTTAAGCTCGACTACACATTTACGTACGGCGTGATCAGCGGGAAAGGCCGGAGCAAATTGCTTCAGACCAGCGGCTATTCCATATCAGATTATTTGCAGACCGACGCGTCGATTAATCCCGGGAATAGCGGCGGACCGCTGTGCGATATCGACGGGAAAGTGATCGGCATGAACACGCTGATCAATGGAATGAATCGCGGGCTTGGTTTTGCAATTCCAATCAACATGGCCAGGGACATCGGCGGCGAACTCATTGCCGGACACAAAATCGTGCGGCCCTGGCTTGGCATTCGCATCGAAACGGTCGGGGATGACCCGTCGCTCCGCGATTTGTTTAAAGGCGCGGACAAAGGGGTGGTGGTTCGCACGATCGAAGCCGACGCGCCGGCCTCGAAAAGTAACCTGCGTCCGTTCGATGTGATCACGCACGTGGATGGGAGTCTGGTCACCTCGGATTCGCAGCTGCAGCATGAAATTTTGAAAAAGAAAGTGGGTCAAAACGTCGAGCTAACTGTTTGGCGCAAAGGCCAGGCGATTAAAGTGCCGGTGAAGACTGGCGAATTGCCAGACGAAATCACCCGCGCGTCGAATGAGCCGGTTCAACCGAGCGAACCCAAACCGAAGGACGTCGGGAAATTTGGATTGCAGGTGCAGGAACTGACGAAAGATGTCGCCGAGCGCCTCCATTTATCACCGCAGCAGGGCGTGATCGTAACCGACGTGGAAGACAACAGCATCGCCTCCGCTCAGGGCATTGAACGCGAGGACGTGATTACGGAAGTGGACGGAAATTCTGTGACGAACGTGCAAACATTCCGTGAAGCGCTCAACAAAGCCGATCCGAAACGTGGCGTGCTTCTTTATCTCGACCGCAAGGGCGCCAAAACTTTCGCGGTGTTGAAAGCAGGGGAATAAAGCCTGTCGTGCCAATCGATTTCGCTTACCCCGAAGGGTGCGAGCGGACGTATTCGGTTAACGGCTCGTTATCGATAAAAAGCTGATCAAGGGCAGCGTCTCCGCGTCGCACCTTTACGGTCACGTAGGCATTCTGTTTGTCGCGGCGATTGTTCGCAACGTATGCGCGCTCCCCAGCAGGTGCATTTGCTTCCACAACCCAGAATTTGTCGAATGGGAACCTCACGTGTTGTTTGCCTTTGTACCACCACGCTGATTCGACCGGAACAACATCGTCGCTTTCCACTGCCCTGGTTGTGAGATGGTCCACCTCGGCGAAACCATCCTTGTCTTGCTTTAGCACAGCGTAGGCGGATTTGTTGCCTG
>Ga0126381_100008461_pt1 | contig 11506 bp, 11 predicted proteins | sample PanSoiMetPlot_28_FD_96465 | JGI IMG/M metagenome (GOLD analysis project Ga0126381, IMG submission 96465) | Tropical forest soil microbial communities from Panama - MetaG Plot_28 | ecosystem: Environmental > Terrestrial > Soil > Tropical forest > Bulk soil | place: Panama | collected 2016-02-17 | reverse complement strand
GCCATCGAAGGCCCGGGCGAAAGTGCTGTATATACAGTGACTTTAGGCAAATGAACAAATCGTCAGACATTTGTTAGCAAGACAGGCAACCCAGTGGAAAACTCTGACGGACTGGTTCGCCGGGTTTCATATTGTCGACCATGTTCCACGTGGAACATTCCACTGCGGATGGTGCGCGGATCTCTGAGGACGATCGGCCAGGGTGTGTTCCACGTGGAACATTCGGTGATGATGGAAAGCGGACCGAGTGTTCCACGTGGAACGTTTCTTACCACTGGAGTCGATCAGCCCGATTGTTTGCGCCCGAGCAGGAGCACCCGCTGATCGGACCCGGGCAGGCCGGCGGGCTGCGACCAGGCGAAGCAGCTTCCCGAGGCACCTTCTATGGATGGAACTTCTGCGGAGGTCGTCATAACGGCCAGCCATCCATCAGGGCCGACCAGCCCCACAGCCGCCGAAACCGCCGTTTCCATTCGGTCAACGGCGCGCATCGCGACGCAATCGAACTCCTCATTCATCGTTTCGGCACGCCCGGTGAAAACGCGAATGCCCAAATTCAGGGTCCTGGCAGCCTCCTGGAGGAACGCCGACTTCTTGTTTTGCGATTCCGCGAGGGTAACTCGAATCTCCGACCGAAAGATTGCGATGGGAATTCCGGGAAATCCGGCGCCGCTGCCGAAATCCAACAAACTCGCGATGCCATTGGGAAGGAGCTGAGCGCACGCAATCGACTCGACAAAATGCCGGCTGATAATGCCATTGGCATCCCGCACCGCAGTAAGATTCGTGCGGGTATTCCAGCGGAGAATCAACGCGAGATAGGCATCGAACCGCGCTACAGCTTCAGGGGAAATCGGCCTCAAGCCCATTCTGACCAGCGCAGGATTCAAGGATCCTGAAAGGTCGATCGCTGTGGGATTGTTCATGCCCGGCTAACTGGCGTCTCGATTGGCCTTGGTTGCCACGCCGATGCGGCGCTCACGAATGCGGAGAAAATCGCGCGAGAAAGTGGGCTGACCGTATAGGTTCGCTCTGGATGCCACTGCACGCCGACGACAAAATGATCCGCGGCATCCAACTCGACTCCTTCGACGACATTGTCCTGCGGAGAGATGGCGGTGACCCGGAGGTTATCACCTACGCAGCCGATGGCCTGGTGATGGCTTGAGTTGCAGGTCGCCTCAAGCGGCTCCGCGTTGGCGGGCTCCTCTTTCGGCGTTCCGGCGTAGATGGAGGCCAGGCGCGACCCCGAGGCAAAGCGAATCAGGTGAGCATTCACGACGTCCCGGCCGGGCCGGTGATTTACAGACGTGTGCAACACCGCCTCAAGGTCCTGGATAAGCGTTCCGTTGAGCCAGACATTGAGGGTCTGAACACCGTGGCAGATCGCCAGAATCGGCTTGTGAAGATTGAAGGCGTCCTGCAGGAGGAGCTCGTCGACGGCCGTGCGGCCGGGGTCTGCGGGGCCGCATTCAGAAATGCGCGCCTCGCCATAGCGTTCCGGATCGACGTCGAAACCGCTTCCTGGAAGAAGGACGCCCTGCGTCCCGGTCAGCAGGCGCGCAACCCTATCCTGGCGCTCATGAAGCGGAACCAGAACAGGATGGGCTCCCGCTGATTGGAGAGCCGCGAGATATGGCGGCAGAGAGCGCGAATTGTAAGCTGCGTCGCTGGTGGTGGGTTCGGGAATCGCAATGCGGATGGGCATGGACTGTCCCAGTGTATTCGAGTTGGACAAGGCCGGAAGGGGAAGTTCGCAGATCGGAATTCAGAATCCGATCAGACTCCTGGATCCGCGGCTACTCCGTCACCGAAACCGGACGGGGAGCAGATTCTATCGTCGTCAATCCCGTCGGAGAGCAGCAGGCTCGATCGAGCCGACTGCTATCAGCCTGCAACTGCTTGTCCGCTCTCAGGACATCGAGGGTCTCGCGCAGAATCCTGGCTGCGCCTGCATCGGCAGGAAAGGCGATCCGGTAGTGCATCCATTTTCCATCGCGGCGCGCGGCGACTACGCCAGCGGCGCGAAGGTAGGCCAGGTGACGGGAGATCTTCGGCTGGCCTTGCCCCAAGATCTCGACGAAGTAGCAGACACAGACCTCGCGGCCATTCATCAGGTTGAGAAGCCGCATGCGGGTGCGGTCGGCGAGAGCGGCAAAGAGCCTGGCGAGATCAAAGGCTTTCGGCGACCTGTTCATCTTGTCCTATCATATACGGCTTGACGCATGTATCGGTGAAAGAATATATTCGCCTTGACATATATGAGGTGAGACGATGAGTTCCTTTCCGGATGTTCAGAAACATGTGAAGGAGAAGTACGGCGAGGCGGCGCGGGCGATAGCGGAGCAAGGAAGCGTGCAGGCCTGTTGCGATCCGGGCCTCCGTTGTTGCGACCCGATCACGACAAATCTCTACAGCGAAAACGAGAAAGGGTTGATTCCCGAAAAGGCTGTGCTGGCATCGCTCGGCTGTGGCAATCCAACAGCACTCATTGAACTGAAGGGGGGCGAGACGGTTCTTGATCTTGGCTCGGGCGGCGGCATCGATGTCCTGCTGTCGGCACGCCGCGTGGGACCAAGCGGAAAAGCGTACGGACTCGACATGACTGACCAAATGTTGGCGCTGGCGCGCGAGAACCAGCGGAAGGCCGGCGTTGAAAATGCCGAATTTCTGAAAGGAGAGATCGAGAACATTCCGCTGCCCGAGAACTCAGTCGACGTGATCATTTCGAACTGCGTGATCAATCTTTCTCTAGACAAGGACAAGGTACTGCGTGACGCGCTTCGCGTGCTGAAGCCGGGCGGCCGATTCGCAGTTGCAGACGTGGTCGTACGCGGAAGTGTTCCGGATGAAGTGCGCCGGAGCATGCTGCTCTGGGTGGGATGCATCGCGGGCGCATTGTCAGAGGATGACTACGTTGCGAAGCTCGAGAACGCGGGGTTTGAAGCGATCTCCATTGAGCCCACGCGCATATATGACATCGAAGACGCGCGGCAGTTCCTGACCGAAGCCGGTGTGGACGTTGATGCCATTGCTTCGCAGGTTGGCGGCAAATTCATGAGTGCATTTATTCGGGCGACGAAACCGCCGGCTGCAAGCTGCACGACCAATTGCTGTGCGGCTGCGACCTCGTTAGAAAGGTGCCGGTGTGGCTGATCACTACAACGTTCTATTCCTTTGCACCGGCAACTCGGCACGGTCGATTCTGGCCGAGGCAATTCTCAACCACAAGGGCAAGGGCGAATTCACAGCCTACAGCGCAGGCAGCCATCCCACCGGAAAGCCGCGCCTTGAGGCTCTGCAGCAGCTCGAGTCGGCGCACATATCAATGGCAGGGCTTCGCAGCAAGTCGTGGGATGAATTCGCCAGACCGGACGCGCCGAAGCTAAACTTTATCCTCACGGTGTGTGACCACGCGGCAAAGGAGGTCTGCCCCTTCTGGCCCGGACATCCGATGACCGCGCACTGGGGCATTCCAGATCCCGCGGCAGCGACGGGCACGCCCGAGGAGATTGCACGCGCATTTCACGATGCTTTTGTTGTTCTCGACAGACGTATCGACCTTTTCCTCGCGCTTCCGCACGCCACCCTGGATGAGGTTGCACTCAAGAGCAGGATTGAGGAGATCGGGCGAACTTAGAGAGTGGGATTAGTAGTCCTATGAGGATCCTGTTGAAGTGATCTGCAGTTGGAGCGCCCCTGTTCGACGGTCATGCATCTCAGCAGTTGAGGTGATTCGAGATGGAGAAAAGAAGACTGGGGGCAGACGGCCCCGAGGTTCCAGTGATCTGTCTGGGCGGAAACGTATTTGGCTGGACGCTGCCCGAGGCTGATGCATTCCGGCAATTCGATCAGGCTCTTGGTCTCGGGTTGAACTTCATCGATACGGCGGATATGTACTCGCGCTGGGTGCCGGGCCACACGGGAGGCGAGTCGGAGACGATCATCGGCAATTGGCTCACGAAGAGCGGGAAGCGTAAAGACGTCATTATTGCAACAAAGCTCGGTCTGGACATGGGCGAGGGCCGCAAAGGGCTGAGTACGGCGTATATCCGGCAGGCGGTCGAGGCATCGCTGCGTCGCTTGCAGACGGACTATATCGATCTCTACCAGGCGCACACCGACGATAAGGAGACGCCGCTCCCGGAGACATTGCAGGCCTTTGACGACCTTGTAAAGGCTGGCAAGGTGCGATACATCGGCGCGTCGAATTACAGCGGAGCGCGACTGGCCGAGGCGCTCGAAACAAGCCGGAAGAACGGCCTCGCAAGCTACGTTTCGCTGCAGCCGCACTACAACCTTGTTGAGCGCGAACAGTTCGAAACGGATCTGCTGCCTGTCGTCGAGAAGTACAACCTCGGCGTAATTCCCTACTTCTCGCTGGCGGCGGGCTTTCTCAGCGGCAAGTATCGCAGCAAGCAGGACGCTGAGAAAGCCGCGCGCGGAACCCTGGTGCAGAAGTACCTGAACGACTGGGGATTCAGCGTAATCGCGGCGCTGAACGAAGTTGCAAACGCTACTGGATCGACGCCGGCGCGCGTGGCGCTGGCGTGGCTGATCGCGCAGCCGGGGATAACCGCGCCGATTGCCAGCGCGACCAATGACAACCAATTGAACGATCTGGCTGAGGCGGCAAAGCTGAAGCTGGACCGGTCGTCGATCGAAAAGCTGAATGATGCAAGCGCGAAGAAGGCTGCGGCCTGAGTAACTGCTGAGCTTCATCGTCTCCCAGGTCTCCAAAAGAGGAGACCCGGGCAACCAATTCCTTGAAGTTTCCTACCGCTACTCCGTGAATTTCAGGTTTGCGGGGTGGTCCGGCACTTTTGGCGACGGAGGCGTTATAGAGGTCACAGGCACGCTGTCGCCCACGACTTCAAATGTCACGTCGTTCATCCAGACCTCACCTGTTCCCGCCAGCAGAATTCCGAATGAGATTCCGGTTGAACCCTGCGGCACATTCAGCACGACGTCATGCATACTCCAAGATTGCGTTCCCTTAATCGCGCGGTTCTGCATGTTATCGAAGGCCACCATTGCGGTGTCCTTATCGACTCGCATCCAGACTCCGGCCCAGTCCGCCACGTCCTGCGACTTGACCCAGGCGCGGAGACGAACACGCTTGCCCACGTATTCGGTTGCGTTGATGCTTTGCATGAGAGTGCCAAATCCTTCCGTGTTCGGCACGGTTGAGCGCAGGAACGCGCTAGGCTGATCGTTGTTCAGCGTTGTCTTATCGACGCCAGTGTCGTAGTTGGCCGGCTTGCTGCCTGCCATGAACCAACCCGTTGGGGCATGGCTCGTTTGCGAGGTTGTTTGCGCGTTTACAAGCCGCAAACCGAGATTTGTGCTCGCAATGCAAGTCAGGATGATTAAGCAGATTCCGGCAATCGAAGAGCTGACGAAGCGAAGAAGAGGGTATTGCGATCTCTTTTCAAGCAGGTTCATGATTCTTCTCTCCAGAACTTCTCCCTCGAAGATTCCAAGGGCACAACCTGGCTGTGGGATGACGGCATCAGAAAGCATCTTTTGAGTCAGGCTCAACAGGTTCCGGGCGTACTCGTGACGTCCTCGCATGGCATCGGCCGCCATGTCATCGCACGCCAGTTCCCGGGTCTCCTGGATTCTGCGCCGCATCCAGTGGAATGCGGGATGGTAAAAGAGCAGTACACCGAAGAATTCAATGGCAAGATTCCAGGCGAAGTCCTTTCGCCGAACATGGGCCAATTCATGACAGAAGACGGCCGTCATTTCCGTGGAATCGGAAGCCCGCAGTTTTGAGGGCAACAGAACGGTCGGCTTTGGCCAATGCAACGCGGCCGGACTACTGAGCGCCGCACTTGACAGGAGCCTAACATCGCTCAATCCCAGGGAGCGCTTGCAGGATTCCCACGAGGACAGCAATTCATCGGTTAGTCGCAGATCGCGCGCCGAGCGCATGAGCACATGGGTCTCCCAGAGACCCCTGCCCAGTCGAGCAAGCGCGATCAGGATCGAGCCTAAGTAGAAATAGAAGGTGCACGTCAAAACGATTCCCGGGATCCAGGAAGGTGAGCGATCAATCTGCTTCGTGGTTTCTGGACGCTGCTGCGAAAAGCCAAAATGCAGCGGTTCTCTCTTGTCGGGGATCGCGACACCATGCGTTTGCGGAACTACGGAGCGCATTGACGACGGTGCGTTGAGGGAACGAAATGGCAAGCTCACAAAGCCTAGAGTGGGAACCACAAGCGCCAGAATGAGAGCGACCCACCATACACAACAGAGTATTCCGCCGCGCGTTCTGCCAAGCACGCGAGCGATTATCTCCGCTCCCAAAAACAACAGCGGCAACAGCCAAAAAGAATTCAGAGCATACGCGATGGCGAATCTACTTATGGTTTGCATCTGATTGTTCCTCAGCTTTCGCAACCTTCTCGGAGAGTTCAGCGAGTTTGGCCGCATCGATTTGCCTGGTTCGAACCAGACTCATCACAAGCCCTTCAACGGAACCCTCGAACATGCGGTTCAACAGATCACGTACAGCGCTACCGAGCGCGGTGTCCCGATTCTGAATGGCTTTGTATTCGAACGCCCGGCCGACCAATGTGCGAGAGACGTGTCCTTTGCGTTGAAGAACATTGAGCATGGTCTGAACTGTGGTATATGCCAAATCTCCGCCAAGAAGCATCTGAACGGATTGAACCGATGACGGCCCTTCAGACCACAAGACCTGCATGATGCGGAGTTCCAGGGGTGTCAGTTGTCGCTTCGATTTACGTGCAGTCGGCACGGGGTCTCCTAAAGGTTTAGTAACTGTAGCCCTGGCTGGGCCGCGAGTCAACTAAGACTTTAGGACAACGTTGCAAATCGGCTCCCGGCGTTCCGGGCCGGTTACTCAAGATGACAGTTCGGAAGTGGCGTGAGGAACGGAGGGAGACTCCGCCGCTGATCCCATTCGCAACCGATCAATCGCCTCGCGCAGCTGGGCGTTGAGCTTGTCGGTCTGGCGGATGGTGAGACCGGCAGTCGAGATGGGTTCGCCGACAGCAAGGGTGATGTCGCCGGGGTAGAAGTGGCGGGTGTGGATGGGCAAGAGGTCGTAAACGCCATTGAGCGCGATCGGCACGAGCGGGACCTGCGCGCGTATGGCGAGAAAGGCGGCACCGGCGAGGAAGGGCTGCATGTTGCCGTCGGGGGTCCGGCCGCCCTCGGGGAAGACGAAGAGCGGCATTCCCGCACGCAGCGCCCGCACACCGGAACCGAGGCTGGAGACGGTGGAGTTCGCACTGACGGTATCCACGGGGATCTGGCCGGAGCGGTCGAGGTGCCAGCCTATGAAGGGCATGGTCCACAGCTCTTTCTTTGCCAGGATGCGGAACTGGAACGGCAGTGTGGAGAAGAGAACCGGCGTGTCCATGTAGGAGGTATGGTTGGCGGCATAGACGGCGACCGGATGCCTGCGGAGGTTCTCACCTCCGTGAACAGTGAGGCGCGCTCCGGAGATATTGACGCAGCCACGGGCCCAGATCTGCGCGATGCGGTGTTGCACTCGCCCACTCTTATCCCAAAGGGAGGCGAAGAGCGAGCAGCTGCCGCAGATTCCCGTGTAGAGAAAGAAGAGCGGAGCCTGCAGAAGATTGCTGCGCCAGCGATAGAGACGAGGCAGCGGATCAGGGGGACGGCGACGAGTCACGGAGTCTGGCCTACACGCTCTTTGGGCTGATTCGGCGGTGTGGACTGGGCAATCCTCACAAGCAGCCGGGAACGCACATCGCCGACCAGGTAGACGGAGCCGGAGACGACGATGGTCTTGCCGGCGCCGGGCGCGGAGGAGCGTTCAAGTGCGAGCTCAATTGCCTGGCCGACCGATGATGCGGCGAAGGCCGGTGTGTTGGTGGAAGCGGCAGCAGCCAGCAGATCGCGCATGGGCGTTGCGCGCGCACTCATGATCGGCGCGAAGATGACTTCATTGAAAATTGGAAACAGGATCTGGGCGATTTCGAGAACCGGCTTGTCGCGCAGACAGCTGAAGACCAGTGTGCCGGGCGGCTGGTCCGGCAGTATCTCTCTGAGCCCTGCCCGCAGCGCCCAGGCGCCTGCAGGATTGTGCGCCACGTCGAGAATGAATTCCCTTCTCTTGTGGGTCTCGGGATCTTCAACCGTGATGCACTCCAGCCTTGCCGGCCAGCGAGTGTTGCGGACGCCCTGCGCGATCGATTTGGCCGTAATCGGAAATCCATGGCTGATGGCCAGCTCAACCCCAGCCGAGATGGCCAGAGCAATGTTGCGATGTTGATGGGATCCTCGAAGAGGCGACGCGACCTCAATGGTCTGACCCAGGGCCTCCACTCTATATGAGGCATGCTCGTTGCTTTCACCGGATAGCTGTGTACCTTGCCCGGCGGGATCGGTGGCCGGCATGTAGGGAACGGCGCTCACTCCCAGTACCGACAGTAACGAAGCGGCCTCGCCGAGAACCTGGTTGGCCTCCGGATGCTGGGGCAGAGTGATAAGCGTGCCACCTTTGCGAAGGATCCCGGCCTTCTCGCGGGCTATGTCGGTAATGGTGGATCCCAGCCACTCCATGTGGTCGAGTGAGATGTCGGTAATGATCGATAGAAGCGGATCGACGATGTTGGTGGCGTCGAGGCGACCGCCCATGCCCACTTCGAGAACCGCGATTTCGATGGCAGGTTCGGCAAAGTGGAGGAAAGCCATCGCCGTAAGGGCCTCGAAGTAAGACGGGAGCTGAGCCAGCGCTCCTTCGTCGACGAGTTTCTGAGATGCGGTGCGGACCCGGAAGAAGAGCTCCGCAAAATCGTCATTGGAGATATCGGTGCCATCGATACGGATCCGTTCATTGGGACGAACCAGGTGGGGCGAGGTATAGAGCCCGGTGCGAAGGCCGGATGCGGTCAGGATGGCAGCCAGTGTGGCCGCCGTGGAGCCCTTTCCATTCGTGCCGGCGATCAGAACTGATGGGAACGTGCGCTGGGGATTGCCGAGTGCATTGAGAAGGATCGCAATCTCGCTGAGCGAAAACTTGCGGCGCGCCTGGCCGGTTTGAGTGGCCAACTCCGGCGCCATGGCTGCAAGATGATCGATCGCGGACTGGTAGGACATGAACACTTCAGTATAGAAGCCGAAACGATCTCGAAGGGCGCCGGAATAGGCAGTCCGGGATCAGAGACGATACGTATCAGACACTTAGCGAAGGGCGAACCGACCGACGCGGAGACTCATTCCGGGTTCGTTTATGTACTGATTTCCGCTCAGATCGGGAGCCGTGTGCACGATGTGGAAGACACGGCAACTGTGGAGGACACGTCGCACAGAAGCGCTGGATTGATGCGGTTGGGGACGCACATTGCACAGAAGCTACCGCCTTTTCACAGGGTGTCTTGCGATCTCTGTGGGAGCCGTGGGAAACAAGGGAACGTCAAGAGGTGTCAGAAGCGCATTTTCCAATTGCCCTGAATTGCACAGGCCGGTTTTAGAAATCCAGACAGCCTCTAAAGTCAATGAGAGAAAAAGGGATGTACCTGGCTTCCACTTTTCCTGTGCGATCGACGGAGACTACTGGTTCTTCTATTTCTAAAACACCGGAAATCCTCATAGCCGTCGCACATCAGGCAGAGATCGATCCTCGAGCGAGCAGCCTTACTTTGCGGCGTAGCGGCATGGCGTGGCTTCGGCCGACCGCGACTTGGACTGATCTGGGCCCGAGGGCTGCAGCAGCGAGACGCCCGGGATTCCAGAGAACCGTACCGTTTTTCCACGCACAGTTTTTGGTGAAGATGCATACAATCAAAGGCAAGAAACAGCAGTTGTTTCGCAGGGCGTGTTGTGTGTTGTAGCCTGTCGGCAAGCGCTGCTGAGATGCGGACGTGAATTGAGCGGGTCCCCGCAGACAGGCCTACCGTCTGTGGGGTGCAAATTGGGCCAGGTTGCCCAGGACTATTCTGCGGCGACCGGATGAGGTGGATGATGCCGATCGTGGAGACTCAAGTGGAGAAGCCGGCAGCACAGGGGGCAGCGATGGAAATTACCGTAAGCCGCCAGGAACTGGTGAAGGAACTCACCGCCACCCAGAGCGTGGTGGAGCGCAAGACAACCATTCCCATCCTGTCGAATTTCCTGATCGAGGCTGAAGGTGATCGGCTGAACATTACAGCGACCGATCTCGACCAGGCGATCCGTACCAGCGCTGCAGTGAAGGTCAAGAAGCCTGGTGCGTGCACCATCCCCGCGCGCAAGCTCTACGACTACATCAAGCTGCTGCCTGAGGGCGACATCTCGATCAAGCTGCTCGAGAACCACTGGGTGCAGATTCGCAGTGGCCGCTCGAATACCAAGATGGTCGGCATGGCGCGCGCGAACTATCCGCAAGTGCCAGAGTTCCCGGCCATCACCGCTACGAGCATTCCCGCTATTGCGCTCAAGACCCTCATCTCGCGCACCATCTTTGCGATCTCGAATGAAGAATCGCGCTATACGCTGAACGGAGCTCTGCTGGTGCTGAAGGCTGAATCGATCGCGATGGTTGCTACCGACGGCCATCGGCTCTCCTTCGTCGAGAAGCCCGGCGAGGCAATGGAGGGCATCAGCGGCGAGAAGCGCGTGCTGATTCCTCGCAAGGCGTTGCAGGAACTGCAGGGCCTGCTGGCCAACACTGACGTCGAGAAGGTGGAGTTCGCCGACGATGAGCATACGCTGTTCTTCAAGGTTGGCCACCGCACACTGAGCACGCGGCGGCTGTCGGGGCAGTTCCCCAACTACGAAGCAGTGATGCCGCGTGACAACTCGAAGTTTGCGGTGGTGAGCGCCGGCGAGTTGTCGAGCGCCATCCAGCGCGTGGCGCAGTTTGCCGATGAGCGGTCGGGCGCGATCCGCCTGCGGCTCGAGTCGAATGAGCTGAAGATCAGCTCTCAGTCGACCGAGAGCGGCGAGAGCGAAGATACGATCGATACGCCTTACTCCGGCGATCCGATCGTGGTGGGCTTCAACTCGACCTACATCATCGATTTCCTGAAGGCGCTGGGCAACGAAGGCGACGTGAGGCTTGAGTTCAAGGACTCGCAGTCTGCCGGGCAGATCCGCCCGGAGGATCCGGATGCCGAGTACCGCTCGCGCTACGTGTTGATGCCGATGCGGATCTGACCGGCTCTCTTGAATGATTGTAGCGCCCACGAAAAAGCAGAAATAGGCAAGAGATAAGAAGCTTTAGGTATGTTTTCTGCGTGCCCTCAGCGTTTTCCTGAGAGAGAGCTCGGGGGGGGATTATAGATGTGATCAAGCAGGCTATGTGAAATCGCACAAGAAGTGGCCGAGCGGCGATTTACTTCGATCCCCTTCACTGCATCTGTTCAGATTCGAAGAGTTTGCCTGAGAATCAATAGAGCGCGATATAGCCACGCTGCTTCGATTTCCCAAAGTAGCTTGAGGAGGTCACGCTGTGCGCTTTCGAAGCTTCGTGGTGATCGCCGGAGTTTTGTGCTTCTTCACTGGAACCGTATTCGCCGCGGATACG
>Ga0126381_100008460_pt1 | contig 11506 bp, 9 predicted proteins | sample PanSoiMetPlot_28_FD_96465 | JGI IMG/M metagenome (GOLD analysis project Ga0126381, IMG submission 96465) | Tropical forest soil microbial communities from Panama - MetaG Plot_28 | ecosystem: Environmental > Terrestrial > Soil > Tropical forest > Bulk soil | place: Panama | collected 2016-02-17 | reverse complement strand
TGCATATCTGGCGATTGTTTGAAACGCGTTAAGCGCTGCGCTGGCCGCTATTACGATTGTTATTTACATCTTTGCGTACACGCCTCTGAAGCGAGCCAGCACTGCCAACACCGCTGTCGGCGCGATTCCGGGCGCAATCCCCCCGATGATCGGCTGGGCGGCTGCGCGCGGAGACATCGGCGCGGGAGCATGGGGCCTTTTCGCGATCGTGTTCTTGTGGCAGATGCCACACTTCTTCGCCGTCGCGTGGATGTGCCGCGAAGATTATTCGCGCGCTGGGTTCCGCATGATTTCAAACGAGGATTCCACGGGCGAACGTAGCGCCAGTCAGAGTGTGTTCTTCTGCATTCTACTTTTGGTCTTTGCCGGTCTGCCGGCATTCGTTGGAATTGTCAGTTACGTGTACCAGGCAATTGAGCTTGTGCTCGGTGGCTTGTTGGTTGCGGTGGCGATGCGTTTTTTGCGGCTGCGTACGCAGAGCGCCGCGCGATTACTGTTCATTGCATCGATTGTCTATCTTCCGCTGCTTTTGACGGCTTTGGTTATCACAAAATTATGAACCCGACTTCTGCCACAATGAATCGAGCGCTATCACGTAGCGGTGTCGCTTGGAAAATAATACTGATTCTTATCCCGCTCATCACACTCGGAATGTTGCTATGGTTGCGAAATCTGGAGGTATCAGCGCTGCGTCAGCGGACGGTTGCCTCTTACGGTACGGTGCCCACTTTTCAGCTTACGAATCAAAACGGACAGCCGTTTGGGTCAGGACAGTTGGCCGGCAAAATTTGGATTGCGGATTTTGTTTATACAACGTGCCCGGGGCCATGCCCGATGATCAGCAGCCGGATGAGCGAATTGCAAAAGCCGTTGGAAAAAACCGACGTGCATTTGGTATCGTTCAGTGTCGATCCGGAGAAGGACACACCGGCGGTTTTGCGTGAATACGCGGCGAAATTACAGGCCGAACCGGGTCGATGGGATTTTCTTACCGGACCAAAATCCGCGATCTACAAACTTTCGCACGACGATTTCAAACTTGCGATTTCAGATGGAAGCGATGCAGAAGGACTTCCTGTACACAGCACCCGAATGGTGCTCGTTGATCGGCACGGTCAAATTCGCGGCTACTACGATGCGACGGAAGCCGAAACGATCACAAAACTGCTCGCTGACACAAATCATTTGATGCGCGAGCAACCGAAGTAGACGTTGGGACTTCTCGCGCTGTAGCGTCCGCTGTCCCAGCGGAGTTCACAAAACAGCTTTTCGATAGTTCATCCGACTGGTTCCGGTTCAGCGCCTGGCCCTTCGTCACAGACAGTGCGGAGATAGTCGCGGTACTCGTTTTTCGGCAATCCCTCGATGATCTTTTCGAGGTCTGATTGACTAATGAAACCCATTCGAAGCGCGACCTCCTCTAAACATGCGATCTTCAACCCCTGCCGATGCTCGATCGTGGCGATATAATTACCGGCCTCGAGTAATGTTGTTGTCGTTCCCGTATCGAGCCACGCCATGCCACGGCTAAGCAGTTTCACGTGCAGCTTGTTCTGCTTCAGATAGAGGAGGTTCAGATCGGTAATTTCCAGTTCGTTACGCGCTGATGGGCGCAGGCTTCGGCAAAGATCAACCACTTGGTCGTCGTAAACGTAAAGGCCAGGGACAGCGAAAGAGCTTTTCGGTTGCTTCGGTTTTTCTTCGAGGCTAATGGCTCTGCCGTTACTGTCGAACTCCACCACGCCATAGCGCTCAGGGTCGCGAACTTGGTAGCCGAAAATGCACGCGCCACTCTCGATGGCGAGCGCGTCGCGGTAAAAGTCGAGTTTTCCGTAGAAAATGTTGTCGCCCAAAATCAACGACGCTCCAGAATCGCCGACAAATTTCGCGCCGATCAAAAAGGCCTGGGCGATTCCTTCGGGCTTCGCTTGCTCCGCGTACTCGATCCGAATTCCGAGCTGTGCGCCGTCACCCAAATAATCCTGGAGCATGGGCAAATCTTTTGGCGTGGAAATGATCAGTATCTCGCGCAGACCGCCGAGCATCAGCGTCGCCAGTGGATAGCAAATCATCGGCTTGTCGTAAATCGGAAGCAGCTGTTTGCAGACGATTTTGGTCAACGGATAGAGACGTGTCCCGGCACCGCCGGCAAGCAGAATGGCTTTCTTCATTTTCGATTTTCGATTGTCGATTTTTGATTGCACCCACTCCAGCCCAAAAGCAGCTCTGCCCATTGCTGCCAAAAACGTGAACCTGTGGTCAGATCGATACGAGTTTTTCGAGTTATTTGCCCCAGCGTTTTTCGCGGAGCAGAACGGAATGTCGTTTTATCCATGATAAACGCGCTGCCGAGTTGCTCGACGAGTTTCCGGCTGCTCACACGACCGCCCACACATTCCGACAACGCGTTCCGGATCCACTCGCGCGGCAACTCCGATCGTGGCTCGATGGTAGCGCTTACTGTCACGCGGAGCAGCTTTTTTAACATGAGCGCGCAAACCAGCGCACGGGAACTCGTGGCATGAATGTGCGATACCTTTTTTTCCTGGATCAATTTCCTTAGCACGGGCGCAAACCGCGCCTGACGCAGGAAGATCGCCGCTGTGGCGCGGCTGTTCTGCTGCGCGCGATCTTCCTCCAACTGTTGCGCCAGAGCTGGGTTTGTTCGCCATTCAGCTTCCAATACCATCGCATCGGGCAAAAATTCGAGTGATGGCGCGATTCGTTCCATCGCGCCATTGAGCTTTGCAGTGGAATTCAATTCGCAGGCGAACGTGAGAATGGCCACGTTCCGGCGTTTCATTTCCTCAACCTCGCGTTCTAACAGTGGCAATTCAGCGTCAGGCCATCGATCTATCAGATAGGCGATGCTTGCTTTCGCTTCGCTCGATTTGATGGCTTTAGAGGTCGGAGTGTATCTTGAAGTCTTGTCCTCGAATAGTTTGATCAGCGGAGCGACCGTCTGCTCAATTCGAAAATGCTGCTCGATTCGAGCACGTCCGGCATGTCCAAAGCGCAATCGCAGCTCAGCATCGCACAGTAACTGTTCAAGTGCGTGAGTAAGCGCAGCAGAATCGCCTGGCGGAGCTAAGATTCCGGTCTCGCCGTCGACGACTAATTCGGGAATACCTGCCAGACGAGTTGAAACGACCGGCCGCGCCGAAGCCATCGCTTCCAGAATGACCGTGGGAAAGACATCAGTAGCTCCCCGCGCGTCAGTGGTTGAAGCCAATGCGAAAATGTCAGCTCCCTGAAGTTTTTCCAAGACCGCGTCTTGTGACAGAGAACCAAGCAGATTTACTCGCGACGAAAGACCCAACTGCTCGATCTTCGTCCGAAGTGTTTCACGCAGAGGGCCATCTCCAATGATGTCGCAGACAAAGTCGATTTGCCGTCGTGCGAGCTCGGCGCAAGCCTCGATCAGATTCTCGAACCCTTTAAATGGGACCAGGCGGCCGACGCTCACGATATGGGGGATGCGATTACTATTGCTGGAGGGCGGCGCCGGAAAACGTTCGAGATCGATCCCATTGTAAACCCGCTGAATTTTGGTTGCGGAATCGGGGCAACGCTGTCGGAGCAAGTCGCGACTATAATCGGTTTCGGCTGCGACGAAGTCCGCTGCGGCGCAGATCTCGCGTAGCAAATCGTCGCTGCCGAGATCTTTCATAAAATCCTGCCCGTGTGCCGTGACGCTGAAGGGAATTCCTGAAATCTCTTTCAGAAAAACCGCGGTGTGCGCCGCACGATTTGCGAAATGCACGTGCACATGATCCACGCCGTTTTGGCCAAAGAATTCGGCGAAGTACAACGCGTTGCGCGCGCGCAGTTCCGCCTTGGCCATTGGCCCGTACCTGCTTTGGTGCTGCTTGACAAGATCGCGCGGCCATTTGCGGGTAGTTTTCGCGTTCCTCTCAAGAATTCTTAGAATCTCCTGCGGCGGCGCGTAATGAATTGGCGCGCTAAACCTGGCGATGTATTCGTGACGTAAACTGGTGAGGGGCGGATACACTGAGCCGATCACGAGCTCGATCCTCCGCTGCTCTAACGCCAGCATCTCCGCATCGCAAAACGTTTGCGAGATGACCGGATAGCGCGAATACAGATAACCGAGCCGCATCGAGATCGATGATTACGCGTAGCCCGTCGAATAGCAATGGACCTGTACTTCCCGGCGTGGCTCCCGGTCCTTAAGCACCGCTGCCGACACCCCGAGAACATTCGGGGCTACAATCACGAAAACCGCACGTCTTTTCCCGGATCCATTTCGAAATCCAACACCAACGAATCTTCCGTGTTCGGCTTGATCACTTCCTCCACGAATTTCACGTAGATCGGGTCTTCGCAAAAGATGGAATATTTGTCCATCGACTCGAAATCGATGGCTATAAAAAACGGCCAGTCGATTTCCTGGTCGATTCTTTTGCCGCATTTGATGCTCAGGACTTCAGGGATTTTGAGAAGCTGCATCCGCGTGTTCATCATCATTTCCTCCACTCGGGCGGGGGTGACCTCGTGCTTCAATTTGTACAGGACGATATGATGAACCATGAGGGTAAAGCTAATAGGCGTTTCCAACCCCGCGCGCAAGTGCGAATCGGCGTGGAGTAATTCGCGGGAAAACGTCCGAACTCAAGGCCTCAACTCAAGGCCTTTAGTTCAGCTCGACGCTAACGTCGCCACCAGCGGATTGACAATGCCAGTCGATTCGTATGGATTTATCCGCAGTACGTTGAATTACCGGCAAGATGCAACTGCTCGACGAAAATGGCTGGCATTGCAGGTTCTGTGGTCAAGCCATTACAACAGAACCCCATGCGCGTGCGGACAGCGGTATAATTCTTTCGGTGCTGATTCCTGTTCACAATGAGGGCGATCAGATAGCAGAGAATCTGTCGCTGATATACGCGGAAGCATTGAAGGTAGGCTTACCGATGGAGATCATCGCAATCGACGATGGGTCCACCGACAAAACGTGGCAGGCTTTGCAAAGTACGGTTGAACACATTCCCGTGCTCAAGGCACTTCGTTTCAGTCGTAATTTTGGAAAAGAGGCCGCAATTTGCGCCGGATTGGCCTGCTCATCTGGCCAAGCCTGCGTTGTCATAGATTCCGATTTGCAACATCCCCCGGAGCTCATCTCAGAAATGGTTCGGCTTTGGCGAGATGAACACTGGGACATCGTCGAAGGCATAAAGAAAACCCGCGGCACAGAGCCGGTGATCAATCGAATTGGCGCGCGTTTCTTTTACCGCACAGTGAGCGGTCTTTCAGGTTACAACCTGCACGGGTCCTCGGACTTCAAGCTTCTCGACAGAAAAGTCATTGACGCCTGGTTGGATATGCGTGAACGCAACACGTTTTTCCGAGGGATGGTAAGCTGGCTGGGGTTCCGTCGAAAACAGATAACATTTTCGGTGCCGAGACGACGGCTAACGCAGTCGCGCTGGTCTTTCCTGGGTCTGTTCCGGTTGGCTGTCGTTGCGATCACAGCGTTTTCATCGTTGCCGCTGCAAGCAGTCACCATGCTTGGAGGACTCTTTCTTTTCTGTGCGATCGTATTCTCGGTTTACGCCTTGGTCTTGTATTTCGCCGGACTGGCTTTCCCGGGATTTACGACCGTCATCGTGCTCGAATTGCTGATCGGTGGCGTGTTAATGATTAGTCTGGGTGTCATTGGGACGTATATCGCCCAGATCTACCAGGAGGTTAAATACCGGCCGCGGTACGTGATTGCGGAAACGCTAGTCAGTAACACGAATGACAAACACTCGCCCACGGCGGCGTCCAATCAGCCGGAATTCACCGCTACGTTGGCCAGCAACACACCGCTCTGAGATTCCTTGAGAATTGTTTGCCGTGCTGATGAGATGTCTGTACCAGGCGAAAATCCGCTAAAGCGTCGTGAAGGCGACGCGATCCGAATCAGCGGAGACTATCAAGCCAGAGCTTTGAAGTCCGACCGCGTTACTCAACGGTTCTGGCACGAAGCAAAATTTAGATTGATACAACGAGTAGCACTTCCTTCGAGAGGCGAGCGCGTGCTGGATGCGGGGTGCGGATCCGGAACTATCAGCCAATTCTTGTCACTCCATGCGGGAGAGGTCCTCGGGATCGATAGCAATCCGTCAGCGATAAGCTATGCGTCAAGCAGCTACGATGCTCCAAACCTTCAATTCCGACTCGGTCAATTTCAAGATCTCCTCACCGAAAAACCGTTCGACAGAATTTACTGTATCGAAGTCATCGAACATCTTTACGAGCATCAAGCAGTAGAGGTGCTGTCACTGTTTCACAAACTGACCGCTCCGGGTGGTCAGCTTTTCCTTACTACGCCGAACTATCGAAGTGGGTGGCCACTTATCGAATGGCTCTTGGATAAATTGGCTTTAGTTGCGACGCTGGACGAGGCACAGCATGTAACACATTTCAACAAAGGAAAACTTCGCGCGATGTTGTCACGAGCAGGATGGCGAGTGCGACACATCGGAACTTTTAATGGAGTAGCGCCATTCCTGGCTCCCGTTTCCCGTCGTTTGGCCCTGGGCTTGGAGAATTTCGAGTTCTTGTGTAATCGGCTGCTTCCTGAAAACCTCTTATTTTGTTTGTGCACACGAGAACCAAGGGATGTGGATACTATAGACTGATTGCGCTTACACGGTTTCCTTCCCTGTTAAGAACATAAAGCTTGCTATCGACCAATACGATCGCTGACGGTCCATCAAGTTTGTCGGGAGGTTTAGGGGTCACACCGCCAAGCCTGTGGCCATTCAAATCAAACACGAGCACTGAGTCCATGTTTGCACTGGATGCGTATAAACGACCCGTGTTTGCATCTATTGCCAGGTCTTCAAAACCATAGGGTCGTCCCCATTCTGGAACTGACCACTTGGTTAGAAACTTGCCTTCAGAGTCAAATACCTGAATTCGTCTGTTACGCGGGTCGGCCACATATACTTTATTGCTGATGGGATCAACCGCGACAGAAGTGTGGTCACTGAACTGTCCATGGCCATTTCCGCTGCCGCCCCACGTCGTAAGCACGTGCCCATCGCGGTCAAGCTTAACGATTCGCGTACGGCCTTGGTCGACAACATAGATTGAATTGTCCGGCCCGATTGCAATTCTTCGCGGCCCGTAAAATCCGGGCGCCGGACCTTTCCACTCGTCGATTACACTCCCCTCGGGGGCCAACTTCTCCACAACGTGCTTGGAAGCATCGGCCACATAGATGTTTCCGTGCTTGTCGATGGCGATCCCGTTTGGTGCCCCTAATTGGCCGTAACCAATTCCTTTGATTCCCATCGGGCTGAGAAAGGTCCCGGTCTGAGAGAATTTTTCGATACGGCTGTTGCCAGTATCGGCGATCAACAAATTTCCTGTCGCATCCACCGCGATTCCACTTGGTGAATCAAATTTCCCTTTACCAACCCCCTTACCGCCTTCGAACATGTCGTTGGCTGCTTTGGGCGGGGAACTCAAGTCTGGGATAGTTGGAAACGCTGTTACGCGCCCCTGAAGCTCACGAATGTTTTTCTTGGGAATATTTAGGACATAAAAATTCCTGCGTCGTCCACCAAAGGAAAATGAAAGCGAGTCTTCCTCTCCAAGGTCGCGAACCGTTCGAAATGCGCTGATTATTCGTTCTGTCTTTGGATCTCGCTCCCAAATCAGCTTCAAGTCTTTCCCGCTAGGAGCGTACGTGAGAATAGTGCGTCTATTAGCATTCCATACGTCCTGCTCGGTCATCACCCAAAAGAAAGGGAAACCGGAGCAGAAGGAGAGAATTTTGCTGTCATCATAGTCTGCTAAAAACAAGTGGATGATGGAATAAGCGTCATCCTGGCAAATCAACGTGTCATAAGGACCGTCAGGACGGCCTTTAATTCGGTTGAACTCGTCGAGTTCCAGGTGAGGGGGATCAGGATGTTCCTGACCAGCTGCTACGTGCTTAAGAAAGCGCGATACAGCGACCTCGTGTTGCGCATAATAGTAGATCGAGAAGGGACTCTTCGTTTTGCCATAGATGTATCGAATTGATGGGATCAGACCGTTTAACAGTAGTAGCGTTGCTATAACGCCAATCACAATCTGTAAACTTAACGATTGCCGCAGTTGTAAAACGCCGGCAACGGTGAAGCTCATCAGGATGATCCAGAACGGAATGGGCATGAGCAGGCGATTGTCTATGCACTTAGCTACGAAAGCGCCTAACACTGGAATGATCGCCAACAGGGGGATTTCAAAGCGCTTCTGCCAAACGGCAAGTGCAAAGCCAGGGAGCAAAAACCAATAGTATGACAGCGGAATCGGCAGCGTATCGGGGATGAAAAACCGCATCGCCGGAATGCTGAAAAAGCAGCTTCGACATTGGTCGATGTAAGGTTGAATACCGCTTAGAAACGGCGCTGTGTGGACTGCCTGCCAGAAATCACGGGCAAAGCTAGCCTCATAGTAAGTGTAAGCCTTCCGGTTAAAGACGATATAAAGCAGGATCGGCGTCGCAGCCGCTAGGAATCCGTATAGGAGTATTGCGAGCAACTTCCAAGTGACAGTTTGTGTTAAACTCTTCCGATAGAACATGGCGTAAACTGGCGCGGCAAGGAGAAGTGCTAACAGGTATTGTTTTCCCGATATAGAGCTGGCTAAACAAAGCCCTGCTGCAATGCCGCTCAGCGAGAGGTAAAACTGTGAGCCAGCTCGAAAGCCGAGGTGTAGAAAAAACAAAGATGCCACGGCTAGGGCCGCGGCCAAGGGATAACGGTACCCGGCGAAAGTGTAGATAAACGCAAACGGCAGGAAGTTCAGGATCAAAGCCGCGATGGACGTCACGACATAGGAACCAAAGAACAGGTCAACTAGCAAAAGGGTGAATACAAAAATTGTCAGCCAAATGACAAACAGCGCTGCTTGGTAGGACAGTATATTAAACCCAAATAGCTTGAGAAATGCCCAAACATAATAATGAAACAAAGTTTCTCGGGAGATAGGGAAGTGAAACCAGGCTGCCTGATAGGGATGACCGATAACGTAGGTCTTCAAATACCAGAGGTCCCATCCAGACTCGTCGAAGAGTGCATTTCCGTTCCAAGGCGCGGTACGGAAATTCCATAGGTGTGAAACGATAAAAAACACGATCCAGAACAGAAAGAACCCTGTTTTCAGTGTTATTGAGCCCTTGAAAGTCCTGCGCAATGCACGCGGGTGTGGCAGAACTGCCAATAGCAAAAAGAGCATGCTAAAAAACCAACCGATCGGCTGCCACACATCACCCCAAACGAACTTGCGGTAATGCGCCGCGGCAGCAGACGCGCAAAGTATCGTGGCAAGTAATGACAAGCAGAGTAAGAGAACTGTAGGTCTCAGAAATCCGGATTTTACGGAGGACAAGTGCACAATGTTGGGTTCAGTTCCACAGAATCAGATTCGCATGGGCCAATTAGGCCGTTAGATACAAGACTCTTTTGTTCGCTGTAAATCGGCCGTACCTAACGCGGTTGCGGACCATCTAGGTGGCTACTCCGCCCTGTAAAGCAGATATGCGCCGCTTTTCTTGATAACTTCGCAGTTCTGGCAGTCTGAGTTCGAGCTAAGGACAATCGCGCCGGGTGGAGGTTTCATACCGTCGGAAAGACGAACAAACTCAGATGTGGATCTGCCTTCCACAGTGGCGTACCAAAAGGCATTCATGTAAGCGGGCCCCCACATGCCGTTCTCAAGATAGATTGGCCGTTCCAGCCGTGCGACTGCCGCGTCGTAAGCTGGCTTGTATAGAACGTCGAAGGCAAACTCTCGCTTGGGTCCTTCGCGCCAGAAAACGGTTTGGAAATCGACAGCCTGTGCAACCGTTGATAGCAGCAATAATCCAAGCAGGCCGAGCCGGACGGGGCGCGACAAACCATGGGTTACGAGCGTGGCGTGGCAATCCGGCGCAACAGAGCAGTCTCGCTCGATTGTGCCATATGCAGTCTGCTTTTGCTTGTCGCGGGCAAGCAGCCATTCCAGCGCAGGGATTGTCAGCACAAGCAAAAACACGGCGTATCCCATCAGCCGCAACTCGTGAAATGGCCAGTCTGTGATAGCGCCCGGCACAATGGAAACCGCCAGTCCATATAGCACAAAACGCCACCACGGCTGACTCCAGCGGCGCGTAAGGACCAAAAAAAGACCAGCTACTGCCAGGATAAAGGTGGCGACAAGGAATACTCCGCCCGAACCTTCGACGTGGTGGTGCCAATGAGGATCTCCCGCCAGCAGCAAAGGCATTAAGCTCTGATCCTGCAAGTAGCACCTAACAAATTCAGTAACCTGAAAGGGAACGTCTTTCCACTGCACGTCGGGCCTGATGTACGTGACTTCCCACAGCCGCTTCGTTAGGACGCCGGAATGTGTTCTGTCGAACAGAATGAGTGGTATCATCGTGACCACGTACGCGAGCCATATCTTGATGACGCCAACGAAACGGTGCTTCGTGGTCGCTAATAAGAGTAGTCCCAATGCGAACAATGGTGCTAGGACGCGTCCGCTGAAGTAGCCATACGTTACTATAGCGAGACTGGCAGCCACGATCGAAATATCCTGCCACTTCCACGTGTCCTTGGATTGAATGCGCCAGGCCGCAAGCAGGAACACGACAATGGTGAAAGCAGAAAAATGCGCATCCCAGACCAATCGGCTGATTTCAAAGAGCCAAGGCGTCAATAGTGCAGTCCCCGCTACGATTATGGCGATCGTACGCTGGCCGGAAACCCGGTTTGCCAACACACCAAGCAGCAGACACGTAGCGAACATCCAGAAAGCGGCGAACGTTCGTGCCACAAGAATGCTCGGATGAACGAATCGAAACACAATTGCCAACAAATAGATCGTAACGGGATTAATATATGTTGGGTTATTGGCTGCATACTCTTGGAAAAGCACAGGAAAGCGCGGTCCGACTTCCCCGGCGCCAGTTCGTGAGACAAGGTAAGCATTGTAGGCCGTCGCCGACTCGTCAAGATAGAACCCCGGTGGATTGCGCGAAACGCCGAACGTGTAGAGCCAGAAAAGCAGCACGATACCAGTGGCGTATAACAAGACTCGCAGTGCTTTTTGAGTTACTCCTGAAGACCATTTTCGCATATTCGGGTCCTTGGCCATACTTCGGAGTTAGTTGCTCGAGAGAAGAATCGCAGACACTCGCGCGGAACCGCTGTTTACAACAAACAGTTTGTCTTTCGATAGGACGATCGCCGATGGGGCTGCCAGCTTGTCTGGCGCTGTTGGCGTTATATTCCCAATTTTTTTGCCCTCTAGATCAAAAGACAAAATCGTGTTTATATGTGCACTCGACGCGTACAAACGGATTCTTTGTGAATCTATGGCGAGGTCTTCAAAGCCATGCGGTTGTCCCCATTCTGGGATCGACCATTTAGTTAGAAAGTTTCCGTTGGAGTCAAAGACCTGTATCCGGCTGTTTCTCGGATCGGCCACATAGACCTTATTGGTCGTAGGATCAACCGCCACC
>Ga0126381_100008458_pt1 | contig 11508 bp, 9 predicted proteins | sample PanSoiMetPlot_28_FD_96465 | JGI IMG/M metagenome (GOLD analysis project Ga0126381, IMG submission 96465) | Tropical forest soil microbial communities from Panama - MetaG Plot_28 | ecosystem: Environmental > Terrestrial > Soil > Tropical forest > Bulk soil | place: Panama | collected 2016-02-17 | reverse complement strand
TCTTTGGAATGAAGCAGCGCGGTGTAGATTCCCCCCATGGGGCCGCGTCCCTTCACTGCATCGGCGATGACAGGCAGGCCGAGCGAAGCGTATTTTTCCGGGTCGCCGATGAGGGTAACGTTCCCGGCGGCTTGCCGGACAGAATGGGCAATTTGTTCCGCCAGCGTCCGCGATCCAGCCGGCAAGAGAGCCTTGTCGCGCCCCATGCGGCTGCTGCGCCCTCCCACAAGCACGAATCCGGCAGCCTGAGTTGCGCCGGTCCGGCCTCCGCCTTCCATGAGAAGATGTTAACAATTGCGTCGGGCGACAGGTTCCCCTGGGCAAACAGAAAAGTGTATATTTGTTTCATACTCGCGCTTATGATTTTGGCCGCCTCCCCCCTAAGCGCCGCCAACGGCGGCGCGTCGGCAGCAATGTCCGCCGAAAGCGGTGCGTTGGCCCCTGCGCCGTCTGTGTCCGCTCGGAAGACGTTCGTGGTGCGCGTGGACCGAAGCACCGGGAGGCTGGTCCGGCGGGAGCAGGCGCCAACGCGGCCCGCGGCGAAAGCGCCCATCAAAACCGCGCCGCCCGCCATCGCTCGTTTGGTAGACCAAACCTCTCGGGCTCACGGAGTGGATCCCCTGTTGGTTCATTCTGTGATTCAAGTTGAGAGTAATTACGATCCCCAAGCCATCTCGCCCAAAGGTGCCGAGGGTCTGATGCAGCTTACGCCGCCCACGGCCCGCATGCTGGGCGTGAGCAATACCTTCGATCCCGGCGAAAACATAGAGGCTGGCGTAAAATATTTAAAGTATTTACAGGATCTTTATAAAGACGATCGCTTGGCCTTAGCAGCGTATAATGCCGGACCGGGGGCCGTCGAAAAATATAAAACGATTCCTCCGTATCCGGAAACGCGGAAATACGTGGAAAAGGTGGGTCAGAAATACGACGCCGCGAAGGCGGCCACGCTCGTGGATTCGGCGGCCGAGGGTCCGCCATCCGCCAAGACGGATCCCCCCGCGGAGCAGGAAAGGTATTCACGTGTCGAGCAGTTTGTCGATAAAGATGGCAGATTGCACCTCCAAGCTGCGCCGTAAACGCACGCGCCGGTCTGCTCAATCGGTTGCGCTGCTTGCGGCGGCGTCCGTTTCCTTTGCTGCGTCGCCAGCTAAGGTGAAAGAGATCCGCTTCTGGTCCTTAGGCGAAGTCACGCGCGTGGCGGTCGAAGTGAGCGCCGATTTCAAATACCATTACGATCGTATTTCCACTCCTGACCGCATCTTCTTCGATATCGAAGGCGCGCGCCCGCAAGCGCCGGACCGGAAGATTCAGGTGATTTCAGTGGGCGATTCCTTACTGAAGCAGATCCGAGTCGCCGAAACCGTACCCGGAGTAACGCGCATTGTTCTCGATATGGAGGAGCACGATCCGCCGGTTCAATTCACCGCGTCCGAGCTTTCGGCCCCTTACCGGCTGATCGTGGAGCTTCGGCTGAAGGATTCGCCATCGCCCCCCGTCACGCCAAGCGTGAGCGGCAGCGCTGTGGTGACGGGTTCCGCGCTGGAAGCGAAACCGGCGCCGCGAAAATTCGAACCGCCCGCGGCCGATCCGGCTACCGCCTTTGACCGGAAATCTCCAGTGCTTGCGCCGCTTCCCTCGGCGGCGTCAGCTCCGGGACGCGCGCCTTTATCCAGCGGCGCTCTTCGCGTGAGCCTTCCTCCGTTCCCGGTAGTCGCCGCCACGGATGGTAAAGCGCCGGCGCCCAAGCCGGCAACCCCATCGCGAGCCCTGCCCGCTAAACATAACGCCAATGGAGAGGAGTCGTTAACGCGCGTGCTCGGCCTCAAGTTGGGGCGCGTAGTCATCGATCCCGGCCACGGCGGGCACGACGAGGGGACGCACGGCCCGACGGGCCTCACTGAAAAAGAGGTGGTTCTGGACATTGCCAAGCGTCTGGGCGCGCTATTGGAGCAGCGCCTTTCCACTGAGGTCGTCTATACCCGCAACGACGACACGTTCATTCCGCTGGAAGATCGCACGCGCATCGCCAATGAGCACAAGGCGGATTTGTTCCTTTCCATTCACGCCAACTCATCGCCTGTACGGAGCGTTTCGGGAGTGGAGTCGTATTATTTGAACTTTACGACTTCCCAAACCGCGCTGGATGTGGCGGCGCGGGAAAACGCCACCGCTCAAAGCTCGATTTTCGATTTACAGCAAGTACTTCAGAAGATCGCCGTGAAGGACAAAATCGACGAATCCAGGGAATTCGCAACACGTATTCAGAGCGCGCTGTTCTCCATCTCGGCCAAGACTAATTCCGCGGCAAGGAACCGCGGAGTGAAGAAAGCTCCCTTCGTAGTGCTGATCGGAGCGTCCATGCCCAGCGTGCTGGCCGAAATCGGATTTCTCACGAATTCGAGCGACGAAGCTCTGTTGCGAAACCCGGCGCATCGCCAGAAGATCGCCGACGCGCTATTTAAGGGCATCGCTTCCTACGCCGACACGCTAAGCCATTTCACAGTGGCCCAGCGAGAATAAATATCCCGCAAAGCCCAACGCTCGGCAAGGTTTCTTTGCGAGCTTAGCGAGCTTTGCGAGAGATTAAGCCTCCTGCAACTCCCCTAGCCTCTCCCCGCTAGCCCGCTCCACGCCCGCGTGCAAGCTGTTGCCGTGCGCGTCCATCGTCACGATAGCCACGAAATCGCGCACGTTTAAGTGCCACATCGCCTCGGGGATTCCGAATTCGAGAAGATGCACGCCGCGCACGCCTTCGATTTTTCGAGCATAATATTGCGCCGCGCCGCCGATGGCGTTGAGATAAACCGCGCCGCATTCCTTCATCGCGGCCAGCGTCTTCGCTCCCATGCCTCCCTTGCCGATCACGGCCCGGACCCCGTAGTTGCGAATGATGTCGGCCTGATAAGGCTCCTCGCGGCTGCTGGTGGTCGGACCTGCGGCCTTCACAGACCACGTTTCGCCCTGTTTCAGCATCACCGGACCGCAGTGATACAGCACAGACCCGCGCAGATCCACGGGTGGCGGATTCTTCATGAGGTGCGCGTGTACGGCGTCGCGGCCGGTGAACATCTCGCCGCTGACGAGGACCACGTCGCCCGCTTTCAAAGACCTCACTTGGTCCTCGGTTAGAGGGGCGCGCAGCACCACCTCGCGCCCGGTGAGCGGAAACCCTTCGCCCTTCGCCATTTTCTCCAACGGCAGCGCCGGATCGCGGTAGAGCCACTGCATAATCGCTCCGGTTTGCGCATCCAACCGCACTCCCAGCCGCCGGAAGGCCCAGCACTCGTACGCCACCGAGACGAAGAAGCTCGCGGGCAGACGGTTCGCAGCGGCGATTTTGCATCCGATTAGGGAAGCCTTGCCGCCAAAGCCCATGGCGCCGATGCCCAAACGATTCGCTTCCTCCACGACTTCCGCTTCGAGGTTAGCCAGCTCGGCAACCGGATTCGTATCGTCCAGAGCGCGGAACAATTGATACTTCGCGAGCAGGTAGCCGTGGGCGCGGTCGCTTCCGATGCAAACGCCCACCGCGCCGGGAGCGCAGCCTTGTCCCTGCGCCTGCCAGACGGCATGCAGGACGCATTTGCGAACGCCTTCCAGATCGCGCCAGGCCTTGCCCAAATGGTCCAGCTCGCAGGGCAGAGCATATTGCACGTTCTTGTTTTCGCAGCCGCCGCCTTTGAGGATCAGCTTGACCTCGATTTCGTCTTTTTCCCACTGTTCGAAATGAATAATGGGGGTTTCGGCGCTCACGTTATCGCCTGAATTTTTGCCGGTCAGCGAATCGACCGAATTGGGCCGAAGCTTTCCTCGCCGCGTCGCTTCGGCGACCGCATAGCGGATAGCTTTGCGGATCGCAATCTGATTGACGCCCACCGGGGTATGAACGTCGAAGGTCGGCATGCCGGTGTCCTGGCAGATCGGCCCTTCGTCCTGCGCGGCCATGTCGATGTTGTTGGCGATGATGCCGAGAGCCTGCGCCGCCTGCGTGCCCGGCGCTTCGCTTTCGATCGCCCATCCCATCGCCTGGCGGACGTCGGGCGGGAGATTGGTGGCGGTTTGCGTGATGAGTTCAATGAGGCTTTCTTCCAGAAAGTGCATGGTAAAGCTCGATTCTAACGCGAGGAGGGGCGCGCGACTGATTGGGCTCGTATCAGGGCACGGCTTCAAGCCGTGCCGCTAAGCGCGCCTCAAGCAAAGGCTTTAGCCCCGGACTGGCTGTTCGGCCTCGAATGCCTTTCGAGCGGAGCAAATTCTGGCGTGTTATCCACTGCTTGAGCCGGACGACTTTCTTGGCGTGTGCCTAGGCTGCGGAGCTGGCGCCTTGACGCAAAGCGCTAAGGACGCGGCGCGTGCATCCCGCCTGGCTTCAGTAACCGCCACCCCGGGCCGAAGTAATTCCGTTGAAGCGCGTTTTTTTAGGGAACATCGCGCGCCCAAAGCGCGTCTGAAACCGGCAAGGAGGTCCCCGGGTGAAGATGAATCGGAAAATCGGTGCCTTTATCGCCCTCGGCATCGTGCTGACGGCGAATACGGCTTGGCCGCATCACAACATGACGGCGTTGTTCGACCTGAACGATCGCGTTACGTTCACCGGCACATTTACGAAGCTCGACTGGAGGAACCCTCATATTCAGTTTTTCGTGGAAGGGAAGAACGCTCAGGGACAAATGGAGTCTTGGGCCGTGGAGGGACCGCCGCCCAGCTTCTTCCGAACCCGCGATATCGGCAAAGGCGATTTTGAAGGCGCCAGCGGAAAGTCCGTAACCGTGGAGGTGAGCCGGGCAAGGGACCACTCCACTTCGGGACTTCTGCGCGTTCTCACTTTGCCGGATGGGAAGGTTGTGTCGGCCTGCCCGCAGAATTGTTGAAGACTTAGCGGCGAGCGCCTGTGCGTCCGCGAGTCCGCTTGCTCTAGGATTTCTCTGTCTGCCCAAGGAGGTTCCCGTGAAAGAGTCTTATAGAAACGCGATCGTCACGATGGCGGCAGCTCTTGGCTCCGTCTTGCTTCTGGCTCAGGCTCCGGCGCCGGGCCCTGCTCCCCAGGACGGTAAGAACAAGGCGAAGGACGATGCAAAGGCGAAGAACATCGCGCAAGCTTTCGCATTGAACGCTCGCACGCTGACGCTATTCGACCGCGAGGGCAAGCAACTGAACACGGTGGGACCACGCGGCATGTACGGCCAGGCGATCTTTTCGCCCGACGGCACGCGAATCGCGATCTCCAAGGCCGACCTCGAGAAGGAGAACCAAGACCTTTGGATCATGGACGCCGCTACGGGAAATAGCGTCCAAATCACAGCCGGTAAATCGCGGGAATTCGCCAACTCGCCGGCGTGGTCTCCGGATGGCCGCCAGATCGCGTATGCGGCTCTGCGGGGAGGAAGCTTCCAGATCTGCCGGAAACCGGCGGATGGGACCGGCGCGGAAGAAGTGCTGTACGCGCTGGGCGGCGTCGCTTCAGTGAACGATTGGTCTCCGGACGGGGCGTATCTGAGCTTCTTCTCGAGCGATCTGGGCGGCAGCGTCGTGTACGCGCTGCCTGTCAATGCCTCCGGCGAGCGCAAGCCCATCGAGATTTTCCGCAGCCCAAAGCAGGTGCAAGCTGGAAGGATCTCACCAGACGGCCGCCTTTTGACGTACATGTCAAACGAGACCGGAAAGAACGAAGTCTACGTGCGCGCCTTCGACCCGGCCGGATCCGGAAACGCGCCAAAGGGAGGGCCGTGGAAGATATCTGACCAGGGAGGGTTCGGCAGCGTCTGGCGGAAGGATGGCAAGGAATTGTATTACTTGGCCCTGGACCGAAGCCTGATGATCGTGCCCGTCACAATGTCGCCCGAGCTGCAATTCGGCAAGGCCAAGTTGCTATTCCGGCTCCCGGAGTCGATCGGGCTCGGGGCAGGCGATGTCAGGCGCGATGGCGAACGCTTCATGGTGGCTGTGCCTCCGCCGCAACTGCGGCAGCTTACCGTGTTCGACCGGCAGGGCAAGGTGGTGAAGACTGTCGCCGAGCCCGGAATTTATGTCCAGCCGCACCTTTCACCCAATGGCACGAAGATCGCGGTGATGCGGAACGATCCGAAAACTTCGAATCAAGATATCTGGACGTACGACATCGAAACAGGCAAGGGCTATGCGGTCACCAGCGATACCTGGCCGCACAATGCCCCCATTTGGTCTCCTGACGGAACTCATGTTCTCTATGTGTCCACTCGCGACAACTACGCAGGCATCTATCGCAAGAACTGGGATGGAACAGGCCAGGAGGAATTGTTGTTCCGCTACACTCCCGGCGCCGGCATGGTCATGACCGATGCCTCGCCGGATGGGAAATTTCTGAGTTTTTACACGGGAGTCCTCGCGCTCGTCCCGCTCAACGGAACCGATCCCTTGGCTCGGAAAGCGCTGGATTGGCTGCGCGACGAATACGACAATTTCGGCGGCCGCTTCTCCCCCGATGGCCGGTATATAGCCTACCTCTCGAACCCAGACGATCCGATGACGGCGGACATCTTCATCCGGCTATTCGACGCCGGGAAGCCGGACACCTCAGGGCCCGGACCTGTGGTGCGAGTCACAAACAACGGCATGGCCTCCGGCATGATCAGTTGGAGAGAGGACGCCAAGGAGATGTATTTCTTGACCCGAGATTGGGAGGTAATGGCGGTGGATATCCAGACCACTCCCACCCTTCGCGCCGGAATGCCCAAACTTCTTTTCAAGCTTCCTGGACCGCTGGTGGGAAATCCGCCGCAATGGAAGAATGTCAGCCGCGACGGGCAGCAATTTGTCTTTGCCATGCCAGCCTCTCAGCGTTGACCCACTGCTGGGTGCACGACTTAAAAAGCGGCCCCCTTTGCCGACCTCGTATCAGGGCGCGGCTTAAGCCGTGCCGAACAGCGGTCGGCAGCTAGTCGGCTTTCGCCGCTGGGCCTAGCCCGATTGCTTGCTTAGCTGCGAATTCAGGGGCTGAAGCCCACTTCGACTAGGCTTCCATCCGGCCTGAGGCGTGCCCTGATACAAGACTCTCAACGTCAACCCTTGCGTACCGGTACACTCAGATTCCCGCGAATTCCCGCAGGATCACAGATATCTCACTTTTGTGTCGCGCATCCCAGCGCTGACCCCTTTGCCTCCGGCGGTTCGGTCGTATATGATTGAGCCGATGATTTCCAGAGTCATTTTCCCGGCATTTGTCCTGGGAGCGGTGGCTGTCGCCGCCCCGAATACGGTGACGTTCAACAAGGACGTTCTTCCGATTCTTCAAAAGAACTGCCAGGGCTGCCATCGCTCGGGAGAAGTAGCGCCGATGTCGCTGCTGACTTACACGGACGCTCGGCCTTGGGCCAAGGCGATGAAGGCCGCCGTGGTCAGCCGCAAGATGCCTCCGTGGTTCGCGGAACCGGTGGCCAATCATTTCGCCAACGACCGCACTTTAAGCGACGCGGACATCGCCAAAATCGTGGCATGGGCGGATAGCGGCGCGCCTGAGGGCGACGCCAAGGACAGGCCCGCTCCGTTGGTGTTCCAGGACGGTTGGAATCTGAAGCCCGATATCGTCGTGGAAATGCCCGCGGATTTTCATTTGCCCGCCACAGGCACGATCAACTACCAGTTCATCCGCGTGAAGGGCAACTTCGACCACGATCTCTGGGTGAGCGCGGCGGAAATGCGCCCCGGCAATCCCGCGGTGCTGCATCATGGAAAAGTCTGGGTGGTTCCTCCCGGTTCGAAGTGGATGGCCGACGCCGAATATGGCGTCCCGTATGAAGGCCGCGAAACCGGCCGAAACGAAGCGGGCGACGGCAACGACATTCTCGGCAAGTTCAATCCTGGCCTGGGATCGCAGAATTTCAGCATTGATGGCGCTGCGAAGCTTGTCCCCAAAGGGTCCGACCTGGTTTTTGAGTTGCACTACACCGCCGTCGGCAAGCCGACCACCGATAAGAGCAAGCTCGGAATTGTGCTGGCGAAGACGCCTCCCAATCAGCGCTATTTCCTTTCCGCTGGACCGACGGCTTCCAACCTTGTAATCCCTGCCGCCGACGGCAACGCCGAGGTGGTAAGCGAAGTCACGGTGGGCCTGGACGACGCCAAACTGGTTTACGCACAGCCGCACATGCATCTTCGCGGCAAAGATTTCGAGCTGCGCCTGATTTATCCGACGGGCGAAACGCAGACGGTTTTCAAGGGGAAATTCGATTTCAACTGGCAGCTTGGTTACGACTTCGTCAAGCCGATTCCGCTGCCCAAGGGCACGCGCGTGATCGGCATCTCCCATTTCGATAACTCGGCGAACAACCCGTTCAATCCGGACCCGGCGAAGGAAGTCCGCTGGGGCCCGCAGAACTGGGACGAGATGAGCAACTGCTTTATCGGACTAATCTTCGATGTGAAGGACGATCAGGCGAAGCTGTTCCGCCGTTCCGGGCCTAGCCTGCTGCCGCCCGGTAAATTCGGCCCGACTTTGGCCGCGCTCCAGACCGGCCGATAATGTTCCAGGGCGCCTTTATGCCGCCCCATTGAGCCTGATGTTTCATGATTCGTCATGATACGCTAGCGCAAAAAAGGCTTCATGCCCAATCGAGAAACACAAGCACGCCAAACCACGCCCCCACGTGATGGCCGCCTACTTGGCCAGCCACGAGAAATACAGCCCGCTTTACAAGAAGCTCGCTGAGTGACGGACGGTGGGGCAGGCTTTAGCCTGCGCGGGACTTCAGTCCCGCTCCCGGCAGCCTGGTCCCATGCCTGGCCGTCGAGTCGCACAGCGGCCGTCCGTCAAATGAACGCCCGGCCCACGCGCTCGTCAGTTCTTGAAAAACCAAAGCCAAAACCGCTCCTCCCCGGCGCCTGCGTGATAACGCAGCTCGAACCCGCAGTCCTGAGCCAGGCTACGCGCCTCATCTTCCGAGAACGGCACGCCAACCCACGTATCGCCGAACTCACTTTGCACGGCGGTGCAGCCCTGAACCTCGAACTTGAACAGAGCGCCCGGCGCAAGGCGCTGCCCCACGTCCGTGACGTAACTATGAATCACCTCGTGGCTGGAGATGTTATGGAACACGCAGCAGGAAAACGCGAAATCGAAAGTCCTACTCCCAAGGACGCTCAGCGTGGCGCCGTCCGTTTGGTATAGATGCACTCCGGGGCAGCCGGCTAGAGCTTCCTCGGCCAGTTTGAGCATCTCTGGGCTGATGTCCACCGCATGGACCTCGCCGAAAATCGCCGCCAGCGCGCGGGTGATGCGCCCCGCGCCGCATCCCAGTTCCAGCACCCTCATTCGCCGCGGATCCTTTCCCCGGCAGATGTTTTCAAGATCCGTGAGAATATGCCGCTCGACGTCGATGATTCCCGAGCGATAGAACTCGTCCCGCGTCCAGTCAGCCTTTCCATCGGCGATGTAATGGGCTGCGTTCGCGCGGGCGCGAGCGTCCCAATCGGCGCGCATCTTTTCAAGGTACGTAGTGAGACGGGGGGAGGCGGACATGGGCGTTGTTCTAGCGTAGCGGACCGCGGTGTAACATTTCCGCGCTTCCGCCCCTAGCGACTTGTAGGGCTTAGGTTAATCGGTCTCGAGACAAAAGCAGTCCCCATCTTGCGAAGGCCACGGACACACCGCAACCAATGGGCCGGGGTATCGAGTACTATCATCGGTGCTGTGACCAAAACGGGCCCGGCTGTTGCGACCCTGTTCCTGGCGCTCAGCTTCTTGCTGCTCAATGTCTACCGTGCCGCTACACAGTCAATCACCATTGACGAGGCCTATACGTACCTGTCTTTCGTACAGCCTACTCTGACCGAAATCCTGACCCGCTATGACGCGAATCACCACGTCCTGCACAGCCTGCTCTGCAAGGTAAGCACGGGTCTACTCGACATCTCTGAGTTAACGCTCCGGTTGCCCTCCCTAGCAGGAGGCATTTTGTATTTCTTTTCCATGCTATGGATCTGCCGCCTTTTGTTGGGGAAGGGTTGGGCGAGTGTGCTCTGCCTCTCGATCCTTCTCTTGAATCCACTGGTCCTGGATTTCTCCTCGGTGGCGCGCGGTTACAGCCTCGGAATGGGTTTCCTGTTTCTCGGCGTTTGGGCGCTTCTGCTTCAGTTGCGGGAAGATAAAACCCAAATCCGGTGGCGCGTCTCGCGTTCATCGGCATATCGCTGGGTTTATCGATAGGCTCCGTCTTGACGTTCGTTTTTCCAGTCGCAGCCTCATTATGCATGTTTGCGATTCTGACATTCGGCTGCGGCTCTCGCCCCTACAAACAGCGCCTGGCGGAATTGGCCGCGCTCATTGTACCTGCGCTCACAGTAGCGTTTGTCATCAACGTCGGCCCATTGAGCAAGGCAACCCGCGATCATTTTGCGATAGGATTCGGGTCAGTTTTTGAAACGCTGAAGAACACTCTTGTCTATTTTCTCCGGCATCACGATTCAGTAATCACACTTTGCCGTTGGCAGATCGATCCAGTCGCGTGGCTCTACCCGGTCTGCCGCGTCGCGGTTTTGCTGGCGCTTGCGGTGAGCGCTGCATTTCTACTTGCGCCTTCGATGAAACGTATACGCTTTCTTCAGAGTGAGGCTATTTTCCTGAGCGGTGTCCTCATCGCCACAGTTACCGTGCTGGTTGCCGCTCGTCGGTACTTTGGGATCCTCTATCCTGTGGCGCGCTCCGCTATCTATTTTGTGCCACTCGTAGTCCTGACGACTACGGCGATACTGGGGGATCTCCGCGTTAGACCCAAGTTAGGGCTTATACGTCGCCCGGTTTCTAGCGGCGCAAGCGCCTGCCGGCCGGCGCATGAGGATTACCGCAACGTGGACCCTCGTGCCGTGTCTGAACTTCTATCGTGACATGTACCACCTGAACGGATGGGAACCCTTAGAAGGGCAGAACGGTAACCACACATTAGCGTCGGGCGACTACGTCGTCTTTGATCCCGGAGCTAGTAAACCAATGTCTTGCGAACTCTTCACGGCAGTCTTCATTGACCGGCTGTCCGGTGCTTTCGTCGCGGTCCACCGATAGAAAAACCGCCTGGGTTGGTTTTTTCGCCGTCGCCCAAACTGGGCAGTCCCTTAGTGGCGCCCACCCTCAACCAGCGCTGTATCAAGCTCTTCCCATTCGAATCCCGGCCCTTGGTGATCGAATATCCTACACTCAACGCCAGAAGGGCGAGCGAAGCAATGCGTAGAAGCTTCGCGTGAAGAGTTGGCTTTGCTCGTCCCCAAAAAATCGGCTATGGCGCCGCAACCCGGCGGAGGAGCAACTTTTTCTCGCTTCCGTCGTTTAATACTGATAGAGGAACCTGAATGGGTCGAACCCAGATGGGTCACGCAATGGCGCGCGGAATTGTTGCGGTCGCGACGCTGCAATGCGCCGCTGCTGGGCTCCAGGCTGGCACGATCCGCCAGAACGCGCGGAGCGACTACGGCCAATTCGAAAAGAAGCTTTCGAAGGACCAAGCCATCCTGCACGCGCTCGACCGGCTCACCTTCGGC
>Ga0126381_100008457_pt1 | contig 11508 bp, 15 predicted proteins | sample PanSoiMetPlot_28_FD_96465 | JGI IMG/M metagenome (GOLD analysis project Ga0126381, IMG submission 96465) | Tropical forest soil microbial communities from Panama - MetaG Plot_28 | ecosystem: Environmental > Terrestrial > Soil > Tropical forest > Bulk soil | place: Panama | collected 2016-02-17 | reverse complement strand
CTGCTCTACGTCTTTGCTCTTGCAGTGTGGACAGGCGATCCCACCCTTCTCATGCTCAGCAATAGTCAGGATTTTCGAGAATTCCCTCTTGCAGGCTCGACAGAGAAAATTGTACTGGGGCATGGTTCCCTCCCCGGCGCGCCGATCATCGATAATCTTAGTCGCGCTGATACAGCAGAATCAATCCGACGCCCCCGACCTGGGGATTAGCCTGTCCCTACCGAAAATGCTATCCGGCGCGAATGCCTTTAAAAATCAGTGACCACCAGCGCGATACGCGACAACCCGGCGACAGAACGTAACAATGTTACATGCCCCTGCGGCTGGCGAAATAACAATTCGCCAGCCACACGTTGGCTGAACTGGGAATCCAACTGGATTTTATTGTAAGCAGCTCGATTGGCGCCGTAACCGGAGCCTTCGTAGCCGCAGGGATGAGTCCCACGGAACTGGAAAGTCATTGGAAATCGCTCCGGACATCCGAGGTGACAGGGTCGCGCTGGCAATTCGTGAGGTTGCTGACGGGGGCCCCAAGCGCGTTCAGCAACCGGCCGCTGCGCAATCTGTTGCGGAGGATCCTGCCGGTCCTGTCCTTCAGCGAACTCCGAATTCCCCTGGCGGTCGTGACCACAGACTTGGAAACGGGCGAAACCATCGTTTTGACCGAGGGCGATCTGATTGAAGCCATCCTAGCCAGCACGGCGTTGCCTGGCTTGTTTCCGCCGATTGCCTGGCGTGGCCGGAGATTGGTTGACGGCGGGCTTTCGAATAACGTTCCGATCGATCTGGCAATTGAGAGGGGCGCTGGACGCGTGATTGGAATGCTCTGCGGCTGCGCGAAAGGCTTGCCGGCAAGGCGAACTTCATCACTGTGTTGGGACAATCCTTTTCGCTGGCCCTCAACGCGCGTTACCGCTGCGACGCACGCATGTATCAGCCGCAGGCACAACTCCATATCCTGGAACCTTGCCTAGGGATAAACCTCGAATTGCTGGACTTCGATCACGCGGCGAGTTTGATTGAACCAGCTTACCAGTACGCGCTCAAAGAACTGCAGCAGCAGTTCGCTTGAACACGAAAAGGACGGCCTTACTTATCTAACAACTGAGCAACCACTCGTGGGTCCGTAGTCGGCAGCTTGCAAACATAGTTTTCGCAGACATACGCTGTCGCACGCTCCTTCGTACGATGGGCTCCCGCCACAAAGGGCAGCCAGCGTGCCAACTGCTCCTGCCCGGCGCCACCGTCGGCCAGAAGAAGAATCTTGTTCGGGAGGAATCGCGAGTTGACCTGCCTCAACAGTTCGCGCGTATCCAGTGATTTGGAATCGCCTGCGATAAGGATCTGTTTTTTCGGCGCAAGCCGGAAATCGAGAGCCGAGGCAAGTGCCGGTACGGCTTCAGGGTCGGATTGAAGCCGGGCCGCAAAGGCGGTGATCGTTTCTTCCGCCTTATTGCGCCAGTCCGCTCGATCCGTGAATTGCGCTAGGCGCAGGAGATTCATGGCGGCGGTCGAATTCGGGGACGGCTCAGCACCGTCGTAGCCCTCGCGTGTGCGGCTCAATAGCGAAGAATCTGAGGCGCCCACGTCGAAGTAACCGCCGTCTTTATCGTCCCAGAATAAATGATCCTGCTTTTCTTGAAGGGAAACAGCCCACTCGATCCAACGCACATCAAATCCCGCCTGGTACAAATCCAAAAGGCCAGCAATAAGGTCCGTGTAGTCGTCGAGAAATCCGTCCACGCCCGCGGCGCCTGCACGGAAGCTCCGCCAGAGCTTGCCGGTCTTTGAATCATACAAATTCGCTTGGAGGAATTGAGCTGTGACTTGCGCGCGTTCGAGATAGCGCGGCTCATCGAGACTTTGACTTGCGCGGGCCAGGGCGGAAATCATCATACCGTTCCAGGCGGTGATGATTTTGTCGTCTAGAGGAGGACGAGGGCGGCGGGCGCGCGCTGCAAACAACGCTTTCCGTCCGGCCGTCAGCTTCTCGGCGGTCTGTTCCACGCCGAGGTTGAATTTCTTCGCCGTTTCTTCCGTCGAATGGGCCTCATACAAGACGTTCTTGCTGTTCAATTCACCCCGAACGTCCTGATGCATGGGAACGTTTCCACGTGGTTCCACCCCGTAGGCGTAATTGAATACGTCGTTATCCGGCGTACCGACGACGCCTTCGATTTGCTTCGTGGACCATACATAGTAGGCCCCCTCACTTGTCTCCGGCTTTCCAATGGCAACTTGGCTGTCCGCGTCCTCCGCAGATGCAAAGCCCCCACGCGGCTGTTCCATCTCGTGCAGTACGAAATCGAGGATGTTGCGCGTGGTGTCCGCGTAGAAGTGATCGTGGGTGATTTGGTATGCCTCTGCATAAGCCATGGCCAATTGCGCCTGGTCATAGAGCATCTTCTCGAAATGCGGAACAAGCCAGTTCGTGCCTGTCGAATAGCGATGGAACCCGCCGCCGAGTTGGTCATGGATGCCGCCTCTTTCCATGGCGCGGAGGGTGTTCAGTGTCATCCCGAGACCCTCGCGCTTCCCCGTGCGCACGTAATAGCGCAGAAGAAAGCACAATGTAACTGGTCGCGGGAATTTTGGAGCTCCGCCAAACCCTCCGTTTGTGGCATCGTACGTCGTAGCAACTCGTTCGTAGGCCTTATCGAGGATTGCGGGTTGCAAATCCGTTGTGGAGAAGGGCTGTCGACTTACGATGTCGACGAGCTGTTGGGCAGCGCGTGCGGCGATTTGAGTGATTGAATCAGGCCCCTTTTTCCATGCAGAGGCCACTTGCTGCAGTAGCGACTTCAACTGGTCAGGGGTGAAGTAAGTTCCGCCGAAGAACGGCTTGCGGTCGGGGGTTAGCAGCACATTGAGTGGCCAGCCTGCACTTCCTGTTGTGGCCTCCACATACGCGATGTACAGCCGGTCTATGTCAGGACGTTCCTCTCGATCGACTTTGATCGAAACAAAATCGCTGTTCAGTACCGCAGCAACGCTAGGATCTGAATAGGACTCCTTCTCCATTACGTGACACCAATGGCAGGTGAAGTAACCGATGGAAAGAAAGATCGGTTTGTTCTCCTTGCGGGCCTTCTCGAAGGCTTCCTCTCCCCAGGGGTACCAATCCACCGGGTTGTGCGCATGCAGGAGAAGATAAGGACTCTTCGCATGAATCAGCCGGTTCGTGTACCGCTCTCCGGTGCCTTGAGTCAAAGCCGAACTGCTGGTCTTGGACTGTCTCGCGATGTTCGAGTTACCGGAAGACTGTTCGGCAGCCGCGTCGCCCACGGAACAAACCAAAACCAACAAAAAGGCGCCCAGCAGCCGGAACAGATCGAATTGTTTCTTCCATCGCATCTTTTGCAAAGTAGTCCTTTAAGCGGACAAAGGCCCCTTCACAGCAATTGATAATCGCTGACAGCAACCGATCCGGCCTTTCGGTACATGCGCACCTTAACTAGCACCCTTCGGCCAAGGAGAGAGGAATTGTGAATGAGTTCGCTGGACTTCTCCCCTTCGAGAAGGTTCCATATCCGCCCATCGCTGGTGACGATGGCCCCGTGATGACCGGTCAAGGGACACATGGCATGGTAGCCATATTCCTTTTCGAGTTGGCAGTCCCGGCATAGCAGTTTCCCTTCCAGGACAACCGCACGGGAGTCGTCGAGCTTCAACGACAGATAATCCAGCGCTGTGGCCGCTGCCCCCCTAAGGTTTGGAACGAAGAGTGTGAGTGTAATTGCCAACATCAAGGTTGCTGCGATTGCCTGAATGACAAGAGGCCGGTGCCATCTAGGCGAGAGCGCGCTTTGAACACGTTCCAGCAGGTGTGTGGGAGCCTCTGGTTGTCCTGCTGCAGCTCTGACCCCTTCGCGGAGTCTGGCCAGACCTTCCACGGCGCGACGGCAAGTGTCGCACTCAGCAGTGTGCGCATCGGCCTGTGCGGCAGCATCCGGTGAAAGCTCATGATCGACGTAAGCGTCAAGCACTTCTCTCAATTTTTTGCAATCCATCATAGTTTTCTCCGGGCCGCTTGTTCGGTTAGCGTGATACTTCTTTTGTCAGTTCCTTCTTCGCGCTGCCCCTGGATCAACCGCACCAACATGCGGCGCGCACGGTTCAAACGCGACATCACGGTGCCGATTGGACATTCCATGGTGCGAGCGATCTCTTCGTAGGTAAACTCCTCAACATCGGCGAGGAGAACGGCCATCCGGTACTCAGGCGGCAGCTCTGACAATGCTCGTTTCACACCCGCTGAAAATTCGTCCCTAAGGAATTCCTCCTCCCAGTCATAGTAGGGCTCAATAGCCTCGGATTCGGTCTCCGTCAGAGGGAGTTCCAGGCGGGTCTTTCGCCAGCGCGAAATCCAAGCGTTTCTTAGAATGCGGAAGAGCCACGCCCTGCAGTTTGTCGTCGAATCGAACGAGTCAAAGTATTTCCAGGCACGCAGGAATGTCTCTTGCACTAGGTCCTCGGCTCCCTCGGGACCAACCAATTGGCGCGCCATACGATATAGGGCGCCCAGGTGCGGCAGGGCCTCGTTTTCGAAGCGCTTCGATCGGGATATCCACGCTAACCGCAAAATCCGTCCTCTACTATTTCAACTCGTCGGAAGCCGTAATTTATTCCTTTCCGCGGCGGGAATAAATCGTGCCTTGCCTCGCGTTGTAGTAATCAGGGGCTCGGAAATAGGCGCACTTCGGATTTCTTTCGGCTTCAGTTCACTCTCTCTTGATGGAGCCGGGTGCCACCACCCCTCTGAGCCCTCCGTGCCAAATCTCGACTCCCGTTAACGGAGATGGAGGAAAGGATGAAGAAACGATTCGCGACTCTGTTCGTATCTTTGTTCGTTCTAGCGCTCATCGCCTACGGCGCTCAGACGCCGAAGGCCACAACGCTGAGAGGTTGGGTGAGCGATTCGGAATGTGCCGCTCACGGAGACAAGAAGTGTTCCAATAAACAGCATGTTGCCAATGGAGCGAAGCTGGTCATCGTCAGCGAAGCAGACAGCAAGATCTGGACAGTGACAAACCCTTCCACGGTCGCCGATCACCAGGGACACTATATCCAGGTGAAGGCTACGACTGATCCAGAAAAGTCCACGATTACGGTCCAGGAAGTAAAGATGCTGAAGGAAGGCAGCTAAAGCATAGAAAGCACCGGCTGCGATGAGCGCAGGGACGGGCCGATGCTCGTCCCTTGCTGTCAGGTTGTGGCTCGACTCTCCTTTCATGGGCGCGCGGCACGCAACAAACGAGGCATCCAAGAATCTTTTTCGCCTGCGCAACGGTCAAATGCCCGTTGGCTGAGACAAAGCCCGCCTGGATGTCAAAAGAGGGAGGATAGATGACTGACGTTTCTTTGTTCGCAGCACTTTTGGCGGGGTTGGTCTCCTTCCTCTCGCCTTGCGTGTTGCCACTTGTGCCGGGTTATGTTTCGATGTTGTCTGGAATCGGCGTGGAACAGTTGCGGCAGGGACAACAGCCGCGGGCCGGTCTGTTAGGATCGTCTCTGTCGTTCGTCGCTGGGTTTTCTGCGGTATTCATTACTTTCGGTGCATCCGCGAGTGCAGTCGGACAATTCTTGCGGCAAAACCGCGCCCTGTTGGCCCCGGTCGCAGGCGCCTTGATTCTGCTATTTGGTCTGCATCTGCTCGGTTGGCTAGCGAAACTGAGTTTCCGGGCGGGCGTGGCGATCGGAATTGTTCTGGTTGTCATCGGCTTATCGTCAGCATTCTATCGGAGTTCACCGTTCGGCGGCTTCCGCGCCATCCACTTCCTGTCACTTTCCCTCATCGGTTTTGTCGGTCCCGCAATGGCACGCTGGCTGAATCGCGACGTTCATCTCCGCACCCAGAGCACTCAGCCCGGCGTGTGGAGCGGCTTTTTTCTCGGTTTCGCCTTTGCCTTCGGATGGACTCCGTGCATTGGCCCAATCCTGGCGACGGTGCTCGCCCTCGCCGCCGCCACCGACACGGTCGCGCGTGGCGTGCTGCTGCTCGCTGCCTACTCAGCAGGACTGGCTATCCCGTTCTTGCTTACAGCTGTAGGGATTGGCCAGTTTCTGCGCTTCTATAAGCGGTTTCGCAGCTATCTCCACGCGGTGGAGGTATTCAGTGGCGCACTACTTTTGTTTGTGGGAGGACTGATCTTCGTGAACAAGTTGACGTGGCTTTCAGGAAAGCTGTGGTTTCTGAACCGGTTTTCGCTCTAGCACGGTAAGAGACCGAGTGGTGAGGAGTCTTGAATGAAACGAATCGGACTGATTCTTGTGGCTCGCGCAGCAACAGGCGTCTTCGCCCTGCGGGCGAACCGCGTCATGCGAGTCCCTTCGCCAAGGGCTGCCAAGGCAGCCAACCAGATCAAGCCAGTGGCCGCTGATTTTACTGTAAAGGACCTGGAGGACCGCGACGTTCGCCTGAGCCAGTTCCACGGCAGAGTCGTCCTCGTGAATTTCTGGGCCACATGGTGCGGGCCCTGCCGAATTGAAATCCCATGGCTGATCGAGTTGCAAGATAAATACCGCACGAGTGGTTTTACTGTCCTTGGCGTGGCTATGGATGAGGACGGAAAGAGCGCTGTCGCTCCTTTCGTTCAAAGGGAGCGATTCAAGGTCCATGGAACGCTTCAATCCATGAACTATCCAATCGTCCTGGGTGACGATGCGACGGCTGATAAATTCGGAGGATTGGTGGGTTTCCCAACTTCGGTCTTGATCTCCAGGGACGGGCGCGTAGTCAAACGCGTCGACGGACTTGTCAGCTACGAAGAAATCGACGAAGGGATCCGGTCACAGCTTGAAACGAATGAAAGCCGCCCGCATTGAGCAGTACCGGGAGCAGGGACCGTAGCTCCACTGTTCTCTTGGATGAGCTCCCACACGGGTCACTCGAAGCTGCCGGTAGTACACTGAAAACCGTTCAGAGCTTGCTTCGCAAGCCACTTCTGAACGCGCGTGTGCCGCTATAGCAGTAGGTCGGATTGACCCCAGCGCTTGAGAAGCAATGCAGATCGGAGGACTGCTTCATGTCGCTTAGCTGTCTGAGGTCGAATTTCTCTGTCGCTCGTGCGGGGCCACAAGCGAGCTAGTCGATGTCCACGCCGCCAAGAAGGTTCTTTTCCCAAGTCCGATTAGCATCGCCGATGCTACCTAGGAGCGATTCAGCCACATTCCTTCTCTGCGTTCATTTCAGCTTTCAATGCTCTGAAGATCCTGGACAGTCGTAGTTCGGTCATTATGACGCTGGGTTGTGCCGAGAGGAACCGGTGCGCAAGAATTCCGAGCATCAAGCCAAAGACGGCGTGAGCCGCGAGCACTGTGATCGGAAAACCTGCGGAGAACTGAAGACCAAAGTAACCTACGCCGAGGGAAACCACGACAGGGCTCACTAAAAATCCCAGCCCTACAACAATTCCGTAAACTACGCCCACCCATCGCCGGCTTGTCCCTAAAGGGAGAGCGTAAATGATCCCGAAGCTCGCGCCGTTCCAGAAGTGATAAGCCCAACCCGCGAGATCGGATGCACTCGAGGGCCCAAGGGCAAAGCGATTCAGAAGCAACACTCCCATCAGCCGCGGGAGATTTCCGGGCATGTAGCCCATCTTAAAACCGGCGAGCCGGACGACCTCTAGGCCGACTGTGGCAATTGAACCAGCGAGTCCACCCCAAACAACGGATCGCCCGACAGCGGGCACCGATTTCCAGCTCAGAACCGCGATCACGATCAAAACCGCAAGGGCTGGCAAAAGAAAGTATGTGGCCAATTGAGGCATGGTCCCGTGGCCAGCTTGGGCGGCGGGAAAAATCAATGGTCCAACCGAGGCAGCGCCTAAAGTAATCAATAAAAGCAAAGCGTTCTTAAGAGTTCTCATTGACTTGAAGTGTTAGCAAGCACGGTGAAGAAGGAGAGGGCACCTCCCGAAGGATGGCCCTCTCTTCTTCGTGGTCGTGTGTTAGTGCGTTGCCATTTGCGCCAGGCCTTGGATTTCCTGATCCAGCATGCTGGCGATCATGTCGATCTTCTGGTTGTTGAACTGCTTCAGCAGCGAGGATGGTTTGTCGTAGCTGACGTACACCTTCCCGTCGGTACCTTCGGTCACGAAGACGCGCAGCGGGACGTAGAGGCCAACATTGTGATCCTGCTCGAAGAGTTGCTTACCGACAGTGGGGTTGCCGACGAGGAACAATTGCGCCTTGAGTTTCAACCCTGCCATCGAAAGCATGTTTCCCTGATCCACCTGGGCCATCACCATCATCCCGCCCTGGCCAACTGCGCCCTTCAACTGGTCGATGGTCTGCTCGTACGACTTTGTGCTTTCTACCGTGACTCGTGATTCCTGCGCCCAGGCCGATCCGCCAAACAAGCCGGCACCAGCAAGTGCAAGAACGAAAGCCATGAACCTGATTTTCATTCGATCTTCTCCTTAGATTTTCATCATTCAATAGAACAAGCTTGGGCATCTGAGATCCACCTCTGGAAAATTCCGGATGTAAGTAGAACTCCCGGATCCAGAGCGTCGTGAGAGCCCAGCATTAATCCCCGTGTTCCTGTCCGGACATGTGACAGGAGAATTTCGGAAAAAGATTCAAGGGCATGATAAGTCTTGCGCTGATTGGGCCAGCAGATTGCTGTCGCGGCGAGATGCCAGCGTCCTTTTTTGCGAATCTTCCGAGACCGGCTGTGTATCCAACTAGGAAGAACGAGACTGCCAGCATATAGTCGTGCGCAAACAAAGACCTTTACCAAAGAGGAGGAAAAGAATGAGTGTTGAGATTTGAGAAGCGGCCGGGAAGGTCTGGCATTTCTTGAACAAAAATCCACAATCCACTTTTGACGAAGTCTATAAGTCCTTGAATATCAATCCGAAGCTGTTCTGCATGGCTGTCGGTTGGCTTGCCCGTGAAGACAAGATCGCATTTGAGGGAGAGGGCAAGAAAAGAAAATTCTTTTTGAAGAACGGCGCAAACGGTTCGAGTTCGTAAGACCTAACGTCGACACCAATTATGATAAGTTGCCAACAAGTCTGGCGGGAGCTTTCGAATTTCATCGACGGCGATATCGATCCAGATTTGCGCGCGGCGATCGAAGATCACCTCTGCCGGTTCCGCTGCTGCGCCGCTCTCAACGGCAGTATCCGGAATTTAGTTTGCGTCTTGCGGGACGAGAGCGTCTTCCAGGTGCCCCGCGGATACAGCCAACGACTGCGTGAATTCCTGACGGAGCGTATGGAAAAATGAGCCTGTCTTTACCAAAGCGCACGCCGGTTACGCTTCGAGCGAGTCCTCCCTCATTTTGATGGCAACATTCCTCGTGCAAGATTGCCTAACTTCCCTAAACACAACAAGTTACATTAGCGCTTCAGATGCGGCCTACTGCGATGAAGTCTCAAACAGCAGCGGGAGGGTTCTTGGAATTGACCAGCCACTCGTGGTCAAAAGAATCCCTGAATCCTTTTTCTTAAGGCACCAATCGCATGGACGGGGACAAACCACGCGCTGGCTAGACCATTCACGGCATGGCCGAAGAGACTAGAAACGCCGAACAGCATCAACCCGAGGACGATCTCGTTCTCGTTGACCGTGTTGTGTCCGGAGACCGAAGGGCTTTCGAAACCCTCGTTCGCGTCCACGAGCGGCGCGTGTTTCGTGTAACGCTTGCGATTCTCGGCAATGCGGAAGACGCGGAAGAAGCAATGCAAGACGCGTTTGTAAAGGCCTTCCGCCATATCGGTCAGTTCAGGCGGGAGTCCCGCTTCACAACCTGGCTGACGAGGATAGCGGTAAACGAAGCATTGCAAGAACGCCAGGCAAGGAAGAACACCTTCTCTCTGGATGAGCTTTCCGAGGCGGAGGTGAAGGTCTTTCCCCACAGAAGCCAGCAATGGCATGAGGACCCGGAGAAACTCTACGGCAAGCAGGAAGTAAGAACGATGGTTGAGGACGCCATCCGTTCGCTGCCCCCAATCTACCGCGAGACCTTCGTCTTGAGGGACGTCGAAGGCCTCCGCGCCGAGGAAGCTGCTGAAATCCTCGGCCTGACTCTCCCGGCGATCAAGTCTAGGTTGCTGCGTGCACGCCTGTTGATGCGGGAAGCTCTGGCGGCACGCTTAGAAGACACGCCTAAATTCTCGAAAAGGATTCTGATCACGGCGGGCAGAATGCGCGACATGATGGCGATCAAATTGATGAAGGCAGTCGGTCAATAAAGGACACACCAATGGCGATGCTGGATTGCAAAGAAGTTCTCGACAACCTCTCGAACTACATCGATGGTGAGGGCTCTGAGGAGCTCCGCAAGGCTATTGAGCGTCATATCTCCCGCTGTGGCCGGTGCCGCGTCATTTTCGACACCACGGGAAAGATGCTGAAGATTGTCTCTGATGTTGAGCCGTTCGAAGTACCTCTTGGGGTAAGCGCCCGGCTCTACGCGCGCCTGGAAAAGGTTCTAGCCGAGGAATAACTGTCTTCGGACATTTTGTGCCAAGGAGGTGATCCGAGTTTCTGTTTCCAGAACGCATCCCAGCAACCCAAAGCAGTATCGCAGTACAAAATCTAAATGAACAAATCTGGAGGAGGTAGATTTTATGAGAAAGATTGCAGTAGGAGCGATCGCGACAGCGATCTTGTTCAGTGCTGGCTTTACTCTGGCGAAAGACCAAACCTTCACAGGCGAGATTTACGACAGCCAGTGTGCGAAGGAGGGTTCGCACGCCAAGATGTTGGCGAAGGAAGGAATGGCCGGCAAAGAGAACGACCCCATGAGCCGGGCCATGTGCGCCAAAAACTGCGTAACAAAGATGGGTGGAAAGTACGTGCTGTTTAACGCCGCCAAGAAGACCATCTACGAATTGGACGACCAGACAAAACCCGAACAGTTTGCCGGACAAAATGCAAAGGTCACGGGAACACTCGACAAGGCGACAAAAACCATCCACGTAACGAGCATCGAGGCCGCATCCTGATCGTTGCGGGCGAGGGACGGTCACTACCCAGGCCGTCCCTTCTTTCTTGAGAAGCTCGGGCTGTTCAAGGACGCAGTGATGAAGCGCTTTCTCTGGATCTCCGTCTCGGTTCTGGCTCTGATATTCTTCGGAGGCGCTTTTTTCGTTTCTCAGTTCAGCCTGAGTGCACTGCCCGAGCCGGGCAAGGCCGAGACGCTGCTCGCAACGAAGGCCAAGCACTTCTTCGTTCGAAGGGCCAGTCGGGCAGAAATTCCTCCCTCGCCCAAGGACACGAAAGCAAGCCTCGCCGAAGGAGACAAGATCTTCGGAACCGATTGTTCCGAATGCCATGGTAATTCCGGGCGGAAACCAACTGATTCGGGAAGATGGATGTACCCGCGAGCAGCCGATCTAGGCTCTGCCGAGGGAACCTTCTCGGACTAATAGGCCTGATCGGCACCATCGCTCTGTGGTGGCTGCCCGAGATGTTTTGGGGAAGGTATCGAAAGGGCCGCGCGGATCATGGCAACTCCCCCTGAGTCATTCCTTCCGCTTTGCCCGTCATCCG
>Ga0126381_100008455_pt1 | contig 11509 bp, 1 predicted proteins | sample PanSoiMetPlot_28_FD_96465 | JGI IMG/M metagenome (GOLD analysis project Ga0126381, IMG submission 96465) | Tropical forest soil microbial communities from Panama - MetaG Plot_28 | ecosystem: Environmental > Terrestrial > Soil > Tropical forest > Bulk soil | place: Panama | collected 2016-02-17 | reverse complement strand
CGACGCCGACTGCTCCGACGCCATCCGCGGGCGGCTGGACCGAGAAGTCGGAGGCGGCGCCGGAGACGTTCGGGCCTTACGCGAACTCGCCGGACCTGGTGTCGCTGCCGGTGGGCCAGGGCCAGGTGGTCGGGTTCGGCGTGGCCGGAGCGGCCGGGGTGCCGGGGGCGGCACACGGCAGCACCGTCGATTACGCGGGGGCCCTGCCGGACAGCACCGTGGAGTTCACCGCGGGCACTGGCATGGTGAAAGAGCAACTCGTGCTCGCGTCGCCGGACGCGCCGGCGACATGGGTATTCCCGCTGCACCTGACCGGGCTGCACGCGCAGCTGGGACCGGGCGGGATAGTGCAGTTCGCCGACGCCGCCGCCAAGGTCGTGGCCTACGTGCCGCCCGGGCTGATGACCGACTCGAACATCGACCCGCATTCGGGTGACGGAGCGATGTCCGCCGGGGTCAGCTACTCGCTGGCCACGGTCGGCGGGCAGTCGGCGATCACGATGACGCTGGACACCGCGTGGCTCGACAGCGCGGCCAGGGTCTACCCGGTCACGGTGGACCCGAGCGTCACGTCGGTGAACGCGAACGGGACCACGTACGTGCAGTACCCGGAAACCGGCGACTTCTCAGGCGACAACGAGGTTCACGTCGGCACCTGGGACGGCGGCAGCGACATCGCCGAGTCGTACCTGGCGTTCGGCAACGTAGCGTCCCAGCTGAACAACGACACCGTGCTCGGTGTCCGCCTCGGCGTGTTCAACACCTGGTCGTACAGTTGCTCGCCACGCGCGGTTTACGTGTACCCGGTCACCTCGTCCTGGTCGGTCACCGGCAGCAAGTCCTGGTCCACCCGCCCGTCGACCGGGGCCTCAGTCGGGCGGGCATCGTTCGCGACCGGCTGGGTGCCCCTCGGCTCCACCGTCTCGCCCTGTCCGGCGAGCTGGAAGGGCATCAACCTCGACCAGGCCGGCACGAACCTGGTCAACGGGTGGACGCACGGCACTGTGGCGGACAACGGGCTGGCCGTGGGCGCGTCGAATTCCGACAGCTACGCGTGGAAGAAGTTCGCCTCAGACGCCTCGGGCACCGGCGACCCGTTCCTCGCCGTCACCTACACGCCGGACGGGGCCAGCTACAAGCTTGCCTCCAGCAGGCCAGTCACGCCGGTCACGCCTAGCCAGGCCGGCAAGTTCGCGGTCCGGGTGACCAACACAGGCTCGAGCACCTGGACCACGACCAACGGGTACGAGATCTCCTACGAGGCGTACAACTCTCGCCGTCAGCTCGTAGCCAACCATCCGGTGTTCACCCCGATGCCCTCGACGGTCGCCCCGGGGCAGTCGGTGACGGTCAACGTGACGGTCAACGCCCTGCCGGTCGGCTCGTACGCGATCAACTTCGACATGTACTCAGGGGCGACCGGGTCCTCGCCTGTGTCGTTTAAGTCCCAGGGCATCGCGCCGTACGCGATCGGCCTGTTCGTCCCGGAGCCGCCGCCGGTGGTTAGCGCCGTGTACCCGCCGACCGGCTACATCTCGCCGACGCTGCGCCAGCAGCTGTCCACGTCCGCGACCGCGACCGGGACGATCACGTACAGCTTCAAGCTCACCTGCGAGCCGGTGACCGGCCAGACCTGCGTCGCCACCACGATCAGCTCGGGAACGATCTCGAACCCGTACTGGACGCCGCCCGCGGCGAGCCTGCAGTGGAACACGCAGTATCAGTGGACCGTCACGGTGACGGGCACAAGCAACGGCAGTTCCACGTCCACGACGGTGGGGCCGGTCAAGATCATGGCGCAGGTGCCGCAGCCGGGCATCACCTCCAGCCTTGGCGGCAGCAGCGGACAGGCCTATGACCCGCTCAGCGGGAACTACACGACCAGCGCCACAGACGCGGCCGTGGCGTCCGCCGGGCCGCCACTGCGGATCGTCCGGACCTACAACAGCCTGGATCCGCGCACGGCCGGGGCGTTCGGCGCGGGCTGGTCGTCGGTCCTGGACACGGCGCTGCGCCCGGACAACGACGGTTCAGGCAGCGTGGTGGTCACCTTGCCGTCGGGCCAGCAGATGCGGTTTGGCCAGAACGGGAACGGCAATTACGCCGCGCCGTTCGGCAACTCGGACGCGCTGGTGCACAACTCGTCCGGCACCTGGACACTCCGCGACGCGTCAGGGAACGAGTACACGTTCACGTCCGCGGGTTTGCTTTCCCAGATCATCGACCGCAGCGGCCTGACGCAGAACTTCACCGACAATTCCTCCGGTGAAGTGACGACGATGACCAACCAGGCCTCCGGCCGGACCCTGACCGTCACGTGGTCCACCCCGGCCGGCGCCGCCCACGCGCACGTGCAGTCGGTCACGACACAGGCGCCCGCCACCGGCCAGTCCGGCTACACCTGGTCCTACAGCTACACCGCGGACGAGCTGACCGGTGCCTGCGCGCCGGCTACGACCGGAACCGGCTGCACGGCGTACAACTACGCGTCCGGATCCCACTACCGGGCGGGAGTGCTCGATTCCGGTCCCCGCGACTACTGGCAGCTCGGCGAGGCCAGCGGCACCACGGCGGCCGACGAGGCTGAGGTCAACCTCGGCACCACCGACGGGACCTACCACAACGTCACGCTCGGCGTGGCCGGGCCGCTGGGCGGCAGCAGCGAGACAGCGGCGGGCTTCAACGGCACCAGTTCCTCTGTATCGCTGCCCAACAACCTCATCACCGACAGCACCGATGTGACCGTCGAGTTGTGGTTCAAGGCCGCCAGCTCGAGTGCCAGCGGAGTGCTGTTCTCCTACCAGACCGACGCCCTCAGCAACTCGGGTGGCAACTCCGCGCATCACGTGCCCGCCCTGTACATCGGCGGGAACGGCGAGCTGTACGGGGAATTCTGGCAGGGCTCGGTCGCGCCGATACACACCACGACCAGCGTGGCCAACGGTGCCTGGCATTACGCCGTGCTCACCGCCAGCAGCAGCAGCCAGTCGCTGTACCTGGACGGGACCCTGGTCGGCACGCTGAGCGGGCAGCTCAACCAGCTGAACATGGCCATTGACACGGTGGGAGCGGGCTTCTGGCAGGCCGGCTGGCCATCGGCCACCCAGGGCGGCACGGCCACGTCCATCGGCTACTTCAACGGGGACATCGCCCAGGTGGCGGTGTACCCGCACCCGATCGGAGCGTCGGCGGTCGCCACCCACTACGCGCTTGGCGGCGGCGCCGCGCAGGAGCTGAGCCAGGTCACGTTGCCGTCGGGGAACGTGTACGAGGAGGCCACCTATGACTCCGCGACCGGCCGGCTGGCTAGTTACACCGACCCCAACGGCGGTCAGTGGACGATCGGTCAGCCGCTCGCCACCGGGCAGAAGACCAATTCGGACGCCCTGGGCGAGGTGCTGGACAACATCAGCATCACCGATCCCGCGGGTCGGCAGGAGACCTACAGCTACGACATGCTCGACGGCGGGCGCCTGGTCGCCTTCGACAACAGCGTCGACCCGATGGAGGTCTATGGCTACGACGCGGCGGGATTCCTGACCTTCGTCACCGACCAGGACGGGAACCTCGTCTGCTTCACCAACGACGCTCACGGCAACGTGCTGACCCGGACCTGGTATCCGATCGAGCCCGCCGGCCTGCCCGGGGTGAGCACCGGCATCGCCGCGGCCTGCGGCGGATCGGCGTCGTCCAGCCCCACGTGCCCGAGCAGCGGAGCGCCGTGCACCACGTTCTACAGCTACGCGGCGTACGACACGGCGAACCCGCTGGACCCGAAGAACACCGAGCTGACCGCCGTACGGGACGGCAGGTCGGCATCGGTCAGCGACAGCACGTACCAAACCCGGTACAGCTACAACGCGGCCGGCCAGCTCACGTCGCGGATCACGCCGAACACCAGCGACTTCCCCGCCGGACGAACGACCACGTACGGCTATTCGACTGGAAGCGAGGCGGCTTACGGCGGGGGCACGGTACCGGCCGGGCTGCTGCTGGCGCAGGCGACCCCTGGTGGCGCCGTCACCAGCTACCAGTACTACTCCGACGGCGACCTCGCCAAGGTGACCGAGCCTTCCGGCGCCTACACCGTCTACACCTACGACGCGCTTGGCCGGCCGCTGACCAGCACGGTCACCACCAGCAGCTTCTCGTCAGGCGAAACGACCAGCTATACCTACGACGGGCTAGGACACCAACTCACGGTCACCTATCCAGCGGTGACCAATCAGGTGGTGTCTCCGTCGGTGACCCACCAGCTGCAGAACTCCTACGCCTACGACGCGGACGGGAACCTGCTGTCGCTGACTCAGTCGGACCTGACCGGCGGGGACGCGCCGAGAACGACCAGCTACACCTACAACGACCACGGCGAGATGGCCACGGCGACCCAGCCGGCTGGCGCCACGGCTGGTGGCTCCGCCCCGCCCCAGGGCGCCGCCAGCGCTAACCCGCAGGGCGCCACCACGTCCTACGACTACGACGGGTTCGGCAACGTCACGCAGCGGACCGACCCGAACGGCAACGTCTACCGCTACAGCTATAACGAGTACCAAGAACCCACCCAGGTCGAGCTCTACACGGCGTCGACCAGTGCGTCCGCGCCGACCGCCGGCTGCACCGCCCCCGCCGTCCAGGACTCCGACGGCGGCTGCGACCTCGTGCTGGACTCCTACGCCTACGACCCCGCCGGGCTGCTCGCCGCCACGACGGACGCGATGGGCCGGATCACCAACTACACCTATGACCACGACCAGGACGTGATCGCGACTACCACCACCGACCCGTCCACAAGCCCGACGACCGGCCGTCAGACGACGTACGGCTACGACGGCGCGGGGAACCTGGTCAGCCAGTCTGTCAGCGCGATGAGCGGCGGCTCTGTCGGTACTACCACCCTCTCGAACTACACGGTCGACGCCGCGGACCGGCTGGCCAGCCAGGTGCAGGACGCGACGCCAGCCGGCGGCAGCGGCAGCTACCTCAACAGGACCGTCTCCTACACCTACAACGCCGACAACCACGTGCTCTCGCAGACGATGGGCACCGCCGCCGAGGGCGGGACGTCGGTCACCAACTATGGCTACGACACCGCCGGTGACCGCACCAGCCAGACCGTCGTGGACGGCAGCACCAGCCTGGCGACCACCTGGACGTACAACCAGGTCGGCCAGCAGCTTTCGATGACCACCCCGGCCGGCAACGCCGCGGGCGCGACCGCCGCGAATTTCACCACGAACTACGCCTACGGTCCGGCCGGGAACCTCGTCACCGTCACCGGGGCGCCGGTCGCAACGCAGTCCTACAGCGCGCAGGGCCTGACCACCACCCGGCCGGTGACCACCTTCGGATACGACACCTTCGGCGACCAGACCCAGGTAGCAGACCCGAACGGCAACATCGCCGTGACCGGCTACGACGGCGACGGCCGCGTCACGTCCGTCACCCGCCCGTCGTACACGCCGCCCGGCGCCTCGTCGGCGATCACGGCCACGACGAGCTTCGGGTACGACGAGAACGGCAACCTGGTCCAGCAGACCGATCCGCAGGGCAACGTCACCCAGTTCGGCTACGACGGGCTCGGTGACCTGACGTCGGAGACCGACCCGCAACTGCCGGGCCAGTCCGCGCCGGGAGTGTGGAACTTCACCTATGACGCCGACAGCGAGCAGTTGTCCGCCGCCGACCCGCTCGGCAACACCACTCACGCCACGTACGACTACTTCGGCCAGCAGGTAACTTCGACCGACGCGCTCGGCAACACGACCAAGTACGCCCACGACTACCTCGGCGACCAGACATCGATCACCACCCCGGATGGGTCTGCCATCAGCCAGACCTTCGACCGCCTCGGCGAGCTGACCTCGAGCGCCGACGCCTACGGCAACACGTCGAAGTTCACCTACGACGACCTGGGGCGACTCGCTAACGCTTACAACCCGGACGGCAGCTTCGCCCAGTACGGCTTCGACCAGGCCGGCAACCTGACCTCGCTGACCGACTACGGGCCGGCGCCAGCCGGACAAGCGGCGCCCCAGCTGCGGTCCGCGTCGCTGGGCTACGACCCGAACGGCAACCTGACCTCGGCCAAGGACTGGAACGGCAACACCACCAGCTACACCTACGACGCCGCCGGGGAACTCACCAGCCAGGTTCGGCCGGTCTCGTCGTCATCCTCGATCAGCACCGCCTACGGGTACGACCCGGCGGGCAATCAGACAGCGGTCACCGGCGGGAACGGCAACACGACATGGACCACCTATAACCCGTGGGGGCTGCCGGAATCGGTTATCGAGCCCGCGACGGCGGCGGCCCCGTCAGCGGGGCAGCGCACCTGGACCACGGCCTACAACGCCAATGGGCAGACGGCCGCGGTGACCCAGCCGGGCGGGATCAGCCTTTCCTATGGGTACGACCCGCTAGGCGACGTTACCTCCCAGACCGGGTCCGGTGCCTCTGCGCCGACGACGGCACGGTCGTTCGGCTACGACCTGGACGGGCGGATGACCTCCGCATCCGCGCCAGGCGGCACCGACTCGTTCAGCTACAACGCCGACAGCGCGCTGACCGGCACGTCAGGGCCGTCGGGGACATCCAGCTTCAGCTACAACGGCGACGGGCTGCTGTCCGCGGAGACCAGCCCGGCCGGGACCACCGGCTACACCTACGACGCGGCGGACCGGCTGGCCACCGAGAGCGAGCCGCTCACCGGGGCCACCCTCACGTACGCCTACAACGCCGATAGCCTGCCTACCTCCGTGTCCTACGCCTCAGGCGGCGCGGCGGGGCCGGTGCAGGCTGTCAGTTACGACAGCCTGCGGCGCGTGGCGTCCGACACGGTGACCTCCGCGTCTGGCAAGACCCTGGCTGCCCAGACCTACGGCTACGACGCCAACGGTAATCTCACGTCCCAGACCACCGGCGGCCTGATGGCCGCGGCCAGCACCAGCTTTGGCTACGACGAGGCCGGCCGGCTCACCTCCGCCACGACCGGCGGGACCAGCACGTCCTATGCCTACGACGGTGACGGGAACCTGATCCAGTCGGGCGCGACCAGCTACGCTGTCAACGCCCAGGACCAGGTGACCTCGGCGACCGCGGCGTCCGGGACCACCGGTTACGGCTACACGCTGTCCGGCGCGCTCGCCTCGGTCACCCCGCCTGGCGGCGGCGCGCAGCAGTACACCTCCGACGCGTTCGGTCAGCAGACCACCGCGCCCGGCGGCGTGAGCTACGGCTACGACGCGCTGGGCCGGACCGCGACCCGCACCGTCGGCGCCAGCACCACGCCGATGGCCTACCTCGGCACCAGCGGCACGCTCGCGTCCGACGGCAGCTACGACTACACCTACGACCCGTCCGGTGGGGTGACGGCCGCCGGGACCATCGGCGGCAGCGCGTTCGTCACGATGAACGATCAGCACGGCGACCTGGCGGCGACGTTCAGCCCGACATCCAGCGCCGCCGGGCTCGCCGGGTACGCCACCTACGGTCCCTACGGCACTGCGTCCGCCAGCGGGAACAAGCCGAACCTGGGGTTCCAGGGCAACTACACCGACCCCGCCACCGGCCAGGTAGACATGGGCGCCCGCTGGTACAACCCCGCCACCGGCGGCTTCACCACCAACGACACCATCGGCGGCAGTCCGCTGTCCAGCACCGTCGACGGCAACCCGTACGCCTACACCGGCGGTAACCCGCTCACCCAGACCGACCCGACGGGGCACTGCACCAACCCGATGGGAATCTGCTGGCCGAATACCGGTACCGGGGTGGAGGATCCGCCCATTACTGAAGGTGGTCCAAGTGTTGGCATCGACTGGGGCGAGTTCTGGTCGCTAGCCGCTGCCACCGCCGCGCTCGGCGCCGCGCTCGCGGCCGGTGGCCTGGGCCCGTGGGATCCGTGGGGCGGTTCCGGTCGGCAATCATCAGGCTCATCACAAGGCACTAGCCCGTACAACGGTTACGGGTCGTTCACGGTCCCCATAGCCGGTCTCAACTTCGGCGGCATGTACTACCCGTACGGCTATCCCATCCAGAGCCCCACGTCGCCCGGCGGCAACCCCGGCGGCGGTTCCTACCCAGGGTCGCAAGGCGGAACGTGCGGCTTCGCCTGCTACGCGTACGTGCCGCCGCCGCCCCCGCCGCCCCCGCAGGACTGCTACGCGGGACCGGAAGCCACCTGCACGCCGCCGCCGGCGCCGAGCTCGCTGCGTGACGATCCCTGGATCACCACGATCGTCCACGACATCACCAACATCAGCCAGCTGTTCCACAGCGGACACGGCATCATCGAGCGGCCAGTCCCGAACAAGCGCATCGTCATTAAGGGCACCGCCGCCAACACTCGCCTCAATGGCAACCCTGATGTGGACACCACGCAGGACCCCTCAAACCTCACTACGGACATCCACGACCAGCACCCCGTCGACCCCAGTCCCACCACGCCTGGCTCGTCGACGGCAGTAAACCTTCCCGGCCCCTCCGGCCTCGGCGGCGGTTTCGTGGCCCCCACGCTGCCCCAGCCTGTCAGCGTAATTGCGTCCAACGGCACCCCGCAGAAGAGCAAAACCGTCGATCAGGCCGCGCGGGCCAAGGTGGACCGGCAACTCAACCTGGCTGGACAGGCTCGTGAAGAGGCGCCCCTGTTCGGCGGGCGGGGCAACGGCGGCAATAGCCTTCCGCCGACGCTCAACGGCGGCTGTTTCGAGGACAACGGGAAGAACCTGCCGAGGGCCTGGCCCTTCAGGCCGCCGTGGAGTCCCTGGAACCCGCTTGGCGAGGCGTCAAACTGGCAGGACTTCATCGACGCCGTGACTTCGGACGTGGATGCGGCCCGCGCCTTCATGGGTCATGGCGCCACCGGCACAACCGCCACCGTCGGCGTCAACACGGGGCCCGCGATAGGCCCCCAGGCAGGCCAGGGCATCGCCACCGATCCGTGGGTCGCCGGTGGCCTTGCGACCATCGCGTTCGCCGCTTTCCTGAAGAAGTTGAGGTCCCAGAATGGCGGCAGCGGAGGTTGTGACTGAACGAATCCGACACTTAGGCTGCGGTGGTCACCGAAGGGAGGCCAGCCATGAGCGATGATCTCCGTCGGCTCACCGCGGACGCCGTCATCTCGCTGCGATCCGCGCTGGCCGCGGGCCACGGCGTCCGCGACGCGCTGCGTGAAGGGTTCGCCAGGAATGCCGTCTACTTTCACGCTGTCTTCGTCGAGGTCTTGTTCCATACGTTGGGTACCGATCCGAGCGAGAGCGAAATCGCGGCGTTCGCCGCGCGGCTCGAGGCAGGCTGGATGTCAGAGCCACAGGCGTTCGACCCGCATGAAGTCGCGGGTGTGATTCGCTTCGCGTTGGGCGACATCAGCATGCTTCGATCGATGCCCCGGCAGGGACTGAGCAGCCCAGAGATCCCGGTGGCGGTGATGGACAGCGTCTTCGCCGCGTGGCGTCCCACGCCAGCGGAGCTGGATGGGCTGTTCCGCTTTGCTGCCAAGGCCGAGCCCGGCATGCGAGTCATCAGCCCGCCATATCTGTGGGCCGATCCCGGGGATCCGGACCGGGAGCGCGAGCGGCAGCGTGCCGCGATCAAGCTTGACAAGGAAGCGGCCGAGCCGCTCATCCACCGGGCACGAACGGCGGCGTCAGCGGGTTTCAGGAAGGCGGCGCTGGTGGACTACGACCGCGCGATCAGCCTGGATCCCGGCAATGTCACCGCGCTGACGGAGCGGGGGACAATCCGGTACCTGCTGGACCAGCGCGCCGAGGCGCTGGCCGATTTCGAGCGCGCGATCAGCCTGGATCCCGGCAACGCGAGCGCTTACACAGGCCGCGCCAATATCCGTGCGGACGAACAGCAGGATGAGCTGGCGGTCGCCGACTATAACCGGGCCCTGGAGCTCGCGCCCGGCAAGCTGTGGGCGCTGAGCCGCCGGGCCACGGCGCTGCGCAACCTGGGCCGCTACCCCGAAGCGCTCGCCGACGCTTGCCGTGCCATCGAGATCGACCCCAGTGTGGACCTTTACGTCTGCCGGGCAAGCATTTACTACGACATGGGGCGGTACGAGGACGCGCTGGCCGACTACGACCGTGCGTCGCGCGCGGACCCGGCCGTGAACTGGTACCTGGCGAACCGAGCGCTGACCTATCAGGCGATGGGTCGCTACGAGGACGCGCTAGCCGACTTCGACCGGGCGATCGAGTTGAGCTCGGACGAGGCCTGGATGCTTGTCGGGCGCGGTGAGCTGCTTGAGGAGATGGGTCGGCCGGCTGACGCCAAGGCCGACTTCGCCCGTGCGATCGAGATGGAGCCCAGCTACGCCGAGGAACTCCGCGATCGCACCTGAAAGCTGACGGCCGTAGCCAGACAGACCTGGCTACGGCGTGACGATCGAGCCGCCATGGCTGAAGACACCTGACCAGGTCTTGGTGCCGGCGTTGTAGAAAGCCTCATCGAGGGTCCCGTCGGCGCCCACCGCGTAGACTTCCGGATTCCCGGTAACCGCGTCGATGAGGGCGGACGGGCTGCCGGTGATCGAGCCGCCGTGGCCGAAGAATCCTGACCAGGTGCTGTTGCCGGGGTTGTAGAAAATCTCCGTGAGGGTTCCGTCGGCGCCGGTGGCGTAGACGTCCAGGCAGTTGGTGACCGTGTCGACGACGGCGGACGGGCTGCCAGTGATCGAACCGGCCGCGCCATGGATCTGCCCATGCCAGCCCGTGGTCTTGTTGTACCAGTTTTCTACGAGGGTCCCGTCGGCGCCGGTCGTGTACACCTCCAGGTTGCCGGTGAGGGTGTCAACCACGGCCGACGGGCTGCCGGTGAGCGAGCCGCCGTGGCCGAAGAATCCTGACCAGGTGCTGTTGGCAGGATGGTAATAGATCTCCTGGAGGGTTCCGTCGGCGCCGGTGGCGTAGACCTCCAGGTTGCCGGTGACCGTGTCAACCACGGCGGATGGGGTGCCGGTGATCGAGCCGGCCGCGCCATGGATCTGCCCATGCCAGCCCGTGGTCTTGTTGTACCAGTTTTCTACGAGGGTCCCGTCGGCGCCGGTCGTGTACACCTCCATGTCGCCGGTGAACGTGTCGTTGACGACCGACGGGCTGCTGGCGAGGGCGCCGCCGTGGCTGAACCAGCCCGACCAGCTCGACGTGGACTTGACGTAGTAGTCCTCTTGGAGGGTTCCGTCGGTGCCAGTGGCGTAGATCTCGAAGTTCCCGCTGGTCGTGTCGTAGATCGCGGCGGGGGTGCCGGTGATCGAGCCGCCGAGGTTCTGCCATCCCCGCCAGCCCGAGGTCTTGTTGTACGAGTCCTGTTCGACGTTCCCGCTGGGGCTGGTGGCGTAGACCTCCAGGTTCCCGGTGACCGGATCGCGTACGACCGGCGTGCTTCCGGTGCTGGGGGCGGGTGGGAAGAGGGCGTGTGATGGGGTGCCGAGTCCGGTGGGGCCGTCGTAGCCGGCTGCGGCGGTGCACAGGTAGGTGACTGCGCAGGTGCCGTCGGTGCCGGTGGT
>Ga0126381_100008454_pt1 | contig 11510 bp, 4 predicted proteins | sample PanSoiMetPlot_28_FD_96465 | JGI IMG/M metagenome (GOLD analysis project Ga0126381, IMG submission 96465) | Tropical forest soil microbial communities from Panama - MetaG Plot_28 | ecosystem: Environmental > Terrestrial > Soil > Tropical forest > Bulk soil | place: Panama | collected 2016-02-17 | reverse complement strand
GGTGTTCGGCGGCAGGCTGAACGTCGCCGTCACCAGGTCCGGCCGCATCCTCAGCTTCACCGGAGACGCCCGCCCGTCAGCGGGCCTGGCCGCGCAGCCGAAGCTGAGCATGAGCAGCGCGGTGACGACACTGGCAAACAGCGAGGTGCCCAGGGCGGCCTATCGCGCCTCGGCCACCGGCAAGACCGGGATCTGGACGCGGTTCTCGCCGGGCTCGTTCGGCACGCCGCAGTACGCCAGGGCGGCCGCGTTCCCGACCGCGCAGGGCGTCCGGCCGGCCTATGAGGTCATCCTCACCCTCTCCACCAGCGACATGATCGACGCCGCGGTCGACGCGGTGACAGGCAAGGTCCTCTACAGCCAGTCGCTCATAGCCAGCTACGTGGACAACTCGCCTGACGACAGCGCGGTGACGCCGCCCGCCAGCGTCACGGCCGGCAAGCCAAACTCCCCCGTCATCGCGAGCGGCACGGCGGCGCAGAAGAACGGCCCGGAAGGCCTCGCGTTCCCCTATTACCCGGGCGCGCCCGCGGCGCCAGATCAGGTTGCCGAGCCGTTCACCGGCGACCCGACCGCCTCGCCCGCCGGCTGGCTGAACCCCGCCGTCAACGGGTTCTTCACCACCCAGGGAAACAACGTGGACGACCACGAGAACTGGCTGGCGACCCGGCCCGAGGCGAACCCGTTCCGCCCGGTATCGGCCAACGGACAGTTCCTGTTCCCGTTCCAGGACAACTGGGGCCGCAACAACTGTGCCGACTCGTCCTACCAGCAAGACGTCGCGCAGGCCACGACCAACCTGTTCGATCAGCACAACCGCATCCACGACGAGTACTACGGCTACGGCTTCACCGAGTCGGCCGGCAACTTCCAGAACGACAACTTCGGCCGCGGCGGCGTCGGTAACGACGCGGTGCAGGGCGACGTCCAGGCGGGCATCCAGGCCACACCGCAGCAACTCGACAACGCCAACTTCGCCACTCCTCCCGACGGCTTGCCAGGCATCACCAACATGTTCCTGTGGGAGCCCATCCCCGGCTCGTTCATCGCCCCGTGCGTCGACGGCGACAACGACGTCAGCGTGATCCAGCATGAATACACGCACGGCATGACCAACCGCATGGTGGGTGGCGGCGAGGCACTCAGTGGCGAGCAGGCTGGCGCGATGGGTGAGGGCTGGAGTGACTTCTACGCCCTGAACCACCTCTTCGACGCGGGCCTGGAGACCCAGCCGATCGAGGGCATCTACGTGACCGGCAATGCGCAGCGCGGCATCCGCAACTACAACTACGCTGACAGCCCGCTGAACTACGGCGACCTCGGTTACGACATCGTCGGCAACGAGGTCCACGCCGACGGCGAGATCTGGACCGCCACGCTCTGGCAGCTCCGGCAGGGTCTGCTCGCCCAGTACGGCACCAAGGCCGGTGAGAAGCGCACCGCGCTGCTCATCACCGCCGCGCTGGCCGACACCGCACCGAGTCCCAGCATGCTGGACGCGCGTGACGGAATCCTCACCGCCGACCAGGACCTCTACAAGGGCAAGGACTCCGAGCTCATCTGGAAGACGTTCGCCAGCCGGGGCATGGGCTCCGGGGCCGGCAGCATCGGCAGCGCCGATCCCGACCCGGATCCCAGCTTCGCCAGCCCCAACACCCACGACAACGGGCACCTGGCCATCATCACGGTGGACCCGACTGGCCGCGCTGTGACCGGCGTCAACGTCTTCATCGGCGACTACGAGGCGCGCGTCACCCCGGCTGGCATCACGGCCGGGCGCGCCGGGACCGCGTTGGTCAACATGGTTCCCGGTACCTACGACGTGACTATCCAGGCACCCGGCTGGGGCTCGCGTACGCTCACTGGGATGGTCATCACCGCTGGCGCAACCACCACCCAGACGGTGACACTTCAGCCGAACCTCGCATCTGCCACCAACGGCGCCACCATCACCGCCTCCTCCGGCGACGATGGCAACAACCCGCCAACCAACCTGATAGACGACACCCAGGCGACGTCCTGGGGGAACGCCCGCACCACCACCGCGCAGGACCAGAGCGGCTCGGTGACGGTGGCGCTCTCCCCGACACTGGATACCGCTAGCACGATGATCAGCTCGGTCGAGCTCGGCGCCTTCCCCGGCATAGGGCTGCCAAGGTTCGGCGCGGTCAAGGATTACGCCATCGAGGTGTCGGATGACGGCACCACCTGGACGACGGTCTTCACCGGGACGGTGCACACCGACCCGCCACGGCCCGTCGCGCCCGAGCTGAACTACCAGACGATCACGCTGGCCACCCCGGTCCACGCGAACTTCGTCCGGCTCGACGTTACCCACACCCAGGGCCCGGTCGCCGAGCTGAGCGTCGGTGAGCTCCAGGTCTTCGCCGGGACACCATAGCGCAGGCCCATGACCAGATGATCAACCGCTAACGCTGGGCTGGCATTCTCCACGAGGTGCCAGCCCAGTTGCGGTCATCTCGGCGTGTCGAGCACGCACCGAGGATGTCGCGACACTGTGCGGCACCCTGACACGGAAGAGGTCACTGGGTCAAATCCAATACGGCCCGCCTGGCCGCGCGCGCTCTCGGGTGCGCAAGCGCCAGTCAGGGGGTGACGGCGATCGTCGCGCAGAACACCCAATCGGCACGCGCCCCTGTTGATCCTGAAACTTCAGCACTGGAATGTCGGTGGACTCCCCTAGCCTGATGTCGTGCCCACTTCAAGCGATCCGGCGCAGGTGGACGGGTCGCGGCGTGACCTGTTCCGATACCTGACCGCCGAGGAGTATGCGGATTACCTCGCGATCATGGACTTGTTCTCAGCGACGTTGCTGACGGACTTGTCTGCGGAGGAGGTTGCTGGCCAGCTGACCGAGCGTGGTCTCACTCTGTCCAGGGACACGGCGGAGACGCGGTGTCGGCAGTTGGCAGACTGGGGGAACCTCGTGCCGTCGATCCGTGATGCGCGGGTTGCGACCGTCGCCGAGTACATCCGGTCACGGTCGCGGTACCAGGTCTCCAAGCTGGGCGGCCGGGTGCACCGGCAGGCCGTCGAGATCCTGCACGCCAGTGACGGAGCTCGTGAAGTGGCTCGAGAACTGCTCGGTCAGATCGTGCAATCTCTCGACCGGATCCTTGCCATGATGTGCAGCAGCCACGTGGGCGTCGACACACTCGAAGCCGAGGTGCTGGCCGGCGAAGTTACCACCGTGTTCTCCAATCAGCGGCTGTTCACGGACAGCGTGCGAGACTTCTACGCCTACCTGGCGGGAATCCTCAGCCGGTACGATCTGGCCGGCGAGGAGTACGGGCAGTTCAAGGAGCTGCTGCTGGTCTACATCGACCTGATCACGGCCGATGTCAACCGGCACGCGCCGGCTGTCGCCCACCGGGCCGGCCTGGTGCTCGCACAATCCGATCGCGTGCTGCAAGCACTGAACACCCTGACTGGGCTCACGTCACCGGATGGCAGGCAGGTTGAGCGGGCGCAGGGGCGCACGCGGACGGACTGGGAGGAGCTCGCCGCCTGGTACGACGCCTCGCATGGGGCATCTGGACCGGAGCAGCTGCGCAGCGCCGCAGGCCAGGCGCTGGGCCAGCTGATAACCAACGCCAAGCGGCTACTGGACTCCTCGGGGACGGGATTCTCGCGGCGGGCGGACTTCCTGCGGCTGGCCCGGTGGTTCGCGACCGCGGACGACGAGCAGGCGCACCGGCTATACGACTCGGCGTTCGGTGCCTATCCGGCCCGGCACCTGCTGTTCGGGCCGGACGAGCCAGATCCGCGGGTCGGCCCGACGACCTCCTGGTGGCACGGCGAGCCGGTGCCGGTCCCGGTGTCGCTGCGCGAACGCGGGGACCGGGCGATGCGCGGCCGCACGTCCCGGGTGCCGGACACGACCGCGGACCGGCTGCGGCTGACCGCTGAGGCTGAGCGAGAAGCCGAGCAGCGGCAGGCCTCGGCGGCCGAACTGGCGCTGGCCGGCGGGCTGCACGGCGCAACGATCTCCCCGGCGGCGCGGGACCTGCTGCTTGACCTGGTGGGAGCATTGCTGGCCCAGCAGGGAGAGCAGGTCACCGACCACGACGCGGGGTTGCGGCTGCGGGCAGTCCCCGGCCCGGACACCGTGGTCAGCAGCCCGGACGGTACTACCACGTTCGTCCGGCTCAGCCTCACCGTGTCCGCCGCCACCGACGGTGCGGACGAGAACTGGCTGGAGCCGGCTTGGGACATGGCCCAGTGACCACGCCACAGCTGTCCACGGCGGGCATTGACGCCGGCCAGCGACGGCTCGCCGCCAGGCATCTGCTCGCATCCCCCATCCTGAGCTCGTCGCGGAACCCGGCCGAGCTGGAACTGGTCCGCCGGCACGCCCAGGCGCTGAAGTCAATGTTCGCGACCCAGCTTGGCTACGCGCTGGTGGTTGAGTCGACGTTCGCTCGGCTGGTCAAGGCGCCGCTGCCAGCGTCCGCCCCGGTACGCGCGGCTCGCCGCGGTACGGGCGACGCGCCGTTCACAGCTCGTACGTACGTGCTGCTCGCGCTGGTCTGCGGGGCGCTGCTCGCGCCGGGTGTGGGTGAGCAGATTCTCATTTCCGCGCTGGTCGACCAGGTCCGTGCCGACGCCGCTGAGCAGTCGATCACTGTCACCGACGGCATCGGCGACCGGCGTCAGCTGGTCGCCGCGCTCAAGCTGCTGGTGGCCTGGGGGGTGGTGACCGAGACCGACGGCACGCTCACAGGCTGGGGCGAACGTCCCGGAGACGAGGCGCTGCTCAGCATCAACCGAGCGCTGCTTATTCACCTGCTGCCCAGCCCGCTGCACCAGTACGGGACGGCGGAGGAGACCTGGTCGCGCCTAGTCGCCGAACCGCCGCGGCGGCGGCTTCGCCAGCGGCTGGTGGAGAGCCCGGCGGTGTTCCGCGCCGAACTGCCCGACGACGAGCTGGACGTGCTGTCCCGAGAGCGCACCGAGCTAGCCCGGCATCTAGACGAGAACTTCGGGCTGGTGCTGGAGGTCCGGGCCGAGGGCGCGCTGGCTTACGACCCGGCCACCGGGGTCAGCGGCCTCACCGACGTGGACTTCCCTGGCAGCGGCAGCGCCAAGCAGGCCGCCCTGCTGCTGCTCGACGAGCTGAGCGCGGCCGCCCCGGTACCGGACGGGACCGTCGTCATCGGCGGCCGTGCACTCCCGGCTCTGCTCGTACCTTGGGAGCGGGTCGGCATCGTGCTGGGCGAGCTGGCCAACCGCTACCGAGCCGTCTGGAAGGGCGACTACACCGAGTCGCCGGACATCTTGCGCACTGAGGTGGTGGAGCTGCTGTCCGCTCTCCGGCTGGCCCAGTCCACGGACAGCGGCCTGGCCGTCTTCCCGTTCGCGGCCCGATACCAGCCGCAGGTGACCACCCGCGCCGCTGCCCGCCCGACCGAGGGGGACGAGCAATGAACCAGCCACGGCCGTCACGCCCCCCACGTCGGTTCGACGAGCGGTGGCGGCTGTCGCGCGCCGGGATCGTCAATGTCTGGTTCTATCTGGACAACGAGTTCAACTTGAGCGGCGGCAGGATGATCCTGCGCGGCACCAACGGCTCGGGAAAGTCACGGGCGCTGGAGATGCTGCTGCCGTTCCTGCTGGACGGCGACCGGCGCCGGATGGACGCCACCGGTGCGGCCCGGGTAAGCCTGGACGAGCTGATGCGCACCGGCGCACAGGGACAGTCGAACAGGACCGGCTACCTGTGGCTGGAGCTGGCCCGGCCAGGAGAGTACCTCACGGTCGGCGCACTGGTCCGGCACAGCCAGTCCGCGAGCAGCACGAAGGTCTGGTACTTCACCACCCCGCTGCGTGTCGGCGCAGGCCTGCCCTTGATGTCCGGCACCCGGGAGCCGCTGTCGCGCGACGCGCTGACTGAGCTCATCGGGGCAGAGCGCATCACGGAGTCGGCCCACACCCACCGCGACCACATCCGCACCCAGGTATTCGGATTGCACGGTGACGCGGGACGGGACCGCTACGACGGCCTGCTGCAGCTGCTGCACACGCTGCGGGCGCCGGATGTCGGGAACCGTATCGACGAGGGCCGGCTGCCGCAGATTCTGCTGGAATCGCTGCCGCCGCTACAGGAGGACGCGCTGAGCCGGGCAGGCGAGCAGCTCGACGGGCTCACCGAGACGCGGCTGGCCCAGCGGCGGCTGGAGGACTCAGCACGCGAGGTCGACAAGTTCCTCGCTGTCTACCGGCGCTACGCGGCCGAGACGCTACGAACCCGGGCTCAGGAGACGCTGGCCGCCGCCACAGCCGTGACCGATGCCAGGGCACTGGCTGCCCAGCGCGCTGACGAGCTGGCATCGCTCGAGGAGGAATCAGACCGACTGAACGCGGCCGTTCAGCAGCTGGCAGAGGAACGATCCGAGATCGAAGCGGCCCTGCGGGCCATCGAGAAGCGGGAGATCTTCAAGACCGCCGACGACCTAGTGCAGCGGGACCAGAAGGTGGCCGAGCTTGCTCACTCGGCGGATCGGGCGCTCGCCGAGGCCGGACGGGGCCGGGACCATCATGAGCGGGCGGTGCGGGATGCCGGGCGAGCTCTCAGCGAGCTGCGGGCGGCGACCGGCGAAGCGGCCGCCGCCCTAGCGGAGACCCAGGACGCCCTCGCCAACGCGGGGTTGCCCGGCACCGGGTTGCCCGAGGAAATCCGAACGGTGGAGCACGCGACGAACGTGGGTTCGGCGCTGGTTCGCGTCCAGCGTGATGGTGACCCGCAGCCGTTGGTCCGACCCGCGGCACCCCGGGCGAGCGTGGTGCCGACGGACCTGGACGCGGCGCAGAACTTGGCCCGGGCCGCGGCCGCCAGCGCGACCGAACGGCTGGGCCTCGCCAAGCGCCGCCTGGAGGAAGCCCGGCGCCTGCAGCAGGCGGAGCAGGAGGTGCTGCGGATGGAGGGTGAGGCCAGCCAGCTGCGCGCCACCGCCGAGGAGGACGCGCAGGCGGCGGACGACCAGGCCACGACGCGGGACACCACTGCCGTCGCCCTGGCCGAAGCCTGGCGCGCCTGGTGCCATGATCCGCGGACCTTGCGGCTGCTCGGCGAGCTTGGCTGGGCGGCCCATCCGCTGCTCGGGCCTCTAGTCCGGGACGCCGAAGTGCTGGCAGGCGACGACGGGCCGGAGCTGGACGGACTGGACGAGGTCGCCGACGCAGCAGCCCGCCCGGCGCGGGCGGCGGTGGCTGCCGCGCGCGCGGACCTGGACCGGGCGGCGGCCGACGGCCACGAGCACGAAGCCGGGCTCCGCGCCGAGCGGGCGGACCTGGCCGCCGAGCGGGACCCCAAGCCGACCGAGCCGCCCTGGCTCGACGCCAGGCGCGACGGGGAACCGCTGTGGCGCTGCGTCGACTTCGCCGATCACCTGGACGACGGGCAGCGGGCTGGGCTGGAAGGTGCGCTGCTTGCCGCGGGATTGCTCAGCGCGGTCGTCCAGCCGGACGGGACGGTGCTAGCCGCCGACGGCGAGCTGTTGATCAGCCCTGGCACCGCGCGGCCAGCGCGGTCCTTGGCCGAGGCACTGCGTCCCGACCCCGCGGCCACCCTGGCCGCTGGGACGATAACGTCCGTGCTCGCCGCCGTCGGCTACGACGACCCGGTCGCGGTCACGACGGTGTCCGCCGACGGGCGCTGGCGGAACGGTCCGCTCCGCGGCGGCCACGTCGCCGCCACAGCCAGGCACATCGGCGCGGCTGCCCGCGCCGCGCACCGCCGGCAGCGGATCGCGCAGATTGACGCTGAGCTGGCTGAGCTGGCCGCACAGGCCGGGCTGCGGGAGCGGCAGCGGGCCGACCTGGACGGCACTGTGGCAGAGTTGGACGCGCTGGTCCGGGCCGCGCCGCGCATCGCGGGGCTGTTCGCGGCCCGAAAGGTCGCGGCCGAGAGTGCTACCCGGGCCAGTCGCAGTGCCGCCCGGGCCGCCAGGGAAACCGAGCTGGCCCGGCAGAAACGGACCACCTGGGCCGGTGAGCTGACCACTCACCAGGCCACCTGCACCCACCATGGGCTACCGTCAGGCACGGACGCGCTCGACCAGGTCGCCACGGCGGCGGGCCGAGCGCGGGACAGCGGCACGCGGCTTGGCCGGGAGCTTGACCGGCTGGACGGTCACGCCCGCCGACACCGGGAGCAGTTGCAGCGGGTGTCAGACGCCGAGTCGCTGCGCGACAGCGCCGAGCGGGACGCTAGCGAGACCTGGTCTCGGTGGCACGCCGAAGCCAGCGCGCTGGCGGCCCAGCACGACGCCATCGACCTATCCATCACCCAGGCTCAGGCTGAGCTGAGACAGGCACAGAAAGCCCAGGAACGGGCCATCCGCGACGGGGAGGACGCGACTCTGGCCGTCAGCAAGCTAGGACCGAGGCTCGGTGAAGCCCGGGAGGCGAATCGGCGGGCCGCGGAGGACGCCGACGCAGAGCTGATCCGGATGGCCGCGACGGGTCACCGGTTCAACCGGTCGATCGCGCTCACCGGCCTGGCCGCGGCCGCCACCGCCGAGGATCTGACCGGCATCGTCCAGCCAGATCAGCTGGACCAGGTCACGGCGGCGGCAAACGCGTTGCTTGCGAAGGTCGCCGCGGTCCGCCAGGTGCCGTCGCTCAATAGCGTGCTCAATGCTTTCCGCGACTTCGACCGCGAGGTGTCAGGCCAGCTCGACGTGCGGTACCGGCTGGACGATAACGTGCTCGTAGTCGAAGTGGCCGGGGCAGGCGACGAGCGTACCCTGGCCGGGGCGGCCAGGACGCTCGCGGCACGGGTGCAGAACGGCCGGGCGGCGCTGAGCGACCGGGAGCGGGAAGTGTTCACCCGCTTCGTCCTCGGCGGGGTTGCCGAGGAGCTGCGCCGCCGGGTCAACCAGGCCGGTCAGCTGGTCGAGGCCATGAACACGAGCCTGAAGGGGATCCGGACAAGCAACGGGATCGGGGTCCGGCTGGGCTGGGGCCTGCGGGAGGAGCACGCGGCCCTGAGCCGGGTCCTCGAACTAGTGGCGACCTCGGATAAGGTGCGCTCGGAGACACAGAACGCCGAGCTGACAGAGCTGCTGCGGCACAGGGTCGAGGAGTTCCACACCGCCGACCCGAGCAGCGGCTACGCCGCACACCTGGCCGCCGCGCTGGACTACCGGCAATGGCATGAGGTGAACGTGACCATCCTCGGCCCGGAGGAGGGCCAGCAGCGCCGGCTGTCCCGCCGGGCCAAGCTCTCCCAGGGCGAGACCCGGTTTGTCTCCTACGTCACGTTGTTCGCCGCCGCGGACGGCTACCTGACCAGCCTGGGCGACGATGGCCGGGCGCTGCGGCTGATCCTGCTCGACGACGCGTTCGCCAAGGTAGACGAAGGGACCGTGGCCGAGCTGATGGGCCTGCTGGTCACACTCGACCTGGACTTCGTGATGACGGGTCACGCGCTGTGGGGGTGCTTCCCGCAGGTCCCGCGGCTCGACGTGTACGAGGTCCGGCGCAGCAACGGCAGCTCGGCCGTGACCACCCACGTGCACTGGGACGGGCACAGCCGGCATCTGCGCAGCACCTCGTGAGCGGTCTCCCGGCCGGGCTGCGCGCTCACCTGTCCGCGCCGTCGCTGCAACCGCTGTGGACGGTGCTGCGGGACCGGCTAGAGCGTAACGGGCACGCCATTCGCGGGGCGGTCACCGTGGATCTGGACGATGACGGCGCGGACCGGCTCAGCGGCCTGCTAGGCCGCCGCGATGTGCGCGCTGGGAAGACGCAGGTGAAGCTGGCCGATCTGGATACCGCCCTGCGGTTGAGCCAAGCCGAGCGAGGGCTTGTCGCCGTCGTGGGCGAGTTGACCGGCGGCCCGCTGCGGGACAAACCCGGCGAACGAAACAAGGCTCATGCCCGCCGCGAGCAGCTGTGGGCCGAGCTGGACAGGCTCCTGGCCAGGCACAGCCTGGCCAGCCAGGGCTGGACACGACCGTGGACCGACTGGTTGCACAGGGGCAGCGTGCTGACCAGGCTTCCCGCCGATCAGGCCAGCCAGGCACTGGCGATCGCGGCCGGGACGCTGGCAAGGGTGCTGGATACCGACCAGCCGCCGACTGGGATAGCCGAACTGGCCAGCGGGGTGACCGGCGACGCGCACGGTCTTGATGACGGGGCGCCGGCCGCTGCCCTGGTGTTGCGGGGGCTGGCGTACGCGCTGGATGTTCCGCCGCCCACCTCGGCGGCGGAACGCCGTCTGATGTGGCAGCGGGTCGGGGTGAGCACCGACGAGATCTCGGGGACCGTCATCACCTACGGGCTGCGCCCGCCCGGCACCGACCGCTGGTCGGCGATGATGCGTGAGCGTGCCGATCTGGGCCTGATCACCCACCTGACCGTCCACGAGTTGCGCCGAGGCGGTGAGCTGACCCGGCCCGGTGAAGTCGTGCACGCCTGCGAGAACCCGCAAGTGCTGCAGCGACTCGCCGCCGTCGGCGTCGACGGGCCGCTGGCGTGCACGTCCGGCAATCCCGCGGCAGCCGGATCTCTGCTGCTGCGGCGTGCCGTGGTGCGGTACCACGGGGACTTCGACTGGCCTGGCGTCGCTATTGCCCGCCGCATCATCGACCAGGGCGCTCAGCCATGGCGCCTGGGATGCGCCGATTACCGCGAGGCAGTGGAGCGCCTGCCAGCCGACCGACGGCTCATGCTGACCGGCCCCGCCGAGACGACACCGTGGGATCCCGGACTGAGCCCGGCCATGACGGCGGCCAACGTGGCCGTACACGAGGAGGCGATCGTCGATCTGCTGCTGGCCGACCTGACCAGCCGACGATTATCCAGGCTCGCCTTCTCCCACCGAGGGTAGCCGCGCGCTGGTCGTCTTCCACGCAGTGACAGCGCCGAACGCCGACTCTGGCCCTACCGAGGGCCGTGCCGATGGACGACGCGCAGCGCACAGAACGTCCAGTTCTGGCTCACGTTGTCGGCGCGTTGCGCCCTCATCGCGGCATGTGCGGATGTCTGTTTCTGGAGCGGCGGCGTCTGAATATGCGGGCGGCCATCGCGCCGGGGTGATCAGTTGGGCCGCGTGCGGCAGGTGCTGCCGGGCTGGGCACCCGGCGGCAGCCCGGGGCGGGGGCTGGGGTTAGCGGGGCTGGTGGTGGTTCTGGTTGGCCTGGATCAAGGTGTCCAGGATCCTGGCCAGGTCTTCGATGTCGCGGGAGGTCAGGGGCTGGACGAAGTAGCGGCCGATCCCGTCGGCGTGCCCGGGCCAGACCTGCTCGAACCGCTGGCGTCCGGGCGGGGTGAGGCAGACATCGAAGCGGCGGCGGTCGGCGGTGCTGACGGTCCGGGTGATGAGCCCGTCGCGTTCCATGCGGTCCAGCAGCCGGGTGAGGCCGCTTCGGCTGAGCGCGTCGGCGACGACCATGGAGGCGGTCAGCTCGTGCAGCGGGAGCGTCCCGGACGGCGCCCAGGCCAGGTGGACCAGCACGTCGAACTGCTCCAGGCTCAGCCCGGCG
>Ga0126381_100008452_pt1 | contig 11512 bp, 12 predicted proteins | sample PanSoiMetPlot_28_FD_96465 | JGI IMG/M metagenome (GOLD analysis project Ga0126381, IMG submission 96465) | Tropical forest soil microbial communities from Panama - MetaG Plot_28 | ecosystem: Environmental > Terrestrial > Soil > Tropical forest > Bulk soil | place: Panama | collected 2016-02-17 | reverse complement strand
CTCACCGACAAGGAGCGCTACGAGCGCATCCGCGAGACCCTGGGGCGCTATTGCGCGATTGTCGAACTCGGGCGAGTGGAAGAAGGCGACGCGGTGCGCTGGGTGCAGGAGTATTCCACCCGCCGCCAGGTGAAAATCGATCCCGATGCCGCGCGCGAATTGGTGGACTCGCTCGGCGGCGAGATGATGATGGTTTCAAGCGAACTGGACAAGCTCATTTTGTATGCCGGAGAGAAAAAGCGGGTCACGCTGGGCGACGTGGAAACCATGGTCCTGGCCGCGAAGCAGCGTTCGCTCTATGAGTTGACCGACGCCATCTCCGCGCGCGACCGCACTCGCTCCCTCGAAATGCTCGATGCAATCTTATCGAGCGGCGATGGCGAAGACGCGGCCATCGGACACCTCTACCTGCTGGCCAAAACCTTCCGGCAGATGCTGGTCATCCTGGAGCGCAACGTTCGAGATCAGCGCATGCTCTGGGCAGCGTTGTGGCAGGGATTCCGCGTCCCTCCTTTTGCCGCCGATGACATCATTCGCCAGGCGCGGCGATACAAATCCAAACGCGAACTGATGCGGGCCATTCGACTGGTGGCGAAGGCGGATTTTACTCTGCGCACAAACCCACCCAGCAAGCGCCTGGTGCTTGAAAAGCTGGTGCTCGACTTGACCGCCGAGCCGAAGCCCGAGCCAGAGTGGATGCAGCACGAGCTGGAAGTGTGAAGAAATGTGGCGCGCGCGCCCGCGCGAACCGGAAGCCATACTTGCGATCGAAGGCCGGGAGTTTTGCTTTTTAGGCTCGCATTCTGCAACACTGACCGGCTATGTCAACGCCCGCCCCGTCCCGGTCGCATGCGCCCGCGATTCTCGAGCGTCATCCCCTGGTCGCATACTGGGTGATCACCTTCGCAATCTCCTGGGCCGGCGCATTGGTCGTGGCTGCGCCGGGGTTGATCCGCGGCGCCGGCATCTCGAACACCACCGGCATGGTCATGTTCCCCGCCATGCTCCTCGGCCCGCTCGTGAGCGGCATCTTGATGTCGCGCGTGACCGGTGGCAGCGAAGGAACCAAGGATCTGTGGCGGCGGATCCGGCGCTGGCGGGTTGGCCTGGGCTGGTATCGAGCCCTTCTGATTCCCCCGGCCACGGTTCTCTTAATTCTTTTCCTGCTCGAAGGTCTTGTGTCTCGCTCCTTCCGACCAAACCACTTTTGGATTGGCGTTGCATTTGGCGTTCCGGCCGGCTTATGCGAGGAGATCGGCTGGACAGGATTCGCATTTCCGCAAATGCGCGCTCAGCAGAGCGCCCTCGGGGCTGCCGTCTGGCTCGGGGTTTTGTGGGGACTGTGGCATTTGCCGGTCATCAATTTCCTGGGCGCTGCTGCTCCTCACCGGCAATATTGGTTTGCGTTCTTCCTCGCGTTTACCTTCGCCATGGCCGCCATGCGGGTGCTGATTGCCTGGATTTACACCGGCACGAACAGCGTGCTACTGGCGCAACTGATGCACATCAGTTCCACCGCAGCATTAGTCATCTTCAGCCCTCCCGTAAGCCCGCTGCGGGAAGCGATGTGGTATGCCCTGTATGGATGTTTGCTCTGGCTGATGGTTGGAATCGTCGTGGCCGCCACCGGACGGCAACTCGGAGGCGGCTAAAAGTTTCCTTCGTCGGCCGATGGTCCATAAATCGCGGGCACCTTGGCCCCGGTCAGCCGCAGATAAACCGTCAGCTGACCGCGGTGGTGCGCCAGGTGGTTGAAAACCGCATTCTGAATCATTTTGTATCGCGGTTCCTCGCTCAAAACGTGCGCTCCAGCCCGGAATCTCCATGGCTTGAGCAGGTGCTCGTCCGTGGTTGCCTCCAGAGCTTTCCGCGCCTTCTCGAGACATTCTGAAAATGTCCGCAGTAGTTCTTCCCGGGTCTTTATTTCCGGGGTTCGGGGCCGGTCGGGGGCGCTGAAATCCAACTCGTCGCGGTTGATCATCATTTCAATCCATCCCGGCATCGTCGCAACCAGCGCCGCCAGATACCCCAATGGCATGGATTTTTCGTGAGGCTTCCAGTCGTTGCGGCCCTCCGGTACACGCTCGATGGCATGACGCGTTCCGGCCGCCTCCGCTTCCAATTCGGTCAGGAAAAACTCGGTCAGCTTCATGATGCCTTCCTCTCGCCGCCAGCCATTCCGCCCAGCGGCAAAAAGGAGCGTACCGGCTTATATATGACGCTCTGTGTCATAATTCCAGAATTAATTTCAGGGCAGGGTGATGAAATCGGACCGGCTGCTATCCACCATCCTGTTGTTGCAAAGCCACGGCCAGCTCACCGGCCGCGAGCTCGCGGAGCGGCTCGAGGTTTCCGAGCGAACCATCCATCGTGATATGGACGCGCTCAGCGCCGCCGGGGTTCCCGTGTTCGCGCTGCGCGGATCCCGCGGGGGCTGGAAGCTCGAAGAAGCCTGGCGAACCCAAGTGCCCGGCTTAGACGAGGCCGAGTTGCATGCCTTGCTCATGGCTCAACCGCGAATCGTCGGCGATCCTCGCCTGGCGGCAGCAGCCGAACGAGCGCTGGGAAAACTGTTGGCCTCGCTTCCCGGCCACTTGCGCGAAAGGGCCGCCTCCATCCGCCAGCGCCTTTATGTCGATACGACGGGGTGGCGCGGCGGAAGCGAAGATCTTTCGATGCTGCCGCGGGTACAGGATGCCGTTGCACGGGACCGGAAACTGAGGATTCGCTACGCCAAAGCACGGCACAAGCCGAGCGAAGCCGATGAGGTTGCCTTCGACACCGAGACGGTCGAGCGCATTGTCGATCCCCTGGGCTTAGTCGCCAAGGGCAGCGCCTGGTATCTGGTCGCTAACGGGGCCAGCGGCTTTCGCACCTACCGCGTATCTCGCATAGAACACGCCGCCGTGCTCGAGATTGCGGCCCGGCGGCCCGCTAGTTTTGAGCTCGCGGTGTATTGGAAGAATTCCACCGAAGAATTCCGGAAAATCTTGCAGCGCTTTGAAGCCGTCCTGCGACTGCATCCGCGCGCCGCGCGAACCATGAAGATGTGGCACCCGACCGCGGTCGTGGCCGATCAGTTGCCGCAAGCCATCCCTGCTTCGAGCGAAATCTGGACCACTCTGCGGGTGCAATTCGACGATGAGGAACAGGCTTTGTTTATCGTTCTGGGCATGGGATCGCGCGCGCAAGTGGTGGCTCCCGAGAGCCTCAGGAGGCGGATTCAGGCGGAACTCACCGCCATGATGAGCCTTCCCGAACTCAGCCCCCCGCCGGACCCGACAGACTCTGCTGCCCGCAGTTGAAAAGTCTCCGTTTCCCCCGTATTGTTTTAGCAAACGTGCGAAATCGATTCCGCTGCCTTCGTGAGGGGACGAAGTCAGAACTACGAACGCGTACAGGAGATCGGCCATGGAAAACAAGCCGGCAGCGCAGAACATTCAAGACACGTTTCTCAACACGGCGCGGAAGGAGCGGAGCAGCATCACCATTTATCTGATGAGCGGAGTGAAGCTGACCGGGCGCATTCGTTCTTTCGATAAGTATTCGGTTGTGCTCGAAACCAATAACCAGGAGCAGCTGATTTTCAAGCACGCGATCTCGACGGTGGCCGTAGGCAAGGCGCACAGTGTCTCGGAACGTCCCCGCGTTTTGGGCGCCCCCGCAAGCTCCGTACCGGCGACCGAACCGGCCGAACCTCCAGCCGCTTCCGGTACCGAAGGATGAGGCGGCCTGAGTTTGCGCAGTTCTGAATCCCTCCTCGTTGCGAGAAGAGGCAAAACCGGACGCTCTCTGCGCGCTGGAATGCGCCAGGAGCGTGCTTTCCTGGTGGGTATTGACTACCGCAGCCCGAGACGAGGGAAGGTTCTTACCCACAGCGCGCAAGCGGCGCGGGATACCTCAGCTACGTCGCGTTCGGACTCCCAACCCCAGTTCAGCGCCGAGGAATCTCTCGGGGAACTGCGAGATCTTGCCATCAGCGCCGGTGCCGACGTGGTGGGCGAAACTTTGCAGCACCGCGACCGCCCCGACCCGGCCACGCTCATCGGGCGGGGCAAGCTGGACGAGGTTGCCGGGGTAGCCGCGGAGCTCGCGGCCGACCTCCTGCTTTTTGATCATGACCTCAGCGCTTCGCAGCAACGCAATATCGAACAGGCCGTCGATGCCCGCGTGATCGATCGCACCCAGCTGATTCTCGACATTTTTGCCACCCACGCACGCACCCGCGAAGGCCAGCTGCAGGTGGAATTGGCGCAGCTGGAATACATGCTGCCGCGACTCACTGGGCGCGGCATTGAGATGTCCCAACTCGGCGGCGGCATTGGAACCCGAGGGCCGGGCGAAACCCAGCTCGAAACCGATCGCCGCAAAATCCATCGCCGCATCCGCCATCTGAAGCAGCAGATCGAAAACGTCCGCCGAATCCGCGCACAACAGCGTCAGAGGACGGAATCGGTTCCGGTCGCGACCGTTGCCCTCGTCGGCTATACCAATGCCGGAAAGTCCACACTGTTCAATGTGCTCACCCGCGCCACCGTGCTCGAATCTCCGCGCATGTTTGCCACCCTGGATCCCACACTGCGCTCGGTCACCCTGCCGTCGAAACGTAAAGCGCTGCTTTCTGACACCGTGGGTTTTATTCGCAACCTGCCGCACACGCTGGTGTCCTCATTTCGTGCAACCCTCGAGGAAGTGCAGCGGGCGGCCCTGATCTTGCACGTCTCCGACGCCAGTAGCCCGCTCTCCGCCGAGCAGGACGCGCAGGTCGAGCGGGTGCTGAAAGAACTCGAAGCGGCCCACAAACCCACGCTGCACGTCAAGAACAAGATCGATCTGCTCCCGCCCAAACAACGCGACAGCCTGCTCGACAACGGGCACACGGTGCACGTTTCTGCCGCCAAAAGCATCGGGCTCAGCACTCTCCTCGATCGCGTGGATCAACTGCTCTCGGAAGACGCGATCCGCCGCGTGCACCTGCGAATTCCGCAAAAAGAGGGCAAAGCGCTTGCCATGCTCGAAGCCGGCTCGAGAATTTACTCGCGCGAGTACAAGGATGGAGCGGTGGAGCTCGAAGTGGAAGTTCCGGAATCGCTAGCGCGCGCCATGAAGCCCTGGTTCATTTCCTGACCGCATTCCCGCCCATCCCCGACACTGCTGTCAGAATACGGCTTCGCGACTCCGCCTCGGCGATGTTGCGTTTCGCATGCGAAAGAGGCTCTCCCCGAAGTGCCGATTCTATTTGTGCTGGTCGCATCGGTCAGGCGGTAACTGCCACCACCAGTCCTAACGCCTGAGTCTGGGGGGCGATGAATCTGAAGCCCCGTGACATGCGAACCGCGAAATAGTTCGGACAGAAAAAAATCGGGGAAAAATTTAAATGGGCCAGCGACCAAGAAGCGGTGACCTTTCTTGGCTACCGGCCCATTCGATCCTGAAGTGGATCGGAGGTGATATCTCTATGCTAGACCCGTTTTCTGCGATGTCAAGAGGCTGTCAAGGCTAAATCCAGAGCTGCACCGTTACCCTCCAAATTACCTGTTTTCACTATCCCTCGCTCCACTTCAGCCATGCCCAGAGTACGTTGGTAATACAAGATTTACCCGCTAGCCTTTCCCGGCAACCATGTGCAACTCTGGTTACATCCCAGTGTTTGTACCCAGGAGACTTATGCTGAACCGTGCTGCCAATTCGCCAACTCCCCCCGAATCTCAGCTTCCCCAACACGCCCCGGAGATTGAGGCTTGGGAGCCACCCTTTGAGCGTTGGTTAAAGCTGGCCGACGATCTGCTGCGGAACCGGCCAGTTCCGAAACCACCCTCCGCGCCTCATCCGTCGCTCGATTCTTGAGTTTCGTGGAATCGGTCTTCGGTCGTCAGGCTCCTTCGACAGTTCTGGTCGCGCTTTGCGAGCCATAGTCGAAAGCCCGTTTCGAAGCGCGGCAAATCCCAAGAGATCAGGGCCGGCGCCGCCGCTCCGACATTACTGCTGTAATCGTTGACCCCCACCTGTTACAGAACTATTACACCCGCGCCGCGAGTTCCCCTGCTAGGTTTGAGAGTCGGAGCAAACTTTTGGGGTCACACGGGAAGGGTATGCAGGTCAAAGTCGATCTACCGGAGCGCAGCCGCCAGGACAACCAGATCAACTGGATCACAGCCTCGATCATGTTCGGATTTCACGTCGGAGCGGTTGCGGCGTTTTTCTTCATCACCTGGAAGGCTGTCATTGCCGCAGCCATCCTTTGGTGGATTTCTGGCAGCTTGGGGATCGGCGTCGGCTACCACCGCCTGCTCACCCACCGCGGCTACAAAACCCCGAAGTGGCTGGAGTATTTCTTGACCATCTGCGGAACCGTGGCGCTCGAAGGGGGACCGATCTTCTGGGTAGCCACTCATCGTATCCATCATCAATTCTCGGACAAGGAAGGCGACCCCCACTCCCCGATCGACGGCAAATGTTGGGCGCATATGGGATGGATTCTCATGGGCAAGAGCCTTCACCAGGATACGAAGACGCTCTCCCGCTATGTTCCTGATCTCGCGAAATCCAAATTTCATGTGTGGATTACGAAGTATCACTATCTTGCGCCCGTTTCGATCCTTGTCCTGCTGTACGCGATCGGGGGCCTGCCGTTTTTGCTGGTAGCCGGATTCTTGCGTACCGTACTTGGCTTGCACTGCACCTGGCTGGTGAATTCGGCCACCCACACCTGGGGCTCGCGGCGTTTTGCCACGCGTGATCTCTCGACCAACAGCTGGTGGGTTGCGATCTTCACCTTCGGCGAAGGCTGGCACAACAATCACCACGCCCATCCCGTCTCCGCCCGCCACGGCTTGAAATGGTATGAGGTTGATCTGAACTGGTACGAAATCTGGGCGCTGAAGAAGCTGGGGCTCGCGCGCCACGTTTATCGCGTGAAGCTATCGGAACTGCGCGAGCAGGAGAGCGAGAAACTGGCGAGCACACGCCCGGAGCTCGCTTCCATCTGAAGCGAAACTTTAACCCGCAGAGTTGGCAGAGAGAAATCCGTCGCCCTCTGAGGGGTTTCGCGACATTTCCGCCCGCTCTGCTGGTCGAAGGGTTTCGCTCGAGTACTCCTTCGGTCCTCGCGCTAAAATCCTTCCATGCGCGTTTCCAGGCGGGGCAAGATCGCCTTTTTTCTCACGCTGGGAGCCCTTCTCGCGGTAGCCTCGGTTGCCGTCGGCTTCGGCTGGATCATTGTCAACTGGCAGGAAGGCGTCAAAGTTCTGCTGGGCGTCCTCTTCTTTGGCGCCATCGTCGCCGGTCTGATCCTCAATACCAGCTTTCTCGTTCGCGAAATCCGCAGAAACGAGCAGCACGATAGTTTCATCAATGCGGTCACTCACGAACTGAAGACCCCGATTGCATCGATCCGCCTCTACCTGCAGACGCTCGACCGTCGGGAGGTCGAGGAGCCACAGCGCCACGAGTTCTACCGGCTCATGCTCGAGGATACCAATCGTTTGATGAGCACCGTCGATCAAGTCCTCAAGGCCGGCAAAGCCGGAGCCCACAAAGCGGAACGGATCCATCTCGATTTTGCCGCTCTCGTCGAGCAGTGTGTTCAGACGGCACGCGCCAGCTATCATCTGACCCCGGACGCTCTGCGCTTCGAGAACCGCCTTAACGGCAACGGCGCCGAGGTGAGCGGCGATCCGGAAGAGTTGCGTACCGCAGTGGCAAACATCCTCGATAATGCCGTGAAGTATTCCGTGAATCAGGTGGAGGTCGCAGTCGAGTTGCATGCGGATGAACAGAAGCGCCTGGTGTTGAGGGTCCAGGACCAGGGGGTGGGCATTCCCCCCGCGGAGCTGAAAAGCATCTTCAAGCGCTTCTATCGCGTACGCGGCCGCGCGCTGGCGCAAGTGCGAGGGACCGGACTGGGTCTGTTTCTGGTGCGCACCATTGCCAAGCGCCACGGCGGCCGCGTTTATGCGGAGAGCCGGGGCGAGGGCAAAGGCGCGACCGTCACCTTCGAGATTCCGGGGAGAGCGGCATGAGCCGAGTTCTCATTGTCGAGGATGAGGTTCATCTGGCCCATGGGCTGCAGTTCAATCTCGAGGCCGAAGGCCATGCCACCCAGATCGCTGGCGATGGAGAAACCGCGCTCGAGCTGCTCCTCCACCGCGGGGAAGAATTCGACGCCGTCTTGCTCGACGTGATGCTCCCGGGGAAAGATGGATTCCTGGTCGCCAGTGAGTTGCGCGCCGCGCAGAACTTTGTGCCCGTACTCATGCTCACCTCTCGCGGCCGACCCGAAGATGTGCTCCAGGGCTTTGCCTCGGGGGCGGACGACTACATTGCTAAGCCATTCGAACTCCCCATCCTGCTCGCGCGATTGCAGGGTCTTCTGCGCCGCCGCGAATGGATGCGGCATGCGCCTCCAAGCACCGCGCCCGCCAGAGAAGCGCAAACTCAGAATGAGTACGAGTTCGGCAGGCTCACGGTCAACGGGCGCATCATCGATTTCGGCAATCTCGAACTGCGGGCGAAAGGGAAAATCACACGCCTCACCGTCATGGAGGCCGAGTTGCTGCGCTACCTGATTCGCAGCCGCGGACGCGTCGTCTCGCGCAAAGCGATCCTCGAACAGGTCTGGGGTTTGAGGGAGGATACCGACACCCGCGCCATCGACAACTTCATCGTGCGCCTGCGCCGCTACCTCGAAGACAATCCTGCCCACCCCAAGTACCTGCTCACCGTTCGAGGGGTTGGTTACAAATTCGAGGGGGAAACCGCTACCGAACCGGTGGGGAAGCAAAAAACTGGCGTGCGCTAGGTTGCGCGATTGGGCGAGGACGGAGGGATGCGAGTGGGAGCTTTGCCCGCTCAGTGCCGGGAAGCCGAGGAGCCGGCAGCCAAATCTCGCAAAGTGCTCAGAAACGCTGCCGCAGTTTCCTCGTCGGACAAAGCGTCAAGCGGGACGGTGGCAGAGAGGTTCGGTGAATCCGGCCGGAAACGCACGGTGAGAAGATTGTGCCCCCGCGAGGTCATGAGGGTGTTGACCAGCGGCGTGAGTTCGTGGGTCCACTCCGTCCGGGTCGTGAGCACGACCGGACCCGGGCGTGACACCGTCCAATTCCGCCTTGGATTCGAGATTTCCTTGGGCTTCTGGGTCAGCCAGCGATGGCGGGAAATCTCCAGGTGAAATGCCGGAGAATCGTCCAGGTCCGCCTCAAACGTGACCGTCTCGCGCTGCCGCCGCCACAGGCAGATGAGCCACTGAATCAAAACCGGCCTTGGCAGCAGGCGAATCGTTACCCGGGCGTTCTCAAACCAGTGCGCTGCAAAGCTCAGGTGGGCCTGAAGGCAGTTGCGGCTCAGCCACTTGCTCTCGATGACACGTCCGCGCGTGGCGCAGGCAGCTTCCACCCAGCGCAGAACCAACCCACCCTTGCGCCGGTTATACCGGGAGAGGAGCACAAACCAGAGCACATCTACGACGGTTGCGCACAGGGTGGCTATGACGATCAGGCGGACCACAGAGACCTCAGATGCGAATGGTACGACTCAAGACGGTAAACGAGCAAGATTTTCATTGTAGATTTTTGAAAAAATCGAGAGTTCCCCTAAGTAACTGCGGCAGAGAAGCTTGCGAGGCATGTCTTGCCTGTGCCTAGAATGAAGGGTGCAATTCACAGTGCGGAAATATCGGCCTGAGGATTTCCAGACCCTCTGGCGGATCGACCAGGCCTGCTTTCCGCCCGGCATTTCCTATACCCCGTTCGAGTTGAAATCGTTCATCCATCGCGGGGGATCGTTCACCCTGGTCGCAGCAGCCGCTCACGAAGCTGCCCAGGAGCGACCGAGTTCTGACCTCAACCGGGGCATCCTTGGCTTTCTGATCGCGGCCTATCGGGGGCTGGCGGGCCACCTCATCACCATTGACGTATGCGCGGAAGCCCGTCGCCACCGGGTCGGCTCGGCATTGCTCGGCGCCGCCGAAAGCCGCATGCGCCTGGGGAACTGCAAGGTGGTGCGGCTTGAAACCGCGGTCGATAACCTGGCCGCACTCTCTTTCTACAAACGTCATGCCTACAGCGTCACAAAGGTCGTGCCACGATATTATTCGAACGGCGTCGACGCGCTCGTGTTCGAGAAGAAGTTGCTTTCGGCGCCGCCCTCCGATAACTTGCTCGAATGAAAGTTGCCATTCAGGGCGAGCCGGGGTCATTCAGCCATGAGGCCGCGCGGCGGATGGTGTCGGGCTGCACGGTTGTCCCCTGCGCGCGTTCGGGGGAAGTCTTCGATCGACTGGACCACGGCCAAGTGCCCATGGCGGTCATTCCCATCGAGAACACCCTCGCTGGAACCGTGACCGAGCACGCCGATCTGCTGCTGGCGCGCGAGGTTTTCATCGAGCGCGAGTACCATCTACGCATCGTTCACAACTTGATCGCCGCCGGCGGAGTCAAGAAAGCCGCGATTCGACGCGCCCTTTCGCATCCCGTCGCTCTCGATCAATGCCGCAACTTTTTTCGCAAGCATCCGGAAATTCAGCCAACTCCGTTTTACGACACCGCCGGCGCCGTCAAGCACGTCATCGAAGAGAAGATACCCGATGCCGCCGGAATCGCCAGCCGGCATGCCGCTTCCGTCTATAAAGGGCGAATTCTCGCCGCCGGTATTGAGGATGACAAGCGCAACTTCACTCGCTTCTTTCTGCTTCGCCGCGCCGGACAGCGCCGCATCCAGCGCGGGGCCAATAAAACTTCCATCGCCTTCGCAGTGAAAAATATTCCCGGGGCTCTGCACAAGGCGCTGCGGGTTTTTGCCGACCGCGATATCAGCCTGAGCAAGATCGAATCCCGCCCCATGCGCGGCCGCCCCTGGGAGTACGTCTTCTACGCCGATTTCTTGCGCGGGGACGATAAACTGGCCCGCGGCGCGCTCCTGCAGCTGCGGGCGGTTGCCGACATGGTGAAGGTGCTAGGAATTTATCCCGCCGCTTAAACACCCTAGGGGCACCGGGACGCTTCGCAAGAATTGTCCAGGCCAGCCTTTACGCTGCGGGTTGAGCGCGATACGCCCCCTTGCCGTCCTGTGGAAAACTCCGACATCGCATCCCAGCGGCTCCCATCTACAATGCATCGCGCTTCGAAGAAAAGGAGTACTCGAATGCTTTCTCGGCTCCGCCAAGGAGGCAGGTTCGACAAAACCGAGAGCGGTAGCCCAGACGCTCTCCTGGCTAGGCCTCACGGTTCCGGGTGGGGGCTTCGAGATTTTCGAGTCTCTCGGGCACGCTTCCCCGACCAGTGCACTCGGCTCTCGAAAGCCTGCTGCCCTCAACTTCCAGAGCACTCCCGGGACGTGATCAGGCACGGTACGCATCGAACGGTCAGGTACGACCGAATCTCGGTTTTAAACCTTCTTTCTCCTAAAACGTGTTTTCGAGGTTTAGAATCCAAATGCTTGTAAACCCACGCGGAAGAGCAGGATGAATCTTCGATGCCAGCTCTGTCATCAAAACTTGAGCACGTTATACTCAACT
>Ga0126381_100008451_pt1 | contig 11512 bp, 10 predicted proteins | sample PanSoiMetPlot_28_FD_96465 | JGI IMG/M metagenome (GOLD analysis project Ga0126381, IMG submission 96465) | Tropical forest soil microbial communities from Panama - MetaG Plot_28 | ecosystem: Environmental > Terrestrial > Soil > Tropical forest > Bulk soil | place: Panama | collected 2016-02-17 | reverse complement strand
GGGCCGCGGATCAACGGCGAGCACAACAAGCAGAAGCTGGACGAGATCGTCGAGACCTCGCTGCGCCAGGCTGCGCTGTGGGACGAGGTCAAGAACCGCCTGAACAACTCGGGCCTGGGCCCGTCCGGCGGGCAGGCGCAGCGGCTGTGCATCGCCCGCACGATCGCCGTCGAGCCGGACGTGATCCTGATGGACGAGCCCGCCTCGGCCCTGGACCCGATCGCGACGGGCGCCATCGAGGACCTGATGCGAGAGCTCAGGCCGCGGTTCACGATCGTCATCGTCACCCACAACATGCAGCAGGCCACCCGGGTCAGCGACCGTACGGCGTTCTTCTCCGTACTCGTCAACCCCGAGAGCGACACCCGCACGGGCGTGCTTATCGAGTACGGCCCGACCAGGCAGATCTTCGAGGATCCCCGGGATAAGCGCACCGAGGCCTACGTCACCGGCCGGATTGGCTGAGCGGTCCGACCGTGAGCAGGGGCCTGTGGTGCCCCGGCTGGCTCGAAGGCGGCGGAGAACAGGTAGCTGGTGGCCAGGCTGCGGTAGGGCCGCCAGTTCTCGGCGATGCCCAGGACCTCCTCCTGCGTGGGGAGGTGGCCGAGCCGGTAGGCGGCCTGGATGGCCTTGCGCAGCGCCAGGTCGCCGGGCAGCACGACGTCCTCGCGCCCGAGCGCGAGGATCAGGGCGCCCTGCACGGTCCAGGGGCCGATCCCGGGAATCGCGGTGAGCTCGGCGATCAGCTCGTCGTCGGGCAGGCCGCCGAGCACGTCCTGGTCCAGGCGGCCGTCGGTGAGCCGCTCGGCCAGCTCGCGCAGCGTGCTGATCTTCCGCCAGGACAGCCCCGCCGCGCGCAGCTGGGCGGGGTCGGTGGCGAGCAGTTCGGCGGGGGAGGGGAGGTGGCCGCCGGTCAGGGCCTGGATGCGGGCCAGGGTCCGGCGGGTGGCCGGGACCGACAGCTGCTGGCCGGTGACCTGGAACAGCAGCGCGCCGAACAGGTCCATCGGGGGTAGCTGGCTCAGCCAGGCCCGGGGGTCGAAGTCCGGCCGCTCGTCGATGAGCCGGGCCAGCACCGGGTCGGCGTTGCGCAGGCGGAAGCGCGCCTGCTGCAGCCACGTGGCGCGGCTGGAATCGTCGGTCACCGGACGCTCCCTTCACCTGCACCGCCCCCGGCGGGACGGTCGCACTCATCCGGTCGCCGGCGCAAGCCGCAGCAGGCTGCGCTGCAGGACGACCGGCACGAACAGCTGGCGGTAGCCGTGCTCGTCGAACAGCACCGTAATGTGGTCGCCGTCGTAGCGCTGCACGGTGCCCTCGCCCCACCGCTCGCTCACGACGCGCGCGCCTACCGCGAACGGGACCTCGGCGGGCGCGGGCTCCGCGTGCGTGAGATCATTGTCGCAGTTCCCGCAGGGGCCGGGGTAGTCCTGGCCGAAGTACGACAGCAGGAACGAACGCCGGCAGCCCGCGTGCTCGGCGTAGTGGCGCATCATCGTCAGCCGCGAGCGCTCCACCTCGTCCTCGCGTTGCGTCTCCGCCTCCGACGCCGCCAGCGCCGCCGCGACGGTCATTGCCGCGGTCCAGCGGACCTCGCCGTCCGCCCGCCAGGTCACGGCGCCCAAGTCGGCCAGGCGGACCAGCGCGGCGGTCAGCTGCCGCGCGCTGGGCTCGACACGCTGACCGGCCGCGAGCGCGGCCGCGGCCTGCGCCACCGCCGCGCTGGAGACGCTGCCCGCGGTCAGGTGACGTGCCGTCTCGAAGTCCTCATAACGGTAGAGCAGCCGGGCCTGCGATGGTTCGTTGTCCCGGCCGGCGCGGCCGAACTCCTGGTAGTACGCGTCGAGCGAGGGCGGCGGGTCGACGTGCAGCACCCAGCGCACGTCCGGCTTGTCGATCCCCATGCCGAACGCGACCGTGGCCGCGATGATGCGCGCCGAGCCGTCCAGGAACGCCGCCATCGCCTCGTGGCGCTCGCCGCCCGGCAGCCCGGCGTGGTACAGCGTCACCTGCTCGCCCGCCGCCGCGAGCGCGTCGTGCGCCGCCTGCGCGCCAGCGCGCGTCGCCGCGTAGACGATCCCCGCCCCGGCCAGCTCGCCCGCCGCGCGCACCAGTTCGTGTTGCTTGTCGGGCAGCGTGCCCAGGTGGCGCGCTGACAGCGCGATGTGCGGCCGGTCGAAGTCGCCGATCACCACCTCGGGATCGCGCAGCCCGAGCCGCCGCACGATCTCCTGGCGTACCGGCGGGGCGGCCGTCGCGGTCAGGGCCAGCCGCAGTGTCGCGCCGACCGCCTCGGCCTGGGCCCCGAGCAGCATGTAGTCGGGACGGAAGTCATGACCCCACTGGCTGATCAGGTGCGCTTCGTCGACGACGAACAACCCCGGCCGCGCGCGCTGCAACGCCTCCCGGGCCTGCGGGTTCACCAGTTGCTCCGGAGACAGGAAAACGAACGTGTCCGGATCGCACGACGCGAGCAGCGCTGCCTCCCGCGCGCCCGCCGACTGCTGCGAGTTGAGCACGATCGCCGGCAGCCCAGCCGCCTGCAGGTGGGCCAGCTGGTCATCCTGGAGCGCGATCAGCGGCGACACTACGACCGTCGGCCCGGGGCGCACCAGCCCCGCCAGCTCGTAGATCGCCGACTTCCCGCCCCCGGTCGGCAGCACGGCCAGCACGTCGCGGCCGCTGACCAGTGCCTGGGCCGCGCGTAGCTGACCGGGACGGAGCCGCTGGAAGCCGAGACGCTCTCGCGCCAGCTTCTCGATCACCGCTCTGCGTGGCCCGGAGTCCGTTGTCACGGATGCGGGCCTCCGGCGTTTTCCCGGAGCATGCGGGGCCTGAGCCACATGAACAGCAGCGCCAGCGGCACCAGCAGGCCGCCGATGCCGTAGACGATGAACGCGGCCCGGCCGCTGATGTGCCCGACCAGCCAGCTGAAGTTCTGGCCGAAGAAACCGGTGATGAAGGTCAGCGGCAGGAAGATGGTGGCCAGGACGGTGAGCTGCTCCATGGTGGTGTTCTGCCGGACGCTGACCTTGGTCTGCTCGACCGAGATCACCGCCATGTTGGCCTCCAGCACCGTACCGAGCAGGTCACGCTGGGCGGCGACCTCCTCGTTGACCAGCAGCAGGTGGTCTTGCACGTCACGCAGGTAGGGCTGCAGCTGCGGCGCTTGAGCGGCGCGCTCGATGGTGGTGACCACGGCGAGCAGCGGGTGGACGGCGCGGTAGAAGTCGGTGACCTGGCGACGCAGCGAGTAGATCCGCTCGGTCGGCGCGACGGCGCCGGAGAACACGGTGGCCTCGATCTGGTCGATGTCATAGTCGAGGCCGGCCACGACCGGCGCGTAGTCGTCGACCACCTGGTCCAGGATCGCCCACAGTGCCGACGGGCTGCCCGCGGCGAGCAGTTCCGGCCGCTGCTCCAGCCGCTGCCGGGCCCCGCGCAGCTCGCTGGCCACGCCCTGCCGCACCGTGATCACGAAGGCCGGAGCGAGGAAGACGCTGATCTCCCCGGACTCGACCTGCTCGGCGTCATCGTCATAGCGCGCGGTCCGCAAGATGACCAGCCGCACGTCCGGGTCGTAGAGCTCGACCTTCGGCCGAATGTGCAGGTTCTGGGCGTCCTCGACCGCCAGCTCGTGCAGGCCGAAGGTGTCACGGACCTGGGCCAGTTCCTCCGCACTGGGCTCGAACAGCCCGAGCCACACGAACCCGCCCTGCTTGCGGCGGGCCGCCGCCTCCTCTAGCGACACCGGGCCTTCGTCGCGCCTGCGGCCATCCTGGTAATGCGCGCAATCAACGATCATCTTCGGGCTCCCTTGTCGGCAACCGGGCAGGCCTCTGCCCCACAGCATGGCGGATTACGGGAGGATGACGAAGATCATGCATGCGGGCCGCGGATCGCTGGCCCGGAAAGCCGAGTGCCGCCGCTGTTCATCAACGGGCGCGGCGCTGGCGGCGCCAGGCCTTTCGTGCCCGGGTCATGTCCCGATTCGCCGCCGCTGCCCGGCCGAGAACGGTACCGTTTCCTGCGAAAGGGCGGGAAATGCGAAAGCTTATCTCGGTGCTGGCCGGGGCCGTGGCGGCCTTACTCGCCTACGGCACTGCGTCAGCGGCTCCCGCGCTGCCGTTCGGGCTGTACGAGAGCAGCAACGACCTGCAGTACAGCTTCGCCGCGGTCCCGGATTACGCGATCCAGTTTTACGGCTGGCAGGAGGCGTTCCAGGCCACGGCGGTACAGGATGCCTGGAACGCGGGCACAGAGTCCTTCCTCGAGCTGCAGACCTGCGGGAATCCGTGCGACCAGGCAACGTCGGTGCCCCTCGCCGGTGTCATCGCCGGAAACTACGACACGTACCTGACGGATTTCGCCGATGCGGCCGCGGCCCTCGGCCATCCCGTCCTGATGACGTTCGACCACGAGATGAACGGGTCGTGGTATCCGTGGGACGCCACCGACGGCGGGACCAGCACCGGGGTGACGCCCGCGCAGTGGATCGCCGCCTGGGATCACGTGACCTCGCTGATCTCCGCCATCGCGCCGAACGTGGCCTGGGTCTGGGCCCCGAACATCGAGCAGGGCGGCTCCGCGGTGTCGGCCTTCTGGCCCGGCTCCGGCGGCCAGGTGTCCTACGTGGGGCTGGACGGCTACTACGTCAACACCGGCACCAGGTGGGCGAACCGGTTCCGCTCCAGCTACCTCGACGTGGAGTCCGCCAGCGGCGGCAGCTACCCGTTCATGGTCGCCGAGACCGGTATCCCGGCGGGAGACTCGGATGCCGTCTCCCAGATCGACGACCTCTTCTCGGGCGCGCGGTCGGCCGGCGCCGTCGCGGTGATGTACTTCGACAAGGGGGCCTACGCGATGACCACTGCCATGCAGTCCGAGTTCGTAACGGATGCCGGGTAGTGACAGATCGGCCGGTGCCCGCACAGACCGTCGCCCAGATTCGCCCGGTGGCCCAGTGCCCGTAGGCCAGGCAGGCAATACAGGCCTGGCCGCCAGTGCGCGATGGCGGTGGACGAGCTGACCCTGGCTGCCGGGCGGCGGGGCCTGACAGCTTCCTCTCATACAGTGGCAGGACGTCCCCTGCACGCGACCGGAAGGATGTACGCCCCGTGGGTCACGCCGTCACAGAACAGGCCGGTTCCGGCGGCCTGACCGCGACCGAGCACCGCCTGGATAACGGCCTGCGGCTCGTGCTCTCCGAGGACCACCTGAATCCGGTCGCGGCGGTCTGCCTCTGGTATGACGTCGGCTCGCGGCACGAGGTCCGGGGCCGCACTGGCCTGGCTCACCTCTTCGAGCACCTCATGTTTCAGGGCTCGGCGCAGGTCAAGGGAAACGGCCACTTCGAGCTGATCCAGGGTGCTGGCGGTTCGCTCAACGGGACGACGAGCTTCGAGCGCACCAACTATTTCGAGACCATGCCTGCGCACCAGCTAGAACTGGCGCTCTGGCTGGAGGCCGACCGCATGGGCTCGCTGCTGGCGGCGCTCGACGAGGAGTCTCTGCAGAACCAGCGCGACGTGGTCAAGAACGAGCGCCGGCAGCGTTACGACAACATCCCCTACGGCACCGCGTTCGAGCGGATGACCGCGCTGGCTTATCCCGAGGGCCACCCGTACCATCACATTCCCATCGGCTCCATGGCCGATCTGGATGCGGTGACGCTGGACGACGCGCGAGCGTTCTTCCGCGCGAACTACGCGCCGGATAACGCGGTCCTGGCGGTCGTCGGCGACATCGACCCAGGCCAGGTGCGTCGATGGGCCGAGAAATACTTCGGCTCCATCCCGTCCTACGACGGCAAGGTGCCGCCCCGCGACGGCACGCTCCCCGACATCATCGGCGCGGAACTCCGGGTGGAGATCCGGGAGGAGGTCCCGGCGCGCGCGCTGATGGCCGCCTACCGCCTGCCTCGCGACGGCACGCGTGACTGCGACGCGGCCGAGCTGGCGCTCACCGTCCTCGGCGACGGCGTGGCGTCCCGGCTCTACAGCCGGCTGGTGCGCCGCGACCGCACCGCCGTCACGACAGGCGTGGGGCTGCTGCGGCTCGCTGGCGCCCCCTCACTGGGCTGGCTGGACGTGAAAGCCTCTGGCAGCGCCCAGATCCCGCAGATCGAGGCCGCCGTCGACGAGGAACTGGCGCGGCTTCGCGCGGAGGCGCCGGGCGCTGAGGAGATGGAGCGGGCGCAGGCCCTGGTGGAACGTGAATGGCTGGACCGGCTCGCCACGGTGGCCGGCCGGGCCGACGAGCTGTGCCGGTATGCAGTGCTGTTCGGTGACCCGCAACTCGCGTTCACCGCCGTCAACCGGGTCCTCGATATCACCGCCGAAGAGGTCCGGGCGGTGGCCGCGGCGCGGCTGCGCCCCGACAACCGCGCGGTGCTGGCCTACGAGCCGGTGACCGCCAAGGACACGGTCGGCCCGGTCAGCGACCGGGCCAGCGGAGCCGATAAGGGCGACAAGCGGGACGGAGCCGGACAGTGACCGACGCCGCCGTGACCATGGACTTCCACCCCCGGCCGGCGCCCGGGTCGGCCAGGCCCTGGGCGTTCCCCGTGCCCGAGCGCGGCGCCCTCGCCAGCGGGCTGACCGTGCTGCGCTGCCACCGGCCGGGCCAGCAGGTGGCCTCCGTGCAGATCTGCCTGGACATGCCGCTCGACGCGGAGCCCGGCGGGCTCGACGGTGTCGCCGCGATCATGATGAGTGCACTCGCCGAGGGCACCAGCGAGCACACCGCCGAGGAGTTCGCCGCCGAGATGGAGCGCTGTGGCGCGACACTCGACGCAACCGCCGACTACCCGGGCGCGCGCGTCTCGCTGGAGGTTCCCGTCTCCCGCTTGGCTAAGGCGCTTGGCCTGCTCACCGAGGCGCTGCGCACGCCCGCGTTCCCCGGCAGCGAGATCGAACGGCTGGTGCGCAACCGTCTCGACGTGATTCCGCTGGAGATGGCCAGCCCTGGCCGGCGAGCGGCCAAGCAGCTAGCGCAGGAACTGTTCCCCGCATCTGCGCGGCTGTCCCGGCCGCGTGGGGGCACCGAGGACACCGTCCCCCGGATCGACGAGGCGGCAGTGCGGGCGTTCTACCAGGCTCACGTGCGGCCCGCGACGGCGACCGCGGTCGTCGTGGGTGACCTGTCGGGTATCGACCTGGACGCGGTGCTGGCCAGCACGCTCGGCGGATGGACCGGCGATGCCGCCGAACCAGTGCCCATCCCGTCGGCGGCCGCGGACGATACCGGCCGTGTGGTGATCGTGGACCGGCCCGGCGCCGTCCAGACGCAGCTGCTCATCGGGCGGACCGGCCCGGACCGGCACGACCCGGTATGGCCCGCCCTGGTGCTCGGCACGTACTGCCTGGGCGGCACGCTCACGTCCCGGCTGGACCGGGTCCTGCGCGAGGAGAAGGGCTACACCTACGGGATACGGGCCGCCCAGCGGGTACTGCGGTCGCCGGCGCCGCGCACCGCAGGTCAGGCTATGGGTTTGTCGGTGCTCGCCATCAGCGGCTCCGTGGACACAGCGTCCACGGGTCCCGCGCTGGATGACGTGTGGAAGGTGCTGCGCACGCTGGCCGCGGAGGGGCTGACCGAGGCGGAGCGCGATACGGCGGTGCAGAACCTGGTAGGAGTCGCGCCGCTTGAGTACGAGAGGGCAGCGTCGGTCGCGCGCACGCTAGCGGACCAAGTAGAACAGCACCTGCCGGACGAGTACCAGGCTCAGCTGTACGCGCACCTGGCCGAAACGGGTACCGCCGAGGCGACAGCAGCGGTCATCGCGGCTTTCCCCGAGAACCGCCTGGTCACGATCCTGGTCGGCGACGCATCTCACGTTGAGGCCCCGGTGAAGGCCCTCGGAATCGGCAACGTCGAGGTAGTCACGGCCTGACGCTGGCCCGGGCAACCCACCGACCACCCGTTACCACCCAAACCACCCGGCCATGCCCGCTGGGCGTCCGCGCGCTGGGGAACGGCCTGGTTGGTGCCTATTTCCGTATTTACCAACGCTTCCCCCTGGGCTCTAGTAAGTTCCCCGGGGACAGGCGTTTCCCGTGCCGCCTGGCGCCAAGTTGGCGTCAGCCCGCCGGGTAAGCGCGAGGCCGCGCGGACAGGAGAGTGATGCCCGCAGCATCCCGTCACGCCAAGCCAAAGACACCCCCCATCAGGCTCGGGGCACTGGCAGTGGCCGCGGCGACGCTCGCAGGCGTGGCTGCGGCCTTTGTGTTCTTGCCCGGCGGACCCGCAGCGCCCGGGTCCTCTCGTCACGCGATGGCGGCGACGAGTGAACAGTCTGGCCTCGCCACCGACCAGATGACCACCGACCAGATGATCACCTCCGTTCGCCGCCACGTCGCCACGCTGGAGGCCCGGCAGGTCCGGCGGGTCAGGGCGGCCGCGCAGCGCAAGCGCCGCGCGGCGCTCGCTGCCGCGCAGCAGGCCCAGCAGCAGGCAGCATCGCAGCCGGCGCCGCCGGCGAGCCCGAGCCCGGCACCACCGCCTTCCAGCGGCGGCGGCGACGCCGCGCACTCGCCACTCGGGGTCTGCATCCGCAACGCCGAGGAGGGCGGCAGCTACGCCTGGGGGCCAGGTAACGGCGGCGGTGCCTACCAGTTCCTGCTAGGAACCTGGGAAACCTATGGTGGCGCAGCCAGCGAGTTCGGTGTCGCCGGTCCCGCCTACCAGGACCAGATTTTCGACAACGCCATCGCCGCGGGCGACGCGTCGGCCTGGACGAACTTCGACGGGTGCTGACGCCAGCGTGAAATAGCTGGGCCCGCGTCGTTGCTAAGAAGTGCAGCACCCGGCGACCCGGGGCCGGGATCGGCGAGGGAGTCGTGGTGTTGTTCGGGCACGCAGGCGACCCAAGGAGTGCATCACGATGAGCGGCAGACTTGAGAAGGCCATCCTGGCGGGCGGCTGCTTCTGGGGAGTGCAGGACCTCATCCGCAAGCGGCCCGGCGTGATCTCGACGAGAGTCGGTTACACGGGCGGTGACGTGCCGAACGCGACCTACCGTAACCACGGCACCCACGCCGAAGCCATCGAGATCAGCTTCGACCCGGAGCAGATCTCTTACCGGGAGCTGCTCGAGTTCTTCTTCCAGATCCACGACCCGACAACGCTTAACCGGCAGGGCAACGACATCGGGGCCAGCTACCGGTCGGCCATCTTCTACACCAGTGACGCGCAGAGGCAGACCGCCGAGGACACAATCGCCGATGTCGACGCCTCGGGCCTATGGCCGGGCAAGGTGGTCACCGAGGTCGAGCCCGCTGGACCCTTCTGGGAGGCCGAACCCGAACACCAGGACTACCTGGAGAAATACCCCGACGGCTATACCTGTCACTACGTCCGGCCGGGCTGGAGACTGCCGCACCGCGCGGACAAGGTCGCTCAGTAACCTTGATCTTTCAGGGGCTGTGCGGGCCGCAGGCACAGATCCCTGGCTGAGAGTCTGACTAGCCGGAGCAAGTGAGGCTAGGAGTGGGCATGGCCCGGTGGCGAAGGGGCCGTCTCCGATGGGCCATCGCCGGGGGGTTGGTGATCGTGCTGGTGGCCGCGGCCGTGGTCGCCTGGCCGTACGCGCAGCGCTACACCGGCTCAGCACCGCCACCCCAGTTCTACGACAAGGTCCAGCTGGAACCCGCACTTGCCCGGGACTACCCGCGCGTTCTCGGGGTCGCGCACAATGCGGGCAATAACCTGGGAACGCTGTCCACGGCGCTGCGCTTCGGAGCCGACGTCATGGAGATCGACGTGATCTCCGCGCGTGGCCAGCTCGTCGCGGGCCGCAGCCAACCGTGGGGCTGGCTGGCCCGGCAGCTGTTCCGAGGGCCGACGCTGGTACAGGCCTGGGACGCCGCAGGTGCCGCCGGCATCGTCAAGCTGGACCTGATGCAGACGGACCGCGGGTTCCTGGATGACCTGGTCGCCTTCCTGGCTCCGCGGGCCGGGTCCCGGCGGGTGATGATCTCCAGCCGCGACTCGGGCACACTGCTCTACCTGCACGGCCGGCTGCCCGATGTCACCATGCTGTTCAGCGGGGCCGGACCCGACGCCGTCCACCAGCTACGGTCCGACCCCGCGCTCCAGAAGGCCATCGGCGGCGTGTCGGTCTTCCACGGCCTGGTGGACAGGAACCTGGTCACCTGGGTGCACGCGCATAAGCTGCTGATCCTGGCGTGGACGGTTAACGACAGCGAAGGTTTCAACCAGCTGGTGCGGCTGGGAGTCGATGGCATAACCACGGGCAATCTGGCCATCCTCCGGGCCCTCGGGCGACCGACGCCACCGGCTTGAACGGCAGACCCATCACGGTAGCCACGACACATGTCCCGCCAGCAGCGTGTAGCCGATGAACGCCACCGAATTGATGAGCGTGTGCGCGATGATCATCGGCATGGCCACAACCCTCATCCGCCGTTCCTTCCGGTACGGCCCGCCCAGCCAGTGCCATCCCGCGGCCGTTCCTGCGCCCGCTGTGCCGCGATAGCGGCGCGATCGCGCGCGTACGCGGCTACATCCGCTGTGAACGCGCCTAACGCCGTCAAGGTCTGCGCCGCATCATCCCGAGGACGATCCCGCCCGGGTCCTAGACGCTCCGCCGTCATCTCCGCCGCTAGAGCACGCCCACCAGGATGATGACCAGGGCGGGCAGCACGATGAAGACGGTGATGAGGTAGAGGGCGACAACCCACTTGCGCTCGGTCGCGATGCGGGCGAGGGTTTCGGCGCAGAACAGGGGCACGGGTCGCAGGACTGGTATCACGTAGATCACTATGATCGCGAACACGTTGTAGAGCAGATGCACGAAGGCGGCCTGCAGGCCTATCTTGGCGTCCTGTCCGACGACCGCGAACGCCGCGAAAAGGGTCGTGAACGTCGTGCCGAGGTTGGCGCCGACGGTGACCGGGTACACCTGCGCCGGGGTCAGGATGCCTGCTCCGGCGAAGGGGACCAGCACCGAATTGGTGATGGTCGAGGACTGGGTGAGGACGGTCACCCCCGCGCCTGAGGCCATGGCGAGGTAGGCGTTGCGGCCGACCGCCTTGGTCAGGATGTCGCGGGCCCGGCCGACCATGAGCAGCTTCAGCAGCTTTCCGAGGTAGTGGACGGCCGCCAAAATCAGCACTGCGCCGATCACGATGGTGAACAGCGGGCCCAGGGTGGCGCTGAGGTGCGAGGTCGCCCTGGTCACCCCGTCGACGACCGGCCTGGTGGCCGCCCGGACGAAGTTGAAGCGGTCCGGGTCGGGCAGCCACCCGGTGCCGTACAGCGCGTTCGTCAGGGCCCCGCTGATTCGCTCCAGAGGGTGCCAGATCAATTCGAGGGGGAAAAAGATCAGCAGCGCGAGCAAATTGTAGAAGTCGTGGATGGTCGAGGCGGCCAGCGCCCTGCGGAATTCTGTGCGGCTGCCGATGAAGGTGAGCGCGACCAGGGTGGTCGTGACGGTGGTGCCGACGTTCGCGCCGAGAATGATGGGGATGGCGCCGCGGATGGGCAACGC
>Ga0126381_100008450_pt1 | contig 11513 bp, 5 predicted proteins | sample PanSoiMetPlot_28_FD_96465 | JGI IMG/M metagenome (GOLD analysis project Ga0126381, IMG submission 96465) | Tropical forest soil microbial communities from Panama - MetaG Plot_28 | ecosystem: Environmental > Terrestrial > Soil > Tropical forest > Bulk soil | place: Panama | collected 2016-02-17 | reverse complement strand
TGAACAACCCGACCACGCAGCCCGCGCGGTGGCCTGTGCGTTATCCCTTGACGAATTTGCCCAGGGGTTTCGCGAACGCTGTCGGGAAAAGGGTGTATCGCTTGGGGTGACGCGTATTGGCGTTCATGCCGGTTCCGCGATTGTCGGAAATTTCGGGGGTGGTCGCTTTTTCGACTACACCGCATATGGTGATACCATCAATGTTGCAGCGCGGCTTGAAACGGCCAATAAACAACTTGGTACACGCATTTGTGTCAGCGCGGCTCTTGCAAAGGCGGTGAAGGATTTCCGCGGACGGCCGATTGGCGACCTTTTGCTCAGGGGTAGAGCGGAGGCGATGCGCGCCTTCGAACCGCTCCGGGACGAAAAATATCGCGCCGCCGCGACGAAGAGCTATCTCGACGCGTTTTCCCAATTGGAAAAGGACGATCCCGGAGCAATTGCGGCGTTTGCAGCTCACGTCGGAAAACACAGGGAGGACCAGCTGGCGGCCTTTCACCTTCGTCGGCTTTTGAATGGAGCGACAGGCACACGAATTGCAATGGACTAGGACGGTCCCCGCTGCGGCCCCGCCAAAGCGCATGGGGTGAAATCGTAGGTTCTGTGACTCTCGTCACAGTCGAAATCACGGCGACTTCTTACGATCCACAAGTGGATATCATAGGGCGTTCGGCAATATTGAAGCGCGAATAAAAGCTTTTGAATTGGCTATGGCAGGTTTAATTCAGACAGCCACCTTTGACCGCAGGCAAATGAAAGGAACGAAACTATGACCGACAGGACCTTCGCGCTCGACCTGACTGAGGAAGAGCTTCTCATCAGCGGAATTTCCGATGAAGCTCTCGAGGTTGCGGCCGGGACGGACCGAGAAAAGGCAAATTTTACGCTTGGGGCCTGCAGCGGGCTCTCTGTTTGCCCGGGCTAAATTGGCTCATTAGAATCCAACGTATTTGCAGGCCGATCGAGGTCTCCGGTGGGTCCCGGAGACCTCAGTTATTCCGGGCCCATTATCGGTACTCCCTCGAGTCGGCCCACAAAGCAGCGCGTGAAGTCAGTCGCCCCTTCCAGTATGCTGGTTTGACCGGCTACGATGCTGTCCCGAGCCTGGGGGCGCACATATGCGGCGGCGGGAATTTCTGAGTACCCTTAACTGTGTGGCGCCGATTGCATTGGCGGCGCAGTGGGTTGAGTGCCCGCTCGGCACCCGCGACGGGGTGACCGAATGACAGATCATACCGCGACGGCACAGGCTGACGTGTCGGCCCGACATAAAATCCGCAGTCGTCTCTTTCTGAAATACGCCGCGCTATTCGTGGCCGTGGTTTGCGTCGCGCTCGTGACCAATGGTCTTTTCGAAATATGGGTTTCCTACCAGCAGCATAAAGACGCGTTGATCCAGATCCAGCGCGAGCAAGCTGAGTCGGCAGCGACGAAGATCGGGCAGTTCATCAAGGAAATCGAAAGTCAGGTTGGCTGGACGACCCAATTGCTTTGGTCGGTCGAAACCATCGAACAACGACGTTTCGACGCGCTTCGGTTGCTGCGTCAGGTTCCGGCAATCACCGAACTTTCACAGGTCGATGCGAGTGGCAAGGAGCAACTCCGTGTTTCGCGGCTTGCCATGGACGTTGTAGGGAGTGGTCTCGACCTTTCAAAGGAGCCGAAGTTCGCTGAAGCGGTGAAGAACAAGGTTTACTACGGCCCGGTCTATTTTCGCCGCGAGTCGGAGCCCTATATGACGCTGTCGCTGGCGGGGACGCGGCGCGACGCGGGTGTAAGTATCGCGGAAGTCAATCTCAAACTCATCTGGGACGTTGTCTCCAAGATCAAAGTCGGCGAACACGGCCAAGCCTATGTCGTGGATGCGCGCGGACGGCTAATCGCCCATCCAGACATCAGTCTGGTTTTGCGCAACACAGACATGACCCGTCTAGCCCAGGTGCAGGCTGCGCAGCTTGTTCAAGCCGGTAAGCCGACGGCTGATATTCAAGCTGCGACTGACATTCAGGGCAGAAGTGTTTTGACCGCCTTTGCACCAGTCGCTCCGCTCGGCTGGACGGTGTTCGTGGAGCTACCGGTCGACGAGGCTTATCAGCCGCTGATCTACTCCATGCAACGCACGGCTCTGGTTCTGTTCGCTGCACTGTGTCTTGCGGCACTCGCTGGAATATTCCTCGCGCGCAGGATGGTTGTACCGATCCAGGCGCTGCGGGCAGGAGCCGCACGCATCGGTGGCGGCGATCTCTCACAGCGTATTTCGGTGAACACCGGCGATGAGCTCGAGGCGCTTGCGGATCAATTCAACGATATGGCTGGTCGTTTGCAGGAGTCATACACCGGCCTGGAAAAGAAAGTTGAGTTGCGGACGCAAGCACTCACTGAGGCGCTTGAACAGCAGACAGCGACATCTGAGGTCCTGAAAGTTATTTCAAGTTCGCCGGGCGAACTGCAGCCGGTTTTCGAGGCAATGCTGGCCAACGCGGTCCGCATCTGCGAAGCGAGCTTTGGCGTTTTGTTTCGCTACGAGGATGGCGCCGTGCAGGCGGCCACGATGTTCGGTGTGCCACCGGCGTTTGCAGAATTCTGGCAACATGGGCCGCAGCGATTTGGGCCAAACACCGCCTTCGCTCGCGTGACCGAGACGAAACAAACCGTACATATTCTCGATGTTAAGGCGGAGCCCGCATATATTGCGCGCGAGCCGGTTTTTTTGGCTGCCGTTGACCTCGGAGGCTTTCGTACACTTCTAAACGTGCCAATGCTCAAGGAGAATGAGTTGATCGGCATTTTTGCCATCTACCGGCAAGAGGTACGTGCCTTCACCGAGAAACAGATCGAATTGGTAACGAATTTTGCGGCCCAGGCCGTGATCGCAATCGAGAATACCCGCTTGCTTCACGAGCTGCAGGCGCGCACCGGTGAACTTGCGCAGTCCGTCGGCGAGTTGCGCGCCCTCGGCGAGGTGACCCAAGCGGTCAATTCGACGGTGGATCTCGAAACCGTTTTGACGACGATCGTGTCCAAGGCCACGCAGCTTTCGAGCACCGAGGCCGGTGCGATCTATGTTTTTGATGATTCCACGCAGGAATTCCGCCTACGGGCAACTTACGGTCTGGAAGACACGACCGTCGCAGCGCTTAGGGATAGCCATATCCGTATGGGCGAGGGGGTAATCGGTGAAGCCGCTTTACGCCGCAGGCCATTCCAGGTCCCCGACATTCAAGCCGACCCAGCGGGTACACTTGACATAATAGTCCGTGCAGGCTTTCGCGCTTTGCTCATTGTGCCGCTTATCAGCTCCGATCAGATCGTCGGCGCACTCGTTGTTCGCCGTAAACAACCAGGTGAGTTTTCTAAGAGCACGATTGAGCTGCTTCAAACCTTTGGTGCGCAATCGGTTCTTGCAATACAAAACGCCAGGTTGTTCGAAAGCGTCGAAGCGCGTACCCGTGAACTCGCGAGTTCGCTGGACGAACTCCGCACGGCCCAGGATCGCCTGGTGCAGACTGAAAAGCTTGCCTCGCTCGGCCAGCTCACGGCCGGCATCGCGCACGAAATCAAGAATCCGCTCAATTTCGTCAACAATTTTTCGTCCGTATCAGTCGAACTGATCGATGAATTACGCGAGGCGCTCGCGGCAGCCAAGTTGGATCCCAAGCTCCAGTCCGAGATCAGCGACATTGCGGACATGCTTCAGGGCAATCTCGACAAGGTTGTGCAGCATGGCAAACGCGCCGACTCGATCGTCAAGAATATGCTGCTGCATTCACGTCAAGGATCCGGGGAGCACCGGCCCGTGGATATCAATGCCATCGTCGAGGAGAGCCTCAATCTTGCCTACCATGGCGCCCGCGCCGAGAAGCAGGGATTCAATATCACTCTTAAAAAGTCCTTTGATCCGACGGCCGGAGAGGTCGACCTGTTCCCGCAGGAGATTACACGCGTCCTCCTCAATCTTATTTCGAATGGATTCTACGCCGCAGCCAAGCGTAAAGCAGAACAGAATGGCGGTGACTACGAACCCGTTCTGGCCGCGGTGACCAGAGATCTGGGAGATCGGGTCGAAATCAGAATTCGCGACAACGGGACCGGTATCCCACCTGACGTGAAAGAGAGGATGTTCAATCCGTTTTTCACAACGAAGCCTGCGGGAGAGGGAACGGGACTCGGACTATCGATCAGCCATGACATCATCGTGAAACAACATCGTGGTTCTATTGAGGTGGAGACGCAGCCAGGCGAGTTCACGGAATTCAAGATCGTTCTTCCGCGAAGTGCAGCCTCGCATGCCAAAAATGGAGCATAAGCGTGACTCTTTTGATTCTTGTTGTCGACGACGAGCCTGACGTCGAGGCGCTATTTCGCCAACAATTTCGCCGCGACCTGCGGAACGGTCGCTTCACTATGGAATTTGCACAATCCGCCCCGGCGGCACTCGAGTGCATCAGCGGCGCAGGTTCTGCGTCGCTTATTTTGATCCTCTCCGACATCAACATGCCGGAAATGAGCGGCCTTGAACTCCTGCCTAAGGCCAAGGCCCTGCGGCCGGATGTGCCGATCATCATGATCACCGCTTATGGTGATGCGGACACGAAACGTAAGGCGCTGGAGAATGGAGCCGAGGCACTTTTGACAAAGCCGATCGATTTTGGCGCGTTACGCAGCGAAATCGAGACGCGCGTTGAACGTCCGCTCTGACGCGTCGCAGTTTTTGCCTCTCACGACTCGCCTGCGAAGGCGAGGACAGATCGCGGGTGTGCACTCCAATGTCCGCCGAGTTCGAGCGTCGCCGAATTCGATTGCCCGTCCGCGGTGTCGATCACGCACTGCCAGCGCGCGACTGCCGGCCATTCCGGGCCGGTAATGTCGACCGCCTCGTCCGCGCCGTTGAGCACGACAAGCAACGGCTCGCCGCCTTCGGTCACGGCGCCGAGCACATAGGCGAGAAAACGCCCGTCCGGAAAATTCCAGTCGGCTTCGCCCATCTCATCGCCTTTCGGCGTCAGCCATTTCACATCATATGAGCCATCCGCCTTCTTGCCGACCACCCAATGGTGCGGTTTGAGCTGCGGGAAGCGGTGCCGCACCCGCGTCAATTCGCCAATAAAGCCGGCCATGTCATCGTCGGTGCCAAGGCCTGACCAGTCGATCCAACCGGTCTCATTGTCCTGACAGTATGCGTTGTTGTTGCCGTCCTGGCTGTTGCCGACTTCGTCGCCGGAGAGCAGCAGTGGTACGCCCTGCGCGAGGAACAGGCAGGCGAGTTGGTTCCGCCGTAGGTTTCGCCGCAGCGCGAGAATGCTCGCATCGTCCGTCGGACCTTCGACGCCGCAATTTGTGCTGATATTGTCGTCAGAGCCGTCGTGATTTTCCTCGCCATTTTTCTCATTATGCTTGTGCTCGTAGCTGACGAGATCGGTGAGCGTGAAGCCATCGTGCACGGTCACGTGATTGATACTGCTGCGCGGGCCCCGGCCATTGTGCTGGAATTGCGCCGACGATCCGGTCATGCCGTGCGCCAAGTCGCCGATCAGATTTCCCTCGCCACGCCAGAAACGGCGGGCCGTCTTGCGATAGAAGTCATTCCATTCCGACCAGCCAGAGGGGAAGCCGCCGACCCGGTAGCCGTCAGGACCGATATCCCACGGCTCCGCAATCAGCTTGATGTTGCATAGCACCGGGTCCTGTCGGACCGCGGCGAAAAACGGCGCATTCGAGTCAAAGCCAGGCCCGCGGCCGAGTGTAGTGGCGAGATCGAACCGGAATCCATCGACGTGAAAGCCTTCGACCCACAGCCGTAGCGAATCCATCACCATCTGCAGTACACGCGGATGCGCGAGCTTCAGAGAATTGCCGGTACCCGTGAAATTCTCGTAGTAGCGCGGCTGATCAGGCAGCAGCCAATAATAGGAAGCGTTATCAATCCCGCGATAGCACAACGTCGGGCCCATATGGTTGCCCTCGCATGTGTGGTTGTAGACGACATCCAGAATCACCTCGATGCCGGCATCATGAAGCGCCGCGACGGTCGACCGGAAATCGGTGATCGCATTGCCGGTGGCGTAACGCGCTTCTGGCGCAAAGAAGCAGAGCGTGTTGTAGCCCCAATAATTCTTCAGGCCACGCTCGATGAGATAACGATCATCAAGAAAGGCATGGATAGGCAGAAGCTCAATCGCGCTGACGCCGAGTTTCTGCAGATGCGCAATCGTCCCAGGCTCAGCTAGCCCGCGAAACGTGCCGCGCGCCTCTGCGGGGATGTCTCTGCGCCGCTGTGTGAGGCCCTTCACATGTGCCTCGTAAATGATGGTGTCCTCCCACGCCGTCGCGCGCGGGCGCTCGCGCGCCCATGTATGCGCGACGTCGACGACGACGGACTTGAGCATGAAGCGCGCATTGTCGCGCCGGTCGAACGACAGGTCGGTCTGCTTGGCGCCGGTACGATAGCCGAAATGCGCGTCGTTCCATACAAATTGTCCCGCGAGACGCTTGCTATAGGGATCGATCAGCAGCTTGTGCGGGTTGAACCGGTGGCCGGCCTCCGGCTCATAGGGGCCGTGCACGCGATAACCGTAGAGCTGGCCGGGTGCCACGTGCGATAGATAGACGTGCCACACATCGTCGGTTCGTTCGGGCATAATGACGCGTTCGTTTTCGCGCCGTCCATCACGGCTAAACAGACACAGCTCCACCTTCGTTGCGTTGGCGGAAAACAGGGCAAAGTTCGTCCCGCGCCCGTCCCAAGTGGCGCCGAGCGGGTGCGGCGAACCCGTCGAGATGTGGCCGTTACGCGATCTCAGGAACGAAAAAGACGGCAGCAAGGGGTGGGACAACAATGCGAAGCTCCGGACTGTCACGCGTCACAACGGCGGATACCACTCCGGCGTTCCCGACATTGCTTCCGCCGTAGGTTGCCGCATCGGAATTGAATATTTCGCGCCATTGGCCGGAGAACGGCACTCGCACGCGGTAGTCGTGCAGCACCTGCGGCGTGAAATTCACTACCACCACACAGCGATCGCGCGCATCGTGTCCTTTGCGCAGCCAGGCATAGGCGCTGTTGCTGGAGTCGTCCGCCACTAGCCATTCGAAGCCTGCGGCGTCGCAGTCGAGAGCGTGGAGCGCCGGCCGCGTGCGATAAAGGTGGTTGAGGTCTCGTACCAGCCGCTGGATGCCGGCGTGCGCAGGCTGCTCGAGCAGGTGCCAGGGCAGGCTAACATCGTGATTCCACTCGGTATCCTGGCCGAACTCAGAGCCCATAAACATCAACTTCTTGCCGGGATGCGCGTACATGAAAGCGTAGTAGGCGCGCAGGTTGGCAAAGCGCTGCCACGAGTCGCCCGGCATCCGGCCAAGAATCGAGCGTTTGCCGTGCACGACTTCATCATGCGACAGCGGCAGGATGAAGTTTTCCGAAAACGCGTAGTGCAGGCCAAACAGGATGTTGCCGTGGTGATGCCGCCGGTAGACTGGATCCTTGGAAATGTAATCCAGCGTGTCATGCATCCAGCCCATGTTCCACTTGTAGCCGAAGCCCAGTCCGCCCCAATCGACCGGGCGTGACACCATCGGCCAAGCAGTCGATTCTTCCGCCGCCGTGGTAGCGTTGGGAAATTGCCGAAACACTTCTGTGTTCGTCCGCCGCATGAAAGAGATTGCGTCGATGTTCTCGCGGCCGCCGAATTTGTTCGGGATCCAGCCGCCTTCCGGCCGGCTATAGTCGAGATAAAGCATGGACGCGACCGCATCAACGCGCAGTCCGTCGATGCGATAGCGATCGAGCCAAAACAGCGCGTTGGCGACGAGAAAATTCGTTACTTCGGTGCGCCCGTAATTGTAGATGAGCGTGCCCCAGTCGAGATGGCGTCCCTGCATCGGATTGGCATGCTCGTAGATCGCGGTGCCGTCGAAATGGGCAAGCCCGTGCGGATCGTCTGGAAAGTGGCCGGGCACCCAGTCGAGCAGAACGCCGATCCCCCGCGCGTGCAGCGCATCAACCAAAATGGCGAAGTCGGCCGGGGTACCAAAACGACTTGTCGGCGCGAATAGGCCTGTGGGCTGGTAGCCCCAGGATCCGTCGAACGGGTGCTCCATCACCGGCAGCAATTCGACATGGGTAAAGCCCATGTCGGCGGCGTAGGCTGGCAGCTGTTCGGCGAGTTCACGGTAGTTCAGCCAGTATTCGCCGTGTGTGCCTTTCTTGCGCCAGGAACCGAGATGGACCTCGTAGATCGACATCGGAGCGTGGAGTGAATTGATGCCGTCATGCGAGGGCCGCGGCCGTGGCAGTTTCGCGCTGTCGATCACGACCGAAGCGGTGAGGGGACGCATCTCGCTGCCGAAGCCGATCGGATCGGCCTTCATCAGCAGATCGCCCGAGCGGGCAATGATCTCGTATTGGTATTTGTCGCCAGCGCCGGCGCCGGGCACGAAGATTTCCCAATAGCCGTTGCCGCGCACGCGCATGGCGTGACGGCGGCCGTCCCAGAAATTGAAGTCACCGACGACGCTCACGCGCCGCGCGTTCGGCGCCCAGACCACGAAGCCGACGCCATGCACGCCTTCCATCTCCATCGGGTGTGCGCCAAGCTTGTCGTAGAGCGTGAGATGGTTGCCTTCGCCGAGCAGATAGAGGTCGAATTCGGAAAGGACGGGCGGAAAACGGTAGGGATCCTCCAACTCGACCTCGCTGTCGCCGTAGCGCGCCCGCAAACGGTAATGCTCGGGATCGTCGAGCGGCCCGGCAAAAAGGCCGGCCGGGTCGATACGCTCGAGTTCGCGCTCGCTGCCGTTAGTGATCGCGGAAACCCGGGTCGCATCGGGCAGGAAGACACGCACGACGGTGTGGTCGTCTTCGGTATGCGGTCCGAGATATTGGAACGGATCGGCATTGCGGCCGGCAATGATCTCGCGAGCACCTGCGGGAAGGTCGCTCATTGCACGACCCCGCGTTCTGCGAGGATGCGCCACGTACCATCGAGCGGAATATGCGTCCAGGCCGGCCGGTTTGTCAGCTCATACTCGATCTCGTAGAAAGCTTTCTCGATCTGGAAGAGATCGACCAGAAGGCGTGCTTGCTCCTCGTCGGTTGGCCAGACCTTCGTTTCGGCGAGCGCCTCCTTGTAGGAGTCCCAGAAAGCGGCGCTCAGGCGTGCGCCCCAGAGTCGGATCCGATGCGCGAATACGGGGCGCTCGTCGGCGGTGATATTGGGAGCGCGCTCGATGGCGGCACTGACCGCGTAGTCGACCGAGCGTAGAAAGCCCGCAACGTCGCGTGCCGGCGGCGCCTTGCTGCGGCGCTGTTCAAGGCTCTGCCGCGGTTCACCTTCGAAATCGAGGATGTAGGCGTCGTCCTTGGCGATCAAAATCTGCCCAAGATGGAAATCACCGTGGTGGCGGATCTTGCTGCCGATGAAGCGCGCGTCCTTGAGGCTTTCAATGTGTGCGAAAATCGCCTCGCGCTGGCCGAGCAGGCGCTGCGTGAGCGCCGCCGCGGGCTCGGCCATCCGATCCGTGTTGGTCTGCAGCATCTCGAACACGCGGGCCGCGCGTGTCGCGATGGTCTCGCTCCAACGCATGCTGTCCTCGACCACGATGGGCTCAGGTGTAAAGCCGTAGACATCGTGGCTTGCCAGGGCATGGTGCAACTCGGCGGTGCGACGGCCGATGTGCCGCATGCGCTGCAGCATCGAAGTCATTTCCGACGTGTCGGCGGCGATTTCGTCAGGCAGCATGCGCTGCTCGTCGATCAGTCGGTCGAGCGACGCGCCGGTGACACTCCAGGCATCGCCCTGGTTTTGGATGAAGGCATGCACGGTCGCGAGCGCGGTGCGGGTTTCGCCCTCGACCAGCTCAACAGTGCCCAGCAGTGCGGGCGCATTCGCGAAATGCGCCACGTCGGCCAGGAAACGGCCCATCTCGAATTCCGGATGGCTGCCCGCTATCACCTTGCGGAAGACCTTGATGACGAACTTGTTGTCGACAACCACGCTGCTATTTGATTGCTCGCGATCGATTGCATGTATGGCCTTGATCTCGGGCAGCGGCCTCTCAAACGCGGTCGTGGACCGGAATTCGAGTTTCTGATCGCCGCTGCCAACTGTTTCGCCGGTGCTGATTTTGCTCAACAGGACCGAGATGAAATCCGGCTCAGCCGTGGCATCGAGCAGCGTGCCCTCGGTCGAGCCGCGGCGGACGGCGGCTAACACGCTTGCCGGGCCTTTGTCGATCGTGGTGTAACGCGACCAGCGCACCGTCAACGGCAGGAAATAGCGGCTCAAACCCTGCTGCCCTTGCGAATCCACCATCACGAAGGCGACGCGGCTGCCATCCTGGTATTCCACCGGCACGGCAGCCGAGACCTTCGGCGAAATCGATCGCGAATCCTTGTCTGCGAACCAACGCCGCTCCGGCATGAAGCTCGGCAGCACTTCGGCCTCGAAAGTGCGCCGGGTCCAACTCGACAGCGTATTTTCCCAGCCGTGCCCGATGACCAACGTTGTGATGTCGCGGGGCAGGACCTTTTCCGGCTCGCTCTTCGGATCGATATTGAGCTGGAACCAGAAGAAGCCATAGGGCGGCAGCGTCACAAGATAAGGCAGGTCCCCGATCCGCGGGAACAGCGTGCGGCCCAGCATTTCCTGCGGCACGCGGCCCTTCCAATCATTCATATCGAGTTCGACGGCTTGCGCCGAACGCGAGATATTGGCGACGCATAATATGGCCTCATCGCCGATCTGGCGGACATAGGCCAGCACCGCGCGGTTGGCCGGCCGGATGAACTTCAAGCTGCCGCGGCCGAACACCTTTGTAGACTTGCGCACGCTGATTAGGCGCCTCATCCAGTTGAGCAGAGACGATAAGGAGCGCGTCTGCGCTTCGACATTGACGGCGTCGAAGCCGTAGACCGGATCCATGATGCACGGCAAATAGAGCTGGGCCGGGTCGGCGCGCGAAAATCCGCCGTTGCGGTCGGGTGTCCACTGCATCGGCGTGCGCACGCTGTTGCGGTCGCCGAGGTAGATGTTGTCGCCCATCCCGATTTCGTCGCCGTAGTAGATGATCGGCGTCCCTGGCATCGACAGCAGGATCGAGTTCATCAATTCGATCTTGCGCCGGTCATTATCCATCAGGGGGGCGAGGCGCCGCCGAATCCCGAGGTTGATGCGTGCGCGCGGATCGGCGGCATAGGTCGACCACAGATAGTCGCGCTCGGAGTCGGTCACCATTTCGAGCGTCAGCTCATCGTGATTGCGAAGGAACATCGCCCACTGACAGTTGTCGGGGATTTCCGGCGTTTGTCGCATGATGTCGGTGATCGGGAAGCGGTCTTCCTGCGCGATCGCCATATAGATGCGGGGCATCAGCGGGAAGTGGTAGGCCATGTGGCATTCGTCGCCGCTCCCGAAATATTGCTGAACGTCTTCCGGCCACTGGTTGGCTTCGGCCAGCAGCACTTTGCCGGGCGCATATTCGTCGAGCGCGGCGCGCAGCCGCTTGAGCACCAGGTGCGT
>Ga0126381_100008449_pt1 | contig 11513 bp, 10 predicted proteins | sample PanSoiMetPlot_28_FD_96465 | JGI IMG/M metagenome (GOLD analysis project Ga0126381, IMG submission 96465) | Tropical forest soil microbial communities from Panama - MetaG Plot_28 | ecosystem: Environmental > Terrestrial > Soil > Tropical forest > Bulk soil | place: Panama | collected 2016-02-17 | reverse complement strand
CGAGGCGGGCCTGCTGCTGGGCGTCCCCGCCCGGACCCCGGCGGCCAACCCGGCCAGCCGCTGGGTCTCCCAGGTGCCGGAACTCGCCTGGCTAGCGCAGCACGCGGCCCGTCAGGCCGGTCAAGACCCGGACTGGATCGGGTCGACACGCATCTACGTGCCCTTCATCAAATCGTTGCTGCCCGTGAATGTCGCCCCCGTGTACCAGGCGCACCAGATGATCGGCATGCTCCTCACCGCCGGCGCGGCGGACGGCGATCCGCTCGCGGCGGAGACGCCGAGGCGACTGCGGGCGCTTGACCCCGCACGTCCGCAGACGGTCTCGCTGCCCGGCCGCGTGATCGCGCGCCGGGACGACCGCCTCGTGGTGCTCGCGCTGCCAGAAATCCGGTACGCGGAGTCGGACGGGAACTTCGTGTGGCTGTCGACCGATCATGGGCGGCTGCGGGCAAACGCGCACGGCCTCGACCATCTGGAGCGCGAACTGGAGGGGCAAGGCTTCCTGCGCGTGCACCGGAGGTTCCTTGTCAACCTCCGCCGGATCAGGGAGATCGACCAGGGATTCAAGGGGTCGCTGTTCCTGGTCACCGACATGCGCAGCCATGAGACCGTCCCTGTCTCCCGGCGGCACGCCCCGGTGCTGCGCAAGGCGCTCGGCGTCTGATGCTCGATCCAGCCGAGTTCGCGGAGCTCGCTGCCGGCATCCGCGGCCAGGTGGGCAAGGTCATCGTCGGCCAGGAGGAGGCGGTCGACGGCGTGCTGCTGTGCCTGCTCACTGGCCGGCACGCGCTGCTCGAAGGGCTGCCGGGCCTCGGTAAGACCAGCCTCGTGCGCGCGTTCGCGGCGGTGCTGGGACTGCCGTCGCGTCGGATCCAGTGCACGCCCGACCTGATGCCTGCCGACATCACGGGAACGAACGTGCTCTCCCGAACACCCGGCGGGCAGACATCGGTCACCTTCCAGCCAGGGCCGGTCTTCACCAGCCTCCTGCTCGCGGACGAACTGAACCGTGCGACACCCAAGACCCAAAGCGCCCTCCTTGAGGCGATGCAGGAGGCCACCGTTACGACAGGCGGCGTCACTCGGGAGCTGCCACGCCCGTTCTGCGTTCTGGCCACGCAGAACCCGATCAAGGCGCACGGCACGTTTCCGCTGCCGGAAGCGCAGCTTGACCGGTTCCTGCTCAAGCTGCATTTCACCGCGCCAGGATGCGATGAGCTCCGCGACATCGTGCTGCGCGGCGCGGACCCCGCCGAGCCCGCGCAGGTCACCGGTCAGGACACGCTGAACGAAATGATCAGCCTGGTCCACGCGGTTCCGATGGCGCCGCATGTCGTCGACTACGCGAGCCGGCTCGTGCTGGCCCTCGATCCGCGGCAGCCTGGCGCACCGCAACGCGTGCGGCGGTTCATCCGCTTCGGCCCGAGCCCGCGCGGCGCCGTGGCACTGTGCCTGGCTGGGCGGGTCAAGGCGCTGCTCGAGGACAGGCTAAGCCTGGCGTTCCGTGACATCCGGGCCGTCGCCGCCCCGGCGCTCCGGCATCGCGTGCTGCTGTCTCTTGAGGGCCAGCGGGAGGGGGTGACAGCCGATTCGCTCGTCGAAGAGGCCCTGGCCAGCGTTTCTGAAAAGGCAACCTGATTGGGCGCCCGGCGGGCCACTGCTCGACTCAGCGCTGCTGCGCCAGTTGGAGCTGCTGACCATGGACAGCCTGGCGGCGATCTCCGTGCTCGAAGGAGAACACACCGGTGCCGTCCGCGCGCAGTTCGCCGAACCGACTGATTACCGGTGCTATCAGCCCGGCGATGACCCGCGACTGATCGACTGGAACGCGTACGCCAGGCTGGACGAACTGTTTGTGCGCACGTCAGACGCGCACCAGGGGTTCACGCTGACGCTGCTGGTGGACTGCAGCAGCTCGATGACGGTTCCCGGATCAGGGAAACTGTGGCACGCCAAGCGGCTCGCCGCCGCGTTCGGCGCGGTCGCGCTGCTGCGCTCCGACGCGGTGCGGGTGTACGCGCTTGCCGAGGGCACCGCCCGGCCGATGACCTTGCTATCCGGCCGGACGGCGGTCGGCAGGCTGCTCGACGAACTCGAATGGCTGCCCGCGGGCGGCGATACCAACCTGGCGGGCAGCGTGCGAGCGAGCCGCCTGGACGCGGCCGGCCCGGGCTTAGCGGTGTTGCTCACCGACCTGCTCGCTCCCGCGCCCGACGTCAGCCACGCCGTGGACCTGCTCAGCCCGTTCGGCACAATCCTGCATGTGGTCGACCCCGCTGACGCGGACCCCGCGCCGGGTGCCCCGGCCGGTGCCGCGATCGAGGTGCGGGACACCGAGACCGGCGAGGTCGTAACCGTGACGCTGACGCCAGGGCTGCGACGGCGGTACCGCGAGCGCTTCGAGGCCCACTGCGCCGACCTGTCCGCCCGCTGCGCCGCGGTCGGCGTGCGCTACGTGCGCGCCGATACGACGATCCTGGTGGCGGACCTGCTGTTCACGGGCGCCACTGGCCTCAATCGCGCCTTAACCGTCGGCCAAGCCCTCACCGGCATCGTGTGACCAACAGCCATCATGACTGGGGGGAACGACGATGGACTCCGCTGCCACCTTCTTCGACTGTCCGGCCTACCTCGACCGGGACGGCACCGCCCGCTGCGGCCTTCCCGCGGCCGTGGAGTACCGCTACAAGTTCGGTTCGACTGACGGACCGCTAACCAGCGTGAAAATCCGCTGCCCGCAGGGTCACTGGTTCAGCGGCCCGGTCGACGCGCTGACCATGCACGCCGCTTCGGCCCCCGACGTCGCCGCGGACGCGACGCGAGCGGGCGTCTGAGGCACGCGTCTGCGAGCTACCCGGGCGAGCTGGCGGACTGCGACACGCAGAACTCGTTGCCCTCGGGGTCGGCGAGCGTGACCCACGTGTGCGGACCCTGCCGGCCGCTGTGCAAGACCTTCGCCCCGCGTGCGGTAAGCCCAGCGACCGCGACATCGACTTCGTCGGCGCCGATGCGCACGTCCAGGTGCAGCCGGTTCTTGACGGCTTTGGCCTCGGGGACAAGCTGGAACAGCACCCTCGGCGCGCGCTGCGTGCCCTCGGGGTGGCAGATGGCTGCCCCTTCCGTCCAGACGAGCCTGCCTTTATGCAGCTTCGTATCGCTGTCGGCTGCGTAACCGGCGCTGATCATTCGCCGGATGAACGCCTCGTCCTGTTCCTGGACCTGCCAGCCCAGCGTCTCCGCCCACCAGTCCGCGAGCGTGTGCGGGTCGGCGCAGTCCACCGTCACCTGGAACTCGTACGCCATCGCAGCAGCCTTTCCATCGAGGTGTCTGTCCGTGGCCAACGCTAACGGCGCTAGCGGACATCCTCATTCCTAAACCGCTGGCTCATCCGGGTAGGTGCACGATGCTCGGGGCGCTGATGTTCCCGGTGGTGTCGTAGGTCCAGACCGAGATGGAAATGGGCTTGGTGGCAGGAGCGGTAAACCTGTCCGAGGTTCCCCTGCCGAGATAAGCGGTGTTGCCGGCCGACCAGATGCCGGGGGCATTCGGCGCGGCGTACCAGCAGATGATGATGCCGGCGAGGTCCGCGGCCGCTGGCCTGGTCCAGGTAAGGCTGATCTGGCTGCCGTGGCGCACGGCCCTGAGGTGGGTGACCGGGCCGGGCGGCGTCCGATCGGCGGTTTCATGGAAGCGCATCGTGGCGGTGACCGAGTACGGCACGCTGGACTGGCAGCTCGCCTTCAGCACGGCGTTCATCCGGGCGAGCTGATGATCTGGTCCCACCGTGGCCAGGTCGTTGACGGTCACCGAGCCGCTGTTCAGCTCGCATCCGGCGTCGCCCGCAGCGATCGACATGGTAAACGGCGGCGACACTCCCGACTGGTAGGAGTAGGTGGCGCCGGGCGCTAGCTGCTTCCCGGTGTGCGTCGCGAACTCCGCGGTCCACAGCTGTGTCCCGACGCCCTGGGAGATGATGCTGTAGGGGTCGCCGGCTGACACCGAGCGCATGACCAGGGAACTGGGCGTGCCTGGCCAGTTCGTGGACACGCTCCAGTTCGAGGTGCCGACTCCGCCGAGCCCGTCGAGGGAGACCGATGTCGATCCGGCCGACGTCGGCACGACCAGCGTGGCGTGCCGCGGGCCGGGTTTCTTCGGCGTGAAACCGACCCAGACGGCGCAGCCACCGGTAGTCAGCTTCCCGGCGCAGTTCTGCCTGAGTATCGGGAAGTCGGCGGCCTCCGGGCCGGTAACTTTCGGCTGGTAGACGGTTACCGCCTTGGCGGAGGTCAGCCGCATGCGGACCGGGTGGGCTTCGGGGGCGGCTTGGCCGGGATAGACGGTGCTCCAGGGCCAGTCCACGACCCTCGGTGACACGTCGTAGGTCGTCTTGAGGTAGCCGAACTGCACTTGACCGATGTCCACCCCGCCGTCCTCGCACCACCGCGTGAACACGATCGACATCCGGGTGATCTCCAGGCCGACGCGGCCGATGTCGCGGACCTCGAAGCTGCCGCTGCTCGCGCCGCACGGGTTGGGACCGCCCGTGACTGAGATCCCCGGCCTGCCCCGTGCCACGATGCCGGGATACTGCTGGGCCCAGGGATAGTAGCCGACGGCGAAGCGCTTGCCGCTCCCGTAGCCCGTGGCGAAGTTGAAGTAATAGAAAGTGCTGCCAGAGCTTACATAAACCTGGATCGCTTCATAGTTGCCTGGTGAGCTCACGTTCCAGGTCTGGGTCACGTTGACCTGCGCGTGGCCCGGGAGGAAGTAAGCGCTGCCATCAGTACCGGAGATGCTGACGGAGAACTGTGATTCGGGCCCGCTCGCGCTCGCCACCTGGAGCGGCACCACCACCACGAGCACCGCGAGTGCCGCGAGTGCGGCGGCTAGCAAGGGGAGGCATTTGCCGCGAAAGAGCGCCGTCATGAATAACAGAACGACACAAAGTCGCGCAGTGTTACTCAGTTCGCGTCTGCGCCGATGAGCAGGCATAAACGCATTGCCTGGCGGTGAATGCGCCGCTTATCGTCGGCCCATGGGGATCGCGGTCCGGCTGGTATGCGGCGACGATGACTACGCTGCCTGGCGGCAGGTGCGACTGGCGGTGGTGCCTCGCGAGCGGACGGACTCGGTCGAGGCTCTGCGTGCACAGGCGGGCCCGCGGCTTAAGTTCCTGCTCGCGGAGGTTGACGGCGTACTGGCCGGCTCCGGGGTCGTCGGCAAGTCCGACCTGGCCGGCATGGGCGCGGTCGCGGCCCGGGTGCTGCCGGACTGGCGGCGCAGGGGCGTCGGCACCGCGATCTTGCGCGCACTGGCCCAACAGGCTGCCGCGATGGGGTTCGGCGTGGTGGGCAGCAATGTCGAAGATCCCGGCTCCGTCCGCTTCGCCGAGCGGTACGGCTTCCACGAGGTGGACCGCCAGGTCGAGCAGGTCCGCGCGATCGGCGGCGAGCCAGCGCCGCGGCTGCCCGATGGCGTCGTGATCGTCCCGGTGAGTGAGCGAGCCGGGCTATGGCGCGCGGCTTACCAGAGCGTCGGCGCACAGGCGTTCCAGGACATGGCCACGATCTCACCGCTGGACATCAGCCTGGAGCAGTGGGAGCGGGACTGGATTACCGATCCGGACGCCATGTTCGTGGCCGTGGCCGACGGCGCGGTGATCGGCTGCGCCGGACTGCTGCCCGACACCGACGACCCGGGCCGGGCAGAGCATGCGCTCACCGCTGTGCGCAGAGACTGGCGCGGCCGCGGCGTAGCGTCGGCGCTCAAGCGCACCTGCCTGGCCTGGGCGGCATCGCATGGACTGCGCGAGGTCTACACCTGGACCCAGCGCGGCAACGATGACATGCGGACGTTGAACACCCACCTTGGCTTCACCACCCGCACCGAAAGCCTCAGCATGCAGGCAAGCCTGCCGCTGGCGTTTAAAGACTCCTCCTGAGAGCAGTGGCTGTAGTCCCGGGGACGTGTCTAGCGAACAGGAGATCTGGTGATCATTCTCGGCATTGCCCTGCTCATCATCGGTTTTGTCGCGCACATCGCGATCCTCTGGACGATCGGCGTCATCGTGCTGATTGTCGGGCTCATCCTGGCTCTGCTCGGGACGATGGGCCGGGCGGTAGGCGGCCGTCGGCACTACTGGTAGCCGCCACCGGTGCTGCCGCCTGCCGCCTAAGCGAGCAGGCGGTCCAGCACCTCGGTCTTGATCCGTGCCAGGCGGTCGGCGCGCTCGGACTTGTCCGCTCCGAGGTTCCAGTCGGGCACGATGAACTCGTCAAAGCCCAGTTCGGCGTACCTGCCGAGCTGGTCGACCAGCTGCTGAGCCGAGCCGAAGATGGCGGCACGGCCAGGCGGGGGAGCGGTCCCGTCAAGGTCGACGATGGCGTTGATCGACGTCCACATTGTCGCGGGGTCGCGGCCGACCTCGTGGCAGGTCTCGATCAGCGACGCGCGGCTAGCGGCGGCCTGCTCCGGGGCACCCCAGGTGTTCCACGCGTTCGCGTGGCGGGCGGTGATGCCGAGCATGCGCGGGGCCCGGGTGCCGACCAGGAGCGGCAGCGGCGACTGGACCGGCTTTGGGTCGCATGGGGCGTCAGTGATGTCGTAATAGGCGCCATGGAACGTGGTTGACTCCTGCGACAGCATCGAGCCAACGATCTGGATGGCCTCCTCGAACCGGCTCACTCGCTTACCGGGCGGTTCGAGTTCGATGCCGTATGCATGATGCTCGTTGACCTGCCAGCCCGCGCCGAGCCCGAGGATCATCCGGCCACCGGAGAGCCGGTCGATCGTGGCAGCCCGCTTAGCGAGCAGCGCCGGGTGGTGGACCGACGTCGGCGAGACGAGGGTCCCGATCCGGATCCGCTCCGTGACCGCCGCCATGGCGGGCAAGACGACCCAGCACTCCTGCACGTCGCCTCGCCCGGGCGTCGTGTCGCCAGTGTCGGGCATGTAATGGTCGGCCAGCCAGACCCCATACCAGCCGGTCTCGTCGGCCACGCGCGCCGCTTCCAGCATGTCGACGGGACTGCGGCTGTTGTGGGGCCAGAGCGAGAACTTCACGAAACCACCCTAGAGCCGCCACTGCCACTCGGCGTGGGTGAACCCGGTGGCTTGCTGCTGCGTTCTTCCGAACGACGCGGGGCGACTCCGTCTGGCTAACCGGATAACGCCAGACGTTGCGGCTGAGGAGTCCCGGCACACGGGGAGGCACCATGGTCCGCAACAGGAATTCGCGGTTCGTGGCCGGGCTAACCGGCCTGCTCATCGCCGCGGCGGCGACAGCAGGAGTCGCGACAGCGGGGATCGCGACGGCCAGCAGCGCCGCGACCACCGCGGCGCCGCCCGTGGTCAAGCACTGGCGCTTCATCTTCCACGCACCGAAGATCAGCCCGGCCGAGCAGTTTACGCAGGGTTTCACCGCGGTCGTCGCGACAGGCAGGACGACCGGCTTCGCGTTCAACGGCCAAGGCGCTGGCGGGCCGGCCGGCGAGACCGCGTGGGAGCGTACCGGCCGCACCGGCGCGACCTGGAAGAAGGTCCCGTTCCCCGGCAGCACCCTGGAGAGCGTGGAGTACGCGGCCGCGTCGTCGCCGTCGAACGTGTGGGCGTTCGGCGACAGCCAGACCTTGGCCGCCTCCCGGGTGCTGCGGTGGACTGGGTCGAAGTTCGCCGTGGTGAAGACGTTCGGCGGCCCCATCTGGGGAGCCTCGGTGTTCGGGCCGAAGGACGTGTGGGTGTATGGCCTGGCGCCGGCGGGGTTCGCGTTCGACGCTCCCGACATCGGGGTCTGGCACTACAACAGGCGCACCTGGACGCGGGTCGGCAAGAACATCTCCGGCGGCAGCGCGCTGAACGACCACGACGTATGGGGGTTCACCACCAGCAGCGTGGAGCACTGGAACGGCCACACGTGGACGGCCACGTCGGTGAAGAGCCTGCTGCCGCCGAAGGCGCCCAAGCCCGCGGCCAGCAACCCGCAGGTGCTCGGCATCCTCGCGCTGTCCGACAGCAACGTCTACGCGATCGGCAACGGAACGTACCAGGTCGTCGGCGGGCCTGTCGTGGTGCTGCACTTCAACGGCCACGCCTGGAGCAAGCTCGCGACCGGCCAGGCCGGGATTGGGTTTGGCCCCTCCTGGCAGCGGACCATATTCGACGGCTCCGGCGGTCTGTGGCTGCCAATGGACAACGGCCTGAACGGCGCACTCCTCGTGCAGTACGCGGGCGGCAAGCTGATCAAGGCCGCGGTCAACCCCGCGATGCTCACGATCGACTCGGTCTCCCGCATTCCCGGCACCACGCAGGTCCTCGCCGGCGGGTTCACGCACGCCCCCGACGGCTCGAACATCGACGCGGTGCTCCTGCAGTCCAGCTGACCGGTCTCCTAGGGAGCGACCTTCCCGGTGGGCTTGCTGGACCTGGCTGTGGTCGAGTAGCCGCCTTTGCTGCCGGTTACCGTCACCGTTATCGTCTTGCCTTTCCACGTGCCCGAGAGCTTGAGCGTGCGGCCCGTTGCCCCGTTGATGGCCTGGCCGGATACGTACCACTGGTATTTGAGGGTGACCCCGGACGGCTTCCATGGCCCTGCGTTGGCGGTGAGCGTCTGGCCTGCTCTCACTGTCCCTGAGATCGTGGGCACAGCCGGGATGATCGTTCCCTTGGTGACCTTCGCCGTGGCCTTCGAGGTTGCCGTTGCGGTTGCGTAACCCGCCTTGGAGGCCGTTACCCTGACCGTGATCTGCCTGCCGTACTGAGCCGCCGTCAGGTTCAGGGTCGGTGCGGTCGCGCCGCTGATCGCCGCGCCAGCGGCGTACCACTGGTAGCGGAGTGTGACCCCGGACGGGCCCCAGTTCCCTGGATGCGCCGTGAGCCTGTCGCCTACCTTCGCCGCGCCGGTGATCGTCGGTGTGGCGCCGGACAACGGGAGTTGCGTGACATCGCGGACGATGACCTGCTCGGGGGTGCCGGCGGCAGCCCCGGTCAGGTTCGTCGCGTCGGAGGAGAAGGCGATTGTCTTGCCGTCGCTGCTCAGGCTGGGGCCGAAGCTTGAGCTATTTCCCTGCGCGAGGCCGCGGGTCACGCTCACTCGGCTGATCAGGTGCCGGGGCAGGTCCTGAACGAACACGTCGTCGGCGTAGTTGCTGTCGCCGGTGACGAGGTTGGTGGCCACCGACCGGAACGCGACCCGGGAACCGTCGCCGCTGATGGCCGGCTCCGTGCTGTCGCCGTTGCCCGCCGTCCCGGCGTTTGCCTGGCTCACCCGGCGCAGGGCGCTGGTGACCAGGTTCCGGACGTAGACCTGCTGGAAGCCGTGCGGGTTCCCGGCGACGAGGTTGGTCGCACTGGAATTGAAGGCCACCAACTGCCCGTTCGCGCTGATCGACGGGAAGTCCGCGTCCCCGTTGGCCTGCTTGCCTGCGGGCGGCCCGCTGACCAGCGTCGTGGTCCCCGCGACGCGGTCTCTGACGAAGATCCCGGCGTGCCCGTTAGTGGCAGTTGTCGCCAGGTTTCCCGCGCGGGAGGCGAATACCACGAACCGGCCATCGCCGTCGGCCGCGCCGGCGTAGCTGTCCGCGCTGGCCGCGGTGCCGCCACTGGCGTCGCTGCTGACGCTGACCAGCTCGACGGGCGCGGCTTGCAACTGGCGGGCAAAGACTTCGGATACCCCGCTGGTGGCGCCGGCGACGAGGTTGGTCGCCTTGGACTCGAAGATGACCAAGCCCGACGAGGTCACGGCGTCGGCGTAGGCCGCCTGGTTGGGTTCGGCGGCCGGGTCGCCGTTCGGCTGGCTGATCCGCTCAAGCGCACCGGTCCGCAGGTCCTTGACGTAGACATCGCCGCCGCTGTCGAAGGCGACGTAACGGCCGTTCGGTGAGATCTTGGCGTCGCCACTGGGCATGCTGAGCTGGCTCCCGCCCGCGCCGGCGCTCACCCGGGTCAGCGTGCCCGCGGGCCGGTTCCAGGCGAACACGTCGAGCACGCCGTTGGTGTCACCGGACACGAGGTTGGAGGCCAGGGAACCGAACACAACGATGTTGCCAGCGGCGCTGATCGACGGGCTCGCGCTGGTGTCGTTCCCGGCTACGCTCCCGACCCCGTTCGCTTGCCTGGGCCGGGCGAGTACCGCGGGCGAAGCCGGGGCACCGGAGGCGCCTGATGTCTTCGCGGCGGGCTTGACGATCGACGCGGCCGGCGTGGTGACCGCGGTCGGCGTGGGACTCTTCCCCCATTGCGAGAGCATGATGGACAAGTCGAAGATGTCGACCTTGCCGTTCAGGTTGATGTCGCCCTGGTGGCCGCCGCTGCCCCACTCGCTTAGCAGGATGCTCAGGTCATAGATGTTGACGATGCCGTCGCCGTTGAGGTCGCCGCCGCACGACGCCCAGCTGCCGGGGTCGTCGGGTACGACGGTGTCCAGCACGGTAGCGGGCAGTACGTACGGCCCGTCGACGCCGCCGTTGTAGAGGCACCAGTAGTCCGAGATGCTGGGAATCCAGTGTCGCCTGCCGTCCGCGCCCACCCGCCACGCCGTCTTCTGCGCCTTGGTGTCTCCGTCCCACTGAACGATGTCTCCGTAGTAGCGCAACTCAAGCCACGATGCCGTTGTCCAGTGCCCGCCGTAGGCAACCTGGCCGTTGTGGCCGCCGCCAAGATCCACTTGCAGGCTCTGTTCGCCGGCGCCGTTCTCCGGGTCGTTCTCGCTCATGATCTCGAACTGGCCAGTGGCGGAGTTTGCGCTGATCACGACCGCCGTGTGGCCTGAGATGGGGTTAGAGCCGCCGCCCGGGCCCAAACTGATCACGTCACCTGCAACGGGTACGCTCCTGGGCCCCGGCGTGCCGACCGGTATCTGCGGGTGCTGGGCGTGGACCGCGCTTACTAGATTGGCGCCGCTAGTGACTCCGGTCCCCGGGCCGGCCCAGATGCCGTCGGCCACCCACAAGAACCGTGCTGACAGTTCGACGCACTGCCACGCATACACGCCGGATCCTGGATTGTCGAAGGTAGTCGCCCCGGTCGTGCTGCCATCGCAGGCGTATACGCCGTCGAAGCTGTACGGCGAGGCCGCCCCGCCCGCATAACTCGTGCAGTAGCCCGGCCCGGCGCCATAGCCAGCCGGCGGAACCGCCGGGGACGCATGTGCGGGCGATACCCCGGCTGCCATCAGAACGCCGGCCGTCAGCCCGGCCCGGCAAATGGCCAACAACCACTTCTTCATCCCAGTCCCCCCAAAGAAGCCGTCGTCTCACGGACGGGCAAAGGCGCAGCAAGACCCCACAACTCACCTTTAGGAAGTAAGACGCTCACCGTATTGAGCCGGAGCACAGGCATGAGAGGTTAACCACATGTGGACACTGTCTGGGTTCGCCGACGAGGTTTCCGCTGATCTGGATGAGCAGTGCCGTGTGTTCAATGAGCTCGGCATCAGATACGTGGAGTTCCGCAGCGCGTGGGACACCAACGTGCTCGATCTCGACGACGATCAGCTTAACCGCGCGGCGAAATCGCT
>Ga0126381_100008448_pt1 | contig 11513 bp, 19 predicted proteins | sample PanSoiMetPlot_28_FD_96465 | JGI IMG/M metagenome (GOLD analysis project Ga0126381, IMG submission 96465) | Tropical forest soil microbial communities from Panama - MetaG Plot_28 | ecosystem: Environmental > Terrestrial > Soil > Tropical forest > Bulk soil | place: Panama | collected 2016-02-17 | reverse complement strand
TTATCCTCCGTTAATCCGACCGCTCCCTCAGCGTCTAACAGCCAGGTTGACGCTGCCATAGAGCAGTCCCACTCCAGATGCTGGAGCACGGCGGCGGCTCCCTGGCCTGGAGCCGTCCCGCCCGACCCCGAAACGTTGACCTGCCCAGATCCTGGCGAGCTAGCTCCCGAGACAGTCGTCGTCCCCGCCGCCGAAGAAACGGAGGAACCTCCGGTTCCCTTCGGCAGGATGGCTCCGACGACCTGACCTCCCTTGCCTGTGACGGCAGCGTAGATCAGGACGATCCCGAATATTATGACAACCCAACCGACCATTGTACCAATGTACCTGTTACTTCTTCGCTATTGGACAATAGGCCCCGTCAGAGGGCCGCGACCTTTGCCCCCGTCCTGACGGCCGTCTGAACCTGGGACGAGCCTGACGCCTCTGCCAGGAGCAGCAGACCACCGATGCCAATGATTGACATGCCAATGATCAGGACCGCCGCGCCCGACAGGTCGCTGAAATTCCCGCTCTTGATCTTGTTGATCTCGTCCGAGACGTTGGTACCGAGGTCGCTAAGATTCGTGATAGCTTTCGAGATAGCGTTGAGCGCACCGAGGGGATCGGTAGCCGCTTTCCAAACGTTACCGACAGCCGTAGCCGCAGCCTGACCCCCACTCGCTACGGCTCCCAGGCCAGGATCCAGGGTCGTTATGACGACGCCCCCAGGCCCGTTACCGAGATCCTGTAGCCGCTGGATGATGCTCCCAGGGTCGCTTATGACCCCCTGGAGAAACTCCTGTATCTGCTCTGTGGAGATATTGGGATTCGCGGCTACAGCCTGCTGTATGAGCCCGATTATGGCATCCGCTGCCGACTGGCTTATGGTCCCGTTCTGGACGTATTGTTGGATCCATTGCTTGTCAGCTTCGATGTCCGTAGTAAGCTGGTTCGCGGCTCCTGTAAGGAAGCCCGTATCGAGTTGACTCGATCCAATGTTCTGCTGGATGGTTGCAAGCGCATCCTGACCCGACTGGATGATCTTTTGCAGGGCTGCTTGTCCTGCTTGTGAGATAGGGTTTCCCGAGGAGTTCGGATCACCTCCCCCGCTCTCTATTTTCTGGGTTGCGGAGGCGACCCAGGAGTCGATATTCCCCCCTACCTGGGCCACTGCTCCAACCGCTAGATCCATCCTTACGTTGGTATTCCATGGGAGAGCGACCCCGCCCTGGTGAGGCATCCAGTCGGAGCCAGGGAGCCCGTTCTTGACCGAGGCTCGCCAGAGATCCAGAGCCGACTTGATCTGAGCGTTAACGTCGTTTGCTAGCTGGACGGGAGTGTAGCCGTCCCGAGTCGCCATACGATTCCCGTTAACGTCGAGGAAATTGAACTGGAAAAGACCGACGCTGTAATCCCCAGTATCGGGGTTATCGTTGACGATATTGATCGTCCCGCCAGGATCTTCGCGAGTCGTTATCGCGGTCAGATTCAGAGCCTCCGCAGCAGAGGCTCCGTTCTTGATCAGGAGCGCGTAGATCTCTGGTAAGCTGAGGCTTACGTTGGGACTCAGCGTCGCTCCCGCGACAGGCGTATCAACCATTGTAGGTCTGACCAGGCTGGGTAAAGTCACCCCTGGAGGTCAGATAATTCTGGGCTGCGGTCCCCTTACCGAGGCTGTAAGCCAGGGTCAGAACCTCACCCTTCAGGGTACCTAGCGAGCCGCCTAGCCCGTTATTCAGGGCTGCTGCCTGGCTGGCTGATTGCTGCTGGATCACCTGTAGCGCGGCCAGGATCCCATTGCCCGTAACGAGCCCCTGAGCAGCCGACTGCTGGAGGACATCGAAGGCTTGCTGATTGCTGACCTCGCCCGCGTTGACGAGCGCTATCAGGTTGTTGTAGAGGTTCTGCTCCTGCTGGCTGAGCCCACTGAAGAGTGCCTGTTGCTGCTGGCTCAGGCCCGCTATGTTCTGGTTCAGGGAGGTCGATAGTTGGCTGATCAGGTCGCTCGTTAGCTGGGCCTGGGCCGCGAAGCCAGCCGCCATCTGGGACTGGGTCGCCTGCTCCAGGGTGGAGACATCCGAGACCTGTCCAGAAACGCCCGCGACCTGACTCCCAAGCTGTTGGGTCCCCGCCTGGACGGTCCCTAACAGGTTCTGCTGCTCGTTCTGGAGCGAGCCTAAGGCAGCGTTGATCGAGGTCCCCGCTGCCGTTGTTCCTCCTCCTGAGCCCCGCGTTAGCAGGTAGATCAGGCCCAGTACGCCCGCTCCAGCCCCGACCCAGAGCAGCCACTTACTGGAGCCTCCACCCCCGCCGCTATCGTCTTGCATAGGGTAGATCTCCTGGCTCCCAGCCATTTTCTTAAGTCGTCCCTTCCTGGGTTACGACCCGCCTAATGCCTGAGGTACGTTGACTACCTGGGTCGGAGCCGCCGACCCCGAGGTCCCCGCTATAGTGGTTGCGTGTTGGGGCTTATAGATCCCTGGGCGCATATAGAATTGAGGATCGAACCCGACAGAAGTCGAGTCATAATGTGCTCCAGGGCCGAAACCATAATCGAGAGGATAACCAACCCCGCCAACACGCCAGCTAGCGGTGAGCCAATCAACGCACGCCATCCCTCTAGCCAGAGATCTTGTAAGAAGAGGGCCAACAACTTCGTTGTAGCTCTGATACCGATAAGCTGATTGAGAGACAACACCTCGTACAGCAGTGACGAGCGAGGCAATCGAGGTTCCTCTCTTCGGATAGTCGGCCCCCTGGTGCTGATCATGGACGGCATCCAGGCCCAATGGGAAGGCTGGGAAGTACCCTAGCCAGCCCTTATCGGGAGCCATATACTTCGCATCCCCGCCGATAGCGGTGGGGGCTGGGTAGTTAGGCCAGACCTCCGAGGTCGCTCCCCGAGGGGAGTTAAGCTCCTGACTGAAGATGGCTTTATCGTTCAGGATAGCGTCGAGTTGCTCCGAGATTCCCCAGGCTGGCATATTACCGTCCCTGGAGGGCCTTTACCGCGTTGACGTAGGTGGATCCTACCGAGGAGCTTACGGTCGCGAATCCCTGGGCGTTAGTCAGGACGAGGAACATGAGGATAAGAACGATCGTACCCTCTACGATCTTCGGCCAATCAAGCATCTTACTTTCTCCTTAGCGGCTTCTTCTCCACGACCTTATTTCCCCGCAGAGCGATACGGTACTTCTTCCCTGTTTTTCCCGTCATGACTCGGTACCGTACCCCTTTAAGGGGCACGTTACGACGGTCTTCCCTGGAGCGCTACGACGAGTGCCCGCACCTGATTGCCAGTGGCCCCGACTACGGTACCAAAGTCGCTACCGTGCATGAGAATGAGATACAGCGCGACCAGCATAATGATCCCGCCGACGATAGCCATCACCATATCGGGACTCCTACGATGGCAGTTAAGTACATATCAGGGGCTCCTCATAAAGAAGAACCAGATCAGGAAGACGATGACGATAAAGAGGATCCCGACACTGACCTGTGCTGTCATCGTCGTCGCCTCCTGCCGCCGCTTCCGAAGGTGAAGTAGAGGAGCAGTACGAACAGTACAATAGCCAGGAACCCGATCCCGATATGGGGAGCGTAGGCTCCTACGCCCCCGTTCATCTGGTACTGGGCCGCGAAGTTACCAGAGCTTGTAGGGTAGTTGTCGTCCCTGCCTGGAGTGATCATAGTCTTCTTAACCCCTGGCCCCCATCTCGACAAGGATCCGCCAGACGACCAGCAGCAGGAAGAGCCCCAGCCAGGCCACGGCGGGGGTCCCACCCGTGGAGCTATTGGTCGTCGGCCCCGACCCTGCCGCGCCCGCTACAGGAGCCACTGCACCCTGGTTAGGCCCACCTACCGTGGTCGCTGCGAAGGTGCTTACGGTGTTGCTAGCCTTCCCGTAAAGATCCGCAAAATTGACACTCATGATTGCTTCCGATCTCGCTCCCGATGCGCCTTGAACTCTACAGCCGCCTCTCGCTCAGAACCCCATAGAGATGATAGCCAGCCACAAGTACAACGAATGAAGCCACCATCCCGATAGTCATCCAGGCCCTGTCGATCAGCCCGTATGAAGCGGTTAAACTGATGCTCCGTAGCATCTGGATCACCTAATGGGGTTCGAGCGCTGGGGCTTAGAGGACCCACGTATCGACCTTACGTGAGGACTACAAGCTGCCTGCGAACCGTATACAGGGTCTGGGCCGAGGTCGCTGTAACCACCGATGCGAGGTCGGTTACGAGTGCGCTATTGAAGAGGTCCCGAGTGGACCCATAGGCTCCCAGGCCCGTCGTCCCGAGGAGATCTACGAAGATCCCACCTGCTGGGCGAGCCCTACCGATCCTGCTCCGATACTCCATATCGAGGAAGTCAACGGCACTCGACTGGAGGTAGTCGGACTGGTTAACGCGCACTGCGAAGCGGCTAAAGGCATCGCTACCACCCGTACTACCGATACCGCAACCGTGGGCGATACCGACATACGTATTACCTCTAGGCCAGTAGTAAGGGAAGTCTCCAGCCGCCGCAATCTGCTGCTGATCCTCCAGGCACTGATGCACTACGTTGAGCATAGGCCAGTCCTTAGGATCGGGCGGAACGGTGAAGATCTCCAGGTACGGAGTGAGCGTCGTAGCACCCTGGACTAACGTGCTCGCTACGGCAGTGTCTGCTCCCCAGTCTACGAACTGGTTAACAATCGTCTGCTCGTTTTGGAGCATAATAAGCCCAGTTGGATCCCTCATATTGAGCGCTATGGGGACCATAAGATCGAGGTTCTGGGTCGGTCCTGACGTGGGAGCTACGACTGCTGTTGACTGACCTACTGGGTCAATGTACATCGACTCCAGCATGTTCCTGAGCAGGTAGTTATAGCCCGCTCCTGACACGTTAAAGATGTCGATACCAGAGTTAGCCTGGATCCTATAGCGGGAGATAAGACCCGCCTCACCGATAGCTGTCGGGGTGCCCAGGGTGCCCGAGGTCGCGGCTCCACGCACGGCTACGTACATCCTGGCAAGGAGACCCGTCTTCGGCAGGGTGATCGGACCCTGGGTCGCTGCGGTCGCTCCTGGCCGAGTCAGGGCCGACATCGGGAGGATCTTACGACGAGTGTTAGCAGCGAAGTTGCCTGGCTGGCTGGAGGAGGAGTTAGTCGGCATCCTATGCGCTCCCGAGAGAAGCAAACAGAGGGGTCAGTCCAGGCACCTGCCACTTCCCGAAGAGGAAGCGAAAGAAGATGATAAAGGTGGTCGCCATGATCCCGACGACCATCCAGCTAAGGAGGGATGGCTTGACATCCGCGACATCTACGCTCATACCGAGTCCCTTAACCCTTTTCTTAAGAGGCCCGTTGCTTCGAGTAAGCCGCATTCGAGTAGTCAGGCGATTCTAGCTCCTCTACGTTCTCCTCTCCCAATCCAGTCTTTGGATCGAAGATCTCCTTATAGATCGGGCTCCCCCAGGTCTCGAAGTACATAAAGAACCCATGCACATCTCTTATGGGCTGGAGTAGCACGTCATCCCCGATGGCTCTAGCGACCCGCTTGCGGTCCTCCTCCATGCGGAGCATAAAGAGGAAGCTCCAGTCTGCCTCCGAGAACATTTCCAATGGTACAAAAGACGGTCGCTGAGTACAGGCCCAGACCCCGATTCCCATCTCCCGACCCTGGGTATAAAGCCGCCTTAAAGGCCAGCTTAGCCGACCATTGATGCACACGCTGTACATCTCGTCTATGTAGACGGTTACATCCCCGATATCCCAGGCTACGCGAAAGATATCATCCCAGACGGGGTTATCGTTAGCGTCAAGGGTTGGCGGGACCGATATCCTGATCCTGGCGGGGTTCCCTTTCTTTAGCTCCGAGACCCCCTTATCGGACCAGTAATCGGTCCTCCAGCCTGGCTTCCATAGGACGTTCTTAGGGTCGATAGCAATCAGCCTGGGGAAGCTATGGAGGAGATGGCGAGCCATAAAGGTCTTACCAGAGTTGGTCTTACCTGCGAAGGCGACCCGCTGGTTACCCCTGATAATGAGTCGTTCTCTCGGCACTTAGAGCTTTCCTAGGATCTCGAAAAATCTCGGCAGGATAATGACGAGCAGGACTATGACGACGATACCGCCGATGATCATCAGACCGACCGAATCGACCCTGGACTCCCACCTGTCATGGAGCCTACCCCGCTGCCTGTTGTAGGAGATAGAGATCGAGAAAGAGAGGGTTAATCCGCTGTCCCTGTCGTCAGGACTTACGGGCTCCTGTACTGCTGGATCCCGAGACACTTCGGACACTGGTACGGATCTCGTCTTCCTGAGCCTGCTTTGCCTTCGCGGCTGGCATCATCGAATCGAGGGCCTGCTTCGTCACCCCGAAACGGCTCGCCAACTGTACGATAGCTTCCTCGTCCCCGTCGTCGTAGCTCGCTTTGGCGGCTCGTAGCTCCGTTACGAAGTTCTCCCGCTCGCTCTCCCCAGCGCTCATAAAGTAGGTGTTGAGGAGCGCTCCCAGCATGGGCTTAGCCGCTTCCTGGGAGTCTTTCGGGAGGAAGCTGAGCAGGAGATCCTGAGTCTCCTGTACCGCGTTAGCCTGACTTACTGGCTCGTCACTCTGGCTCACTAACAACCTCCTCAGTCTCGCCAAAAGCATCGCGGATAGCATCAGGTACGCCACCCGTAGGAGCACCCTGAGACGGGCTAGCCGCGCCATTTACGTAGGGAGCCCCGTGGTCGATGGTGGGCAATGGTCCCATAGTCGATTCGTTGACAGGTCCAGAAACGGGGGAAGAAAACTCACTACCTGACTCCCCGCTGGCTCGCATACGCTCGACTTGCTGCTCGACGTTACCGATCTTGTCGCGAGCCTTCTTTGCGGCCTGTAGCTGGATCAGCCGTCCAAACCACATCCCCGTCCCGACGACGATCAGCAGTGGGTCTACAATGAAGCTCGCCTTCTTAGCCGTCTCGGCTGGCATCCTGGCAAAGATCCGCTCTAAGGACGGCTGGACGAGCGCGGTCTCGTGAGCTTGCATGACCGCTTCGGGACCGACCCAGGCGACCGCTGCCAGGTTCGCCAGGTTTACTACGGTCGGAGCCAGTACCGCACTCTCGGACGCGGTATATGCCTTGTTAGGACCCCGCTTACGCCTCGTCCTGGGAACGGACTGGATCGGGGTTATGATGTGCTCTAGCCGATCCTCAGAGTCCTCCGCCGCGACTGCTTCTGCTGTTGTTGCGTCGGCAGTTGTTTGGGCTTTACGACGACCTTTCGCTTCTTTGACTGGGAATTCGAACTCGACTTCGTCGGGGACTTCTGCGGTTTCCGTTGCCATCCTGCCGCCTCTAGCTCCTCTTCCGAGACCTCGATAGTCTCGACATCGTCGTCCTCGTCCTCGTCGTCCTCGACTTCGATATCGTCGTCGGACGGCTCGTCGTCATCGGTGACCTTTCGGTAACGTGCCACCTCGCTCCTCCTGTACAATAGAACATATGTACAGACATCGAATCACCCTGACCGACGCTGACATCCGTCTGATCGTCGGGGAGCTTGAAGCCTTCCTGCCGACCCTGAGCGAGCCCGACCAGAAGCGGGCTCATGTCCTGCTCACCCGACTCAGGGACGGGAAGCCTGGTAACCCCGACTTCGGCAGGCGTTCTCTGAGCCCGCTAGCGACCCTTACGCTGGAGGATGACGCCTGAGCCGTCCTCGTTAATTCGGCAGGCTTCCTGGGGCCTATTGTACAATAGGCTCTATGAAGACCTCCCGCGTCTCCCTGACCGAGGAAGACCGCTTCCTCATTATCAGTGCCCTTCAGGCCCGCCGTGCATCGTCTGGTGAGACTCGCCAGCATCATATCGACCGTCTTATCGCTCGCCTGGGCGAGAACCGACGAGGTAACCCGAAGTTCATCTTCGATGCCGATAGCCAGGAGCATGAGGTCTACAGCCGCTAGCCCTTCTTCTTGCTCTTAGCTCGCTGCTTACAGATGGCACAGGGACAGTCGTTCCTGTGCCCTTTTGCTTTTGCCTTGAAGATGACCTTCACGCGACCGTAGCGGGAGCGATATTGACGACATCGGCTCCGTCTCCTCCGACCGCGATAACGGTACCATAGGCTGTCTGGGTCCCCAGGTTGACGATGGTCAGGAAGTTCTGACCCTGGGCCAGGATCTTGCACATACCGCCGTTACCCAGACGGATCGGTGGTCCCGACTGGTCGGGTCCCAGGTAGACCCCTACCTGGGTCCCTGCCGCAGCGCTGATGATGACGCTAACGATCCAGTATTGAGGCATCTGATCGGTGTTAACGACCATCTTGCCCGAGGTCGGTAGGCCAGGCGTACAGGTCTTCGATTGCAAGGAGCCCGCGTAGACCCCGACATCGAAGACCCACTGCCACTGATGGTCGCGGCTCCCGAAGGGGGATGGCTTGCTGCCGTTGTACTTCGAGTCGGCATCGGAAGGATTAGAGATGACGACACTCGGCAGCATACCGACGACTTTAGGATCGACGTTAAAAGCCATCTTAGCTCCTAGTTGGGGCTGCTGGGCGAGTGCGGGGAGGACTTCGCCTCTCTCGCCCAGCCCGCTCCCGACCGTAAGCGGCTGTTATGAAGGCAGCGTAGCTCCGTATCAGGCCCGCAAGCACCCTTATACATCGCTACGCCACCCCAGGGTAGATGGCCGATCTACCCACTGAGTGCCAGAAGTTACTAGGGGAGTTAGAGGCAAGCTTCTGGCACTCATGCCAGATTGGTCGGACCATCCGACCTTTCATAATCCTTGACAGGCCCAGATCCCGAGTCCTATGGTCAGATCTGGGCCTGTCAAGGAGGGGTCCAGCATGACCTATATCAAGTGGCCTCCGCTTATAGCTCGCGCTAAGGAGCTTGTGGAGGGGTTCGAGGCTCGCTTCGGGAGACCGCCGACGCTTCGTCGTTTGCACTACCTGATGATCTCGGACCCTGTTACGAAGCGGCTGGGATACGTCAATACCGATTCCCGCTACACCTACCTCAGCAATCTCACTGCTGCGGGTCGTAGAGAGGGAACCTTCCCCGACTTCTCGGAGGAAGGTAGGGAGGTTCTGCGTCCCCGTTACTTCGATGATGCTGACGACGTTAGGGATTACATCAGGCGAACCGTTAGAACGGATCGTATGAAGGGCCAGGAGCACTCGATCTGCCTGGCTATCGAGAAGATCGGGAGCCGCCAGTTTCTGATCGATTGGTTCTGGGACTACGGGGTCCATATCACTGCCGTTGAGGGGTACGCTTCTCAGACCCAGATCGACTTTATTCGAGACTGGCAGGCAGATGATGGCCGACCTATGGATGTCCTCTACTCGGGAGATCTCGACGCTTCTGGCGAGGACATTAGCAGGGTCTTTAAGGCTCGCTTGCTCCACGGCTATCCCGACGATAACACCCGCTTTATCTTCCATCGGGTCGGTCTTCTCAGGGAGCATATCGACGCCTATGGCCTCGTTATGGATTCCTCCGCGAAGAAGGACTCGCGAGCGGCTGACTTTATTCGTCGGCATGGGATCCAGTTTCAGGTCGAGTTAGACGCACTGGATCCAGCCATCTTACGGACTCTCTATCAGGAGGAGTTCGATAAGCACTGGGATAACGAGATCTACGAGGAGCAAAAGTCCCTCGAAGCTGACATGATAAAAGAGGTCTTAGGAAAGGACTAAAGAAAAGAGTAGGGGCTCTCTTACGAGAGCCCCCATCTTTCCGAGGTTGGCTGACAGGTGACAGTTGGGTCACCTGTGGTCGGCCAGCCCCTTCGGGAGGTAACATGCATCCGTGACGATAGCTCGATACCCCACCCCTGGATTTTACAGGGGTGGGGTTTATCCCGTCAACAGGTCGGGTCGGTAGATGGCCGACTATCGTCCGAGACGGGGTCAGTTTAAGGGGGTCACCTTCGCGGGGAAGGGTGCCTATCGACGGGCACTGGATCTCGCGAAGACCCTGACCCCAGGTCCGAGTGGGACCAGGCGAGTCTACGTCCCGAAGCGGGGAGCGCTCTACGGTCACCCCTTCGCCAGCGTTGCCGAGTACCGTAACAAGTTAGCTCAGGCGTATGGTTTCCGTAACGCTTACGAGAGGCGACAGCTAACCTCCCTCACAGGCGCGAAAGAGCTAGCCGCTATAGCTCGCCAGGAAGGGGTAAGGCCAAACAGGACGCTCTTTATGCGCCTTAAGCGGGGCCTGGACGCGGGCTATACGGTCGATAGTGACTGGCTTCATCGGCTGGTAAAGTATGAGCAAGAGGGAAGAGATAAAGGGTGGTATCACTAACTAGAATCGCTAATCCAGAAGCTATAGACTGGGTCGATCAGGTTCGCCCTGCCGACTATGACTCTCACGCGGCACGTACTAAGGTGAATGCTATCAGGCCTTTTATCGGCATCGATGGGGAGGCCACTAACCACGGTAACGACTACTGCCTGCTCTCCTGTGGGAACCAGTCGCTCTGCCATCCCGATGGCTCAATCCTGGGCCTGGAGGAGATTTTCGAGTTTCTGTATGCCCAGTATCTGGCTAACCCGAAGGCTATCTTCGTCGGGTTCTTCCTGGGCTATGACTTCAGCAAGTGGCTCCAGCATCTTCCCGAGAAGCGGGCTCGTATGCTGCTCACTCCCGAGGGGGTAAGAGCCCGACAACGCAAGTCCCATCCAGGGACTCCCTTCCCCGTGCGGTATCGGTTCCCGTCTGGGAAAAGCTGGGAATTCGATATCCTGGGTATGAAGCGCTTCAAGCTCCGACCTCATATCCCCTGGCGCAAGAGCCGAAAAGACGACAAGGATTCGCGTTCTGGCTGGATGTATATCTGTGACGCTGGACCCTTCTTCCAAAGCTCCTTCTTGAACGTGATCAAGCGGAATCCTAAGAAGTGGCCTAACGAGAGCTACGTTTGTACCGAAGAAGAGTACGAACAGATTACTGTCGGTAAGGGAAATCGGGAGACCGCCGTCTTCGATCAGGCTATGATCGACTACAACGTACTTGAAAACGATATTCTAGCTCGCCTGATGAACGTTTACAGGGAAGGGCTAAGAGCCATCGGTATCAACCTCAGCAAGTCCCAATGGTTCGGACCAGGCCAGGTAGCCAGCAAGTGGCTCCAGCAACATAGGCACGCTATCCCATCTCGGGAGAATCGTGATCAGTACATTCCTGAGGTCGTGCATAGGGCCGCGACAGCCGCCTTTTATGGGGGCTGGTTCGAGATCTTTATGCACGGGAATATCCCAGGTACGACCTATCAGTACGATATCAACAGTGCCTATCCTTCGATCATCGCTAAGCTCCCCTGTATCCAGCATAGTACCTGGCGAGAAGGGAAGGGTAAGCCGCCTCAGGATGCGACTATAACCTTCTGTACCGTAAGGATGCACTCACTCGATAAGTGGGTCGGGGTCATGCCGTATCGAGGCCAGACCCATCGGATCCTTCGTCCTAAGGAGGTCCAGGGGACCTACCTGATCGAGGAAATAGAAGCCTCCATACGAGCACTGA
>Ga0126381_100008446_pt1 | contig 11514 bp, 14 predicted proteins | sample PanSoiMetPlot_28_FD_96465 | JGI IMG/M metagenome (GOLD analysis project Ga0126381, IMG submission 96465) | Tropical forest soil microbial communities from Panama - MetaG Plot_28 | ecosystem: Environmental > Terrestrial > Soil > Tropical forest > Bulk soil | place: Panama | collected 2016-02-17 | reverse complement strand
CTTCCAGGGCGCGCATCATCATGGATGTTCCAGAACGAGGGAACCCGCTCACTATAAAAATGGGATTTTTCATCCTACGGACTGAGTAAATCCACTGATGGAGCCGTCTGTCGCCTGAATCTTAGTTCCCTTGACTTCCAGGCTGGTGTCCGGCTGCACCGTGTAGAATGGGTCGGTAAAGTACCCTTCTGAGTTGCGGACTTCCAGGCGCGCCTTGCTGCCCTGCACGGTAATCATGCGCTTATCCAGAGGCGCGTTGTTGTCGCCGACCGCCAGGCCATTGAGCGCAACGGTGTCCGATCCGGTTAAGAGTATACAGGCTCCCGTTCCGTCGGGAGCATTCTGCGCGTAGAGTTGCATCTCGCAGCCGGTGCCCGTCACATTGATGGAGTAGCCGTGCACTCCGATGCCAGTCTGGATGTAACGCTGGCCGTTCTCACCACGATCGCCGTCGATGGTAAAGCGTCCGCCCCCCAGGAACACGAAGTCGTTGAAGCAGTTCGAGCCGCCACAACCCACGAAGGTAGCCGAACCGCCACCTGGATAGATTCCCTGACCCGGCACGTTCTGCGGCACGCCGTTCGTGTAGATCGGCCCGAAGAGGAACCGATAAAAGCATCCTGACACGGAGCAATCCGAGAACAGGAATTGTTTGTTCTGCGGGCCACCGATCTGCCAGGCGATGTCGCCGTAGTCCTGTGCGGCCGTCGTTCCACCGAGGCTCTGTACCTCGCACTGATCCCAGGTGCAGACGGCGATGTCGGAACTACCGCCCTGAACCTGTCCGGTGCGCCAGGCGATGTTGTTGCCGCCGGTGCCGAACTGAACGCGGCATTTGCGCCAGGCGAGATGATTGATCGAGGTCTGCGTCGGTATGATGTCCCAGACCACGCAGTTCTTGACGGACTTGTCGAGGATGACGTTGATGTTCTCGAAGTCACACGCGACAAGTCCGGTGGCCTGGAAGACGAAGGGGTTCGTCCCCTGATAGTAGAGACTGACGATGGGTCCGCTTGCCAGGATGCGTATTTGCGTGGGATTGCCGCTCGTCTGCGCCGGCAGACTGAACCCATTGGAGAGGATGTACCCTCCTCCTGGCGGCGGAGGGATAATCACGTCGCCGTTGACCGCGACAGCTGCGGCGATCGCCTGCGTGAAGGCTGCCGTGTCATCCGTCACGAAGTCTCCCTTGGCCCCGAAGTCCGCCATGACGTTAAAGACTGTTTTGCCCGCTGGCGGTGGCGAAGGTGGCGGCGAGGGCGGAGGAGCAGGGGGCGGCGCGGGGGGAGGCGAGGCAGGCGGATAGACCTTCGTGCCGTTTGCCATGACGGTATCGGCTGTTTTTATCAGATTCGTCAGAGTGATAGTGGCCACGTTCTACTCCACGGAAGCCATTGCTTTTCCGAGAGTTGGAAAGGCTCTGGCGTTTACGTTTCCTTCTCCAACTTGTTGTTCTCTCCCTAGTTCAACAACGATAAATTTTTCCTTGTGGACAGGAACGATGCGATGCTTCCCATCTTTGGAGTCCCAGAAGTTTAGAGGAGAAGTTACACGGAGCCATGTCATCGTTCAGTCCCTCGTCTTATCGACTACAGTAACGCGGTTGCCGGCGCGCAGGAGTATCCTTTGTATGTCACGCACGGTCTTCTCGACCTCCGAGGGCCAGCAATGATGTCCTGTGCGTATCTGTCGGTTCGTCTGCGGGCAGTAACAGAAGATGGTACGCTTGCCGTCGCGCCGTTTCTCGATGACGATGCGTGCTTCGAGTTCAGAGTTCCGGGAATGGCTCACCGTCGTCCTCGGCAATCGTGAGTTTTTCTCTGGCGCGACTGGCTGAAACATACCAGACTCGTCTTTCTTCTTCCAGAGAATCTTCGCTTTCGCCGATGGCGCGTGCGGTCGGATAGGGGATGCGGTTGATGGCGACGACGTGATCGGCCTCCATGCCCTTCGAGGAGTGGCAGGTTCCCACGCGACACTTTGGCTTCTGGATCGCCTCGACGCCGTGTCGCTGTGCCATGTGCGCCAGTTTGCGAACGGGAGCGTCGAGGAGTTCTCGATATTCTCCCGAAGCGATCAGGTTTCGGCAGGCTTCCGTCGCGCCGGCCGCGCCGAGGTTTTGCAGGGTCAGTGGGCAATGATCCTTGCGTTCTTCCTTGTCGGCGTAGAACGACTTCGTTCCAGAGGCAAAGAAGACATCGCCTTTGTACTTCGAGGGCAAGAGTCCCAGAAGCCGATAGTACGCCTCGGCGTCGATGGCCTGTCCCTGGCGTAGCCGTTCGAGGGCCACGATACCGGCGACTCGCGCCGGTGCGTTACAGCCACCAGCGCCCTTCGTGGGTATCCAGGGGATAGACAGTTCGTCGAGCCAGTCGGCGGCGGCTTTGGCGAAGCCGTTCGTCCGGGCGAGGACTAGAACGTCCTCGTCTGCGCGAAGCGATTGCAAGGCATGAACTACGCAAGGAAAGCGAGATAGCGTGCCACCCATACCCTTCGACGACTGAAAGTTGAGCCGCTTTTTAGGGATCGCTCGGTTATTTCTTACGATTTTGTAAGAAAAGTCCAGGATTTCTTGCCGACAGCGGTAGGAGATGGGAAGTTCTTCTTCCTTGGCGACCGGCCAGTTGGCGAAGATATTGCCGTCCGCGCCGGCCCAGGAGTACACGCTTTGGAGTTGATCCCCAAAAAGATAGACCCATTGACTCGGCTGGATAAGGCGCTTGAAGACGAGGGCGTTCAGAAAACTCATATCCTGGGCCTCGTCGTGCATCCAGACGGGGATAGAGGGAACAGCACCAGCGGGATCGATTTCCTCAAAGGGGTGACTGTGATCTCCCGTCCAGCGCCGGCCGGCGTACTGCATCAACAGGTCGGTGAAGTCGATACGGCCTTCTTTGCGTTTGGCTGCCTCATAGATCGTTACGAGATATTGAGCGAGTTCAACGTCGGGGCATCGGTCATCGACGGCGGCAGCGTACTTCCAGACGCTCGTAAGGGGCATCTGGCGGTTGCGTGCCACATCCCACATCGCCAGACACTTTCCCGACTCCGAGAAATTGGAGCGGAACATGAAACAATCGTCATCACGATCTGTCTCACCGATGGAAACCTGGGGGTCTTGGAGGATGGCCTTGAGCCATTCGTTGTCGGATTTCGTACCTCCAAGTAGTTCGCCTTTCTGAACGCCAAGTTGACGGTACGCTACGCTATGTAGTGTACGGAAATAACCCTCCTTCTCCAGAGAATCTACCGAGACATGGAATTTGTCTGCGGCCCGTTGTGCCGCCGTGCGTCGAGCCGAGCGAGTGAAGCTGACGAAGCCGATATGCAGAGGATCGCATATCTTCTTTTCCAAAATCATGTCTACTATCTGCATCGCGCGAGTGGTCTTTCCGGCACCGGGACCACCGATGGTACGAGCTGCTGACATAGGAACCTACCTTCTCTTTTTGATAGAGAAACTTGTTTCCGATACTTTGTGACGCAAATTAGTTTGGACCACAGAACGTGACCAAAATCCCATTTTCAAAAAGGTCTAAGCAAGTTTATATTTACAAAGGAATTACGTCAAAACCCAGGTAGTTGTGAAGAAAAAAAGTGGTCCGCCTAAATACACAACCCATAATGCTTTAAGTGCAAAATCCCAGAATCCCACCGTTTTCGCGTTTTTCGCGGGAAAAAAAGTGCTGGGATTTTGGGCCAAACGAGTTAACCCTTATCCCTCATTGGGTTTGCTCGGACCTTTTCCCATCGTTTTTTCGTGGGACGCCCAGGTCCGTTTTCGACTGTTTTTCCTCTGATTTTTGAGAAATGATCTGCTCAATTTTCTCGATTTGCTGTACGGAGAAACGCGAGAATCGGAGACGTTTCCCCGCGTGGTGGACTCGGTATTCGCCGCCATATTTGGACACGGCTTCGCGCAGGGATTCGATGGAAATGCCAGGAGCTTTTCTCTTGGCTTCGGCGGCGACAAGGCGCAACTTGAAGACGAGGGAACCATCTTCTTCTCGGAAGATAGGGCGGATGTCGATCAGGCTTTTTGCATCTTCCGTTAATACCATAGCGGTCCTCCCCAAGTCAAGAATGAACTCCGCTGAAACCAAAATTCGGTCGTACTCCGTTGAGGACATGACGCGGCTGGCATTACGGATGAGTCTCTGCAAAAGCCTCTGGCCGGTCGCCCCGTCCCAAACGGGGCGCTTCTTGCGGTCGGGCCGCGTCGGTACGCTGGCCTGGTCGAGCGCTTCCTGGCGGATGAGACGCCAGGAGAATATCTGCAATTTGGTCAGCAACAGAAAGCCGTCTTCGAGGCGAGGGCTGTTCACCCAAATGGGACTGCGGAGCCAGTAGCGAACCGGATCGCCGTTCTCTATGCGAAGTTCCCAGACTCCCGCGCCATCTTCCTCCGTAAGTCCATCTCCCATGTGCGGATCGTCGTCTTGCGGGCCATCCTCCACACGCCCTTCTTCGATGTATGGCTTAGAAGGAGGAACGTAAATCGTGGCCGTGCGCCGTTCAACCCAGCCGTCCTCACGCGCCCAATGAATCAGCGAACCAAGTCCGACGCCGGACTTCTTGAAAGATTCCCACTTCTTTGCGCAGATTCCTTCTGTGTATTTCTCCGGGCACTTGCGCGACCATGAATCCCATTCGTTGAGCAAGTCAGAGGATACGCTGTGGAGAGCTAGTCCGACGAGAAGCCAATCTCGATAAGCGGAGGCTCGCCGGGGATCGAGACCCGACAGTGCGGCAATGGCTTTATCTCTGTCGCTGCGTTCGCGCCCATTGAGAGAACGAGCAGGGAACAGTCGGTCGTAGAGTCTGGCAAGTTCCGCCGTCCTTTCGTTGACTGTTGAGGGCGACCACGGCAGATGATGGCCGGTGACGGTGAAGTACCGGCCACCGTCGTAAATCTCGAACGGCAAGTCCTTCTCGGTGCAGCGATGCTTCGGTGGTAGGCTCCCAAGGCAGAAGACCTTGACGCCCAGGCCCGAAGGAGAAAGTTCGGCGTAACTATCCAAGCACGAAGCGAGAAACGAAGCGCCGATGTCTATTTCATCCTCGTCGTTGATGCAGTTGTCGAGGTCGAAGCCGCTGAAAACCACATGCGTCGGTCGGTCCTCGCCGAGAACAAAGCCGATACCGTCGAAGTCCCCGCGCTTGTGTGCCGCGTGAGCTACGGAGAATGTCGTCCAGGTTGAAGGGTCGGTGCTGCTGGCGTTGCGGCCCGTCGAGGCGTTCAGGGGAGGTTTGTCCCACTTTTTGCCATTCCATGACCACGACCAGCACAGCCAGCGGTCTACCATGCGGAGTTCCGCTGGTATACCGTCTTCTTTGACGGGCATGGGGACAGGTCTGGGTACGTCGGCAATCATGATCGACCTCGCGGTCCCCTGCTTGTAACACCGTTGCCGTGGGCGATCAAGGCAATTCCTCCTTTATTTCTTCACCTTTCTTGCGGACCTGAACAACTGTCTTGTTGTAACTCCTCACCTGTATCGGCAGCGTCTCTCTCTTGGCGAGAACGCTGCGGCAGTACGCGCCGAAGCGCGTGCCGTCGATGTGCTGTTTGATGATTCCTTGACCGCCGTAGCGGTAGAGCCATTCAACAAAGTCGTCGTCGCCGAGTGCGCTGTCGGCGGCGCTGTAATACGTCGTTGTGACGGCGACGAAGGAACATCCTTCGAACTCTATCTTCTTTTCGCCGCGTTCCGTCATGATGCGCAGAAGTTCCTTCTGGGCGTCGTCCAGTTCGGATTTCGACAGGTCGAAGACCTTCTGAGAAACCTCGGCGGCCTGCCGAGCGGCGACGAACCGCTCGGAGGCCAGACGAAGTTCTTCCGAAGGCGCTGGGTGGCCGAATAAGACGGCCGCTTGATCCTTGTCCATCATTCACTCTCTTCGGTGGAAATGGGCACTTCCGAGGGCTGGCCGCGCAAGGCGTCCATCATGACCTTGAAGTCGTTACGTACACGCGAGAGAACTTTTGCCGTCTCGACGTTGGAGACCACCTCGCCCATGATCGGATTGACGACGCAGAAGGGAACCTGACCCGACTGTGCCTCCAACTCGAATACGGTCCAAACGATCTCATACGCGCCGTGCTTCGCCCCGGCTCGCCCGAAGTATCCAGGCGATGTCCGTGTGCCGAGAAGACGACGGATCGACGACGGCGGGAAGACGATGACGCCAAGCGGCGGATTGCCGAACTGCGGGTTCAGCAGGAACACCCAGGTCTGCGTCGAGCAAGCCTGGCCGCGTCCGTCGCGGGCCGTCCCCCATTCCGCTTGCGGGCATCCTACGCAGGTCGCGTGCTGAATCTTCTTCGCCTCGCGCGACGGCTCGATGAGATTTCCCGACCAGCAGTCGGGGGGCTGTCCCTTGCTTCCTGGCATCGGCGGCCGTTCGTAGAACCGCCGCGTCTGGAAGTAGTAGATGGGGTAGCCCGCGATCTCCGGCACGATCTCTCCGGATGGAAGGACGAAGACACCTTCCTTGTGATCGATGGAGATGAGCGGTATTCCTCTGGGAACTTCGCGTTCGCCTTGAAGTTCCTGGAGGAAGGCTTGCGCCGCCGGATTGAGGTTGCCGGCGAGCAGATCAGTCGGCGGCTGCGGCAGCAGGGCGACCTCTCGCGTTGCATCTCGTTCGTCTTCATGTTTTCGTTGTTTGGCCATTGGACAAAACTCCTCGTTCAAAGGTAAAAGGGGGCGAAGTTACAGTATATCTTCAATCTTTCTGCCGAGCATCATCTCCTGCAAGGACGCCTTGCGTTCGAGTGCTTCGTGGACTTTTTCGTCAATAGTCCCCTGGGCGATGAGGTTGAAGATCGTCACCTTGTTCTCGGTGCCGATCCGGTGCGTTCGGTCCTGTGCCTGGAGGTAATCCGTCAGATTGTAGTTCCGCGAGTAGAAGATCGCCGTATCCGCGACCTGGAGGCCGTTGACGCCGGTGCCGCCGGCCGCAGCGGTACCGACGAAGAAGCGAGAATTTCCCTTGCGGAAGTCTTCAATGGCTAAAAGTCGGTCGCTCGTCGATGTTTCCCCGGAGAGAAGGGAAACCGTACAGCGCAGCTTGCGTCCCAAGTATTCGGCCAGCCAATTCGCCTCGGCGCGAAACGCCGTCCAGATGACGACCTGTTTGTTACCGATTTCGTCGAGGCAATCCCAGAGCATATCGACCTTGGACTTTTCGTCGATCTCGTGCATCGCGCCGTCATCGTCGGGCACAAAGCCGCCGACGATCTGGAGGAGGCGCAAGGACTCCGTGAGGACGTTCGCCGCCGTCAGCGTGCCTTCCGTTTCCAGCACCGACAACCGGGCCACGGCGTTCTTGCGCAGTTCGTTGTAGATACGCTTCTGCTCACCCTGGAGGGGCTGTGAGCGAGTTTCGAAGACCTTGGGCGGCAGGTCGAGCGCTTCTTCCTTCGTCGTGCGCGAGACGTACTTCTTGACGATCTTCCGCAGGTCGCCGACGTTCCGGTATCCAGAGATGACGAAAGGCCCGTCTCCCTTTAGACGCGACTTGTAGCAAAAGGATTCTTCAAAAGCGCCTTTCGTCTTCCACGGTACGCCTTCGGGGTCGAGGGCGGCCAGGACGCCGTGCCAGTCCTGGAGACCGTTCGGCGCGGGAGTGCCGGATAGACCGTAGACGGCAATAGCTTTCGCGGACAGACGCCGCGCAATACGGCTGATCTTGCCTGCGAAGTTCTTCAGCCGATGAATTTCATCAAAAATAATCACGTTCCATTGCGTCTTCTCGAAGTTATTATGAAGGAGTTGTTCGTAATTAGCTATGCGAATGGGATAATCGCCAGAAAGTATTTCCTGGCGTTGTTTTTTAGTTCCTTCAACGCCGAGGTAATTCAGATTGACATGTGTTTCTAATTGTTCTGCCCAGGAAGACTTGACTGATTTAGGGCACACTATCAATATGTTATAGTGAAGTTGCGATACATCCCTAATAAGCATTAAGGCGTTGCAGACAGGATGACTTTTGCCAGTGCCACATTCGTCGGCCAGAAGCCATCGCGTATGCGAAAGCAATCGTGCAAGGTTCTTGCGCTGATGACCATAAGGCTCAGTAAGAAACTCGTGTTTATCTACCTCGCTCATATCGAGGACTTCTTCCTCTTCCTCCTCTCCTCCGACGATTCCGCGCAGGTCAGCCGGTAGCATTTCCGGCAACATACCGGATATGTCCATGACCATGAGCAGGCAGTCGCGCACGGCAGGGATCGACCAGAATTTCCCTTCGGGATTCCAGCGGCGACCGGGAACGGTGCGCAGTCGCTCCAAGATGATCGGCGAGTACGGAAAGCGCACTTCGACGCGGGAGCCGTTCAGTTTCATATCCACGTTCATGAGCAGGCTCCCATGTCGAGAAGTTTATGCAGAACCGTCTCGGTATCGCGGGCAATAACGACATCGCAACCGGCTGCCTCGACACGTCTGATCTTCTCGTGTTCCGCGTGTTGAATAGGCGACATGCGGCCACCTTTGGCCTTCGTCTCGACGAAAAGAGTTCCGGCGATGAAATGTTCGTTGAAGCAGTGTCTCTTGAAGATGATGAGGATGTCGGGCATTCCCCGGTTGAATCGTTCGGCGAGTTTGCGAACGTAAGCGTTCGGGTAACGCTTCTTCACGCCGGCAATGATGTTTCGTACAATCAGTGCTTCGGACATCTTATTCCTCTTTTTTCTTCGCTTTACGCTACGAGCCTGATTGCGGTAAAACTTCTTGTGGTGTTTTTCACACAAGCGAAGACCTTTTTGCGCCTTCTCGTCACAAAAGAGACATATTCCGTTGACGCGCTTTTTGTCAAGTTTCTGTTTGTCGCACACGGACTTACGCAGGCGGCATTCCAGGCATTTTGTCAAGACTCGCGCTGGATTTCTTCCGCAGCAGGCACAGAGTCCTTGGCGGCGCAAGCGAGCGATCCTTCTGGCTGTTCGTCCGCGCGCCTTGAAAAGACAGACGAGACAGCGGCTTCGGCCTTTCTCGCGCTTTCCCTGTCCGCAGAGAGGACAAAACCCCTTGGCCAGAAGGGACTCTTTTCTCTTTCTGGCTTTTTCGGGATTGTAGGAACCGCCCATTTAACCCTCCTGGCGTCGGATAATCTCTTCGCGCGATTCGGCCGGCAGGAGAGTGGAGCCGAGTTCCGTATAACCGCTGCCGTCGCAATACTCGCACACACGTTTCGGAGGCTCATCGTAGATTTTGTAGCCGAAACGATCATACATGCTGCCGTAGACGATGCCGGAGCCAGAGCAGAATCCACAAGGTTCAATCGCCATTGAAGGAACTCCGAAAAAAAGAAGCGGCGCAGCTACGGGTCGTTGTGCCGAGCGAGATTGATCGACGTTGTGCGATCTCCTTCGCTTGCTGCTGCCGCGATTTATGCTGAGGCCGGGCGATCCGCTGTCACGCCCGCGAAGGTATCGGAAATTCCGCCCCAGCAAAGATTGATCTGGAAGCCGGGACTCGAACCCGGTACGCCTCTTTACCGAATTATCGCAATCGGCGGCGAATTATGGTTGAGGCAGCACCAACAAGCCGACGTTTCACCCTGAACGCCCCTTCCAGTTGAGGGCATCCTTGCCCTCTCACCCAGCGCTTCCCTCGGACATTCACAAGTTTACGCAGTTATGTAAAAAACGTCAAGGGGAAGAAGAAAAAATCCGGTCGAATTTTTCAACTCGACCGGATCACGGAGAGAAGTCTCTTCGAGCAAAAAGAAGCGTGTTGCCCTCCCTATCCCTTACCTCACAAACCTGCGTCTTTCTTATCGCGGCAACACACCGCGATCCGCCGACAAGATAAGGCAAAGGAAAGGTTACGTCAATAGATCATTGACGGAGGCATCGAGCGCCCTGGCGAGTCGTTGCATGGTCTTGAAAGACGGTCGAAACTCGCCGACTTCCCAGCGGTGCAGTGTGGTCATGGAGACCTTGGCCTTGCGCGCCAACTCCACGAGCGTCAAACCGGCTTTGTGCCGGCGCTCGCGCAGTTTTCGACCAAACGGGTCTGTGATTTTGAGTACCATGTTCTCAGTATAGCATAACTGAGAAAAAGGCCAAGGTCAGGAGGAGTGGTCGGATAGGGCCATGACGACAAGAGCGGCGAGAAGTTCGAGCGCTCCCTCGACGCTGCGACACTTGCACAGGACTTTCCACAGGTCTAGAAAAGCGTTCTTTTCCGATTCGCCGAGGGCAGCCTTGGCGAATCTCGGCAGGTTGTTCCGTAACTCGGTGTAGCGGTCGAGGGCGGCGTTGGTGACGGGAGTATTTTCCTGCCAGAGTTGTATTGCCGCCAAGCAGTCGAGTTTCTGGTCGGCGGAGAGGAAGCGCCAGAGCGCCGACGTTCGCGTCTGATTAGCGTTGTTCAAGCACTCCTGGCGCATCCCCTCGCGGTCCATGATGATCTCCTTCTTCGACTCACGTCCGAAATGATCCTAGTGTCAGCGGCCGCAACTGGCGCAGCCGCCGCCGCCGAAGTTACCCATCATGGGCATCATCGACATGGGGGCCGGTACGAAATTGAATTGCTGAGGGACGAACTGGATGGTCTGTCGCGGAATAGCCGCCAGTGCATCGACCTGCGCCTTGCTGGGAATCCCTTGCAAGTACCCGGCGATGGTCATGCCGCCGAGTCCATTGGGCCTCGTCACCATCACGCAGGGTCCAGTAACCGTACCGCTTTGGGCCGGATACTCGCTTAGATGCGCGTGTTCAAATTCCGTCCATGCCGATTCGCACGGCGGGCAGGCTTCGCCGATCCACACGAGCAACGGCTTGTTGGCCGCGACCGCACGGTTGTAATGAACGAGGTAAACGCTCCGTTCGATCAGACCGGGCTGCTTCTTATCGACGAACCCGCAGGTGCAGTTCGGCCCGCAGGAACACGGCAAGACGCCGCCGCACCCGCAATCCGCCTGTTCCTTCTTGACCGGATTGAGATGAGCGAGCGCCAGAGCAGCGCGCGTCCGAGCGTCGGTCGGCTGCGCGCCGTAGCCGTCAGGACAGCAGGGAACGAGCAACGCGAAGGTTGTCAGGAAAAGGTACTTCATGGCTTTCTCCTTGAAAGGGCGAATCGCTCGGGTTACTCACAACAGCACTGGCACAGATGCTCCCCGGCCACTTTCGCCGTATGGATGGCCGCCTCGAAGGTCTTGAGGCAGCAGGCGTGATGATCGCAACAGGTCGCGCCCTTGGCCGGCGCGGGCGTCGGTGCCGGAGGCGTCTGGCCACCGAAGATGCTGATGATAATGGGGATGACGACCTTGGCGATGTTGCCTAGCGTCGTCAGGAGAGCCTGCCAGTCAATCGTCGTCGCCGTCGCGCAGCAATGTTCCTGAGCCGGCGTCAGAGTCACGCCGGCGGCGGTGAAGGCTGCTTTGGTCTTCGAGTCGAGAGTTTGCAGAGCCATGTTCGTTTCCTTTCAGTCTTTGGGAGCCAGAATCATTGTCACCTGGACACAGCCAGTATTCAACTTCTCCAGCGAGATACTGAAAACT
>Ga0126381_100008445_pt1 | contig 11516 bp, 12 predicted proteins | sample PanSoiMetPlot_28_FD_96465 | JGI IMG/M metagenome (GOLD analysis project Ga0126381, IMG submission 96465) | Tropical forest soil microbial communities from Panama - MetaG Plot_28 | ecosystem: Environmental > Terrestrial > Soil > Tropical forest > Bulk soil | place: Panama | collected 2016-02-17 | reverse complement strand
TCGCGGTGTCGATCTGGACGGCGAGTGGGTGCGCCGGGACAGCGCTGACATAAATCGGGGTTTCGGGTGCGACGCCGGCGCGTAGAGCCTCGATATCGCCGGGCGCCAAGCGGGTCGCCTCGAACGAGGCTCGCGTCGCGAAAGCCGCGATGCGCTGCTGCGGTTGCGCCGGAGATTGCACCAAAGACTGCGCTGGCTTGGGTAGGACCTGTGTAGCGAGAATTTGGGCGGTCATGATGTCGGCCCTTTCGTTAGCCGCGCCGGCGCGAGATGACGTAGGATTCGTCAAAGAACCACAGGCCGCCGTTCCGACGCAGCACTTCGCGGGTGGCATCGAGATAGCCGCTGTGGTTGACGACGGCGGCCACCCGGTCGTCTTCGACCTGGGCCACGTAAATGGCGGCGTTCCAGGCGGCGAACAGCGTCGAGGTGCCGATCGAATCCGATAGTTCCGACGGCAGCGTGTGCATGTCGTAGCGGAACAGCGCGCGATTATCGGAATTGACGTTGAAATTGAGCTCGCGTCCGGCGGAGCCGAGTTCCTGTTTGACCGCCTTCATGATCTGATGGCGGTCATGGATGAAGGGATTGTCGCCGGGCCAGAGACGCTGGACGATTTCGAGCCCCGGGTCGCCGCCGTGGGAATGAATGGCGATCAGGCGGCCGCCGGGCCCGAGCGCGCGGGCGAGCGGGGCGATCACCAGGCGAGTCTTGAACTCGAGCGGGGAGCGGGCCCGATAGGGCTGGGACGCAATGACGAGGTCGTAGCTCGCCTGGGTGCCGCCCGGCCGTGGCAGGATCGGGTCGAGTAGGAAGCGATGATCGTCGCGATAGATCACGAGCACCACCGGGCGCTCGTAGACCGGGTTGCCGGTCTTGGGGCTTACGCGCGCCTTCCAGTTTTCCGCCAGGAACGATTCCAGGTCGGTAATCTGCTCCTCGAACTTATGGGCGGTGGTTCCGGTGAGCGCCGCCTCATGCCACACCAGGCTCGACGCAGCGCTCACCGATTTAACGTGAAGCCAGGGCGCGTCCGCATAGGCGAGGTTTGTCAACACCAGCACCGTCGCGGGATGCTCGACAAAGCGATCGGGCACCTTTTGCAAGGTCAGGCGGATGTCTTCGAGGCTGATTTCCTTGCCGACCGCGTAGAACGGCATGGCCGGGAAGCGGTTGTGCATCGCCCGCATCACGCGCGCCAGCACGGTGCCGTCGCCGATGCCGGCATCGAACAGGCGCACCGCTGGTGGGCGCGGATGGATATTGGCCAATTCCTGCCCAACACGGTGGGCCACAACCCACTTTTCGCTGCAGGTGTTCACGAACAGCAGGTATTTCTGGCGGTTGTCGAAAAAGCGGAAGTTGCGCTGCGGATCTGGCGCCGCGGGAAGGCTGAAACGCTTCAGGGCGGGGCTTGAAGCAGAACTTGGCCCGGCATCTGGAGCGACGCTCGGCGCAAGCAAAGACATCGGCCTTGGGCCGCCGTGATAAGTCCGGACGAAGCCGTTGCCGGTGCCGGAATTGGCGTTCATGAAGGCGTGGATGCGGTCCACTGTCTCGGTGGTGATGCGGCCGCCATTGCGCAGGCGATTAGCGAGCTTGCCGTCATTGACGGCGCGGCGTCCGAATGTGGATTCCGCCAGCCCGGTCTGGCGGCAATAATCGGAAATCTCCGCCAAAAGCTCTTGCGCCGTCATGGTCAAGATTCCCTGAGTTCCTCCACGCGTATCGGCTGTGTTTTGTTGATCGATGCCCGAACAGGTTTCGATCCAGCGGTCCTGCAAAAGAGACCAGCCAGCCGCAAAAACGTCAACCACAAAACATCCCACTGTGGTAGTGGGATAGTTAGTGGGCAGATCGAATTACCTAATTAATTGATAATTCGAAATATCAGCGCTATCGGTTTCGGCGTAGAAGCTTTAATCCAGCGCCCTTTGGTGGGCATTGGCCCACTAATAGCAGTTTTGCCCACTGGTATTCCGCGGGCTGCGCCTCGAGGGCTTGGTAGCGCAGGCCAATTCGTACTATCGAGGCTGGTCAGCCCAAGGAGTCGCGATGCCCCGCCTTGCCGCCAATCTTGGATATTTGTTTGCCGACCGGCCGCTGCTCGAACGGTTCGGGGCGGCAGCCGCCGCTGGCTTCAGGGCGGTGGAGCTGCAGTTTCCCTATGAGCAAACGGCTTCTGCCATACGGGCCGAGATCGAGCAGCATCGGCTGACCATCCTGGGGATCAACACGCCCCTTGGTCCCGAGGGGACGCCGGGTCTTGCCGGCATTCCGGGGCGGGAGCGCGACTTCGACGCCCTGTTTCGCCAAGCACTCGCCTATGCGGTCGGGATCGGCGCCACCGCCATCCATTGCCTGTCCGGCCAGGTGCCCCCGGAGCGGCAGGCCGAGGGCGAGAAGGTCTTTGTCGCCAACATCGCGCGCGCAGCCGACCTTGCCCGCGACAACGGCATCGGTATCCTGATCGAGCCAATCAACCGCCGCGACCGGCCCAACTATCTCCTGCACCGGCCCGAGCAGGCCGCCGGCATCATCGCGCAAGTCGGCCGGCCCAATGTGCGCATGCAGTTCGATTTCTATCATGCCCAGATCGAGGGCGGCGACCTGATGACGAGATTTGCGCGCCATCATGCGGTCATCGGTCATGTCCAGATCGCAGCAGTGCCGTCTCGGGCGGAGCCCGATGAAGGCGAGGTGAACTATCCGGCGATCTTCGACATGCTTGATCGTAGCAATTATTCCGGGTTCGTGGGTTGTGAATACAAGCCGCGGCGGCGCACCGAGGACGGGCTCGGCTGGGCGAAGCGCTACGGCATCGTCGTGCGGTGACGCGGGAACGGTTCCGTAGCCCGTGCCATCGGGTACCTGCATGTTGTATTGATCAGCCCGGCAAGCGGCCGGACGGGACTTCGGGTCGCTCGGGCGGTCTCACTTGAGGGCATTCACGGACGAGTAGCACCATGTGGGGACGAGGCAAGAGCCATAGATCGGATCCGGTCGTGTCTGACGAGGCAAAGCCCTTGCGCGACGCCATGCGCGACGCCCGCATCGAGGCGGCGGAGCGCACCGGCGTGGTCGTCGATCTGCGGGACGCCGAGGTTGCGCGCCTTGAGCTCCTCAATGAAGAGCTCGATCCAGTGTTTGCGGAAATTCCGGATCGTGTTGACTTGTTCGATCGCGGTCTGTCGCGCGGCGACACTCCGCGCCTGTGGATCGATGCCATCGCGCATATCGAGATGGGACGCGACAAGCGCATTTACCGCTTCGTCCAGGATTCGAGGTTCAGGCGCCAGGTGCTGGCGGAATCGTCCGCAAGCACCGATATCGTCGATGTGGTAACGAAATACATCGCTCGCCGCTTGATCGAACGCGAGCGCGCGCTTGCCGAGGACGAACTCTCGAACCCCCCGCGCCTGTTCGGTGGCCCAGGCGGGTCGTGTTGGCCTTCATGCTGGGCGCCGTGGTTGGGATTGTGGCGCTGTTCGCGGCCGCGTGGATTGCGGCGTCACTGGTTTCTGGACCATGACAGCGCGTGCCGACTGAGCTCGGCGACCGCGCCGGATGGGCGCAAGCCGCGCGATACCACTTCGCAGCTCCAGGCGCCGGGGACGCCGTCGATTCTATAGAGATTGTAGGCGCCCGCGTACTTGGTGCCGGCAGCGGCCGATGCCGACGGCACGCCGACCACCGGAACCCGACCGTCATTTCCGGCAAGCCATGTCAGCGCGTGCACATGGTCGTGACCGTGGATGATGAGTTCGGCGCCGACCGCCGCAATTGCCTTGCGGAGGCCGGCGGCATCGATAAGGCGTTTGTGATACGCCGACCGCGGGTCGATCGGCGGATGATGGATCATGACGACGCGGAACAGGGTTCGCAGCGCATCAAGCATTTCGGCCATGTGGGCAATTTGCGGCTCGCCGAGCCTGCCGGTGGCCATGAATGGTGGTGTCGCAATCGCGGTCGAGAGGCCGATCAGCGCCACCGGCCCGCGTTGGCGCAGATACGGAAATAGTGTCCTCTCCCCTCCTCCAACCGAAGTCGGTTGTTGCCGACTTCGGTCACTTTGTTGAGTGGCCGAACCCTCGCTATAGCGAGGTTCGGCTGAGGAGGGAGTCGCGGCGGCTCGAACACCGCTTAACCCAACGCCCATAGGGCCGGGTGTGGGAGTCATCGGGTAGGGCGCATTCTTGCCGTCTCCCGCCATGTAAGGCGACCACTGCCGGTCGCGATGAAGGCCTGCAGCCGCCACATAGGCGTCGTGATTTCCCGGCACCACGCTCACATCGGCTGGCCGCCCCAGTGCTTCCAGCCAGCGGCGCGCATACGCAAACTCGCCCGGGAGAGCAATGTTGACGAGATCGCCCGTGACGGCCACGTGGTCCGGGTGCTCGTTGCGAAGGTCACGCGTGATGGCGTCAAGCGCGTCGCGGCGATGGATGCGATGGCGGCTACGCCGCCAATTGATGTAGCCGATAAGGCGCTTCGACGCGAGTTCCCGCACATCCGGCTGCGGCAGCGGCCCGAGATGCGGATCAGACAGATGTGCGAGCACGAATGGTTTGCTCACGGCCCCCTCGCCCACGGCAACGTCACGCCCGGCCATTTCATTCGTGGCCAGTTGGCTTATCTCTTAATTTACGAGCTTCCGATCAGGATGCCGGCTGCAAAGACAAGCACACCGCCGACCACCACTTGGAACGCGGCGGCAAGGAATGGCGTGTCCATATAGCGGTAGCGGACATACGAAATCGCCGCCAGTTCGAACGCAACAACCACGAACGCCGCCACGGTCGCAACCGGGAAGCTTGGGATCAGGTAGGGGAGCGTGTGCCCGATGCCGCCGAGGAACGTCATCAGGCCGCAGATCGACCCGCGCAGCACCGGCGCCCCACGCCCGGTCAGGGAGCCATCGTCGGACAGTGCTTCCGCGAAGGCCATCGAAATTCCGGCACCGACGGACGCTGCGAGGCCGACCAGGAACGTCTCCCAGGTGTTGCGGGTCGCGAATGCCGCGGCGAACAGCGGCGCCAGCGTCGAAACGGACCCGTCCATCAGTCCGGCAAGTCCTGGCTGGACATATTGCAGGACGAACATCCGCCGTGCGGTCTCATCCTCTCTCGCGCGTGCATCTTCGGTCAGGACCCGCTCGCCGAGCTTTTCGGCAAGATCCTCGTGCTTGTCCTCGGCCTCGGCAAGTGTGACCAGCAACTCGCGCACCGACGCATCGCGTGCCTGCGCGGCCGCTCTGCGGTAGAAACGGGCAGTCTCGTATTCGATCTCGGCGGCATATTTGCGCACCTCGTCGAGCCCGAGCGGCCGTACCAGCCAGATCGGCCGATGCTTGATGAAACCGCGCACGTCCTGGCGCCGTACCAACGGCAGGAACTCCCCGAACTTGGTGCGATAAAGGTCATAGAGCATCCCGCGGTGGCGCGTTTCCTCGGCCGCCATCCCTTCGAACAGCTGCGCGGAGCTTGGATACTGCTGGCGCAGCCCTTCCGCGATGTTAAGGTAGATGCGGCAGTCCTCCTCTTCATTGCTGATGGCGAGGGCGAGGACTTCCTGCTCGGATAGATCGGCAAAACGTTTCATGATGCGACCGGTCCACGGAGTCTGAGGCGCTTTAATATATTGTTCGACGCGTACAAGCGGAAAACCACATGTACATTTTCATAAACGCAAATCCAATTGCGACAGGCAGCCATGCGAGCGCCGCAAATCTCGATACCCATTCGCTACCGGACGGTCAGCTGATATGAAGCCATTCCATTCGGTTGCGAGCAAGCTGGGATTCCTGACGGCGCGAGCCGCACGCACGCCCATGCATCTTTACTGGCGCATGTCGCGTGGGCTGACGCTTGGCGTGCGCGGTCTCGTTATCGATGGGCAGGGCCGCGTATTCCTGGTCAAGCATACATACATCCGCGGCTGGCATCTCCCGGGCGGTGGCGTCGAACCGGGTGAAACCGTGCTCGATGCGCTCGCGCGCGAGCTCAAGGAGGAAGGCAACATCGAGCTTCTCGATACGCCCGCTCCATTCGGCGTCTATTTCCAGGCGACGGTATCGCGGCGCGATCATATCGTGCTGTTCGTGGTGCAGCACTTTCGTCAGCCGGCGCCGCCAGTGCCGAACCGAGAAATCATGGCGCACGGCTTCTTTCCGCGCAATGCGCTTCCGGAGGGCACCAGCGCCGCCACGCAGGCGCGCATCGCCGAGGTGACGATGGGCGCGCCGGTATCGCCTCGGTGGTGAGGGGCTCAAGGTTTCGGGTCACCCGGATTGGGCGGCCACAGCGTCATGAGGATGGCGCACATCGCCGCGCTTATTGCATCGGCGCACGTAATTGATGGCAGCGTTCGGCCGCTCCAGCTTCACCTTGAGGGCAGCCACGAGGGCATCTTCAGCCATCACCGTCACGCTGTGACGCGTGCCGGCGACGTTGATGCCAACGGTGAATTTGTTGCTCATGCCGGAACCTCCCTGCGGCGCGGCGAACCCTGACACTTGCGCGGCGCTGCTTCGCCGCCACATCCGTGCGATGCTCACATAAATACCGCAAGGCGTCCACTCTGTGCAGCGGCCTTGTCGGCCCGTCACGGCTCACCGCGCCGGACCGCCGCTGCCCGATGGACGTTGACGCCGCGGGGTGATATCCGGCGGAACCGGATTGCGATGACCGAACTCGCCCTCACCATTCTCTCCGAAACGCCCGCCGATGCCGACGCCATCGAGCGGCTTTACGAGCGCACATTCGGGCCCGGGCGCTATGCGCGCACGGCTTTCCGGATTCGCGAGGGCGCCAGGCACGTGGTCGATCTCTCGTTCACGGCACGGATTGGCACCCTGCTGGTCGGCTCCGTGCGGCTGACGCCGATCCGCATCGGCGAGACCGCGGCGCTGCTGCTCGGCCCGCTGACGGTCGAGCCGCCATTCCGCAGGCGGGGCATCGGGTTCGCCCTGATGCAGAGGGCGCTTGCCGAGGCACAACACAAGGGCCACCGCCTGGTCGTGCTAGTCGGCGACGAGCCCTACTACGCCAAGGCCGGCTTCAGGCGCATTCCCAAGGGACAGGCCCGGATGCCCGGCCCGGTCGATCCGGCCCGCCTTTTGGTGGCGGAACTGGTCGAAGGCGCTTTCGCAGGCGTATCGGGGCCGATCCGGCCGGAGTGGGAGACGGTATCAACGAGCGCGTAAAGCGGATTACGCCTGCGCTAATCCCCCGCATTCGGTTAGGGGGAACCGGCTGAGAATCGAAAGTGCCACCAGCATATTGATTTGCCTTCTATTTTTAGCAGCAGTTCGTTTTCACAAAATTGCATCCGGAACACTTGTATGTTGCTAGCAATGACTTCATTGCATGCAATGCCAGCACACTACGCAGAAATCGGATGCCTACGCTCACAATCCGCAACGTTGATGCCGTCGTTAAGGAACAGCTGCGCGTACGCGCAGCCCGACACGGACAATCGATGGAGGCTGAATTGCGCCAGATTCTAAAAGAGCCTCTCGCCGGTGGGCAAGACCGCAACCGGGAACCGGATCTGGCTGAGGCTATTCGTCGACGTTTTCTTTCCCTAGGTGGCGCCGATGATATCGAGACGCATCCGCGAGTATGTATATCCCAATGGGATATACAAGGAGAGCCGATAACCCGTTCAACGGTATTCACCACCAATCGCAGCCAAGCAGTTCGCTTGCCCGAGGCTGTTGGCTTCCCGGAAGGCGTTCATCAGGTTGACATCATCAAAATTGGCCAGAGCCGCCTCGTCTGCCCGATGGGCAAGCGCTGGGACGATCTGTTTGCGAACGGACCGCGCGTGCGACGATTTCATGCGCGAGCGCGAGCGGCCGGCAGCTGAGGAGCGCGAGGCGCTCTGATGCTGCAATATATGCTCGATACCAACATCTGCATCTATGTGATCAAGAATTATCCGCCGAAGCTGCGCGCGTTTCAATCGACTCGCCGAGCAACTTTGCATATTGAGCGTTACGCTCGCGGAGCTGCATTACGGGCGGAAAAATCCGCTCGGCGTTCGGAGAATCTGCAAGCCATCGGGCAATTTTGTGCGCGGCTTGAGGTTCTGGCATTCCCGGCGAAAGCAGCTGCGCATTTCGGCCAGATTCGCGCGGACGTCGAACGTCTCGGCAAGCCGGTGGGGCCGCTCGATATGCTGATCGGCGCTCACGCGCGCGGAGGGATTGATCGTCGTTACCAACAAAGCACGCGAATTCCGGCGGCTGCCGGGGGGTCGCGTCGAGAACTGGGTGGACGGCGGCGGCGCCTTAAGGTAACGCTGCCCCGCGCAGTGCCGTGGAGAATTGCGTCGTGACCCGAAGGCTCATTGCGGTCGCAAATATGAAAGGCGGCGTCGGAAAGACCACCACCGTCGTCGCGTTGGCGGAAGCAATGGCGGCGCAAAGATCGGCTGTCCTGGTGATAGACGCCGATGCCCAGTCGAATGCATCGGTCTGCATTGCGGGCAATGACAATCTGACGAATCTTATAGCGGACGGCCGCACCCTCGATGGCTTTTTAGGTGATCATCTCCTGGAAGGTCGGCGGATTCCTTTTCTGGATCGCATCTGCCCACGTGCCAGCGATGTTTCGCACGCCGGCCAACCACTTGACGTTTCGCTGCTTGCGGCGAGTTCGTATCTCCGTCTTCTTGAACGACACATCGTCTACGAACTCACGCGCAAAAATTACGGCCTGCACGCGATCGTTGGGCATGTGACGCGAATTCTCGACGCGGAACTGGCTCGGCCGGCCATGAAATTCGACTATGTCTTGATCGATTGCGCCCCGGGGATTTCGGCATTTACTGAGGCCAGTATACGTCTTGCCGATCTTGTGATCGTCCCGACAATCCCGGATTTTCTCTCGACCTATGGTCTGAGCGCCTTCTGCAAGAATCTCTGGACCGGTGACTTCGCGACGGATCCCAGTTTGGAGCGGCCACGAAGATTGCCACATGTTCTCATTACACGGCATCGCCCGATCAAGGAGCATACACGAACGACCACGTTGATTAGAAATGAGACCTTGTTCGACGATCCCACTTTTCAACCGCTGAACGCCACCATACCGGAGGCGGCCGCTATCGCGGAGGCGCTGGGTAAGACGGGTACTGGACCTACCTTCACCAATAAATGGGGCAACATGGTTCCTGTGCTCAACAAACTTGCCGAAGAAATCACGGAGATTGTGAATGGCGCTTGATGTAGACGGCTTTGCGATCTTCCGCTGCATCGGTTCTCATCCCGACACTTTTGCCGCAATAGCTGCGGAAGTTGGTAAAACGGCGAGGACGCTCGTGGTCAAGCAAATACAGGACAAAAACACGGGACTTAAGACCGTGCGCGAGATTCGAGCGGCTGTTGGTCCGGAAGCGTTCAGTCTGATTGCGGATGGCATGGCCGATACTCAAATCAAATCGCTTGCAGCCAAACTGGATAAGCACAATTCGGAGCTGAAGACGTCGAAAAGCGCCGCGTACAGGCTCCACCTGCTGGCGCTCGCGGACGGTTCCGCGGAGCCGGTGGAAAAATCAAAATCGGCGCCGAAAACGTCCAAATCGAAGAAAACGCAGATGCCCGTGAGACCGGCCGATCGCATTCAGTTCAGTTCAGCCGGCGCGACCCGAAGGCGGTAAGCCAGTACGAGCTCCGGCCAACCGTCGCGGAAGCTCATGCGTCAAAACGCACAAGTCATTCGTTGCGTCGGATGCAGCGAAACCCAGGGGCGACGACGCCGTATGGACAGGGTGGTCACGGATTTCGCTGGCGCTCAATCCGGGCTACGCTTGCTCAATCCACCACGGCAGGGCTTGCACAGCGGAGGTCCAAGATGCGCATAAGACGCGTTTTTCTCGGCTTTATCGTCACCGGAATTCTTGTCCTTACCGCGCCGACACATAGCCAGGCGCAGGCGCCTTCAACGCTTCTCATCACAGGGGCAACGATCATCGACGGCCTTGCCGACGCGCCCATTCGGGATCGCTCACTGCTGATCGAGGGCAACACCATTCGCGGCCTGCTGCCTGCGGATGCCCCGGCGCCGGCGGGCGCGCAAGTGCTCGATCTCGCGGGAAAATTCATCATTCCGGGACTGTTCGATTCCCATGTGCACTGGGATGCGTTCATGGGCGAGCTGCTGGTCAATCATGGGGTAACCTCAATCCTTGCGCTCGACAACGTGCCCAAGGCATTGCGCACCAGGAGCCAGGAGGCGCACGATATTCCGCGGCTTTTCCACACCGGAGCGCGCCCGCAATTCACTCCGAATTCCTCTAATGCCGATATCAGTCAGGCGATGCAGACCTGGCTCCAATCCGAACCCGATATGGCGTGGTTTCCGCAATATAATATGAGGTTTTCTCGCGCCTATAAGTTTGCGGCCGACGAAGCCCACAAAGCGGGCTTTTTAGTTTTTGGCCACACCGACGACGCGCCTGGCGCGATACGCGACGGCATCGACATTCTCGAGCATGTTTGGGGCTACGCAGAGGCCGTCATGTCGCCCGAGCAGCTGCAATCGTTTCAGGAGGGCAAGTTGTTGACCTGGGCGGTTCACCTGGACGATTGGAGCAAGCTCGACGGCATGATCGCGGAGGCGGTTCGCAGCGGCGTCTACCTCAATCCCACCATGACCTACGAGTGGGGCGGCTTGAGCCGGCGCGCCCTACAGCGGGAGCTTGAGGACTACCGCACCCTCAGCAATACCGATCTCGTTTACTTCCCCCGCAACGTGAGCGATAGCATTCTTGCCCGACATCGGCAGATCAAGAACTTTTCCTCGCGCTACGACAGCATGCCGTGGGTCGGCAAGCTGCCGGCGGCAGATCGCACCGCGTTCGAGACCGGTTACAACAACGTGCGCGCGTTCAACAACAAGTGGGTTGCGGCTGGAGGCAAGATCCAGGCTGGCACGGACATCATCACCGGAGGAATACCCGGCTCGGCCCTACATCACGAGATGGAAATGCTGGTCGAATCGGGCCTCACGCCGATGCAAGCGCTGAAATCGGCGACCTCATGGTCGGCCGAAATTCTGGAGGGAAAGAACAAGGCACGCGGCGAGGCCAAGATCGGTTCCATTCGCGCCGGCAATTTTGCCGATCTCGTTGTCGTCAGCGCTGATCCCTTAAGCGACATCTCCAACACCAAAAAGATCGAACGGGTGATGAAGAACGGTCGCTGGGTCGAACTCGGTTATCATCCCGAATATTTTACATTTGTTCGACCCGCCCGCTCGCTTGCGGCTGCGACTTTCGCCCCCGCGATCAGCTCGATCCAGCCAAGCAGCGTGAAGGAGGGGGCCGGCCCCGTACATGTGGTGTTGGAGGGCAGCGGGTTCATGATGACATCCCTGGTTCGGGTGGACGGCGTCTCGATCAAGACAATGTTCCGCGACCCGCGGCATGTCGAGTTCGATCTCCCGGCCCAGGCAATCGAGCGCGCCACGCCCAATCCCTACTTTGCGCCGGGGCCAGCACAGAACACCGGG
>Ga0126381_100008443_pt1 | contig 11517 bp, 10 predicted proteins | sample PanSoiMetPlot_28_FD_96465 | JGI IMG/M metagenome (GOLD analysis project Ga0126381, IMG submission 96465) | Tropical forest soil microbial communities from Panama - MetaG Plot_28 | ecosystem: Environmental > Terrestrial > Soil > Tropical forest > Bulk soil | place: Panama | collected 2016-02-17 | reverse complement strand
CCGCCTCAGACCACCACGACACGCCGGCCACGAACAACCCTTGACCACACCATCCGCTACGACACAGGTAACAGCCTCGGTATGCGGGTGGTTGCCACAACCATCCGTACTGAGGTCCCGGGCATCGCCGCGGCACACCGCAGAATCGCCTGTCCGGTAACCGGGTGCGCTGGCCGTCGTGCAAGGCCGCGACGGTGCCGTTGAGTTCGACGGTGGCGCGGAACTTCATGCTGGCCAGTATGTCAGCGGGCCGCCGCGGCGAGGTCAATGCCGAGGCCGATCAGCGTCGCGCCGAGCGCGCGCTCCAGCCGGCGCCGGACCTTCGCGCGGGACAGCCAGGCCCGGGCGCGGGACGCGAGCAGCACCACCCCGGCACAGTACGAGGTGTCGATGACGACCTGGATGGCGGCGAGCACCACGGCGGTGCCGAAGACCGGCCCGTGCCGCGGCAGGAACTGCGGGAAGAACGAGAATGCGAACACCGCTGCCTTCGGGTTCGCGGCGACCGTCACGAGCGAGGCGCGGAAGGCCGCGAGCGGTGTCCGGCCGGCCGGCAGCTTCAGCCGGAGGGCCTCGCCGAACTCCCCCTCTTCCCGCTTGGCGTGACGCCAGGCGGAAATCCCGAAGTAGACGAGCACGGCGGCGCCGACGACGTGCATGCCGACGAACAGCACCTGGTTCGCGCGCAGCAGCGCGGTGAGGCCGGCCCCGGCCGCCAGCGCCCAGGCGAAGATGCCGATCTCGTTCCCGGCCACCGCGGCGAGCCCGGCGTTACGTCCGTCGCGCACCGTCCGGTGCAGGAACAGCGCGGTCGCCGGGCCGGGCAGCGCGGCCAGCACCACGCAGGCCAGCACGAACGCTGGCAGGACCGCCATCACATGTCCGCTCATAGTCCGATTCAAGCACGGACGCGACCCTAGAGCCGCTCGATGATCGTGGCGGTGGACATCGCGCCGCCGGCGCACATCGTGATCAGCGCGGTCGAGGCGTCCCGCCGCTCGAGCTCGTGCAGCGCGGTGGTGAGCAGCCGCGCTCCGGTGCTGCCCACCGGATGCCCGAGCGCGATCGCGCCGCCGTTGACGTTGACCCGGTCCTGGTCCGGCTCGTGCACGCTCATCCACGACATCACGACGGACGCGAACGCCTCATTAACCTCAAAAATATCAATATCTCTAACGGTCATCCCTGCTTGCTCCAGCACCCGCGATGTCGCGGCGATGGGTCCGTCCAGGTGGTAATACGGTTCGGCACCGATCAGGCACTGGGCGAGGATCCTGGCCCGCGGCCGCAGGCCGAGCGAGGCCGCGCGCTCTTGCGATACCAGCAGCAGCGCCGCGGCTCCGTCGGAGATCTGCGAGGACGTCCCGGCGGTGTGCAGGCCGCCGTCCAGCACCGGCTTCAGGCCGGCCAGCGCCGGAAGGCTGGTCTCCCGCAGCCCCTCGTCCCGGTCAACCGCGGTGCCGTCGGCGCCCTTCACGACGATGATCTCGCGGTCGAACCGCCGCTGCGCCCACGCCGCGCCGGCCAGCGTCTGCGACCGCAGGCCGAACGCGTCGATCTCGCCCCGGGAGAACCCGCGCCGGGCGGCGATCCGCTCGGCGGCCACGAACTGGTTCGGCAGGTCGATGTCCCACGAGGACGGCCGCGGCGATCCCAGATCGGTCCCGACGTTGGACCGCAGCGGCACCCGCGACATGGCCTCGACCCCGCACGCGACGCCGACGGAAATCGCGTCGGCCGCGATCAGCCCGGCGATCAGGTGCGTGGCTTGCTGTGCCGAGCCGCACTGGGCGTCGAGGGTGAGGCATCCGGTCTCGTACGGCAGCCCGGCGTGCAGCCAGGCGGTCCTGGTGATGTTACTGGACTGCTCGCCCGCCTGCGTCACGCAGCCGCCGGCCGCCTGTTCGACCGCCCACGCCGGTATCCCCGAGCGGTCGATCAACCCGGTCAGCGCCGCGCCCAGGATCTCGGCCGCGTGCAGGCCGGACAGCGCACCGCCCCGCTTGCCGACCGGGGTCCGCGCCGCCTCGACGATCACCGCAGTACCCATATCCTGGCTCCTTACCAATCGGGGAGGGATGTGTTGTAATCAACAGTAGAACACGTTCCAGTTTCTGGGAGGCAGCCGTGGCCGTGCCTGACCTACCGCCGGGTCTGGACCTCACCGATCCGGAGCTTTACGCCCATCGGGTCCCGCAGCACGAGTTCGCCGAGCTGCGCCGGTCGGCGCCGGTCTGGTGGAACGAGCAGCCGACCGGTGCGACCGGGTTCGGCGACACCGGCTTCTGGGCGGTGACCAGGCACGCGGATGTGCTGGAGGTATCTCACAACGACAAGTTGTTCTCCAGCTGGGAGAATACGGCGATCATCCGGTTCGAGGAAGGCATCACCAGGGAATCCATCGAGATGCAGCGGGTGATCATGCTGAACACCGACCCGCCGCACCACACCGACATGCGCAGGATCGTCTCGCGCGGTTTCACACCGCGTGCCATCAGCAACCTGAAGGACGCACTGACCAGGCGAGCACACCAGATCGTTGTGACAGCTCTGGAAGAAGGCACCGGGGACTTTGTCGCCGATGTCGCGTGCGAGCTGCCCCTGCAGGCGATCGCGGAGCTGATCGGCGTGCCGCAGGACGACCGGAGGAAGATCTTCAACTGGTCGAACAGGATGATCGGCTACGACGACGCCGAGCTGGCCGGCGACGGGGCGATGGCGGCCATGGAGCTCATCGGCTACGCCATGGCGATGGCCGAGGACCGCAAGGCCTGCCCGCGGGACGACATCATCACCAAGCTGGTCAACGCGCAGGTCGACGGCGAGGCGCTGAACTCCGACGAGTTCGGATATTTCGTGATCATGCTGGCCGTGGCCGGCAACGAGACCACCAGGAACGCGATCAGTCACGGGATGATCGCGTTCATGGAGCATCCCGGCCAGTGGGAGCTGTTCAAGCAGACGCGGCCGGACACCATGCCGGATGAGGTGATCAGGTGGGCGACGCCGGTGACGGTGTTCCAGCGCACCGCGACGGCCGACACCGTGCTGGGCGGCGTGGACATCGCCAAGGGGCAGCGGGTCGGGCTGTTCTACCGGTCAGCGAACTTCGACGAAGAGGTGTTCACCGACCCGGAGACGTTCGACATCACGCGCTCGCCGAACCCGCAACTCGGCCTCGGCGGCATGGGCGCGCACTACTGCCTGGGCGCCAGCCTGGCCAAGCTCGAGATCGAGCTGATCTTCAACGCGATCGCCGACGTCATGCCCGACATCCGGTCAGCGGGCACCCCCGAGCGGCTCCGCTCCGGCTGGATCAACGGCATCAAGAAGTGCCCGGTGGCCTACCACTAGGGCGTGCTGGCCACCACCCACATGGAGAAGTACTGGGAGCCGCCGCCGTAGGCGTGGCCGAGGGCGACGCGCGCACCGTCGACCTGGTGCGCGCCCGCCTTGCCCATGACCTGGAGCGCTGCTTCGGCGAACCGGAGCAGGCCGGACGCGCCGATCGGGTTGGATGACAGCACGCCGCCCGACGGGTTGACCGGCAGCCGTCCGCCGATGGCGGTCTCGCCCGCCTCGGTCAGCCGCCACCCCTCACCCGGGCCCGCGAATCCCAGATTTTCCAGCCACATCGGCTCATACCACGAAAAAGGCACATAAATCTCGGCGACGTCGACCTCGTTCAGCGGATCGGAGATCCCCGCCGCCCGCCACAGCGCGGCCGCGCAGTCCAGCCCCGCCCGCGGGTTCACGTGGTCCTTGCCGGCGAACATCGTGGGCTCGGTCCGCAGCGCCGTCGCGCGGATCCACGCCACCGGCCGCCCCGAAGCCCGCGCCGCCGACGCCGCCGAGGCGTCCCCGATGACGACCGCGCACGCGCCGTCCGAGGAAGGACAGGTCTCGTCGTACCGCACCGGGTCCCACAGCATGGGGGAGGCCTGCACCGATTCCAGCGTGATGCCGGCCTGCTGCAGGTGCGCGAAGGGGTTCAGCGCGCCATTGCGCCGGTCCTTCACCGCCACCATGGCCCCGATGTGCCCCGGCGCCCCCGATCGCCGAATATATGCGCGTATATGCGGAGCAAAGTACCCGCCGGCCCCGGCCACTACCTGGATGGAGAACGGCGGCGCGATCGACAGCGCCCACATCGCGTTGGACTCCGACTGTTTCTCGAACGCGACCGCCAGCACGCGCCGGTGCCGCCCCGACTGGACCAGCGACGCCGCGACCACCCCGGTCGCGCCGCCCACCGATCCGGCCGTGTGCACCCGCAGCAGCGGCTTCCCCACCGCGCCCAGCGCGTCCGCCAGGTACAGCTCGGGCATCATCACGCCTTCGAACAGGTCAGGGGCCTTCCCGACCACGACCGCGTCGATCTCCGCCAGCCCGGACAGCCCGGCGTCCTCGATGGCCCGGTCCACCGCCTCCCGGCACAGCCCCGCGATCGACACGTCGGTCCGCTTGGACCGATGCCGCGTCTGCCCCACCCCCAGCACCGCAGCTCTGTTCATGCGGACCCCTCCAGCGTGCACACTAGGTTCTGTTGGAGCAGGGGGCCGCTGGTCGCGTGGCCTAGCGCGCGGTTCGCGGAGCCGTCCATGACCGCCTGCGCCGCGTATCCGATCCGGGCCAGGCCCGCGGCGAACATCGGGTTCGCGCACAGCGCGCCGCCCGACGGGTTCAGCTCGACGCCGCCGCGCAGGCCCAGGGCCGAGCGCAGCATGATCTCCTGGTGCGTGAACGGCGCGTGCAGTTCGGCCACGTCCACGTCGGCCGGCGCCAGCCCGGCAGCCCGCGCGGCCGCCGCCGCCGTCGTGGCCGACGGCACGGTCAGCAGGTCCCGCGCGCCGAGCGCCGCGGAGTCGATCCGGTGCTCGAACCCGCGGATCCAGGCCGGCCGCGCGCACAGTTCCCTGGCCCGCGCGGCCGAGGCGATCACCACCACCGCGGCCCCGTCACCGACCGGCGCGCAGTCGTGCGCCCGCAGCGGCTCGGCCAGGTACGGCTCCTCCAGCAGTTCTTCCGCGGTCACCTCGCCGGCGACCTGCGCGCGCGGATTCCCGGTCGCCGCGGCCCTGCTTCGTGCGGCGACCGCGGCCATGTCCTTCTCTGTCCACAGCCCGGCTTCGATCCCGGCTCGCGCCTGCAGCGCCGCCAGCGACACCGAGTCAGGCCACAGCGGGGCGAGCAGGTACGGGTCCAGTTGCAGCGCGAGCACCCGCCGCAGCTCGGCTCCTGAAGATTTCCCGAAGCCGTAGGCCAGCGCGATCTCCGCCTCGCCGCACAGCACCTTGACCCAGGCCTCGTACAGCGCCCACGCCCCGTCCATCTCGACGTGCGACTCCATGATCGGCGGCACGGCCCCGATCGCGTCCACCGCCTGCACGAACGAGAACGCGCGCCCGGCCAGGTAGTCGGAGGAACCGGAGCACCAGAACCCGATATCGCCCTTGCTCAGGCCGGTCCGGGCGAATACCTCGGCGAAGATCGGCACCAGCATCTCCACGCCGCTGGTGGTGCCATCTCCGTGCCGCTCGCACGGCGCGGCCGCGAAGCCCACCACCGCGACGTCAGTGCCGCCTGCCAAGGGGCCACCCTCCACGAGCTTCTCCTCACAAGTGACCGGCGTAGGACTCATAGGGCGCGTCCGGTTCCCCGGTGGGCCGGAAGTGGTCGATGTTCTCCGCGTGGGCCTGCCACTGCTCCCGCGGCTTCCACATGGCCTTGACCCGCATGCCCATCCGCACCTCGCTCGCCTCGCAGCCGAGGATGAGATGCTGGAACGCGATGTCGGCCCCGTCAAGCAAGACCGCCGCGGCGACGTACGGGGGAGTGACCCGCTGTCCCGGGTACGGCACGTTCACGATGGCGAACGTCGTCACGGTCCCGGTATCGGGAAGCTCCACGATGTCGGTGATGGGCACGCCGTCCGTGGGGCAGGTGCCGCGGGCCGGGATGTACACCTTGCCGCAGACGCCGCAGCGCTGCCCCAGCAGCCGCCCTTCCGCGAGTCCTCGCAGGTAGACGCTTTCGCCGGGCGAGGCCGTGTGCTCATAACGCAGGTTTATCGGCGTTATGAGAATCTCGGTGTTTACAGCCCCAGTAGCCTCACCAGCCTCAGCCACCCCATCAGCCTCGGGTGCGAAGCACGCGATGTCGCGGATGCTGCCCACGCGCTCGGCGGCCCAGCGCGCCCGCACCCGCAGTCCTGTCCGCATCCGGTCCGGGGTCCCGGCGTCCACCGCGTGCAGCATCGCGGTGTCCGCCCCGTCCAGCCTGATCAGCGCCCACGCGAACGGCCGGTCCAGCGGCTGGCCCGTCAGCGGCTCCGGCAGCCACGACCAGGTCAGGACCGTGCCCCCCGGGCCTACCTCGACGAACTCCTCCGGCGGCCGGAACGTCGCCGGGTCGAACTCGAACGGCGGGGCGTGCACCGCCCCGTCGGCCGCCCGCGCGCCGAGGATCCGCCCGTCCGCCAGCCCGGCCATGAACCGGCTCAGCACCGGCCCGAGCGACCGCGTGTAGTCGAACCCGATCTCCAGCGGCGCGCGCAGTGGTCCAGTCACGCGTCCGATTGTAGAACGTGTTCTAATTTTGTCGCTAGGTCAAGACCCAGGTCGAGGGCGCGGCTTGAGTGGGTGAGTGCGCCTACAGACAGATAATGAACGCCCGTGGCCGCTACCTCCCTGACGTGCGACAGCCGCAGGCCGCCGCTCGCCTCGAGCTTGACCCCCGGATACCCGCGAGCCATCCGCACCGCCGAACTCAGCTGGTCAACGTCCATGTTGTCCAGCAAGATCATGGTTGCGCCCGCGGCCAGGGCGTCGCCGACCTGGTCGAGCGTGTCGCACTCCACCTCGACCGCGACGCCAGGCGCCGCGGTCCGCACCGCCAGGAAGGCCGCGGCGACCCCGCCCGCCGCGGCCACGTGGTTGTCCTTGATCAGCGCCGCGTCCCCCAGGCCCATCCGGTGGTTCACCCCGCCGCCGCAGCGGACCGCATACTTCTCCAGGGTGCGCAGGCCGGGGATGGTCTTGCGGGTATCCCGGACGAACGCGCCGGTGCCCTCGATGGCGTCCACCCACGCACGGGTCGCGGTGGCGATGCCGGACAGGTGGGTCAGGAAGTTGAGCAGCGTCCGTTCCGCGGTGAGGATCTGAGCCAGCGGCCCCTCCGCCCTGGCGACCACGCCGCCCCCGGCCACCCGGTCACCGTCGTCCGCCAGCGCGGCGAACGTGGCGTCCGGGCACGCGGCGGCGAGCACCGCGGCCGCGACGGGCAGGCCGGCCACGGTGCCCGGCTCGCGGGCCACGACTTCCGCGACGCACGTGGTGCCTGCCGGTATGACGGCCGCCGTGGTGACGTCGGGACCGTAACGCAGATCCTCCTCAAGGGCGGCGCGCACGATCCGGTCCACCTCGCCCGGGTCGAGCGTCATGCCGCCACCTCACCGGAACGGGCCGCGGCGACGTCGCCGCGGCGATGGCAGCCGCGGCTCTCCCGGCGGGCCAGCGCCGCCTCGGCGACGAGCGTCGAGACCGTGTGCAGGTTGGCGGCCTCGACGGCGGCCAGGCTCAGCTCGGCCGATCCGGTTGCCCGGCGCAGGATGGTGAGCAGGCGCTCAAGCCCGTCCCGGTCGCGCATGACGCCCGCGTACCGTGACATGGCCGCGGCCAGCGCCGGCCGCTCCGGCGGCGCCACGCCGATCCGGCCGGCCGACGGGGAGCGTATGGGGGCGACGGCGGGCGGCAGCTCGCGGCCGAGCGCCTCGCCGACTCGCCGGCCCATGACCATCGCCTCGGTCAGCGAGTTGGACGCGAGCCGGTTCGCGCCGTGCACTCCCGTGCAGGCCACCTCGCCCACCGCGAACACGCCGGGCAGCGAGGTGCGGCCGGACAGGTCGGCCCGTATCCCGCCGCAGGCGTAATGCGCGCCGGGCGCGACCGGGATCGGCTCGGTTACCGGGTCGATGCCGCGGTCGCGGCAGGCGGCGGTCACCGTGGGGAAGGAGTTCTCCAGCACGTCCCGCCCGACCCCGGTGGCGTCCAGCCACAGGTGCGCGGCGCCGCTCGCCGACATCTGTTCGTGCATGGCCGCCGACACCACGTCGCGCGGCGCCAGGTCCCGCCCGGCCATGACCGGCCGGCCAGCGTCGTCGGTGATCACGGCCCCGGCGCCGCGCAGCGCCTCGGTGATCAGCGGGCACTGCCCGGCGGCGTCCTTCGACCAGAGCACCGTGGGGTGGAACTGGACGAACTCCACGTCGCGCAGCGTCGCCCCGGCCCGGGCCGCCAGCGCCAGCCCGTCACCGGTCACTCCCGCCGGGTTGGTCGTGGTGGCGAACGCCTGCCCGAAGCCGCCGGTGGCCAGGACCACCGCCCGGGCCCGCACCATCCCGGTGGCCAGCGACGGCTCGCCCGGCCGGACCAGGCCGGCCAGCAGCCCGCCGTCGACCAGATCCAGGGCCACTGCGTGCGTGAGCACGCGGATCCGGCTCGCCGCCGCGGTGCTGGCCTGAACAGCGGCGGCCAGCACCCGGTGCACTTCGGCGCCGACCGCGTCGCCGCCCGCGTGCACGATCCGCCGGTGGCTGTGCCCGCCCTCCAGGTGACCGTTGCCCAGCCGCGCGCCGAGCGAGGTCAGCCAGGAGATCACCTCGGGTGCCGCCGACACCAGCGCGGACACCGCGGCGGGGTCGCACAGCCCGGCGCCGGCCTCCATCGTGTCCTGTGCGTGCGACGCGAACGAGTCGCCCGCGTCCAGCACCGCGGCCATGCCGCCCTGGGCGAACTGGGTGGACCCGCCGCCCAGTCCGGACTTAGATAGAAGCAGCACCCGCCGGTCGCGCGCCGCTGCGGTTATGGCGGCGGCCATCCCGGCGGCACCGGACCCCACCACTACCACTTCTGCGTCGCGCGACCAGCAGGGCTGCGTCTGGGGGAGGGCACGGACCATCACACGCCCACCGCGATCATCGCCTCGACCGCCCGGCGCGCCCGCGCCGCCACGTCCGGCTCCACGAAGACCTCGTGTGTTCCGTCCCGCAGGCAGCGCAGCAGCGTTTCCGGCGTGATCATCTTCATGTACCGGCACACCGCGTTCTCGTTGACCGGCTCCCAGCGCACCGCCGGGCTGGCCCGCCTGAGCTGGTGCAGCATCCCGGTCTCGGTGGCCACGAGCACGGCGCCGTCCTTGACCGACCGCGCGGCGGTCAGCATTCCGCCGGTGGACAAGATCCTGGCCCTGGGCAGCTCGCCCGTGCCGGCCTGCCACAGCGCGGGGGTGGCGCAGCCGCACTCGGGATGGATGAACAGCGGGGCGTCCGGCTGGGCGGCCGCCTTGCGGCGCAGCTCCTGCGGGCTGATGCCCGCGTGCACGTGGCATTCGCCCATCCAGACATGGATGTTGTCGCGCCCCGTCTCGCGCCGGACATGCGCGCCGAGGAACTGGTCAGGGAGGAAGAGCACGTCGCGTTCTGCCGGGATGGCGGAGACGATGTCCACCGCGTTCGCCGAGGTGCAGCAGACGTCCGACTCGGCCTTCACCTCGGCACTGGTGTTGACGTACGCGACCACGACCGCGTCCGGATGCTGGGCCTTCCACTCGCGAAGCTGAGCCGCCGTGATCGAATCCGCGAGGGAACATCCGGCGTCGCGCGAAGGGATAAGCACCGTTCGTTCTGGACAAAGGATCTTCGCTGTTTCTGCCATGAACCAGACCCCGGCCAGCACTATCGTCCGGGCTGAACTGGACGCGGCCAGCCGGGCCAGCGCCAGCGAGTCGCCGACGTGGTCGGCGACGTCCTGTATCTCAGGGACCTGGTAGTTGTGCGCCAGGATCACCGCGTCCCGCTCCGCGGCCAGCCGCCGCACCTGCGACGCGAACTCACTCGCCGTTGCTCCGTCGGCCCCCGCAGCACCAGCCGTCGCCGTACCGGCCATCGCCGTACCGGCCTCTGCTAGTTTTCGACTCATAGTCTAAAACCTCCTGATGACTACGGTACCATGCCTGCGTGGAGGGGCAACTGTTTGCGCATGAAGTGCTCGCGGTGGTGCTGCGGGTCAGGGACCGTCGCCTGGATTGCCTTCTGTGGCAGCGGGGCAAGGCGCCGTTCGAGGGGTTGTGGTCGCTGCCGCGCGGGCCGCTGGGGGCGGAAGAGCGGCTCGGCGCCTCGGCGAGCCGGCACCTGGCGGCGAAGGTGGACATCACGACGATCGCGCACATGGAGCAGCTGGAGACGCGCAGCGATCCGGAGCGGGACCCGCGGGAGCGCGTGCTGGCGACCGCGTACCTGGCCCTGGTGGCGACCGGCAGCGAGCCGCGGATTCCCGCGGACACGGCGTGGCATCCGGTGGAGGCGCTGCCGCCTACCGCGTTCGACCACGGATCGATCATCGGGTCGGCGCGGGAGCGGCTGCGGGCCAAGCTGTCCTACACCAACATCGGGTTCGCGCTGGCACCGCCCTCATTCACGATCGCGCAGCTGCGCGACATCTACGCGGCGTCGCTCGGCTATCCGGTCTCGGCGACGAACCTGCAGCGGATCCTGACCCGGCGTGGGGTGATCGCGCCGACCGAGGGGACCGCTCCGCCGACCGCGGCCGGCGGCCGCCCCGCCGCGCTGTACGCGTTCGTGTCGCGCTCGCTGGTGGTGACCAACCCGTTCGCGGCTTTCCGCCCGCCGCCGCCCCGCACCGCATCCGCCGTCCGCGCCTAGCGACCTTCGTCCCCGGCGCGGTGTTCGGCGCGGTTCAGCTGGTGCGGTGCGGGTGCTTTGCGAGCGCGGGTGCTTTGCGAGCGCGGGTGCTTTGCGAGCGCGGGTGCTTTGCGAGCGCGGTGCGGGCGCGGTTCAGCTGGTGCGGGTGCCGACCAGCAGCGAGTTGCGCAGGTCCGTGAGCACCACCTCGACCGATACCAGCCGCGGGCTGCCGAAGAAGAACTCCCGCTTAGGGTCGCCGGCGACAGGCCGTCCCGGGGTGACGTCGTCCATCACGATCCGCCCGCCGACGTGAAGCCAGTCAAGCAGCTCGGCGTACTGCCCGGCCCCGCCGTCGCTGAACAGCAGGTCAAACGGTGCGCGGGCGCCGATGGCGGCGCGTGCGTCGCCGGTGATCACCGTGACCCGCGGGTCAGCGGCGAACAGCTCGCGGGCCGCCGCCGCGCGTTCGGCGTCGATCTCCGCGGTGACCAGGGTGCAGTCGGCCGGCATCGCGCTAGCGATCCACGCGGCGCCGATCCCGGTCCCGGTGCCCAGCTCCGCGATCCGTCCGCCGCCGCAGCCGGCCGCCAGCATCGCCAGGAACTGCCCGACCCCCGGCAGCGACGCCGACGGCCCGCCACCCGGCCCCGCCTCCTCATGGGTAAGCGGAAACCCCAGCTTCCGCGCGACAGCCCGGGCCCGCTGGACAACCACCGGAAATTCCTCCATGCCCCACCATCCCACGAACCCCCCCCCCCCCCCCCCCCCCCCCCCCCCCCCCCCCCCCCCCCCCCCCCCCCCCCCCCCCCCCCCAT
>Ga0126381_100008441_pt1 | contig 11517 bp, 10 predicted proteins | sample PanSoiMetPlot_28_FD_96465 | JGI IMG/M metagenome (GOLD analysis project Ga0126381, IMG submission 96465) | Tropical forest soil microbial communities from Panama - MetaG Plot_28 | ecosystem: Environmental > Terrestrial > Soil > Tropical forest > Bulk soil | place: Panama | collected 2016-02-17 | reverse complement strand
GCGCCCCGCACGCTCGATCCCAGAGACCTCCTCGCGGCCTAACAGCACAGGCTGGGGGAGGCCATCGGCCTTCCGCGTGGCGGGCATCCGGCTACCGCAGCCTCGCCAATAGTTAGACAATGCACGTCACGCGCGGGCGCTGCGGCCTCGTCCTGTCGCGCGCACGCGTCCGCCACGGTGCCCTGATCGCCGTCCGCTACCGAGGAGAACGCCGCTATGGAGGACACCCGACCCGTGTACACCCTGAGCTCGAAGCCGGCGGTCATCGACAGTCATGACGAGGCCGTGGGACGCGCGCGCGCACTCAGGGACCGGCTGCGCGAGCGCATGCCGCTGGGCCAGGAGATGCGACGACTCCCCGACGAGAACGTGGCCGACATCCTGGAGTCCGGCCTGTACGGCGTGATGAAGCCGAAGCGCTATGGCGGCTCGGAGCTCGGCACCGAGACGATGATCGACGTCACGATCGAGCTGGCGTCGGCCGATCCATCGACCGGCTGGGTGTACATGCTGTGGGCCGCGCACATGTGGATGCAGGCGATGTGGCCCGAGAAGGCCATGGACGAGATGTGGGAGAACGCCAACGGGCTGGCCTCCTCCGTCGTGTCGACGACTGGCGATGTCGTTGCCGTAGACGGCGGCTTCCGGTGGAACGGCCGCGGCTTCTTCTCCTCCGGCGTCGACCACTGCAACTGGCTGACCGCCCTCGTGCCAGTGGTCAGGGACGGCGAGCACGCCGAGATGCGCTGGCTGCTTATCCCCCGCGAGGACCTGGAGATCATCGACGACTGGTTCACCACCGGCCTGCGCGGGACGGGCTCCAAGACTGTGGTGTTCAACGACATCTTCATTCCCGAGTACCGCACGATCACGCGGATCGCCGTCGCCGCGGGCGAGGCGCCCGGCCGGGAGGTGAACACCCACCCGATGTACGGTGCGCCCGAGCCCGCGAACTTCACCGGCGCGATGTCGGTGCCGGCGATCGGCGCCGCCATCGGCATGATCGAGCTATTCCAGCAGCGGCTCGGGTCCCGGATCCAGGTACCCGAGAGCACCAACAGCCCGTACCTGCCGGAGGGCATGTCGCAGACGCTGGCCCGGCTCGCGAATGCGTCCGCGACCGTCGACTCGGCCCGCGCGGTCATGACGCTGAACGCTCTGCGCTACGCGCTGCGGCCAGTGCAGACCGTGCCGATCGAGGAGGACATGCGGCTGCGCCGCGACATGACCTTTACCGCTCAGCTGGCCCGCCGGGCCGCCAATATCCTCTATGAGGAGTCAGGCGGAAGCGCGCTGTCGGAGAAGTCGCTCCTGCAGCTGTTCTGGCGGGACACCAACGCCGCTGCGGCCCACCGCGGCCTCATGTGGGACTGGCAGAGCGAGATGTGGGCCAAGGCCGCGCTGGGGCTGCCGCTTCCGCCGCTGACGTAAGGCCCGCCGGGAAAGATGTCCATATCGGTCAAGCCCGATCGTCGTCCCACTGCAAGCACGCGGAGGGAGAACAAGAGCCATGGAATACCTGATGTTCGTCTGCACCGACCCTGAGCCGGACACCGACACCAGCCACATGCCGGACATCGACGACTGGGTGGCCGAGAATGACGCGACTGGCCGGCGCCTGCAAGGGAACGAGCTCGCGCCGACGTCGGCGGCGACGACCGTGCGCGTCCGGGGCGGCGAAGTGCTGATCGCGGACGGGCCATTCGCCGAGACCAAGGAGGCCATCGTCGGCTTCGACCTGCTCGAGTGCGCCGACCTAGACGAGGCTATCGAGGTTGCCCGCACCCACCCCATGGCCCGCATCGGCCGCATCGAGATCCGCCCGCTGGCCGCCGGCAGCGATGCTGATCGCGATCCGGCGGTTCATTCGCCTGCCTCCTCGTGAAGTCCGACGAGTCCGGTCTGGTACGCGAGCACGACGGCCTGAACCCGGTCCCTCAGCTGCAGCTTGGTGAGGATGCGTCCGACGTGTGTCTTGACCGTAGCCTCACTCAGCGTCAGTTGGCCTGCTAGCTCGGCGTTGCTGAGTCCGCGCGCGAGCAGCCGCAGCACCTCGAGCTCGCGCGGCGTGAGCGCTCCCAGGTCGGCGTGGACCGGCACGTTCAGCGGGTCCGCGGGCGCGAACCGCTCCACCAGCCGGCGCGTGATGGATGGGGCCAGCAGCGCGTCGCCCGAGCGCACCAGCCGGACCGCTGACACCAGGTACTCCGGTGTCACGTGCTTGAGCAAGAACCCGCTCGCCCCCGCGGTCAGCGCTGCGTAGACGTACTGGTCCAGGTCGAACGTGGTCAGGATGATGATGCGGCACTCGCTCGTGGGCCGCGCCGCGAGAATGCGCCGGGTCGCCTCGAGCCCGTCCATGTCGGGCATCCTGATGTCCATGAGCACGACGTCGGGCTTGTGCCGGAGCACCGCGCTCACGGCCTCGCTGCCGTCCGCCGCCTCCGCGACGACGGGGATGCCGGCCTCGGTCAGGATCAGCCGGAACCCGGTGCGGACCAGAGCCTGATCGTCGGCGATCACGACCGTTGGCGGGCTGGGGTCGGTCATGAGGGGGCAGCTACCGCGATATCCGGCAGCGTGGCTCTCACTCGCCAGCCCCCGGCAGCCCGCGGCCCGGCGTCGAACTCGCCGCCGTAGAGCGTCAGTCGCTCACTGAGGCCCAGCAGGCCGCGGCCGCTGCCCGTGACGCCAGCTGCACCGGTCCTGGCTGGGCTGGCCTCCCGGCCCGCCAGGTGATCGCGTCCGCCGTCGTCGCTGACGTCGATAACCACCGCATCCTCGCGATAGTCCAGTGTGACGACAGCCGCGGCCGGACCAGCGTGCTTCATGGCGTTGGTGAGGCCTTCCTGCACCACCCGGTAGGCCGTGAGGTCCAGGCCAGGCGGCAGAGTCCGCGGCTGCCCGGTCACGGTCAGCCGGACCGGCAGGCCGGCCGCCGCAACCCGGTCGACGAGCGCCTGAAGACGGCCAAGTCCAGGCTGGGGCCGAAGCGGTGCGGCATCCTCGCACCGGTCGGTCTCCGGCTGCATGCCCTCAACCGGGGACAGCAGACCGAGCAGATGCTGCAACTCGACCATGGCCGTCCGGCCGCTCGCCTCGACGGCGAGCAGCGCAGCTCGCGCGTCATCCGGGGACCCTGACAGGATCCGCCGGGCCGCGCCGGCCTGCACGACCATGACGCTGACGTTGTGCGTCACCACGTCGTGCAGTTCGCTCGCGATCCGTGATCGCTCGGCAGTGAGGGCTCGCGCGGTAGCCGCCTGGTGCTCGGCCTCGGCGCGTCGCAGCCGCTCCTGCGAGTCCCCCGCCTTGAGCCGCCACCGGTGCACGGCGTTGCCGATCAGCACGACCGGGACGAGAATGAACAGGGCGGTGAACCTGCCGGGCTGAGGTACCGAGGTGTCCGGATACCTCGCGGTAACGGCGACACCGGCGACAAGCACGCTCAGCACCGCCACACCGCGGAACCGGCTGTGCACAACAGCGGAGTACGCGGCGAGCACGATGGCGACGAACGAGACGAAGTTCGCATCCTGGTTGTCGGCCACGATGCCGAGAAGCACAACCCAGAACACCGCAACGGGGTAGACCCGGCGCAGCGCCAGGGGCGCCGTCGTGGTCAGCATGGCCGTCACCGCCGCCCAGCCAATCAACCATGGATGACGATCCGCGATCGTCCCATCCGCGATCATCGTCCAGGCGATCACGGCGATGCACGCGAGCAGCACGTCCAGGCCGATTGCCGCACCGGTCGGCGCGCGTCGCGGCTCAGTGGAGCGGGCGAAGGCAAGCAGCCGGGCAGGCCAGCTGCGAAGCTCGGAAAGCCTGATCATGGGCTTATTGTCGCGCGCCGCGGCCAGTGCTGACGTCCGCCGATCGCGGTAGCCCGTTACCTCAAAAGTATGACGCCGGGCCTGGGTCAGCCGGATGGGTTAGCGAGATTGCCGCTCGCGGCGGACGCGAAGCGCACGTCCGCCCGCCTACCGTGCCCGGCATGGATGCACTGATACAGCTCGACGATGTTACGAAGCGTTACGGCGGCGCTGGTCGCGCCGCCCTCGACGGCATCGGCCTCAAGGTCGCGGCCGGCGAGGCGGTTGCCATCATGGGACCGTCCGGCAGCGGTAAGTCGACACTCCTCAACCTCGTGGCCGGTCTCGACCGGCCGACTCGCGGAGCGGTCACGGTCGGCGGAGAGCGAATCGACGGGCTGACCGAGACCGCGGTCGCCAGGTTCCGCCGTCAGCGGATCGGCATGATCTTCCAGTTCTTCAACCTGCTCGACGACCTGACGGTCCTCGACAACGTGCTGCTGCCAGCCCAGCTCGCGGGCGTCCGCCGGGGCGACGCCAGGGCACGGGCGGACGAGCTGCTGACCGCGCTGCGCATCTCGGCGCACGCGCACGCTTACCCGGCCCGCCTGTCCGGGGGCGAGCGCCAGCGGGTAGCGATAGCCAGGGCGCTGGTCAACCGGCCGGCCCTGCTGCTCGCCGATGAGCCGACTGGAGCGCTCGATACGGAGGCGGGCGACCAGATCGGTGACGTGCTGCTCGACCTCAACCGGGCCGGCCAGACGCTGCTGCTCGTCACCCACAACCCGGAGCTGGCGTCCCGCTATGCCAGCCGGACCGTGCAGCTCGTCGACGGGAGGGTCGCCAGCGACCTGATGAACGGAGCACGGCGATGAGCCGCCGGTGGCCCGGAGCGGTCGCGATGGCCGCTCGCGGGGGCGTGGCGCGGCGCCGGACGACCACCTTCGTGATCGGCATCGTCCTGCTGGTGTCGACGGCGGCCTGCGTGCTTGCCCTCGGGCTCGTCGTCGATTCCAGCTCGCCCTTCGATACCGCCTTCGCCGCTCAACACGGCGCCCACGAGGCAGTCACCGTTGACACGGCCCGGGCAACTTCGGCGCAGCTGGCAGCCACCCGCAATCTGCCGGGCGTCACCGCGCTGTCCGGTCCGTACGGCGAGGTCACGGTCACACCGGTCATCAAGGGTGGTCGGCCCGACGGCGGTGGGTACAGCGCGCCGCCGATCACGCTCGTCGGCCGCCCCTCGCCGGGCGGAACGCTGGACGACCTGGTCCTCACCCAGGGCCGCTGGCCGCAGCGGCCGGGCGAGTTCGTGTTGTCCAGTGATTCTGGCTTCGGGCTGCCGCTCGGCGCGCAGATCACCGCGCACGGAGTACCGGGATCGCCGGTACTGACCCTGGTCGGTGTCGCCAACTCCGTCGGTCAGTCCGCGGATGGCTGGGTGCTGCCGGCCGAGGTCGCGGCGCTGCGCGCGCCGGGTACGCCGGCGCAGGCGCAACTGCTGTACCGGTTCTCTTCCGCCGGGTCCGCTGCCGCGCTCCATGCCGACGTGCGCGCCGTGGCCAGGTCGCTGCCCGGGGGCACCATCGTCGCGACGCAGTCATATCTGGCTGTCAGGCAGCAGCAGGACACCGGCATCGCGCCGATCGTTCCGTTCGTCGTGGCCTTCGGCATCATCGGCCTGGTCTTGTCGGTACTCATCGTGGTCAACGTCGTCAGCGGCGCCGTGGTAGCCGGTTACCGGCGGATCGGGGTGCTGAAGAGCATTGGCTTCACGCCCGGCCAGGTGGTCGCCACCTACGCCGGTCAGATCACCCTGCCCGCGCTGATCGGCTGCGCGGCCGGCGTCGTCGTCGGCAACGTGCTGGCGATTCCCGTGCTCAGCCAGACGGCGAGCGTCTATCAAGTCGGCACCCTCGCCGTGCCCGTGTGGGTGGATGCTGTTGTCCCGGCGGCGATGTGCTGCCTGGCCGGGCTCGCGGCGATCGCTCCGGCCATCCGGGCCGGCCGGCTCAGCGCGGTCCAGGCGATCGCCACCGGGCGCGCTCCGCTCCTGGGCCGCGGCTATACCGCCCATCGCCTGCTCGCCAGGCTGCGGCTGCCGCGCCCGGTGACCATCGGGCTCGCCGCGCCGTTTAGCCGGCCAGCGCGAACCGCGGTCACCCTCGCGGCCGTCCTGCTCGGCGCGACCGCCGTCACGTTCGCGACCGGCCTGACCGGCTCGCTGAACCGCGTGGTAGTCGGCCTGTCCCACTCGCAGGCCGAGCCCGTGCAGGTCTACCTGCCGTCGGGGTCGCCTGGCCAGGTCAAGAACCCCGGCCGTGCCGCTGGGGCACCGCCCTCGGTTGCAGCGCAAGACAGCGAGATCGAGGCCGCGCTGCGCGCCCAGCCGGACACGCTCCGGTTCGTAGCCGAAGCCGACCAGCGGGTCAGCATCGCCGGGGTGAGCGGCGAGGTCGATGTGACCGCGTTCCGCGGGAACGGGCGGTGGACCGGCTACGACATGATCAGCGGGCGCTGGTACACCGGGCCTGGTCAGGCCGTCGTTCCCACCAATTTCCTCACGATCACCGGCACGGCAGTCGGCGACACGGTGACCGTCGAATATGCCGGCCAACAGATCCCCGTACGGATCACCGGCGAGGTCTTCGACACCAGCAACCGGGGTCTCGCCATGCTCACTGACTTGCGGACGCTGGCAGCGGCTGACCCGAGCCTCACGCCGACGACATATGACGTGGGACTCCGGCCTGGGACTGATCCGCGGACGTACGCGACCGCACTCGGCCGCTCCCTCGGGTCAGGCGGCGCCATCAGCCTCAACACCAATGACCCGTTCTTCCTGACCCTGACCGCCCTGATCGCGCTGCTGACCCTACTGCTGGCCGTGGTGCCCGGGTTGGGCGCCCTCAACACGGTGCTCTTGCACACCAGGGAGCGGGTGCACGACCTGGGCATCTTCAGGGCGGTCGGCATGACGCCGCGGCAGACCATCACGATGGTCATCTGCTGGGCCGCCGGGACGGGCCTAGTGGCCGGGCTCATCGCAGTGCCGGCCGGCCTGGCCGTGCACCGCTACGTGCTCCCGGTCATGGCGCACGCGGCCGCCACCAACGTGCCGGCGAGCTATATCGCCGTGTACAGCGCACCGGAACTGGTGCTGCTTGGGCTGGCCGGCCTCGTCATCGCCGTCGCCGGAGCGCTGCTGCCCGCTGGGTGGGCGGCCCGGTCCGCTGCGGCCACGGCCCTGCGAGCCGAGTGAGGCGGCAAGCCGGTGCGAATGCAGGCAAGGCGAGGCCAGAGCGCTCGCTTCCGGGGCTCGCGGTTAGGGTGGCACTATGGCCCCGCAGATAATGACCGACCGCCTGGTGCTGCGCCCGTGGCGCCTCGAAGACGCCCCGGCCGCGCTGACCTCCTACGGCGACATCGAGGTGGCGCACTGGCTTACCCCGGCCATGGATCAGGTACCCGACGAGGCGGAGATGGGCCGCGTGCTGCAGCGGTGGATCGCCGATAATGACCGGATGCTTACCCCGGCGGGCCGATGGGCCGTCGAGCTGCGCTCCGACGGCAGCCTGGTCGGGGGTGCCACGCTCTTGCCGCTGCCGCCCGACGAGGAATACGAGATCGGCTGGCAGCTGAACCGGGCATCCTGGGGCAAGGGCTACGCGACCGAGACCGGCCTGGCCCTGGCCAGATGGGCCTTCGACCAGGGCCTCGAGCAGGTCATCGCGCTCGTCCGGCCGGCGAACGCCCGCGCCGACGCGATGGTGCGCCGGCTGGGCATGGAGTGGGTGGGTGAAACGGAAAAGTATCACGACCTGCGGCTGCAGGAGTTCCGCCTTCGCCCGGCCGACTTGTCCGCCCCGCCAGCCACGATGTCAGCGCGCGCGGCTGCCCTCTGACTGCATCGACCGATTCAGCGCCTTCAGCGCAGCAACGTAGATCTCCGAGAACGTTGGGAACGGCTGGATCGTGTCGCGCAGCACTCCGATCGGGACGCGTGCTCGGATCGCCAGGGTCGCCTGCTGCAGCCACTCGCCCGCTTCCGGGCCGAGCGCATAGGCGCCGGTCAGCCGCTCCCCGTCGCTGAGCAGCGTGAGGAAGCCGTTGGACCGCGCGTACTCGCGGGTAAATGTCTCCATCTTGGCGACATCTGAGATCGGCACGGTGGTGCTGAACTGCGCGGTGGCGGCCCCGACAGCGGCCGCCTGCGGTTCGGTGTAGACGACATCGGGAATCGCCTCGTAGTTGGCCTCGCGGGATTCGCCGAGGATGTTCGCGGCGACCACCTCGCCCTGGTACTTGCCGACGTGGGTCAGCAGCCGCACACCGGTGACATCGCCGATCGCCCAGACTCGCTCGGCCGCCCGCAGGTGCGCATCGACCGAGATGCCGGTGTGGGTGACCGCAACGCCGGCCGTTTCCAGGCCGATGCCTTCGGTGCGAGGACGTCGGCCAGTGGCGACGAGCAACTGGTCGCCGCGCAGCTCGCGGCCATCGCCGAGGGTCAGGACGAAGTCCGCACCGTCGCGGCGCGCGGCGGTCGCCTGCACGCCGAGGAGCAGTTCGACGCCCTCGGCGCGCAGCACGTCGCCAAGCGCCAAACCCAGGGGAATGGGCTCCCGGGCCAGCACGTGCGAAGCACCTTCGGCCAGTACCACCTCGCCGCCCAGGCGCAGGACCGCCTGAGACATCTCGGCCCCTACTGGCCCGCCACCCAGGATTACCAGGCGGCGCGGGATGCTCTTCATCCCGGTCACCTCACGGTTGGTCCAGACGCCTGCGAGCTCGCGCAGGCCTGGGATCCCCGGTATGACTGGATCTGATCCGGTCGCGACGACAACGTGCCGGGCAGTATGCCGAGTGCCGCCGACGTCGACCACGCCAGGGCCGGCCAGTTGGCCGGGGCCGCGCAGCAGATCGATGCCCTTGCCTGACAGCCAGGACGCCTGGCCAGCGTCGGAGTAATCAGAAACCATGAAGTCGCGCCAGGCCAGGGCCGCCGCGACGTCGACCTGGGCGGAGGCGGCTGCCTCACGCGCCTGGTGCACGGCCTCGCCCGGCCGTAGCAGGGTCTTGGACGGGATGCAGGCAAAGTAGGAACACTCGCCCCCGACCAGGTGTTGCTCCACCACCGCCACCCGCAAGCCGCCATCGGCAAGCTCGCCTGCGCAGTGCTCCCCCGGCGACCCACCGCCCACGACGATAACGTCGTAGTCCTCGTTCACAGACCCTCGCCCCGGTTCTCGGCTAGTGCAGTACGCGCCCTCGGCACCGGTGTGCCCTCCCCCGCAATCCGCTACACCGCTGGTCCACCGACGGCCCGCGGGTGAACCGCGCCGGATTCGGGGTAGGCAGGGGCTTACCTGCACGGGAGGCACGCCGATGGAATACCTAGTCACCATGACGACGCACGTTCCGGACGGAACGCCGGAAGCAGATATCCAGGACATCCGGGAACGCGAGGCGGCAAGGTCGCGCGAGCTCGCCGCAGGGGGGCATCTGCTCCGGCTGTGGCGGCCGCCGCTCCAGCCCGGCGAGTGGCGCTCGCTCGGCCTGTTCGCAGCCGACGGCCCGGACCAGCTGGAGAAGATACTTGCCTCGATGCCGCTGCGGGTGTGGCGGACCGACGAGCCAACGCCGCTGGCGCCGCATCCCAACGACCCGGCAGGTCAGGCGGCCCTTGCAGGCCAGCCTGCGCAACGGCCGGACGGCACCGAGTACCTCACTACTTTCGTCGTCGTCGTTCCCGGCGGAACCCCGGCCGAGGAGGTTGACGTCAGCGAGGCGCGTGAGGCGGCCCGCGCTCGCGAGCTGGCCGGCGAGGGGCACCTCGAGCGCCTCTGGCGGCTTCCTGGCGAGGGCCATTCACTAGGCCTGTGGCGGGCCGGCGACGCCGAGGACATGGAGGCGGTCCTGGAGTCGCTGCCGCTGTATGACTGGATGACCGTCCAGACGACCCCGCTGACCCCGCACCCGAGCGACCCGCTGCTCGCGATTACATAACGCTGGATCACCCGGTGATGTGGCTCAGGAGGCTGCCCTCCGTCGATTGATGCGCGACACTGGTCGGCCAGCTGATCTGCGACAGTCCAAAACGCGGATGGCGGATCGCGGCATAGAAACACGTTCTGCGTGTCGGTTGGTGACGTAGGAACGTCGACTTCGCTAAGGCCGTGATCATCGGCGACCTCGGACCGGGGAGTGACGCACCCATCGTCCTTGACTTCAGCGATGCGCCAGCGCAGGTCAAGGCCTTGCGAATCACCGCCCATCCGAATCCACGGGCGGGTCGGGCACCATGGCCCGACGGTGCCAACCTCCGTCTCGAGGGTCACTGGTGACCTTGGCGTCCTCGATTGAGGAGTTCGTCGATACGCTCGGCCTCTGATCATTCAGAGCACCCACAGTCGAGAACGCACAGCATTGGGTGCGGCAAGAGCGCGCATTCCTTGAAGGCTGCGATACATGGAGCTGCTGACGACGCTGCTGGAACGGCGGGCTTTCGACTGCCGTCTGACCTCCGATCGGGCGCTGGGCACTCTCGCCGAAGCGGAGGCATTCCTGCGCGACCGCGGGCTTCTTACCCGCACCGCCGACTGCGCGCTGCCGAGCCTGTATGAGGCCTGCCACGAGGACCCGTACAAACCGGGCAGTCCGGGGTTCGCGACCTGGCCCGCGACCAAGTGGCCGTGGTTCGGTGAGCTCGGTGGCCGCGGCTATCTCATCGCCGCGGTGCACCGGGGCAAGAACCTGCTGATGACCGGCGAGACGGCAGACCTGATCGACCCGATATGCCGGGCCGAGATCACCCGCATGCGCGCCGCCGACCCCGACTTGCGGCGGTTGCTGGACCATCTCGCTGACGCCGGGCCCGCCAGCATCGAGGACCTGCGCACAGAGCTGCGGTTCAAGTCGCAGGAGCTGAACGCGCTGCGCGCGCCGCTGGAACGCTGCGGTGCGATCCTTGCCCGCTCGCTGCAGGTCACCGCTGGTAAAGGGCATCTGCATTCCAGCGAGCTGATCCGCTGGGACCACGCCCATCCCGCCTCGAGCGGCGGCCACGCCGATCCGCACAAGGCCCTGGACGGGCTAATCGCCGCCGCCGTCCGTGCTGCCGTGGTGGCGCCCGAGCGAGAAGTGCGACGCTGGTTCTCCTGGCAGTGGTACTGGACAGACGGGCTCATCGACCGCCTGGTCGGTGACGGCCGGCTGCGGAGAGTCGACAGCCACCTCGCCGCGGTGGCGTGACCGCTGTCCACAAGGCCATGGCGCCGCCGCACGCCGGCGCCGGGTACGTGGCCCACCACATCCCGGCGCCGCGAATCCCGCACGTTTCTTCGCACGTTGCGTAACGAGCGGTCCACCCCGTCCGCCAGCGCCACACCACCGATATCGCGCAGCCCTGGTCGGTAGGCATAGCCGTCCGAGCCGCACCGAACAGTATGCCGACAAGCACGCTCAGGGCGACGACGTCGAGGGTGGCGTCTGGTCCGATGGCTTGGTCTACTCATGTCACTGCCACCTCCTTGCCACCTGGGACATCGCGCTTGGGTGGCTGATCGTGGAGCCAAAGAGGCACGTGACCGGCCTCGGCGATCTGACCTAGGACGAGGCAGCGGCGGCCGGCATTCTCGTTAGCCGCCTCGCCGGGCGCTGGTTGAGGTCGAGGGGGCTGAGCACGTGTACAGCTTCGTGT